>Ga0224508_10001957_pt1 | contig 18024 bp, 18 predicted proteins | sample SF_Jan12_sed_USG_4_FD_170157 | JGI IMG/M metagenome (GOLD analysis project Ga0224508, IMG submission 170157) | Sediment microbial communities from San Francisco Bay, California, United States - SF_Jan12_sed_USGS_21 | ecosystem: Environmental > Aquatic > Marine > Sediment | place: USA... | reverse complement strand
CCGCTTTCGAATAGGCGCCGAGCGGCGCCAGCGCCGGGTCCGCAAGCAGCAAGCGGCCGTCGCCAAGCGCGTCGGGAAGGTCCTGGTTCAGGGTGAGGGGTTGCGGCGCATCGCGCGGCTGCACCAGCACGAGGCAGTTTCGCATCAGTTCGACCACGCGGCCGCGGTCGATATGGCCGGACTGCGCCAGCGTCTCGATCCAGCGCTGGTCGGCGGAAAGGAAGAGGCCGGCGGGGGCGCCGTTGGCGATCTGCCGGGCGAGCGTGCCGCTGGCGGCGAACACCGCCTGGGCGTCGGCCTTGCCGCCTTCCGCATCGGAGAATTTTTCCGCGAGCGGCTCGATCGCCGGGGCCGTGCTCGCGGCGGCGAAAATCAACACCCGCTCATGCGCCGCGGCAGTGGCGGGCTCTGTCAGGAAGAGGAGCGCGCAGACGACGTAAGTGCCGCGCCGGAGGAGCGTCCCCATCACTTCTTGTAAAGCGTCGCCGGGTCGACCTCGGGCTCGGCAATCCGCACCAGCGCGCCGTCGCGCACCGCCCGGAAGTAACAGTTCCGGGTCCCCGTGTGGCAGGCGACGCCGGTCTGGTCGACCAGCATCAGGATACTGTCGCCGTCGCAGTCGAGGCGCAGTTCGACGAGTCGCTGCGTCTGGCCCGAGGTTTCGCCCTTGCGCCATAGTGCCTGGCGCGAGCGCGACCAGTAGCAGACCTGTCCGGTCTCCAGCGTCTCCGTGAGCGCGTCCGCGTTCATCCAGGCCTGCATCAGCACCTCGCCGGTGTCGTGCTGCTGGGCGATCGCGGCGACCAGGCCGGAGGCGTCGAATTTAACGGCGGCGAGAATACCGGAAATGTCCATCGTACGTTGCTTTGCGGCCTATGCCTTGTTGAGCCGGTCGAAGCCCTTGTCGAGATCGGTGAGCAGGTCGTCCGGATCCTCCAACCCCACATGAATGCGCAGCGTCTGTCCGTCCACGGTCCATTCGGTCGCGGTCCGGTTTTTCTCCGGCGCGGACGGGATGAGCAGGCTTTCGTAGCCGCCCCAGCTCGACCCCATGCCGAAAAATTCCAGCCCGTCCAGCATCGCCGCCACCTTGGTCTGGTCGCCGGTGTTGACAACGAAGCCGAACAGCCCGCTGGCGCCGGTGAAATCCCGCTTCCAGATGGTGTGTCCCGGATCGTTCGGCAGCGCGGGGTACATCACCCGCGTGACTTCCTCCCGGTCCTGCAGCCAGCGCGCGATGGTCATGGCGTTCTCGAAATGCCGCGGCATGCGCACGCCCATGGTCCGCAACCCGCGCAGGGCGAGGTAGACATCGTCCGGGCCCGCGTGGTTGCCGAAATAGGACGACCGCGTCTTGACCTGGTCGAGGGTGCGCGCGTTGCACACCACCGCGCCCATCATCACGTCGGAATGGCCGACCACGTATTTTGTCGCCGCATGCACCGAGATATCGACGCCATGCTCCAGCGGCTTGAAGTAATATCCGCCGCTCCAGGTGTTATCCATCATGACCGTCGCGCCCGCGGCGTGCGCGGCGGCGGAAATCGCGGGAATATCCTGCACGTCGAAGGTCTGGCTGCCGGGGGATTCGGTCCAGACGACCGTGGTATTCGGCTTGATGAACGCCTCGATGCCGGCGCCGATCTGCGGATCGTAGAAGCTCGATTCGACGCCGAAACCGGCCAGGATCTCGCGGCAGAAATTTCGCGTCGGCGCATAGGTGCTGTCGGTGACCAGCACGTGGTCGCCCGCCTTGACGCAGCTGATCAGCGCCATGGTAATCGCCTGCAGGCCCGATGGGGTGAGCACCGTGCCGGCGCCGCCTTCGAGCGCGGTCATCGCGTCCTCGAGCCCGAAGATCGTCGGCGTGCCCCGGCGGCCGTATTTCACCGCGACGCCGCTGGTCTGGCGGTTGACGTATTCCTCCATGGTGGGGAACAGGATCGTCGAGGCGTGGTAGACCGGCGTGTTGACGGCGCCATGATGGTTCGCCGTGTCGCGGCCCGTGTGGACCAGCTTTGTGTCTTCTTTCATTTCCCACCCGTTTTGGTTTATTTGTCGCCGAATGGCATGCTATGCGTCGCGTCTTACGCGTCGCGAATTATGTGTTGCGTCTGGGGCGGCGTCATTCAACCACCCTTGTTGTTGGCAGACCAGCGGGATTTTACAGGGATATGGCGGAGCCCATGACCGAAAGCATCGATTGCGCCGTGATTGGCGCCGGCGTCGTCGGATTGGCGGTGGCGCGGGCGCTGGCCCTGGCAGGGCGCGAGGTGATCGTGCTGGAAGCGGAGAATATCATCGGCAGCGGCACGAGCTCGCGCAACAGCGAGGTCATCCACGCCGGGATCTATTACCCGGCGGGCAGTCTGCGGGCGCGCGCCTGCGTCGGCGGCCGCAAATGGCTCTACGACTATTGTGCGGAACGCGGCATCGCGCATCGGCGCTGCGGCAAGTTGATCGTCGCGACCGATGAGACCCAGGTGGAAACCCTGCACGGTATCAAGGCGCGGGCGGAGGCGAACGGTGTCGACGACATGGCGTTCCTGCGCGCCAACGAGGCGATCTCGATGGAGCCGGAGCTGTATTGCGTGGCGGCGCTGCATTCGCCGTCGACCGGGATTATCGACAGCCATGGGCTGATGCTGGCCTATCAGGGCGATGCCGAGGATCACGGTGCGATGATCGCGTTCCGGAGCCCGGTGACCGGCGGCGCCGTGGCCGATGACGGGATCACGCTGGAGGTGGGTGGGGCGGAGCCGATGCGCCTGAAATGCCGCAGCGTGGTCAACAGCGCCGGGCTATTCGCGCCCGATCTCGCGAAATCGCTGACCGGTTTCCCGGCGGCCCAGGTGCCGCGGCGGCATTACGCCAAGGGCAATTACTATTCGCTGCTGGGCAAGCCGCCCTTTACGCGCCTCATCTATCCGGTCCCGAAAGACAGCGGGCTTGGCGTTCATGTCAGTGTCGATCTGGGCGGTCAGACCCGTTTCGGTCCCGACGTCGAATGGATCGACGAGATCAACTACGACGTGGATCCGTCGCGGTGCGAGAGTTTTTACGAGGCGGTGCGGCACTACTGGCCCGGCTTGCCGGATGAGTCGCTGGTGCCGGGCTATGCCGGTATCCGCCCGAAGATCCACGGACAGGGCGAGCCGCAGCCGGACTTCATGGTCCAGGGCCCGGCCGATCACGGCGTGCCCGGCTTGGTCAACCTGTTCGGCATCGAATCGCCCGGACTGACCAGCTCGAAACCGATTGCCGACGCGGCGGCGCGTTTGCTTGGCGCGTGAGCAGCGATAACAATAGACCAGCGGGGAGCGAAAATGGCCAAGGGTAACAACAAAGTCATCATAAGCTGCGCGATCACCGGGGCGATCCATACGCCGACCATGTCGGAGGCGCTGCCGATCACGCCCGACGAGATTGCGCGCCAGAGCATCGACGCGGCGGATGCGGGCGCGGCGATCATTCATCTGCACGCGCGCGATCCGGAGACCGGCGAGCCGACCCCCGACCCGGGGGTGTTCATGGAGTTCCTGCCGCGCATCAAGCAGTCCTGCGACGCGGTGGTGAACATCACCACCGGCGGCGGGCTCAACATGACGCTGGAGGAACGGCTGGCGGCGCCGCTCAAGGCCCGGCCGGAGATGTGCTCGCTCAACATGGGGTCGATGAATTTCGGCATCTATCCGGCGGCCGACAAGTTCACCGAATGGAAGCACGCCTGGGAAGAGCCTTATTTGCGCGGCACCGACGACTTCATTTTCCGCAATACCTTCCGGGATATCGAGCGCATTCTGAAGGATCTGGGCGAGGCGCACGGCACCCGCTTCGAATTCGAATGCTACGACATCGGCCACCTCTATAATCTCGCCCACATGGTTGACCGCGGGCTGGTCAAGCCGCCGTTCTTCATCCAGTCGATCTTCGGTATCCTCGGCGGCATCGGCGCCGATCTCGACAATCTGCTGTTCGCCAAGCGCACCGCCGACCGGCTGTTCGGCGACGATTTCGTCTGGTCGGTGCTGGCCGCCGGCCGTCATCAGATGTCTTTCTGTACCAACGCCGCGCTGCTCGGCGGCAGCGTGCGGGTCGGGCTGGAGGACAGCCTGTTCCTCGCCAAGGGCCGGATGGCCGCGAACAACGCCGAGCAGGTCGCCAAGATCCGCCGCATCGTCGAAGACCTGTCGCTCGACATCGCCACGCCGGACGAAGCGCGCGGCATGCTGGCGCTCAAGGGCGGCGACGAGGTGGGGTTTTAGGGGGAATGCTTTCTTGGCCTATGCATCCTCTATTAAACGCCGTCATTCCGGACGGCGCGAAGCGGCGAGCCGGAATCCAGAAGGCGCATGTCGACGCGATCCTGGTATGGATGCCGGATGGTAAGGCTCGCAGTCGGCAACCATGGGTTCCCGGGCTCGCCTAACCTCCGGCATGACGGCAATACTTTAAAAGACGGACTGGCTTATCGTTCCGGCGGTCCCGCATCGGCGGGCAGCACGCCGGTGGTGCGGGGGTCGATGATCGAGGCGGTGCGCTGGCCGGTCGGTGCGAAGCCGCAGCGCTGATAAAGCGGCAGGGCGGCCGGATGATCGAGAGTGCAGGTGTGCACGGTCAGGCGGCCTTCCGGATTGCGTTCCCAGGCGATGTCGATCATCGCCTCGAGGAAATAGCGCCCGAAGGCGCGGCCAATAAATTCCGGAACGAGGCCGAAATAGGCGAGATGGATATCGCCCCGCCGTTCGACCCCCCTGGGCCGGCTGTCCAATTCGGCGAAGCCGGCGGGCACCGCCCCGGCCAGCAGGACGTAGATCGCAACCCGTTCATCCGCGATGATTTCGCCGAGCGGCTCGTCGTCCAATTGGCGGCGCTCGTACCAGAGCCAGGGCTCGCCGACCGTGTTGTACAGGTAGCGGTAATAGGACAGCGTCGGTTCATGCACCCGCATCAAGGCCAGCGGCTGGCTCGCCAGGGGCGCGCGCATGGGCGGCCGTGTCGGCGGCGCGGTCATCTCCAGATACGTTACGGTGACCTGCAGGCGGGACTTGGACGGCTTCTTCATCGGATCAGTCGGTTCCGGTATCGAGACGGCGTGACATCACGATACGCGGCTCGACCGCATAGTCCAGCGATTCGTAGAAGGCTTGAACCTTGTCGTTTTCGGGCCGGATCATGAGCATGACTTTGACCGCGCCGCGCGACTGCAGCCAGTCTTCCGCATGCTTGGTGATCTGCCGGCCGAATCCGTTGCCCTGGTCCTGCGGGTCGACGGCGAGATAGTAGAGCCAGGCGCGGTGCCCGTCATGGCCGCAGACGATACTGGCCGCCACCCGGTCGCCGACGCAGCCGATGAAGATTTCCGCATCCGGCGCGGCGCGGGCGAGCGCGATGTCGGCCTCCGGATTGTTCCAGGGCCGGGTCAGATCGCAGGCCTGCCAGAGCGCCACCACCGCGGCGACGTCGTCGTCCTCGAAGGGGCGGATGTGCAGCGTCATTCGACTTCGGTATCGGCCCGCGCGCCCCATTCGCTCCACGAGCCGTCATAGACCGGCGCGATCGGGTGGCCCAGCAGATGGAGGCCGAGCGATACGGTGCAGGCCGCGACGCCGGAACCGCAGCTGGTGACGATCGGCTGCGCCCCATCGACTCCGAGCGCCGCGAAGTTGGCGGTCAGCGCTTCGGCCGGCAGCACGGTTCCGCTCTTCCCATCGACCACCAGCTCGACCGGCATGCTGACCGCGCCCGGCATGTGTCCGCCGCGCAAGCCGGCGCGCGGTTCGGCCGTCTTGCCGTGGAAGCGATCGGCGGGACGGGCGTCGATCACGAGTTCGCCACGCGCCTTCTGATTGGCGATCATCGCCTCCACATCGCGCACCATCTCGGGCCGGAAGGTCGCGGTAAACTGCGCCGGCGCCGGCGATTCCCGGCCGGAGGCCAGCGGGCGGCCCTCGGCTTCCCATTTCGGCAGGCCGCCGTCCAGCACCACCGCGTCGTCATGGCCGAAGATCTTGAACATCCACCAGACGCGCGGCGATGTGCGCACGCCCATGGCGTCATAGATCACCACGCGATGATCGCTGCCGATGCCGAGTTCGGCCATCTTGGCGGCGAACTGGGCGGGCGAGGGCAGCATGTGCGGCAGGTCGCTCTTCGGATCGCACACTTCCTCGATATCGACCAAAACTGCGCCGGGGATATGTTTGGCGGCGTATTCCTCATGCGCGTTGCGCGGCACGGTGGGCAGGAAGCTGGTGCCGTCGACGATGCGGATTGCCGGATCGTCGAGATGGTCCGCAAGCCAATCGGTGGTTACCAGGGTGTCGGCATTGGCGTAGGGCATGGCGGGGCGCTCCGTGGGCTCTTTATTAAGTGACGAGTATAACCTGAACGCGCGTTCCGCTCATCCGTGAAGTTCCGCGCGGCGCCGGCCACCCTAGCCGTCGAACAGGATATTGACCCGGCGGTTGCGCTTGCCCTTGTTTTCGATCTTGCCGACGCGCAGCGCGCCGATTTCCGCGGTGTGCGCCACATGGGTGCCGCCGCAGGGCTGCAGGTCGACGCCCGGGATATCGAGCAGCCGCACCGTGCCCGCGCCGCGCGGCGGCTGGACGGACATGGTGCGCACAAGTTCGGGCGTGGCGTCCAACTCGGCCTCGTCGATCCAGCGCGGATTAACCGGATGGTCCTCACCGACCAGCCGATTGAGCGCGCTGCCGATGTGTTCCTTGTCGAGTGTGGCGTCGCCGATGTCGAAATCGAGGCTGCTCTTGTCCGCGCCGATGCGGCCGCCGGTTACGCCGTGCGGCACCACCGCGCAGAGCAGGTGCAGGCCGGAATGCATGCGCATATGGGCGTAGCGGCGGTCCCAGTCGATCACGGCGGTGAGTTTCGTCCCGACCGCGGGGGCGGGTTGGCCGTCCTCCGGCACATGCACCACATTCGCGTCGCCGTCGCCCTTGACCGTCGTGGCAATCCGAAGCTCGTCCCCATTTTCGAGCCGCAGGACGCCGGTGTCGCCCGGCTGGCCGCCGCCGGTGGGGTAGAAAACCGAGCGGTCGAGCAGGATGCCACCACGGTCGTTGACCTCCGTCACGGTGGCGTCGCATTCCCGCAGATAGGCATCTTCGCGGAACAGTTCCTCGGTCCGGGGCATCATTCCATCCAATCGGGTACGGGCAGGTTCTTCTCACGCAGGAAGGTTGGATTGAACATTTTCGAGATATAGCGGGTTCCGAAATCGCATAGCACCGTGACGATGGTGTGGCCCGGGCCGAGCTCTTTCGCCATATGGATCGCGCCGGCGACGTTGATGCCGCTCGAACTCCCGAGACAGAGGCCTTCCTCCTTTAACAGATCGAAGACGATGTGCAGCGCCTCCGCGTCGGGGATCTGATAGGGGAAATCGACCGTCATATCCTCGATGTTCTTGGTGATGCGGCCCTGGCCGATCCCTTCGGTGATGGAATCGCCTTCGGATTTCAATTCACCGTGCTTGTAATAGTGGTATAGCGCCGCGCCCATCGGGTCGGCGAGGCCGATCTTGATGTCCGATTTCCGTTCGCGCAGGAACTTCTCGACGCCGGCCAGCGTGCCGCCCGATCCGACCGCGCACACGAATCCGTCGACCGTGCCATCGGTTTGTTCCCAAATCTCCGGGCCGGTCGTGCGGTAGTGTCCGTCGCGGTTGGCGATATTGTCGAACTGGTTGGCCCAGATCGCGCCCTGCGGATGGCTCTTTGCCAGCTCCTCCGCCTTGCGCTCGGAAACATGGATATAGTTGTCGGGATCCCGGTACGGCGCCGCCGCCACTTCGATCAGCTCGGCGCCGCAGAGCCGGAGCATGTCCTTTTTCTCCTGGCTCTGGGTCTTGGGAATCACGATCACCGTGCGATAGCCGCGCGCATTGCCGACGAGGGCAAGACCGATGCCCGTATTGCCCGCGGTGCCCTCGACTATGATGCCGCCCGGCTGGATCTGTCCGTTTTTCTCCGCGTCATCGATGATGGCGAGCGCCGCGCGGTCCTTCACCGAACTGCCGGGGTTGAGGAATTCGGCCTTGCCGAGAATGGTGCAGCCGGTCAGCTCGGACGCCTTTTTCAATTTGATCAGCGGCGTGTTTCCGATGCTGTCGATAAAGCCGTCGCGAACGTCCATGGCCGGCGCTTCCTTCGGGTTTCAAAGAGATTTTAATTGGGGCCGTATGCGCCCGTGTCTAAACAACCGGATGCCGCCGCATCGGTCAAGACCACCGGGCGCGCAACTTCTCGCGATGACGGGCGAGCCAGAGCAGGCCGATCACGCCGATCGAGCTTTGGATTTCACCCGCATCGAGCATTTTCAGGGCATCGTCGGTGGATTCGACAAAAACCCTTATATCCTCGTCTTCGTGCTCGACCCCGTGGATACCGCCGATATTGGTGGCGTCGACGCGGCCGCAAAAGAAATGCGCTACTTCGGAACAACCGCCCGCGCTCGGAAAGAACGTGACGATGGGTTCCAGGTCGCTCACCGTGCAGCCCGCTTCCTCCATGGCTTCGCGGCGTACCATCTCTTCCGCGGTTTCACCGGGCTCGATGATCCCGGCGACGACTTCGATGATCCAGGGGGAGGGCCAATTGGCGGCAAAGGCGCCGGGCCGGAACTGTTCGATCAACACCACCGCGTCGCGAACGGGATCGTACGGCAGCAAGGCCGCGACCGGGTTCCGTTCAAGAATCTCGCGGGTGAAGGCGCGGCTGTTGCCGCCACGGAACAAGCTGTGCCGCAATTTGTAGAGGGTGAAATTGAAGAAACCTTCATAGAGCGGTGATTTATCCAATAGTTCAGCGGTTTTCTCGGTCACGGTGCGGCCTTCCGGGAAATAGTATTGTAATACCTCTTTGGATAGAAAATCGGCGGTCGGTTGTATTTTCACGAAAGAGGCGCCGCGCCGGCGTCGCGCCAGCGTCGCGCCAGTTCAGAAACGCGTGATGAATTCGCCGATCGTACGGATGGTTTTTTGCTCGATGCCGAAAAACCCATGCGGTCCGAGCGCCATGCAGGCTTTGGAAATTCGCAGGCTGCCGCCTTTCATTGCCATGAGTTTGATCTGCTTCGTACCGGTCAGTTTCTTTTTCAGGCCGCGGGCGTTTTTCGGCGGCGTGACCGGGCATTTGTCGGACCGGTGGGTGAGGATCAATGTCGGAACCCTGATGGCGCCGAGCCGCACATCGTCCAGAGCGCCGCGCGCCGGTTGCTTGACCGTGACCGGCGATGTCAGCACCAAACCATGCGCACCCTGTCCAATCGGCAATTCGGCTGCCGCGTTGGCGGCGGAGATCGTGCCCCGGTCGTTCCCGACGAGCCATATTTTCTTGCCGGGAAAGCGGGTGCGCAGGTCGACGATCACGCGCCGGGTGTCCTCGAGATGCGCGGCGCTGGTGCGCTGGCCGCTCAGCCCGCCGGGGAAAATAGCCTCGTTCTGGAATTCGGGAGCCGCGTCCATTACCGCCACGGCAAACGGGCCTTCGGCGGCAATCAGGTGGCGGGTTCGAATCAGGAAATTTTGTGCATCGACGCTGAGCCGGTCATCCTGCAGACCGAGCGCGCCGCCGCCGCCCGGAAACAGCAAAAGCACAGCCACCGGGTCGGGCAGCTCAAGCGCAGGGTCCTTGCCGTGCAGCAATAGATAATGCTGCGCCACCGGACGTTTGTTCGAGTCCCGGATATATTTGAGTTGGATGACCGTATCGGCCAGGGCGGGCGCTTGTCCAAGGCACATTGTCACAGCGAGTGCGGCCAGGAACGGGCGGATTGTACGGGGGTGAAGCATGACAAGCAGTTTCCATAGCTGGGCCTGCGCCGCAAGGCTCAAGTATTGCGCCTCATATATGGTTATAGTTGGGCGCAGGAAGCGCAGTCCCGAGCGGGCATTCGGTTGACGGATACCGACCGGCGGAAGGAGGATTGATGAAGCGGAACCCCGGTAAAGCGGCGATGGCTGCCGGCGCTGGCATTCACCCGGCGATCCCGGATCTGGCGGCGCTCGCGCGCCGGGGCGAGACCGACCGGCGCGCCTTCCTCCGGACGGCGACGTTGCTGGGGCTGAGTGCGTCCGCGGCCTATACGCTGGCGGGACTCGCGCCGACCGGGAGCCGGGCGGCGTCCGGTGCGGCCGGCGGTACGCTGCGGATCTCCATGAAGGTGCAGGAAATGACCGATCCGGCGCGGTTCGACTGGACCGAGAAGTCGAATGTCGCGCGCCATATCGTGGAATTTCTGACGATTACCGGCACCGATAATGTGACGAGGCCCTACCTCGCCAAGGCATGGTCCGCGTCGGAGGACCTCAGGACATGGACGTTTAAGCTGCGCCGCCGAATTCGCTGGTCGAATGGGGATTCATTCGACGCCGAGGACGTCGCGTATAATTTCCGGCGCTGGGTCGATCCGAAAACGGGATCGTCGAACAAGAGCCTTTTTTCCGGATTGTCGGCGGGCGGCGTCGAGGTGGTGGATCGTGACACGGTGCGGCTTCATCTGAACAAGCCGGAACTTGCCATCCCGGAGAACCTCTACAACTACCCGGCCGCGATCGTACACCGCCGGTTCGCGGAAGAAGGCGGCGACCTGTCCAAGAACCCTGTCGGGACCGGACCCTATCGGCTCGACTCCTTCTCGATCGGCCAGAAAGCGGTGCTGGTGCGCCGTGAAAAATCCGCCTATTGGGGCCCAAAGCCCGCCCTGGAGCGGATCATTTATATCGACCATGGCGACGATCCGATGGCCGGCATCGCGGCAATCGCCTCGGGACAGGCCGATCTGAACTACGAGATATCGCCGGATCAGCTCGAACTGGTTCAGTCGATGCCGCAGTTGCAATTGTTCGAAGCGGCGACGGCGCAGACCGCGGTGGCGCGCATGCGCGTCGATCGTCCTCCCTTCGACAACGCCAAACTGCGCCAGGCGGTCCAGGCGTGCATCGATCACGATCGGCTGTTGGAGCTTGGCTATCGGGGCAAGGGTGTGGCGGGGGAGGATCATCACGTGGCGCCGATCCATCCCGAATACGCGGCGCTGCCGAAACAGCGGCAGGACTATGCCCTGGTGCGCAAGCTGCTCGCCGACGCGGGTCATCCCAACGGAGTGAAGCTGTCGATCGACTGCCGGTCGGCGCCGAGCTGGGAGCCGACGACCGTGCAGGCGATGTCCGCGATGTGCCGGCCCGCAGGCATCGACCTCAAGATCAACACCATGCCCAGCGAACAATACGGCGATATCTGGAACAAGACGCCCTTCGGCTTCACCGGCTGGACGCACCGGCCGCTCGGCGTGATGGTGCTGAACCTCGCCTATCGCAGTGGCGCGGCCTGGAACGAATCCGGTTACGCAAACCGCGATTTCGATCTTGCTCTCAATCGCGCCAATGCCACCCTCGATATCCAGGAGCGCCGCCGGTATGTGGCCGCGTGCGAACGCATCCTGCAGCGGGACGCGGTGATCGTGCAGCCGCTCTGGCGGTCGATATTCGCCGTCGGATCGAAGCGGCTGCGGGGGTACAGGCTGCATCCCACCAACTATCACCAGCTCGGCGGCGTAGGGCTGGGCTGACGCGACGCGATGTGCCTCTTCCTGCTGAAACGCTTGGGCATGCTGGCCTTGACCATGCTGGTCGTCTCCGTGGTGGTGTTCCTGCTGCTCGAACTGACACCGGGCACCGTCGCGACCAAGGTCTTGGGACAATACGCCACCGTCGAACAGCAGCGAATATGGCTGGAAACACACGGCTATTTCGATCCGGCGGCCGAACGGTACTTGCGCTGGCTGGCGAAATTGCTGACCGGCGATCTTGGCGAGTCGCTGCGCTACAAGACGCCGGTCGGCGATGTGTTGTGGCCGCGTCTGCTGAACACGGTCATTCTCGGCGCGGCGGTGCTGGCGATCATGGTGCCGCTGTCGCTGGCGCTTGGTGTCGTTGCGGGCATGCGCGAAGGACGGCCGAGCGATCGCGTGATCTCGATTGTCAGCGTCGTTACCACCTCGGTTCCGGAATTTGCCAGCGCGGCTTTCCTGTCGGCGCTGTTTGTCTTCGCGCTGGGTTGGTTGCCGGGAACCAGCGCGATGAGCGGCGGCTTCAACTGGCGCGAGCTGGTGCTGCCGGTCGCCGTGCTCGTGCTGTACGATTTCGGTTATGTGGTGCGCATGACGCGCGCGTCCATGGCCGACGTCATGACCCAGCCCTATATCCGAACCGCGCTGTTGAAGGGACTGCCGTTTCGGGTGGTCGTCCTGCGGCACGCGCTCCGCAATGCGTTGATCGCGCCATTCACGGTGATCCTGCTGCAGGTGAATTGGCTGCTGTCGGGCGTCATCGTGGTCGAGAGCTTCTTTGCCTATAAAGGCTTCGGTGCCCTCTTGCTGGAGGCGTCGCTGTTCGGCGATATCTTTCTCATCGAAGCGTGCGCCATGGTTGCCGTGGTGGTTGCCGTGGGCACGCAGACCCTTGCGGACATCGCCTATGCCTATCTCAGTCCGCGCATCCGGTTCGCGTGAGGCGGGGTATGCGGCGTTTCCTTCAGACCTTCGTCGCGTTGCGCCATCGCCCGGTTGCCGTGGTCGGGCTCGCGCTGGTGCTGTTCTGGTTTGCCGCCGCGTTGCTGGCGCCGGTGCTCGCCCCGTTCGATCCGCTGACCCCGTTGAAGCCGTTTGCCAAGCCCGGCGCCGCACACGGCGATGCGCTGCTGTTGCTGGGCGCCGACACGGTGGGGCGCGATATTCTGAGCCGCGTGTTGTTCGGCGCCCGCGCCGTCCTGCTCTATGCTATCGGGGCGACACTGCTTGCCTATGCGGTCGGCGTCGCGGCCGGGCTTGCCGCGGGGTACTACCGGGGCCGGGTGGATACGGTCCTGTCGTTCGGCGCCAATGTCGTACTGTCGTTCCCGGTCCTGGTCCTCTACATCCTCATCCTGACGACAGTCGGCGCGTCGGGGCTGAACATCCTGCTGGCGGTCACCGTCGCCAGCGCGCCGGGTATCATGCGCGTGGTGCGCGGACTTACTCTCGAACTGCGCGAGCGTGAATTCGTCGCGGCGGCGAAGCTGCGCGGCGACGGCGCGTTCTACATCATGCTGGTGGAAATTCTCCCGAACGTCCGGGGCCCGTTGCTGGTCGATGCCTGTCTGCGATTCGGTTACGTGATCATCACCATCGGCGTGCTCGGATTTCTCGGTCTCGGCCTGCCGCCGCCGGTGCCCGATTGGGGCAGCATGATCAAGGAAGCGCGTCAGGTGGCCCTCGCATTTCCCCATATGACGCTCGCACCGGCCGTGGCGATATCGTCGCTGGTGCTCGGCTTCAATCTGCTGGCGGATGGCCTGCGCGACCTCGACGGGCGGGGTTAGCGCGATGCCGGATACACCGCCGTTGCTGGAAATCGAGGATCTGTGCGTGCGCTACGGCCGCCGCGGCCGCGCTTTCGACGCGCTGCGCGCGGTGAGCTTGACTGTGGGCGCGGGTGAACGGGTCGGCGTGGTCGGCGAATCCGGCAGTGGCAAGTCCACCCTGGCGCTGGCGGCGCTGCGGGCGCTTGGCCCGGCGGGCCGGGTCACCGGCGGCATCATGCGGTTCCGGGGCGCGGATATCGCGGCGATGCCGGGCCGGGCCTTACGGATGCTGCGCAGCTCGGGGATCGGGCTTGTCCAGCAGGAACCCATGGCGGCGCTGAACCCCGCCATGACAATCGGCCGGCAGCTTCGCGAGGTGCCGGGAGTGGCCGGACCGGACGCCACGGCGGCGGATATCGACAGCCGGATTCAAACCATGCTGGAGGAGGTCCGGCTGGACGATAGTGCGCGGATCCTGGCCGCGTATCCGCACCAGCTCTCCGGCGGCCAGTTGCAACGCGTGTGCCTGGCCATGGTGCTGCTGGGTCAGCCGTCGCTGCTCATCCTGGATGAACCGACGACCGCGTTGGATACCCGGACGAGCGCCGCGATCATTGACCTGGTTCGTGATATGGCCGACCGGCATGGCATCGCCTTGCTGCTGATTTCGCACGATCTGGGACTCATCGGCGCGCTGACGGATCGGGTATTGGTGATGCAGGGCGGAGCGGTTGTGGATCGCGGGACGGCCGTGGAAATTTTCACGGGCGGCAATCATCCGTATACCGCCGGATTGGTCCGGGCAATGACGCCTGCCGGTCCGATGCCTTCCGGCGATCCCGCACCATTCGCTGCGCGTGAACCGCTCGTGCGGATCGCCGGGGTCGGGAAATCCTATCCGTTGGCCGGACGTTGGGGCGGTGTTGGCGGGCAGGTCGCCGCCTTGCGCGGCCTCGACCTTGAGATCGTGCCGGGAGAGACGCTGGCATTGGTCGGAGAGTCGGGCAGCGGCAAGTCGACGCTTGGGCGCATTCTCGCCGGCTTGGAGGCGGCGGATGATGGTACGGTCGCTTTCGAGGGGGTTGAGATCGGCGCGACGCCCATTGACCGGCGGCCCCGGGAAATTCGGCTGGAAATTCAGATGGTGTTTCAGGATCCGGATGGCTCGCTCAACCCGAGCCTGAGCGTCGGCCGCCAATTGTCGCGTGCTCTTGCCAGCCGGGGCGGCATCCTTGACGCGAACGCCACCGCTGCCTTGCTGGATATGGTGCGATTGCCCGCGGCTTTCGCATCGCGGTTGCCGAGGGAGTTATCCGGCGGCCAGAAGCAGCGCGTTGCAATCGCACGGGCCTTTGCGCCGGCGCCGCGTATTGTCGTCGCCGACGAACCTGTCTCCGCCCTCGACGCGTCGTTGCGGCGCGACGTGCTCGATTTGCTGCGCCGCCTGCAAAAGGACTATGGCACGGCGCTCCTGCTGATCAGCCATGATCTCACGCTGGTGCGGTGGTTCGCGGATCGGGTCGCGGTCTTGCGGGACGGCGCCATCGTGGAAAGCGGTCCGGTGCGGACCGTGCTCGGATCGCCGCGCCACGCTTATACGCGGGCACTGCTGGCTGCCGCGCTGGAGGGCGGCTCGGCCGGCTTTGGGCGGTCCGAACCTCCGGGTGCACCATAAAACCGAATAAATTTGGCCTGTTAGGGGAAGATATTCATTCTTCCTTAGGCAAATTCGTTTCCCATCGGTGAAGAGTAATTCGGAGCGGTTGGTGCTGATTATGCGCTGGTTCACGATGCTTGCCGCCGGTGCGGCCTTGCCTTCATACGGCGCGATGGGACGTTGGGTGCGGCATGGGTCGCTCATGCTCCTGATTCTTGCAGACTCCAGCACGGGGGCGGGCGCGGTGCTTCGCGTGGCCGCATTGGACCGTCCGGACGCCGTGACCGGTGATGCGGTTTCCGACATCCCGTGGGAGGCGGTGGTCCGCAATGCTCAGCGAGAATTGGCGGCGTTGGGATTTTACCGCGGGCCGCTCGATGGCCGCTTCAACGCGCAGCTCGAAAAGGCGCTACGTCGGTTTGAACAGAAGTACAGCGTCGGGAAGGGCGGGCGCTCGATGCGGGGCACCGTCGAGCGCATGCGGTCGATGAGCGCGGCCATGCATTTACGCCGCGCCCTGACGGAATCCGGCCGGCGTCAGCAGGAACAGGCGGCGTCGGCCTTGCGAAGCAACCCATCCACCCGCGATCTCTTGGGGCAAGGCGATGCAGTGGGGCGATCCCAATTGCAATCGTCCCGGAATGCGCGGCCGCATTGCCATTCCGCAATTACCGTTCGTTGCTTGTTGGATGAGGCCTTGCGGAGTGTCGGCAATATCGAGTCCGATACCTATCGGGATTGGGCGTTGCGGGAGGTCGTCACGGCGCATGTGCGGACTGGGAATATTTCCGATATTCGCGACACGATGCGCCGGATTTCGGATCCGCGATTGATCCTGGTGGCGCTGCGTGACGTGGCCGAGACCATGTCCCGACACGGTGACCTCGCAGAGGCGGCGTCACTGGCGGCCACCATTCCCGACCTTCCTAATCGTGCAAAAGCCTTCGCGGCGATTGCCGTCGTGCGCGCCGAAAATGGCGATTCCGTGGGGGCGGGTGCCTTTACCGACCGCGTGCTGGCAACGTTGCAAGGAAATCCGCTCATTTCAGGTGGCGTCGGCATAGCCACGGCGCTGGCCATCAAGCTCATCGATACGGGTGAGCCGGCGCTTGCCCGGCGTGCGGTCACCGCGGCGAAGCGCCTGTCGGTCCCGGGCACGGATCCAATGGTGCGGGCGGCCGAGGTGAGCACGATGGCGGCGATGCAGGCGCAAGCCGGAAACTACGATGCGGTTCTCCAAACCCTTTCGCGCAACCGAGGCGGATCTGGGTCGGGACGGTCGGCCGATACGGCGGTCTATCGCGTTCTGGCTTTGAGCCGACTTGCAGAAACTCAAATGGATCGCGGCGATCACGCGGCCGCGACGCGATCGCTCGTAACGGCCGAAGCGGCCGTCACGCCACTGCGCGACGGCTATCCGGCAGATGCCGGGCGTGCGCGCATCGCCACGGCGTGGATGGGCCTGAAGGCATTCGAGCGCGCGTCGATGGTCATTCTGGAGGTCGGCAATGCGGCGCGACGCGCACGCCTGCTGTGGCTGTTGAGCGACTCGTACCTGGCCGCCGGGGACACCGGGGCCGCGCGGCTGATTGAGGAGGAGGCACTGGCCGCCACGAACTCGGTGAAGAATGGGTTCGAGCGTGCGGCAATCAAAAGTGACAGCGCGCTGCGGCTGGCCCGACGCGGCGACGCGGCGGCGGCGCGCCGTCTGTTTGCAATGGCATTGGCCACCGGCCGGGGCATCACGACGCCATGGTGGCGCGCCCGCGCCTTCGCGCGTCTCGCTTCGACCTTGGGCGGACTGGAGCGATTGGGCGTTCGACCGTAGTGTTTCGGAAGATGCGCCGCGCGCCGACGATCGCGGCATTTAATTCGCAGCAGGCCCCCCTATATTTAGAATGGGGCTGGATGCACGGGTTGCGGTGAAACCGGGGACGGCCGGGAAGGTGCGCATGAAGTATGTTGGACGACTGGCGATTCTGTCGGCGATGGGTTTGGCGGCGGCTTGTACGGCGCCGGAGTATCGCTGGATCAAGCAGGGCGTGGACGCGAAGACTTTCGAAGCCGACCGGCAGTTCTGCGTCAAATATGTGAACGACGAATTCAACCCGTATTACGATTATGGTCCGGTTTTCCGGCGTCCGTCGGTGTCGGAGGAAATCATGTACCAGAACATCGCGGCGGACGACATGTATCGCGCCTGTATGCATGGCAAGGGATACAAGCTGATCACCATTCAACGCGACGCGCCCAAGACGTAATCACGATTTCGATAAATCCGGTTGGGCGAGGAGCCGGTCCACCCGGTCGAGGATGTCGGAAAGCGCCGGCTCTTCGATGCCAAGTTCCCGCAATGATTTGAGCGTTTCGGCGAGGTAGTCCCGGCAACTCCCGAATTTTCCCGCGGCCCGCGCGATCAGGCGGGCGGCCGCGTCCACCGTGGGTGGCTCGGCGAATTGCGGGTGGTTCGTGTCGGTGACGAAGCAGAGGGCGGTGATGGGGTCGCCATCGTCGCAGTCTACCGGCAGCCATTCCGGCCGGTAGATGCCGGTGTACATCTCTCTATCCCAGATCGTTGCGAGATCGCCGGCTTGCCGTTTCGGATGCAGGCGGTAGAGCAATCCGCGGCATGCATTTCCCGTGGCCAAGCCGAGCGCGAGCCCGGGATATTCCGGCGTCCCGCGCGCGTGTGCGGTCCAAAGATTGAGTGCCCGCTGGTGCCCGGCGAGCGTGCCGACACAGGTTTCGACCGGCTCGAATGCCGGGTTCCACATCAGCGAGCCGTACGTAAACAGCCATACCGTGCCACGATCCGGCGCCGCCGCGAGACAGCGCGTTAGGCTTTCGTTGCGGACGCTGTCGCTGAGCAGTGGAAAGGGACCGATTGGGGAACGCGGCATAGTTATGAATTTCGATCAAGGGCGGGCGTCGTTGTTCGGCGCCGCGAATTCGGAATAGCGTGACGGATTGCGCACGCTTCGTGCAATTTGTGCTGATAATGCA
>Ga0224508_10001956_pt1 | contig 18031 bp, 17 predicted proteins | sample SF_Jan12_sed_USG_4_FD_170157 | JGI IMG/M metagenome (GOLD analysis project Ga0224508, IMG submission 170157) | Sediment microbial communities from San Francisco Bay, California, United States - SF_Jan12_sed_USGS_21 | ecosystem: Environmental > Aquatic > Marine > Sediment | place: USA... | reverse complement strand
GTTCGAAGGAAGGTACCAGAAACGCAACTTATTGATTCTATTCAAACTGGCGGTGTCGACGCCCATTGCAAATATCACGACTGAGCATAACTGCGCACAACCGAGTCACACAGATCTCACACAGCCAACATTGTCACAACGTTAGCTATCGGGCCAGAAGCAGTCATGCGACCTTTAATCGTGAATGTCCTTCTTACCGTTGATTGGAAACATCAATGCTAGTCTGGCACATCGATGCCGTTGAGGTGAGGAGGAGTCCATCCCATTGCTTTTAAGTGCCGATTCAACTGTTCCGCGAAACGGATAACTTGCTGCGTCCTACATACAGTTCATCTTCAGCGGAATGTGCGGCGTGAACCGCACATCCCATTTGAAGTACGATGTTTCACGGATGATTAGAATACCTCAGGAAACGGCGGAAAGTCCTCTGACAATTCTGTATTGCCCGGTGCTTCTGCGCCTTTTTCGGATATAATCGGACAAAGCACAACGACACCTGGTTTCTGTATGGTAACTAAGCCAGCCGCCTGCGCTGCCAAGATGTCTTCAGCATCATCAAAGAGGGCCTCAGGATAGTGCGCAGACAGAAAAGGGGAAGTGAGAATGTTGTTCAGCGTTACGCCCGACGCAGTGTGGACAACGTTGACATTCCAATGTGGTGAATAGCCTCGCTCGCCGGGAATGAACAGAGCAACATTCGCCTGATACGCACGGTCTCCGCCGATTAGATAGAGCTGGTTATCTCCCCGCTCTGTGATGCCCTCTTCGACCCCGCCAAGGATATAGTAAATCTCTTCTTCCTCGTACCACCCATTGGCAGTTGTTGCGCCTGCAAAGGCCTGACCCGTTACAATTAAACTAACACACAAAATCATCACTGCTATTTTGGTCTTGTGTAACATATTCATTCTCCTTGATGGCTTGATGAGTTCCAAAACCTACTTCGAAAGGCCCCTCCGACACCATCCTGCGTTTGGATAATTTCTCTACTACTTGTGGAGTAGAAGTGTCCGTCCCAGGTCTGATAACTTGCTACATGAGGTGGTCTCGCACGGCGTTCAAGACCGCTTCGAGGCGGCTGTGGACACGCATCTTGTGAAGTAAATTGCGGACGTGCGTCCTGACGGTCGTAGGGCTGATGAATAGGGAATCGGCGATTTCCCGGGTGCCGGCGCCTGTCGCAAGCATGCGAAGGACGTGCTGCTCACGGGGTGTCAACTGAGCCCGAGCGCTGCAGGACGATGGGAGTTGCAGAGGGCGGTCCGGGACGGAGGTCGTCTCACGGGACTTCCCCCGCGGCGCCTCTTCCTCGGCCTCTTCCAATAGATGGACTATGCTGAAGCGCGAGGCCGAGGGCCCTGGGACAACGAGGATAGCGCAGTGTGCTCTGATCGCGTGCCCGGAGGTGCGTCTCAGGTCCATGTCGAATCGCTTGACGACCCGATTGCGGCGAACCATCTTCATGACATTGCACTCGCGGTCGCAGAAGTCGTTGCCATAGATGTCCGTGCCGGCGATCAGCGCGTAGCACTCTTTGCCGACGGCATCAGCAGCACGGTGGCCGAGTAGCTGCTCCGTAGCACGGTTCCAGGAGATGATGCGGTTGTTCTCATCCGTCGCGTAGACGGGGTTCGGTGCGCGATAGAGGCTCGTGAGGAGGTCGCGTGAAAGGCTGCTCATGAAGAACGATTCTGATCGATTCCGTGTGACAGGGCAGGCCGGAAAACGCGACCCGTAGGGGGAGGCGGAAGGACTGCAGGAATGTATGAAATTGGTGGCGTCGTGTCCTCTGGAAACAACGTCACGGCGAAAGGGGACTGCCTCAGGAGCCTCCACACGGTCGGGGTGAAGGATCCAGCAACAAGCGCGGCCTGCTTGGTCCTGGCTGGTTTGCTCACGACCAGCAGGATCTGGTTACCGTACACGACTAGGAACTCGACGACGATTATTTGAGGGCGCGTGGCATTCGTGGTCGTTGCCGGAACAATCTCGAGCGGCAACTCGAGCCCGGACCGGCAGAGAACTACTAACACTACAATCGCAAACGGCCGTGCAAAGGGCACGGGCATACTCTGGATCATCGTAATCCTGCTTTCACCCTGTTCGGACCTCGAGTGCGGTTCCATGCCCCCCCCTTTGTGAATCCTGCCATGGGTATATCACCAGAGGATCACAACAAGATCACAAGAGGATCACGAGCTGTGGGGTGCGAATTCTTATTCTTTGTATAAATTCGAAAGATTTCCACCCAGCAATCCGTGGTTTACAACAAGCGTCGACCCTTGACGCCAGCTTTCTTTCGCCGCGCGTATTCAGACTGTGCACAATCTCCACCCTACCACCCCGCGAGTCACTGCGGAGCGCGGTTTTTTCTCCGTAGTGACTCGCTGGGGTGCGCCCAATGGTTAAAGCGCTGGTTCGGATCTTCAAAGGTCTGGTGGCGTGACGCTATGGGGGGGCTTGACACTTGCGAAGCAACCGGCCTACAGTGCGAATCGTTGGCCAAGCTTCGTGCAGGATCAGCGGAAAGATTTATCCCGTGGCTACGTCGGTTAACGTAGCACCCTTGCGATCGTCAAGATCGCACCCTTAAAGCGCCTCCTCGGGCCGTGCGACAGGCGCAACGATCATCGAGATCGTCGGTCCATCATCTCAAGCAAGTGTCTAACGCCTCTCTAAGGCGTTGTCGATGCAGTTCAACCTTAGTCTAATCACCGCCGGCTTACTTAGCCTCGTCATCGAGACGGGATAACCGTGCACGACGGTTTGGTTCGGACGAACTAAACCTGCTCCACCCCGGGTCTGGGTGATCCCTAACATCAGGGGATCGCCCAGGTCCTTCCTTCCTCAACCCCGCCGGGGAAAGCCCCCGGTCGGGGCGCTTTCTCTGGACTGATTCAACGAAAGGAGAAAGCCCCATGCTCAAACCCTAACTCGTGAAGTGAAGCAGCCGGTGTGACGGATCCATCTTAGTTTCACACCGCCAAGCCGCTGGACGTGCTCCGTGAGAGACCCCGCGGCGGTCCATTCAGGACCCGGTCGCCTAAGTGTGCGCGATCGTTATCCCGCCGTAGTTCAAGGCGATGTGAGTCGGAAGGCCGCGTCGTGGCGGATCAACACTAACCCAAGGATTCGCACACCCTGAGTCTTGAGTCGTTGACATGGTGACGAACAAAAGGAGGCAACCCGATGCTTGATTTGGAATACCGACTGCTACAACTGACCCGGCGAAACCGCGATGGCGCCTATGCCACCCAACGCGATCGGCGAAAGATCTTATCGCTGGTCGCCCGTCAGCTCTACCACACGCTCAACTATCGACTGCCGAATGAATGCTCGTTAAAGCCCAAGCACGTGGTGGCGTTAGTCAACCATTGGCAAGCCACCGTCTCGGTCGCCGCCCAAAAGAACCGCTTGGCCGTCCTGAGGTGGTGGGCCGAGAAGGTCGGCAAGGGCAATATTATCCCGCGCACCAACGCTCGCCTTGGGATCGGTAGGCGTCGCTATCGGCCCAATGTCTCCAAGGCGGTGACTAACCCAGAGATGGCGATTGCCCGGGTGCAAGACCCCTATGTGGCGATGGGTCTGAGACTGCAGCAGGCGTTTGGCTTGCGCCGCGAAGAGGCGATGAAGCTCAGGCCCCAACAAGCCGATCGCCGTCATTACCTAGAACTGAAGGCCTCCTGGTGCAAAGGCGGGCGCGCACGGGTGATCCCGATTCGCACCCGCGAGCAACGCGCCCTGCTCGATGACGCCAAGGCGTTAGCCAAAGGCGGCTCATTGATCCCCGCCTACAAGTCTTACCGCCAACAGCTGCACACCTGGGAGTATCAGACGACACGCGCGGGGATCTCCAAGACCCACGGACTGCGCCATGCCTATGCGCAGCAACGTTACTTGGAGCTCACCGGTTTCAAGGCACCGGCGGCGGGTGGACTGAGACATTCTGAACTGACCTTGGAACAACAACAACTCGATAGCGCCGCCCGCCAACAGATCACCCAAGAGCTTGGTCACCATCGGCTCGCGATTACCAACCATTACCTCGGACGATAAACTCGTGGCAAGAACAGTAAACAACATTGCTTCTGTCTTACCGCGGTTGCTTAGGCTGCGCGACGCACCGGCGTATCTCGGGATGGACCGTAACCGGTTCAACACGCAAGTGAGACCTTGCTTAACAGAGATTCCAATCGGTGAACAAGGCATTGCGTTTGATCGACTTGATTTGGACGCCTGGGTCGAGCAGTATAAGTCGCGCAACGGGCGTCCCACCGCAAAGGAGATACTATGGGACGCAAATCGAAACGAAGACACCCGCGGCAAGGCATCAAGTGGTGCAACCGCCGCCAAACCTGGGTCATCGACAAGGTATGGAAGAAGCGCCGAATTTACTGCGTCACTTTCACGGATAACCCGGATGAAGCGGAAAGCATCCTGAACGCTGAGCTCGAGAGACTTCGAAAAGCAGCGCTTCACGGTGAACGGCCAACGTATCTTTTCCATCACGGGGTTGAACGTTACGTGGACGAGAGAAGGCATCTAGCCTCGTTTGAGGATCTCAAGGCGACGGCCTTGCGCTTGATGCCGCATCTCGGCGACGTGGCGCTTAGCGATATCCATGATGGCACGTTGAAACCGTACATCGCGTGGCGCAGACGGGAAGGCATCAAGACAAGGAGGCGAAACCCCAAGACAAACGAGTTCTTTTTTGTGCGTCGAGACATCAAGCACTCGACGATCAACCGAGAGCTCGAGGTGGTGCGAACGATCCTGTTGTCCGCGTGGCGACGGTGGCGTTGTGACTTGACGGGCAGGCCCTGGATTGACGCTGCCCCGATCATCACCATGCTGCCAACCAGACCCAGCAAGGGGGAGCCGGCTCAGGAACACAGTGCCCAGGCCTATTCCCTGTCTTGGGAAGAACAGGACAAGCTTCTTTCGCACCTCTCACCGCGATTGCAGGCCATGGCCCTGTTCAAGGTAAACACCGGGACGCGCGAACAGGAGGTTTGCCAGCTCCGGTGGGAGTGGGAGCACGCCGTGCCGCTGCTCGGCACGTCCGTGTTTATCGTGCCCGAGGGTTATGTGAAAAATGGCGAGGCGCGGCTGATTGTACTCAATCGTATCGCCCGCACCGTCATTGCCGAGCAACGACGGCGGTGGGTTGGCAAGAGCGCTTACGTCTTTCCCAATCCCCGCACGGGCAAGCCTTACCGCGCCCTGCATACCAACGGCTGGAAACGGGCGTGGCACGAAGCTGGGCTGCCGACGGGGGCTTGGGTGCGACAGGGCGTGCATAATCTGAAGCACACGTGTGGTAGACGATTGCGCGCGGCCGGCATTGCGCTTGAGACCCGAAAGGTCTGTCTGGGTCATTCAAACGGCGACATCACGACACATTATTCGGCGGCTGAGATAAGTGAACTCCTCCACGCCTTTGAGCTTTTGTGTCAGCGCAAGGAAGGTATTGTAGTTAGGCCGCACCTGCAGGTGGTCGGCGGACGGGATCTCAACGAAGCGCCAGAAAAGTCACACAGATCTCACACAGGATGTGAAGAGAGCGATAAGAGAGTAGTCACTCACGATGAGTAAGCGCTTATCACTGCTAAAGAAAATGTGGCGCGCCCGGAGGGACTCGAACCCCCGACCACCTGGTTCGAAGTCACACTGGCTAAATTAACACTTTAACTGAAACAGTCACTTGCGACGCTTGCCTGATTTACAAACCCGACGTAACTCGTTGATTCTCTGTTCCAGCAAATTTCAATGTGGCACAAATTTGACACACCAATAATTTGCGCATTCTGCTAGATGGGACTCTTGCAACATCGGCGTCCCCAACAGGATTCGTATGTGATGCTAGTGGGTTGGTGATGCCGTTTGAAGTGGAGGCAGCCTAATGAGGGACTAGTCTTGCCGACTCTCGATCAGGGTGATTCGTTAAAGTAAGTCGGGCGCTTTTGTGCGCCTGCCCTAATCGCGTGTTAGTGCACCAGCTCTCAGCCAGCTTGCAGCATCGCGGCACCCCAGGCAACGACGATGGCGGCCATGATCCGACGCCCGCCGAAGGGCTCCTTCAAGGGGGCGTGGCGGAATAACGATCTTGAAGGCGACGGTGGCCGAGGCGCTGCAGCCTGCCCCGACGCACGTGCTTTAATTTGCCGAACCCCAGGCTGGCCAGCGGTACAACAGCGCGATTAGTAGGCTAACGAACCTCATGCTAACTGCCTTGCGCTCGCCAAATCCAAGACGGGCCCAGCAGTGACTTGAGGGCAGTCATAGCGCGTCTGCGTATGACATCGCTCTCCGTGACGCCGTCGAGGTATTTGCGGGGGAAGATCTGCCGCCCAGTGCGGCCGCCCCAAGTGACCGTTAACACATACGCCTGGGCTTGCCGGTTTGCGGGATCGGGTAGCCAAACGACGTCGTCCACGACCAGACCCCGCTCGCGGCCCAAGTCTCTGAGCATGCGTGCAATCAACCGCGCGCCCGCGACGCGCGTGGTGTCTGCCAGCTCAGATACCTTTCCCCTGGAAAAAAGCGCTTTGATTCTACCCATGTACCGGAACCCTTGAGGGCGACAGCAGCCCACCGATGTACTCGGTCGGGTGCCCATCGAAAACGGGGTTAAGCCCCAAGCATGCGAGGCCGAGCAACACCACCACGGCGCCAGAAAGAACTCTTTGCCAATAGAGGATGTGACGTCGAGACTGGAAGATTCGGCTGGCTGTTCCGCCTATCACGGCGTAGGTCGAATTTACGGCAAAACCACACAGCTTCATGGTTACGGCCAATATGAGCAGCTGCAGTGGTACGTTACCCCGCGGATCTACAAACAGTGGCATGATGGCAAGCATAAACACAATGACCTTTGGGTTAAGCAGATTGTTGAGGAATCCTCCCCAAAACGCCTGGCCGGTGTGCTCTAGCTTCCTGTTAAAAAGCTCTAAAGAAATTTGTGCCTGCTGGGCGCTTCTGATCATGCCGTAACCCATGTACAGCAGGTATAACGCCCCGGCCAAGCACAACAAGTCATACAGCACCGCGCTTTCCCGGATAATATTTCCTACACCGAGGACGATAATGGGTATTTGAATCAGCCCGGCCGTCGTGAAGCCGATCGCGCAGAGCAATCCTCGCCGATACCCGGCGTAGATACCGTTCGACACAACAAACACAGTATCCGGGCCCGGCGTGATCTGCATGACTAGCACGCTGGCGATAAACAGCACATAAACTTCGGATGCAATCATATGCCCATTTCAGCCTCAGCCGACACTTCCCCGGCAAGCGAAACTCATTTCCTCGCTAGCCGTGGCCGCTCCCCGCGACCGCCTTAAGCCACTGCCTTTACCGGCAGGTAGTCGACCGGCTCGATGTTGAACATCGCCGGCGGGACAACATTGATAATCTGATAGGGGTCGCCCATGGGCGCAGTCTCACGGGCCAGGTCCACCACCCGCAAGACGGGGTAACGAGTCTTATCCGGTTTCGTCACCAGTGCGACTTGCGGCTTCAAGCGCTGCTCGCAGTTCAACATCCTCACCACCCCGACCTCGGCGGTGTTAAGCACGACGACGCTGCCGATCGGATAAACGCCGATGCATTGGATGAACTCATCCAGGAGCGCCGGATCGAGATCCACGCCTCCCCGCTGGTACATATTCTTGAGCACCTCGCGAGCGGGAATCCCGTCCTTATAGTTCCGGTCACTGGCCAGGGCATCGTAGACATCCACGATCGCACCGATCCGGCCGAACTGGCTGATCTGATCGCCCCCAAGCCCGTCCATGTAACCGTGACCGTCGTACCGCTCATGATGATGGCGCACGACAGCGAGCGCTCGGGGCGGGATGGCACCGGTGCGCTTCAGAATCTCCACGCCCATGGGCACGTGGTTCTTCATGATCTCGTACTCGCGTTCGGTGAGCTTGCCGGGTTTGTTTAAGATGGCATCGGGCACCCGCATCTTGCCGACGTCGTGTAATAGCGCCCCCAGACCGAGGAGATTCAGCTCTTCTTCCCCAAAACCCAGATGACGTCCGAGGGCAAGTGCGAAGATGCAGGCGCGGAGACAATGAAGCGCGGTATAGTGCTCGCGTTTCTTTCGCTGGGCGAAGCAAACCAGGGCGTCTGGATTACGAAACACACTCTTGACCATGGCGGCCACCACCTTCTTCGCGCCCTCGGTGTCGATGCTCTTGCCTTGGTGCACGTCTTCCATGATGGTCTGGATGAGCACCGTGGCCTCGTCATAGGTCTCGCGAATCACTTCGACTTCCTGCTCAACGATGATCTTATCCGGGTGCACCTGCCGTGGCTGCGCCGCGTTGCCGTTCCTGGCGACGGTACGAAGGCGAGATCGTCGCTCCGCCTCCCCCAGCTTCGCCCCGGAGACGCGGGGGGTGATGGCGCTCTCGTGCGCATCGTCGACGTAGACGTACCGGCAGCACCCACTTAACTCGGTCAGCTGCCCGTCGTTGATGATCTCAAAGCCCTCGAACAGAAACGGTGTCTCACGCCACGGGCGGTCCAGCCCACTGACGTACATGCCGTGCCTCAATTCGTCGACCACAACCTTCCTTCTCATTACCGTACCTCCCCGCCTGGCACGGCTGCGTCCCTGGCCCGTGCGGAGCGTGTGCTACATGCGAATGAGGAGGAGGGGCGGGGCCGCGTACGCAGTCTCCTGCGTCACGCCCACGCGTCCGTGTGTGGTAAGGTTTGGTAAAGTCCTACAATCCGGAGAATGCGACCTAACCTGCCGACCCCGCCCAACCGATCCAGGGTCACTCCAACTTCTGCGTCATCACGAAATAGCTTTCGTAATGCGCTCCTTTAAGTGTTGTCGGCGATTTAGGTCCCTACAAGCCATAATAGCTAATTCATTGATTACCACAGCTAATCTCGGCCCCCAGTCCCGCTCTTGGGGCTTCGGCCGGATCGGGCCAGGACGTGCCCTTCACGGAACGGATGGGCGCCGACGGCAAGTGTAGAAAACCTGGCTCGCCGCACCGGCCAAGCCCAACAAGTTAGGCAGTAGCGCGTTTTCTCGGATAATTTGTCCTACCTCAAGAACGATAATGGGTACTTGAATCTGCATCACTAGCACGCTGGCGATAAACAGCACACAAACTTCGGATGCGATTATATGCCCATTTCGGCTCTGACAGACTGGCGAACGCCTCGGCCAAGCGCGTAGTCTAGGCTGGCTGCCATGCCAAAAATCTTGTTCCGCGCCTGCGGCATGATGCGGCTTGCCGGCGAGTCAAGTAAGGCGCCCTCGATTTCTTCCCCGCGATGCGCCGGTAGGTCGTGCATCACGATCGAAGAGGGTTTACCGATGATATCGAGATGGCGCCTGGTTACACGTGCGTGGCCTACGTCATCACGCCAGTTCTGCACCGGTGGGCTCTCACCCATTGACGCCCATCGGCAGGCGTAGAACACATCATAGTGGTCGCCGTCGCGTCCGACATCCTGCATCGTGTCGAAGAGACTCAACGAGGCCGGGCTCGATTGCAACGCACGGACAAGCTCCTGGCGTTCGGCGTCTTCGGTCAACGACGGAGGCGCGCAGATGCTGATCCTGCGGACTCCCACCTTTGCCAGTGCGAGACACAGCGAGCGCGAGGTATTGTTGATTGGACCTGCGTACAGGACCGCCAGGTTTCTGAAAAGGCCGAACTCTTGCTGAATGGTGAGCAGATCAGCTAGGGCTTGGGTGGGGTGTTCCTGCTTGTTGAGGGCGTTTATCACCGGACAATTCTGGTTTTTGCGCCAGCGAGCCAAATAATCCGTGTTCTTGGCATCGCGTATAACCACGCAGTCGTTATATAACGTGATCATCGAGACCATGTCATCAAATGACTCACCGAAGGGTGTTTGGGTCTTGTCAACATCGACGTCGATGACAGAGGCTCCCTTTGAGGCACACGCACGCAGCGTCGACATGCGCGTACGCGTCGACTGGTCAAACATGACCAAGGCAATGCCCAGGCCCTGCAGGGTCTCACCGAGCTGGTGGGATTCCTGCTTGGCCAACGCGAGTAGATCCCAAAGTTGCTCGCTTGACAGCTCTTCTATCGCGACTATGTCCATGCCAATCCTCCTGCTCCTCGCGGTACCCGAACAGATCCAGAACCTCGCCAAACCGCTTTTCGCAAAGGTCGAGGTGCCGCGGAGTGAAGTATTTTCGCCACGATCCAGCCTTGCCCTTGTGAAACGTGAATGCATGCGGATTGTAGACTTTCTCGGCAAGCTCTTCAGGATCGTCGCTGATGTTTAAATGCGTGAGGATCCGTTGAATTGCGTTAACTTGCTGCTCGCGTGACGCACCTCCTTTCGGGCCGATAAGCTCTTCGAAGCGTACTGTGCAGACATACGGGTGTTTGAAAAGCCAATAGAGGTCGCGAAGGTCACCGTGCCCCGGAAAGTTGATATCCTCCAGCGCATAGGTGAGCCTGTCTTCGAAGGAATCGAGCTTGTTCAGTACGCGTGACATCACTTGATAGACGGCAAAATTCCCAAAGCCGCGCCCGGTATGACCGCACAGATAATTCACAAACGACACCATGACGTCCCTTGGGTCGCGCATGTTCAATATGATCTTCGGCCGTTGGGTGTCGCTCCACTCCCGCAGAAACAGCCCGTCGACTGTGTTGACGTCAAACTGGTGATAAACCCAACAGATGTTGGGTGGCGTTTCGGAAAAGCGCATGCGCATCAACTTTGTACTGTGGTAGGCGGATACCATGCTTTGCGCGATATCCGTTCCGTAGCGGTTCTCCACAGGAGCGCCTAGGCGCATCTGCCAGCTACGCGCGACGCGCAGCCAGGCCTCCCAAGCAAGGGCGTCACGCACGTGAGCGGAACTGCGGTCATAACATTCTTGCTCTTGCTCCGACAGCGCGAACTGGCGTAGCGTCGCCCTGTCCTCAGCGGTAAACCTTGGTTGGATGTCGGGGGTGATTCTGGAGTCGCCTGACATGCCGTAGCCCAAGCGCACCATGAGTTCCTGAATTAGGTGCGTGCCCGATTTCTGGGGCGAGACAACGACGACGCGTTCTTGCTTCATGGCTATGCTTTTTCCACCCATGTTCCTAGCCCCTGGCGATGAGATCCCCTGGATGCCCCGCAGCGTCGGCGATGGCCTCCCCCGCCCTTGTGCAACTTGCCCCGCTAGGAACGTTTCCTTCGTTCGTAGCCCTCACCCAGCCCGGGAATCGCGCCGCGGCGGTTTCGGGGTTGCGGCGCGGTGCTTGCCGGACTATGACTTCCTAACAGACTATCACTTCCTGACATAAGCCAGTAGCGTTGCCAATGCATCGGACTTGAATGTGCTGGGTTTTTAAGGGCTCGACAAATCAGCATATTTAATCTATATATTAGTCAGACTAATGCATAGCTCGCTCTCTAAAATCCCACTTTCTGCGCTGCGTACATTTGAGGCCGCTGCCAGACATCTCAGCTTCACCAAGGCGGCGAGGGAGCTGCATCTGACGCAAGGTGCCGTAAGCCAGCAGATGAAACACCTCGAGGAGCGCTTGGAGTTTAAACTGTTTCGACGACACGTCCGCAGGCTCGAACTCACGGACGAGGGGAGGGGGTTATCGGCCGTAGTGCGCAATGCACTGTATGAGATCGATGAGACCATCAGACGGCTCCAGGCTGAGGACAACGAAGGTGTGTTGACCGTCAGTGTCGGATCGGCATTCGCGATGAATTGGTTGATACCGCGGCTCGGACAGTTTCGTGCCCAATACCCGAGCATTGATGTGCGTATCGACGCCATCGATGATGCGCTCGACTTGCGCACCCAGCGGGATATAGACATGATGATCAGATTCAGCCGTAAAAACTACCCCGACCTGCATGTTACCGAGCTAATGAGAGAACAGGTCTTCGTGGTGTGCAGCCCGTCCCTCCTCGATCCCCGTAGGCCGCTACGTAAACCTTCTGATCTGTGCCACTACACCCTGTTGCACAACGAGGTCTCGGAGCGTGAGCCTGACAGCGCAGGCGATTGGAACAACTGGGTGCAGCAGCTTGGTGAACCGGTTTTGCCATGCCTCAAAGAAGGACCGCGCTTTCCCCGCTGCGATACGCTCATTCAGGCAGCCCTGCATGGACAGGGTGTCGCACTGGCCTGGAACACGATGGTGGGGAATGAACTTAGTACGGGCCGGTTGATTAAGCCTTTGCAAGGCCGTTTTGAAACGGCCAACGCATTTTATGCCGTCAGCACCCCAGAGGTCGCGCAAAAGCCCAAAACCCGAAAGTTCAGAGAATGGCTGGTAGCACAGGCCCGATCCGAAGCGGAGCGAACGGACTCACCACGCAGCGAGCCGCGGGCGAATGTACGCTGACAGGCTGCCCCGCAGTCGGCTAAGAAGAAGAAAGCCTCTGCATGACTTCGTCCAACCAATCGATGACCGCTGAAACGCGCGCGGTCTTGCGAAAATCCGGATGGACCCACAGCCACACGTCGCGTTACAAGATCGACGGACCCGCGGAAACTCGCGCCCGGCGATAGAGGTTGCCCGCACGCTACAAACGAATCTCCAATATCGGATTGGCGTAACACAGTGTCATTATTGGACTCGTTAGTATTAGCGGTTTTTGCGGACCCGAGGTGGCTATGGGTTGCCGCAGCAGCCGTCCTCGCTGCGTTGGTGCGCGGCTTCACCGGCTTCGGGGCCGCGATGGTGTTTGTGCCCGTTGCAAGCGCGATCTACGAGCCAAAGGTCGCGGTGGTCGTGTTGTTCATCGTCGACGGTATCATCACATTTCCCCTGGTCTTCAAAGCAATCCGTCAATGTTGGTGGCCGCATGTCAGGTGCCTGACCGTCGGCGCCGCTTTGACCATCCCATTGGGCGTGTACGTGTTGCTGATCACTGATGCCGAACTCCTTAGATGGTTCATTTCGCTCTCGATCCTAGGACTGGTGGCGGTGCTGGCTAGCGGGTGGCGCTACAAGAAGCACCCGCCGCAGATGGTGTGTATCGGGGTCGGTGGCGTCTCGGGCTTCGCGGGAGGGGTCGCGAACCTGTACGGTCCGCCACTCGTGCTCTTTTGGCTGGGCGGTCAATCGGACGCGGCGACCGTGCGCGCAAATATTATTGTCTTCTTCGCCATTACGGCCGTCGTCAGCGGGGCCACATACTGGTGGAACGGTCTTCTTTCGCCACACACTTTGTCTGTGTCGATCGGGTTGATGCCGCTTTACGCAGCCGCCGTCTGGCTTGGGGCCCGAAACTTTCGCCGCGCCTCTGAGGCGTTTTTTAGGTGGTTCGCGCTCGCGCTCATTGCGCTCATCGCCGTCGCCAGTCTCCCGGGCTGGAGATCGTTTTGGCACTGGGTCGGTCAGTGAACGCGCGTCGCTGTCTTCGCCTGATGCAGCGGGTTGAGCGCCAGCTACTCGGACGCGCGGCGGGTTATTAGCAAGTGGTCGAAAAAACTGGCGTCCCCAAGGGGGTTCGAACGTCATGCTAGCCGCCTGGTGGTACCGTTTGAAGTAAAGGTAGCCTAACTGAGTCGCGAATCTAGCGACCACCTGATGAGAGACCAGGTGGTCGCGCAGCGATTCACCCCACCTAACGTCTGCGATAACCGGGTGGCCGCGGTTGATCTTGCATTTGTAAACGCGCTGTCGGCCACTCCGCGTTCATCGCTCTGTTATGTCGCTTGCTCCGCGTTCGCCAGAGCCTCTGCTGCTCTAAAGTCAGATTCAGAAAGTTGTTTGGCATCTTTGATTACGAAAGGCACAAACACGTCGTGCTGCCCACGCGTCGGTTCGCCCACAATGGTGTCCAGTGATAGGTAGATCGGCCGAAGCGCCGTCACCACCTGCCCCGGAGCCATCAAATTAAGGATGTGTTCTCGGTTCTGGTCGTCCGTGAATTGTAGCAGCTTATTGAAGGTATCCTTGTCAGCATCAAAGGATGCCAGATGATCGACGTCACCAATCGGAATGGCAACCGACATGGTGTAGAGATCATCGTGTACGCACATGAGTTGTGGAAACTTGACGAATGGAAACAACCATTGAAAACCCGGTGGTGACCCCATTTTAGCAATTGCCGTACCGAAATCTGGTTGGAAGCGCATCTCGGCGGCAAATGACACGTTTTCGGGTGAAAGGACACTTGCAATGACATCCCAGTCGCGATCAATGTTTTCAAAATCGATCACGAATATCGGAGCGATGCCATAGATGTCGTAAGCGGCCAATTGGTTGCCGTTGCAGAGAGCATAAAATCGTACGCGAACTTCGGGATGTATCGCATAGGAATATGCCTGTTCGGCGTGTTTGGATTTGACAAGATCCTCTTTGGGCCGTTTTGCGTCCAGCACCAGTCCGGGGCGACCATCGCTGTGTAGTAGGTAATCCGGGATGATATGGATTGGGTGCTTTTTAGATCCGATCATCACGAATGGGTGCAGCAGGTTCTTGCTTCGGACGATCTTGTTCGCCCCCGACGCCGAATAACCAAGGCGTTTGATAATCGGCACGACGATCTCTTCGCGAACCGAGTCTTCCTTGAATTCGGGATCGTTCAAAAGCGAAGGATCAAAATCATCAAACATGTGGATTCGTCATTTGCGACATAACGCCCCGCATCAGCGGTCAAAATGAGAGCGTAGCGAACATTTTGACCCGACTGCATGCGCTTGTTATGTTTCTTCGTGGGACTTTTCATTAGGTTCAGCTTCTGATTCTTTGGCAAAATATCTAGCAAACTCTGTATACGAGTGCTCCTTTGCTGTAGTTTGTTGGGTCTGATAAATATCTTCAAGCAAGTACATTGAAACCATCCAAATGTGTTGTTTTGGATTTTCAGATATGAACTGCTTGACCGAAACGCTCTCACCATTAATTTCAATTTGATCAGGGGTACCCATCAAAACAGCCGAGTAGAAATTATTTCGTTTGTCTTTGCTTAAGGAAGATAGATATTTGTCTAGTTTTAATCCCACGTTTCCAATCTTATGAACAAATTCATTACGTATTTCTGAAATCGTTCTGATGAATGTAATAGTTTGCTTATCGATCAGATCGTATTTGTGGGCAAATGCTAGTTTGCCAGTTTTCATGTTACTCAGCTCTAGCCTACTAAAGATGTCCTCAAGTTCCTTGTTATTGGTTGCCTCGACAAGAAGATGAGTGATGGCTGCTTCAATTAGGGCGTGAAGCTTTATTATGAAAGACCAGTCGTCCTGCCTAATAAGATTGAAATAGAAGCCGCCAGGCATTCCAAGGGCCTTCGTGAGTGTGGAAACGCTCTTTACTACGTCAGTCATTGATTGCTCAATTCAAGAAACATAACTAGAAATAGCTGTACCAACATCCATGTTATAACACGGATCGGTGATGCTCCATGTTGGATTGTGATCCCTGAGCAAGAAGTTATGACAGATGTAACCTACTGAGGCGACACAGAGAGCACAAAGGTTATTAACATCGACTACTTGGTTGGGAACCAGGTGGTCTTTAGAGCACCGAGGCGCCTGCCTTCACACGGCAGGGGTCGCTGGTTCAATCCCAGCATCGCCCACCATCATTTCAAGTACTTAGAGAATTATATTCCTTTGCAAAACTCGGCATGTGCTAGAAATTGTGCTCACTCGGGCATCCCGAGGAATAGAGCCCTTTTCGGTTATGACGCCATTCCCGGCCGCAGATATACTGCGATCGAGACGTTCAATACTCGTTGTGCCTATAGACGAAGATGAAAATTAAACGCGTCTTACCTCCAACATATTTATTTATATCCATCGCTACGATGGTGTTACTTAACTTCCTATCGCCAATCTATAATTTTGCACCATACCCTTGGAATTTACTGGGAATAGTTCCTTTAGTAACAGGAATTACCCTTAACCTAATGGCTGACGCAGCATTCAAGAAAGCGCGGACAACTGTCAAACCGTTTGAAATATCGACAGCCTTGATTACAACTGGTGTTTTCCGAATAAGTCGACATCCAATGTATTTGGGCATGGTTCTCATTCTGCTTGGAATTGCCATCCTAATGGGATCTTTGGCACCGTTAATGATTATCCCCATTTTTGCTATCTTGATGGAGTTAGTTTTTGTGAGAACAGAGGAAAAAATGCTAGAAAAGCAGCTTGGTTCAGCGTGGACTACCTACAAGAATAAAGTAAGAAAGTGGGTTTAGAATGGGCATAACGTTGGAAATGTGCCGCGCCTCTGCTCGGAACGAAGTGACAGGTTTGGCGTCGGCACGATTGAGTTGTTATGCTGTTATATATCTTTTCAAGAAAAAATATCCACACCATATTAAACCCCACATGATTATGCTCGATGAAGTTTCCATTGGCGGTACAATATATTTTTTTCCATGCTCATGTTTTGTCTGATCATGGGAATTGCGCCAATAGTTAACAAAGTTATGCAAGATAAGAAAAGTAAAAATCCATGCTAGAAACAAGATTGCGCCAGAATCAACTAACTTTTTAACCTTTTCTTCACCTATTGCCAATAAGAAACCAATAACAGCAAAATAACCAACAATAATTTTATATCGGTTACCAACACAACTTTGAATTGCTGGGTATATTCTCCCTGTTAAAATAGTTTTATCTAGATCAGAAAAATCCGAATCTTCGTTAGGTTTCTCATTGCTCATATTTTCTTCTTCCATGTAACTCTTACTGTTTTAAACAGCATAACGTCGCCGATGACGCGCCGGGCGAGCCACACAGCGGGTTGGCCGGTCGTCGTCCATCGGCTTGTTAGGGCTGAGCCGATTACCCATCCCCATTGGAACCTGACATCAATTGACCCCGATAAAAGTTTCTACCTTGCTACGATTTCCCCACAATTCATTGACCCGTTTGCTCTTCCCGCCGAATGAAAACATCGGGTCTCCTTCGACTTTCTGATCCGCATTCTTCGGGGACGCGACAACGGCCATCAGCAGCCCGTAAATAACGTCGATCGGCAGGCGGAGCTCGCCATCGTTGCCCAGTTGGATAACGGGCTGCTTTGTAAACCGCAAATTGTCTGGAAGTCTAGCTTCGTGAACCGCCGTGCATCGTACGACGTCATAGAGCATTTCCGGCATTGTCCGGACGGCTATTCCAGGCGCTTTTGAATCGAGTCGTCGATAGCTGAAATTGATAGGTTGTGAGACGCCGAACGACACCCAGCCGATCCTGCTGATTATCGGGAGGTTCTTTTCCAAGAACTTGCGGCACGCCGCCTTGTCTCCATCCGTCGGATACTCGAGGCGTGCGGTTGCTGACAGTGCAACGCTAGCGGCAACAACGGCATCTTCGAAGCGGTCCTCCGAGAGCTTTTTCATCGCGTCGGCCACTTGGCTTCCCAGGCTCATAGCATCGTTCCGTCCTCAAGTACTCCGAAAACTGCGGGCGTTGTTGCGCGTAGTTCCATTCCCAATTGCCCTAACTAGATATAGACGTACCAACATCCATGTTATAACACGGATCGGTTGGGCTCTATCACGGACTTGTGCGCTATGAACAGTAGCTTACGCTGGCATCGTACCCTGGTCAGGCGAGTGATAGGCCGACCGGAGTCCGATTCCTCACGGAGGTTGGTATCCACCAGGAGTGACAAAAACATTTGTTTTTGAACCCCCCATTCTACGCTTCCCGAAGTCTACAAAATAAGCACTTTGCGGCTGCTAATTGCGAGAGGTTTTTGAGCACGCCCGGTTGGCAGGACTTGGTCACACTGGCGGTCACAGCGCGCGATACGCTCTTGGCAAACTCACAGATAACTTACTGATTCTGAGCAAAGAGCACAGGGCTATTGATTGACCGACTACCTGATGACAGACCAGGAGGTCGGCCACATCTGTGCAAAAACACTCCGTTTTGGAGTTACTAGAACGTCCGCTTTCGGCCGAGGGCGGTGTTTGTCAACATAGTTGTCGCCTAGATGGTTCATGCTACCTTTCTTTCTTTATGATGCTTCGGGTTTAATTCTACGCATGCTTCGTGTTGCCAGTTACGTGTGGTTGTTGACCATCGTGACGG
>Ga0224508_10001955_pt1 | contig 18033 bp, 30 predicted proteins | sample SF_Jan12_sed_USG_4_FD_170157 | JGI IMG/M metagenome (GOLD analysis project Ga0224508, IMG submission 170157) | Sediment microbial communities from San Francisco Bay, California, United States - SF_Jan12_sed_USGS_21 | ecosystem: Environmental > Aquatic > Marine > Sediment | place: USA... | reverse complement strand
CAGGAACAAACAGTTGCTTTTGCAGGCTGCACAATTCCATCTCGTCGATGTTGAATCCGTATCCAGTGGATGCGGGTACACCATACTCCCAAGTAACTTCACAGCCGTCCCAGTTCACCACGTCAGTGAATCCCAACTTGGCCAACGATCCTTCGTTACGACCAGGACGACTCATGAACCGTTCCTTATCGTCGATACGATTAAGGAAATCCTCGTAGTACTGACTGTTGAGAAGAATCAGATCGAGTTGCCCGCGGCGACTCTTGTTCTTCTGTGACTTGATCAGACCGTACCGAACAAGTAGTTCAGCTTGGCCGGCCCACGTATCAGTAGCAGACCCGTAATCCGTTGAGTTGGCTGATACCAAAACAGGTGACCAGAAATCGTAATGGGCATCGCCCGTACCATTTGGCCATGAGCCCGACCACGTTCCGCCATAGTTGCCGCGAGTCGTTACGAGACCGGCGTAAGTATCACCAGGCGCCCCTACGCGGTCGGCAGCATTGTACGCACGATCAGTATTGTCAGAAATATTGATCGTGTTCGTGCCATCATCTGCAAGAAAACTCTCGACACCGTGCATTCGCTTGGAGTTACCCGCTGCGTTTCCATCGATGTAGAGTTCGTCGCAGAAGTTGTCCTCAATATCCTCGAGGAGAATCTTCGCAACATTCGAGTAGATGTTGACTATCGCTTCGACTGACTTGTTCATCAGTCGTTCTTTTTTCGTCATCGAGTCGGTACTTGCGTACCCGCGCCACGGAAGAACCGCCGTCTTCCATCTGTTGCGTCTCGAGAATGTCAGGGTGTCAGCGTCAGCAAACCCAAACAGCGGGGCACGCTTGTAACGGACCTTCCAGTCCAGTTGTTCGCCTGCGTGGTTCATTGTGACTCTTCCGCGTTCCCGCAAAAGGGCCGTTAGCTTCCGGTTCCGGAGAACATTTACCGTTTCACCGCGGATATATTCCCTGATAGTTGTGTTAACTATCCTACTCCACTCAGGCATAACCTATCTCCCGTTTCCTTACGTAGCCGATGTTTCAAAGTCGATTGCGTTGATGCCTTTAGCTGCCATCGCTGCCATCATTCGTTCTTTGAGGGACAAGGCCGGGTTTTGTTCCACATCCTGAAGGGTTCCGGATGCGTTAGATTGTGGAGCGCCAATCGCCTCACGCTTTTTCTGTGCATGCGTCTCAGACGCAGTCTTCTGTTCTTTCAGCGTCGCCAACTCTCGTTCCATCCGAGATTTTTCAACCTGTGCCATCGCATAGTCGTACTGCTGTTGCGGCGAGGCATTCGGTAACTGTTGGGCGGAGTCGAAGAATAGCTGGCCTTCGGGAGTAAACTTCCGCTGGCTTGGATCTCCGTCGTAGATCCAGTCTTGGTTCTTCTCGACCAGCTGTTGGGCCGTCATCGTTTCTTGATTGGATTGCAAACCCGAATAGGTTTGTTCTCTAGCAACCCGTTCGACCATCGGTCGCATGTACTCGTATGGATTACTCCAAAACTTGTCCTGCTGTTCCTGTCGGTACTGGGCCCACGCCATTACCTTTTGAACGGTCTCGGGCGTTCCGCCGGCGGCGGGGACAAGTGTTCCTTCTGCATTCCTCTCGACTTGAGTCAACCACATTGGATTAAACTCGGGAGGGTTCCAGTCGGCTGCTGGTTCTTCTTCGGCGGCAGGTTGCTGCGGCTGAGCCGCCATCAACTGCTGATATTGGGCCAGCTGCTGCTGCTGTGTTTCCGAATGACGTGCTTGACTAACGAGATGACTTAAGGCCGATTCATCGTCTTCAAACCTAGATACGTCATAACCGAGTTCGGAAGCGGCATCACGAAGGCTTTGGATGGCATCCTCCGCAGCTACCTCTTCCGTCTCGGCGGGCGCCTCTTCGACGACGGGGGCAACGCGTTCTGGAACATCACCACTGCCGTCGACTTCGCGAATATCGCGAATTTCATTATCGAGGTCCGGGGTCACATCCTGCGGAACTACTGCGGATTCCGCTTCAGGTGTAATTTCATCAGCCATGGGTCATCTCCAAATGGGGGTTGGATACTGGTGATGTACCCGAAATCGAGTAACTCGATTTCCCACCGTGGAGAGTTCCCTATAGAATCCAAGAAGACCTTACTACTCATGAGAAGTATCATGGAACTGATGCAACCGGACGGAACTGAAATTTCGTTGTCCGAACTCGCCAAGGAATTAGACGTCAGCTACCAAACCGTATGGGAGTGGGCGACGCGAGGGCGGAGGCAGATAAAGCTTCGGGTTTGCAAATTGCCGCGAGGACTCGCGACCACAAAAAGAGAGTACTACTTATTTGTGAAGCGACTCGGTGAAGCGCTGGAATTCAGCAGCCCTTAATTCAACGACATCCTTTAGGGTTTCATTGAAGTAGCCCTTGCCTCGCGCTGTCTTGATCCAAGATGGCATCGCACGGCCCATCTGAATCCCAAGTAGTATGTCGCGATATTTCTCGATTGCCATTTTGACATTACACTCTTTGACCTCAGTACCTAACCGCGGATGCCGGCGCCATCCACTCTTCATTGCCAATTTTGCGATTTCATTTCGCGACTTGAAATGCACGACCTGCTGCAGATAGCAAAATTGCATAAACCGAACTTCATCGATCTTGATCCAGGGGCGGTCTCCCTTTCGCTTCTCTCCCGGCAGTACTGGCTTCTTCCTTTCTTCGAAGCTCCAATCGCGACACAAGATCCGCATAAACCGCACGTGGTCAAGGTTGAGTTCGAGGCCATCAGCGACACACAGAATGCGGATACCTAACCCCAGGATCATTGGGATACCTTCCATGGCGTCATCGATGTCGTGGCACAGCACACCCCACCAGGGGACAAGGATCATATCCCCTTTGCCGAATTGATCCATTAACTTTCCGAGGCGAGGACGTGAAGTGATATGGGTGGGGTGGGGTAGGTTCTTATGTCCTTTTCGTTTTTCTCTAAAGAGACCGTGCCACGCCCACTCATGTTTGCCATGCCGCCAATACCAACCCTCCACCGTCTCGCGCTGGGTCTTTAGGTCACCACACTTAGGGTATTCGCGTATGTAACCCGCTAGTCTTTTCATTAAAGAGAGTCTAACAACTCAGAGGTGGTTCGTGGCGCAACGGCAATCTTCTTTGGAAGTGGTGCGACTGGTTGTGGCGTTCTCTCTGGTAGCACCCCGAACAGTCCATGAAGGAACGTACGCCAGGCGAAATCGATCAGTGCGTCGATGGAAGGGAAGTCGGCACACAGCATTGTGATCCTTTGGACGTCTTCCTCCGTCCCGCCGTACCTGACAGCAAACCGGCAATGCATAACCAAAATCTCACTACCGTCCAGCTGCCAATTCTCCAATCGAAGCGATAACTGCTGTTTGTGCAAACACTGCCGCATCGCACCGATTAGCTCATCGCCTTTAAGGCTTACATCCAACTCTTTCTGCGCGGCGAAGATCCGCTTTTCGATCGATCGCTTTTCCGTTTTCTCGTTCTTCGTATCAATCCGTTGTCCCAGGTCTTCAGCTAAGCTTGACATTTTTGTCCTCCGGGTGATTTCCTATCTTGCAATAAACTACAAAGTGGATTAGGGTTCGTCAATCCGCGATTTGGCACGATCTGGCGAGATAAGACGAGATGAGATTTGGCCCGGCAAGATCTGGCATGATGAGGCCCGGCGAGATTAGATGAGGCCCGGCGAGATGAGATTAGGCCCGGCAAGGCAAGGATTATGGAATACGACGAAAACGTAACGATGCAGAGAATTACAGCCAGGACTTATGTTTTTGGAGGGCTAAACCTCGAGGCAAAGGGTGGACCAATCGTAGAATGTTCCGTGACCTTCGAGGACCACCACCAGGCTAAGGTTGAGTTCCAGGACGAACATCAACAGTTAGTTCCTTTGCCCCGAGGGCTGAAACTAGCCTACGACCTGCTTGCAGAATATGGCAACCTCGAAGACGGTCCCTACCTCGACAGACTATGGAAAGATCGAAAGGCAGCATCATGACCAACTCACCCGAGACGACACGACAAACCGAACAGGAATTGCGGAACTTCATCCGCAAGGAATACCCTGACAGATGCCTTACTATGTTGGCTTTTGCCGCCAGACTCAACTCCGTTGCCATTCCAAAGACCATAGAACGGCTAACGCTTACTCAGTCTTTTGAAAGAACGATCGAGATCGCCGACAAGGGTACTTCCACCGGAACCTTTGATCGATTCATGGCTATCCCCCACCAACTTACTAATGCCAACTGCTATACCTTTGATGAGCACAAATGGAAACGGAGGGCCAGCAGAGGGAAGCTAAGGCATATATTTGGCACGGTGGGACAAGTCGAGACATGACGCGGTAGGACAAAATCAGGCGGGATACGGCACGATACGGCACGATACGACAGGGCAGGACAGGATAAGGCAAGGATTTCATGGAAGTTGATTACACCGACACCATCAAGGATGCGGTTGCGAAGTTCGAAACCGCCTACATCAGGCACCACCTCAAGGCATGCCACCACTCCCGAACCAAAACCGCCAACGCACTCGGGATTTCACGAACAGCGTTATTCCAGAAGATGAGGAGATATAAGATCGGAGGTATGGAAAAAAAAGAACCCATCGGATCTGTTTACACCCGGTGCATCTCATGTGGCTGCACTGTGGAACTAAAAGCTTCAGAAGTCGGACACGTCATAAATTGCATCAACTGTGCAACCAAACTTAACTCAAACCCCAGAAAATCATGAAATACCTACGAACAACAGCCGCTATCCTGATCCTCGCAGCGGCAAGTCAAACCTTCGCCATAGCACCCAAAACAGCCTACGTCCGGGAGACGCTTAATAGGCCCGTGACTAATCCGCTGTGGGAAAACTGGATGAACGACAAGTACGTCCAGTGGAAAGTCAAAGTAACCGAAATCGTAAACGGCCAGGCCGTTGATTCCTATTTCTATAATTATGCGAAACTAGGCACCGCGACGTGCGTCATCGCAATCCAGGCCCCGCAAGCCCCGCAGCCCCCAGGCGTATACATCGTGACCGTAACCCTACCCCGCCAACATCTCGGAAGTGGTATCTATATCGAATCAGAAAACTACACAGCCCTGGTGGTCTACGATCCGTCAACAACATTTCTTTACCCACCCGGCTACCTTAACCCCATCAATCTGACAAACTAACCAATCCAACCGGCCCACCTCGGGCCGGTTCCTTTTCCCGAAAGACTTAAAAATGAAAACCCTTGGTGAACTCGCAAAACACTGGCACCCACAAACCCGCATCGAAATTGACGCTAAAAACCAGCTACTTATCCAGCTTGCCCATATTGATATCGAAATCGCACGCCTCGAAAAAATCGAAGTCGAACTAACCGGCAGGGTCAAGGAGCTCGAACGCAAATTCGCTGACACCATGACCAGACGAAGTGACATCCCTCGCGATACCACGCGGTCGAATACCGCCTAAGACACGGCGTGATCTGACTCGATGGGACAAGACGGGGCGAGATAAGACGTGATAAGGCAAGGCGAGACGGGGCGAGACACGACGTGATAAGGCAAGGATTTCCACGAAGGAAAGAGATGAAATACACCATCGACATCAACCAACCCGATAATCCACCGCCCCCCGCGGCGATCGTGGACCTAGACTCCGCCTTGGTCCGAAACGCCTTCCTAAATCACGTCAAACAAGGCCCTTTGTTCCGAAACGCTAATGGTAGGTTGCAATCAACCTCCAACATGACGGTTAACAGCATCCCTTGCACCAAAGGCAGGATCCTCTTTCCCATCAACTGGATGGCCCCTTCCTATATAGACAACGCCCTCCAGACCTATCTCCGCCCTATCGACCCCAACGGCCACTCGCAAATTCGCCTCGGCGCCCCTGAATTAGACCAAACCACATGGACCAAGCCCGATACCACATACATCTGGCGGGCAACATTAAACATGCCGTCCTCTAGTCCTTGGAATGAAATAGCCTGGGTCCTTCCAATGCAAGGCCACCCCGGTAGCTATGGACCCGATTGGGCAACACCCCATACGCGCCCACCAGCCATCGCCCTCTACATGAAACGCGATCACTGGCAACTCTGGGTCCGCGGTAGCAATCAACCAAAACCAACCCAATACACCCATAACACCAAGAGTATCGACCATCCCTTCATCCCAGGAACCCAAAACATCGAAATCTCCTTCCGATGTAACCCACTCGGAGATGATTCCTTCGTCAAATGCATCATTAACGACGTCTTCTTGGCTGAATTCAAACAACCAGTGGGCCTCAATCACTCCGCCCTCGGGCCCAATAAACCAGCCCTTAACCTCGCTATGGGCTACTACGGAACCAAACCATCCAACATCCTCAACCTAACATACGTCAAGATTCTCAAAACATCGCTAAATCAGGCATGATCCGGTTTGGCTGGACGCGATGAGATCCGGCGAGATAAGACGCGACGCGACAAGGCAAGACAAGGATCACTTACCCCTACTCTGGTTTTTGGGTCTCGAAATAGGGCCGGCGCCCAATGGTGGGACCTTGACACTTTGGGCTGAATTTGGTCCGAGTTTAAGCGGGAATATCGATTGAGAATTCATACCCCTCCTCTGGCAAGGGTACTCTTGGGGTTAGACGAGGTGGCTGTAGTATATCTATCTTGCCCATCTTAACGCTGATGCAGGGGTTGGAAAAAATCCAGGAGGTGGACCTAACAATAGATCGATCGCGAAAAGGGGCTGTACCCCACCCCCCAGCCCCTGCCCTCCGTACCCTCAAAACCCCGCCCGCGATCATCACAATACCCCGAAAATTATAATGTGGAGGGTATGGCACAAGGTATCGTACCTCATGCATCGAGACGTAAAGCCTTATGCATCATGATGTTGGGGGACCTTGCACGTAGGTTGTAGTGACCTACGCGCGGTAGGTCTACATGGAGCAGACCGGGTGCAACGGACCACTAGTAGCAAGCCATCGATGTAATAGGCGTGGCATCAGCATTTTACACCACCACCACCGAACGACTCCACCCAACCGGCACCACCACCGACAATGCAGTACTCCCTTGGATCGACCACCAACACCAGCACAAACCAGCCAATATCCCCGCAAATAACGCCGATATCGACAATCCCCCCCACGTCGCACAGGATGCCCTGTAACGCACGTCGACGTCAGGCGGACGTTTGACCGTTGAATGACGTCGGGTTGACGTCGCTGAAACGGTGTCGGTGTGTGTGTCCTTATTAGGTGGAATCAAGATAGCGGCCGAATTGCCGATAGTGACGGTCGACCGCAGGCCTATCTCGGCGAGTGTATCGAAAAACGATACACCTTGTATCGTTCCAATACAGAAGTATGACACCCCCTACCAGTCAGGGGGTTTTCACTAAGTCTAGGTGTGACAGATACTTGCAACAATTATCGTGCCGCGGCTGGCTTGGCGTAAATCCTGCATAGTTGTGCTGCAACTTCAACCCCGAGAGACGAAAGGGAAAGCAATGAAACTCTACCCACAGTGCTATCAAGTATTCAATCCAGCACGTGTACTTGGCAGCCAGTTCGACCCGTGTCGGGCACTGCCGGATACTTGGGCGATTGAAACTTTACACCGAGAAATAACTGATAAAAAGCTAATCCCAGTAGGCTACAACGAGACGTTTGACGCGATCTTGGTCGCCCGCCCATCTGATGTCTAACGAGGGGCGGAACAAACGAAGCCTCAGAGAAAAACCCCATAAAAGGACAAAAAGACGATGAAAACGACAGACAGCCAGTACACGGCCGAAGTGCTATTTGAAGCGGAACACTGGAATCAGAATTGCGGATGCGAAATACCTCCCGCGTGGGTGGCGTACGTGTGTGATCCAGATGGAAACCCACTACCAGCATGGCCGTGTGGCGATTCTCGTGAAGAAGCAATCCGAAACGTACATCGCGAATTTCCGAGCTGCATTATCGTCGGCTAGCACGGGCATCGTCTCGATGCCCGTAGTTGGCTGTGCTTACCCTTACTCTTTTTTTTAGAAGGCTAATACGATGAAAATTAGAATCAGCATGACGGACTCCAACGGCAGAGTCCTGGACGACCGAATCATACACTCGAAACGGATCCTGAACAGTATCGAGGACTATCTAGACGCGCACGTCGACGGCGCGATAGCAGAATGCGACTCATGCGGCGAATGGTTCGACTCCGACGTGGTCGACGAAGTTGGCGACGGCCACACTGACTATCTCCCCGGTGACCTAATTTGCGCTGGCTGCAAGTGAACACCCAAGCACGGGCATCGCCTCGATGCCCGTAGTTGGCTGTTTACCCTGTTTACTCTTTTTGGAAGGCGAGACGATGACACAACAAGAAGCAACCAAACGACGTGTTAGCGACATGTCCGTAGGCGACCGCGGGTGGTACGAGGGCAACTATGTTGAATTGCAGGCCGGTGGCCTATCTGGTGGATGCCCGACGGACTTATTTTTGGCCCTGGCCGACGAATCGGAACGCGACGAATCAATAGCTGAATATGAAATTGTGATCGATACAGATGACGTAACCCCCTAACGAAGCCCCGCAGAAAGGGAATCAATTATGAAAACGAACTTTAGATTAGTGCTAGCAAAAGTCGCAAAATTCCAAAAACGACACCCCAACAGCCGACGACAAATTTCCTATCACGGCGCCAACACTTACAGCGTTCAATTCTTCAACGAAACTACCAGAAAACTGGTAGCTGATTACAACGTTTCGGTGCGATAAGGCCTTTTTACCCTGCTTACTCTTTTTGGAAAAGGATAACATCATGAACCGATCGGACGCTATATCTTATGTCGCATACGTTGTCGACGACAGCCTAAACGGTCGCCGATTAGGCTACGGGATCGACGACATCCGAGAATCGGAACCGTTCAAATACCGATCAGTGCTAGTTGGCTGGCAATGTGGTTTCGAACCACTTTTTGTCGCTGTCCATAGCTACCTCGACTGCAAATTGGACGACGACGAAGCGGAAGGGCTCGCAACCGACTACCTCCGCGAACGTAAGTGGTTCGCCAGCGAAACGACCGAGCCAGACTACCTAATACGCTAGCAAGTAAAATACCCAAGCACGGGCATCGTCTCGATGCCCGTAGTTGGCTGTTTACCCTGTTTACCCTGTTTACTATTTTTGGAAGGTTAAGACCGATGAAAATGATGCTACATTGCGGCGCTAACGAAGTTGAACGCGACATGGTTGACGCGGTTCGGACGCCAAAACCGTCAGATCATCACTATCCGATTGCACACAATCGTTTAATTGATGATGTGCAATCACGATTTTGCGACAACGGTTACCAAATCCTCAATCAATCACATAGCCTAACGGCTGACGGTATGCGGTATTTCGGGCTTATGCAAGTCCGCCAACAACCGATCTGGCATGGCGTCACGCCAGCAATCACGCAGGACGATGATCGCGATACCGGATTGATCGTCGGAATCCGAAATTCTCATGATAAATCGTTTTCGGCTAGCTTGGTCTTGGGATTGGGCGTTTTCGTTTGCGATAACCTTAGTTTCGATGGCGAGGTCAAGCTTGCGCGCAAGCATACGCGGTTTATCGATCGTGACCTCCCGTCAGTTGTTAGCCGTGCAGTCGGTCAATTGACTGATCAACGACAGAAACAGGAAACGCGAATCGCTGCGCTGCAAAATACCGATTGCAGCGACAGCGAAGCCAACGACCTAATCATTGACGCACTAGACGTTCGGGCGATCACTGCAACGGAGATTCCACACGTACTCCAGCAGTGGCGTTCTCCACGTCACCCCGAGTTCCACGACCGCAATCATTGGTCGCTATACAACGGGATTACCGACGTTTGGCGTCAAAAGGGCATCCAAGCAACGTCAATCGTTACACGATCACAACGTTTGCATGGCCTAGTTGATTCTCGACTGGGTATTGCAGGTTGACCAATTTCACCGGGGGGGGCGATTCAATCGCCCCCCCCATTTTTCACCTACTCCAAAGGAACGAACAATGACATTTTACATCCAGGACTATGAGTGTAGCGACATGTCGTGGTCACGAATAACCGACGACCACAACGAAATGATTCGCTTTGAATCACGTCTCGATGCACTGGAAGCGTGCGCGAGACTGCAATCCAGCATCGTTAACAACGGAGTTGAGCAAGGTTACCGCGTGGTCGACGACAATGCCGTGATTCAGGACTACTCGCGAGAATAGCCTTGCAACAAATTAGACAACTGTGCTACAATCTTTGGCGGGGAAAACGTTTCCCCGCTTTTCTCAACTAGCTATCTCCCCCGCACGAAAGCCAAACCATGAACACCATCGAACAAGTAGACCGATCAGAATTACGCCCAAACAGTCGTGATATCACGCAACATCACCGATTTTCCGAATCGAAATACTGGGAACGGGAGGAACGTAACCGCGCCAAATATCTTCGCCTGCAGCGTGAATTGTCGCTTATTCGTGAATTGCGGGGGGCGAAGCGATGAAAAGCGTATTCACCAACGCTAGCAAACTAATAGAGGATTCAATCGGGTTGTCGTTCTCATTGAGTGGTCGGCAAAATTGCGATACTGGCTGCAGGCTACTTCACACGTGTTACGCTTCGAAAATCGAAAGACTTTACCCTGATCTGAAGGCAAAACTTGCGAGACATTACCGAAACGGTCCACTATTCGTGCTGAATCGGGCGATTGCGCAATGGAAACCGGTCAAATGGGCGCGACTATCGGTTGACGGCAGTTTACCTCCCCGTTCCTCGATGTCATCGAAAGCGTGGGCAACGTTTGGCAAGCGGTTACGCGTTCTTGTTCAATTAGGAATTGAGACAGGCGCACAATGGCATATTCCCGTTGAATCGGTCGCCAAAGCGCGGAGCTACCGTGCGCTGCTAGCCGGTTTGAACGTGGTTGTTCGGCGTACCTCGCAGGCAAAGCACTGGCGCGCGCTGCTGGGGTTCACCGATCAGTACGCTTGGGTTGTCGCCAAATCTCGAATGACGCGCGGACGGTTAACCCCAGCAGAGTGCGCGGAGAATACGGCTGAAGCTTACCGCGTGGCGGAAAAGCTACGCGCGCACGGTCAATCTGGAGTCGTATGCAGCGCGGTCGCGCGAGACTCAAAATGTGGCCAATGTACGGCATGTGCCGATCCGCGCGTCGATTTCGTTCTTTATCCATTACACAACTAGGAGAAATACGGCAGTACACGGCTGGAGAATACGTGATTTCTCGGCATCGAACGAAGGCGCGCGCGTCGCGCGCCTGCGAACTCCATTTACGAAGGGTGAACGATGAGTATCGGTAAAGGACGTAGGCGCAAAACCAATAAACGGCCAGCCTTTAAAACACACAACAAAGGACAGAAACCGAAGAAACCCCGATGCATCAAAATCGGACGGAAGTAAACAGACGTCACTGCGTAGGGGCGGAACAAACGAAGCCCACAGAAAAAAGGGGATAACGATGTTTTTAGAGCGGTACCAGGGCACGACGGACGATAACAAGCGGTTTGGCTATGTCGCTGGCGATGACGGCGGATACTTTTTCACCTGGCACGACTCACTGGCTCAGACGCTGGCGTCAATCGAAGAAGACGAACAGGACGGCGACGGCGGACTGGATGTAGACGAGGTGCGAGAGTTCTTGGAAGAGAAAATATCTGCAGCATTTTAAGCCCCGAAGACGAAGGGACCGTTCGGTTAACGGGGGCGCAAAATCACAAACTCCATTTATATAAAAACGGGGGCGCAATCACTTGCGCCCCCACCTTGCGTCGGTCGCGTCCTTGACATCGATGACGTCCTCCATCGCCAAGGCGAGGGCGCGCGCCTTGGAAACCTGGGCGCGCGTCGATCCGGGGATTGGATACAACTGGACTGATTTTTTTCCGCCAGCTAGGTACGCATACCGATAGGGGACTCCATTGATTTTTCGCATCGTGACTCCGTTCTGGGGTTGCAACTAATTGGACAACTGTGCTATGATGTGTCTTTTCGAACCCAATTGTAGACGAGGAGTGAACATGAACGATCTGGAAACTGCGGCTCGTGAGCTTGTGCGGGCTGTGGAAGATTTAGAGGAAAAAGGGACGGACGAACTGGCAGCAGCGGACGCGGCTGAACAGGTCACACAACAATCGCCCAACTAAGGAGGCCAAAATGGCTAATTACAACCGTGTTATTCTCGTCGGCAATATCACTCGAGATATCGAACTCCGGCATACCAATAGCGGAATGGCCGTCACCGACCTCGGCCTGGCCGTGAACGATCGTCGAAAGAAGGGCAGTGAATGGGTCGAAGAGACCACATACATAGACGTCACTCTCTGGGACCGGCAAGCCGAGGTCGCCAACGAGTTTCTGCGGAAAGGGTCGCCAGTACTGATCGAGGGGCGGCTCAAGCTCGATACCTGGGAGCAGGACGGCCAAAAACGATCCAAGCTGAAGGTCACCGGGGACCGGATGCAAATGCTGGGCAGCAAGTCTGACAACAACCGGCAGGGAGACCTGTACTCGGAACGCATCGTCACTACCAAACCACAGCCGATTGACGACGACGACTTCTAACGGAGGCGCGCGGATATGACTGACAAACCACTCAGCGAATACCTGACGGTCGGCGAAGTTATGGAGGCCACCGGCCTTTCAAAAAGCGCGGTGCATTACCACCTCGACCACGGTGCATTTCCCGGCGCGCAACAAATCGGATCGGGCCGGACGAATTCTATCCTAATTCCATGGTCCGACATCGAGAACTGGTCGCCAGATCGACCAGGACCAAAAACCAACGAGGCGTGATAAGACACGGCAAACCATGGCCATAATTTCAGCATTGATACACGTAACCGAAACAATGTGGGACGGTGAGGTATGCGTGTTCGAAACCGCCCTACCGGTTGATTTTCCATGGTTCCGGAACCCGGAACCATCGCCAAACATTGGCGAAACGTTTGGGCAACACCTAGAACCAACCGGCACCTATTGCCAGACGTTATCTAGTGGATGCTCCAAAGAACACCTAACTGAAAACGGCTGGATTACTGGACGATTCTCCGCAAGCAAGCCACTAGTGATCGAACACAAAAACACTGGACCAACCGGCTGGAAACTAGACCTATCCGAAACAATGGACGGACTTACTGGAATCAAACTAATGATGAAATTAAAGTCGCTGAGGTTTGATGCCATTGTGACCGTTGACAGCAACAAGGGGCAAACCCGAGAGGTGGTGGTTTTATGACGAGACTAGGCCAGGAGGATTAACGAAACGCAGTCATCAACTTCTCGGCGATTGCCTTCGAACGACTGAGGCCAGACTTTTTTCGATCGCGATCGATGCGGGCAATTAAATGCTCCGGCAACGAAATACCAACCCCAAGACATTTGCCATCGTCCGGATGCGACCGCGGACGGCCTGGCTTTGATTTCCGTGATTTCCGTAATTTCTTCATAACTAAATACTGACTCGAAAGACCACAGGTGTCAACATGACCGCTAAATTTACTATCGACGCAACGTACGGAAACTTTACCGCGCGTTGTGAGGGCGAAACACAAAAGGAAGTTTTCGAAGCGCTGGCCCAGGCTACCGAAATCTTGCAATTCTCCACATGTGGTAAGTGCGGCGGCAAAACACGACACGTGGTACGCACGACAAAGTCTGACGACACGTACTATTCTGTTAACTGCAAGGAATGTCGCTACGAGATGAAATTCGGCCAATACAAAAACGATAAACACCTGTTTGCAAAATCTTCTGACGGTTGGCAGCCGCCATACCAAGCCAGTCCGTCACAATCGAGCACGGAGACTTTCTGAGTGGGATTGATTACAAGAAATAGAGGACGAATGATGCAACAAGGATCCGAAGAATGGCTGCAGGCTCGCTGCGGCATGATCACCGCCAGTAACTTTCATCGAGCGATGACCGATCCCAAAACCAAGAAAGACAAAGACGCTGGTGTCCTCTCGCAAACGGCAAGCACCTTCTTGGACGAGGTTGTGGCCGAAATGGATTCAGGCGTTCCTATCGCCCACGGTGCTACCGTCGCGATGAAATGGGGATCCGAGCACGAAGCCTATGCGAAACCACTGGCTATCGAGAAGCTTCGCGAGGAATTTGGGCGTGGAGATTTCATTGAGGCAGCTGGTGCAAATGCGTTCTGTGTACACCCCGACCATCCTGGGTTCGGATGCTCACCCGATTTTCTAGTTGGTGATGATGCACTGGGCGAAATCAAATGTCCCTTCAACTCTGGCCGACACGTGACCGCCGCCTGTTCGACAGCTGCATGGTTTTTGAAAGAACATAAATGGCAGATTGTGGGTAACTTGTGGATCACAGGCCGCACGCAGTACTACGTCTGCAGCTACAACCCAAGATCCACCCGACCGATGTCCATGGCCACGATCCAGCGCGACGACAAACTCATTATGCAACTCGAGACACGATTACTCGTTTTCCGTGAGAAGGTACTGGACCGACTCGCACAATTCCAAAACCGCGAATTCTAAGGAACCCCCCCATGGCACTATCACACAAACAAATGGCCCTCTCCCTCGTCCTTGGTTCGGCCAGCGTTGGCGAACAAATCAAACTACTGGGGGAAATTGACCAACAAGATCGACTTTGTGCGTTTCGACGCGCGAAGGTGGCGTTTCAAAAATCAGTACCGACGTCGATTGCCTCCGCACACAACGACAGCGGGATCCGCGTCGGTTGGAGACTGGCCGGCGTGATGGAAATGCTGAAGTCGCCCCTAGCCGACAACGACCTCGACGTCAGCTGGAATCGGATCGAAACCGAGACCGGAAAGGCAAACTGGCTGTCGGTCGAATGCACGCTGAGTCACTCGGACGGACATAGTGAGTCGTGTACTCACACATTGTTTGATTGCCAAACCCTCTTCCACGACCTGCGACCGTCACAAATCGAAGTTGCAGCAATAACGCTACTCAAGAGGATTACACTCGAAGCCGTCTGTGGGCTCGCGACAGGAGAAACTGACGCCGAACTGAATAACTCAACGTACTCTCAATCTTCAGTTGCGAAAACTGCTCAACCCGCTACCAGTAAACCACCCCCTGAACCAATCAAGCCGGCCAAAACCTTCAACCAAGCCCAGTTAGACCTAGTCAAAGTGTTTTGGAAGAACTCGCTGCCGGAGAACGACGTCGAACGAACGCGACCAGAACTGCGGCAGCTGTTCTATTCGTGGGTGTGCAATATATTACATCTCGACGAGGGCGCGATGACTGAAGACGGCCACTGGACAGAAGATCGCATGACCGCGGCCTTGGAATGGATCGAGGAATTTAATTCCGATGAACAGGAGAAGACACCCCCACCGGAGTAACTACCATGGGCCAGCTAGACCTTTTCGATGACGCCGAATCGCGCCGGCGAAAGAAAGACGGCATGGAAGCCGCCGCGGGCAGTAATCCCGAACTCGAGACAGCCAGGCTCGTCGCCGTCAAAATCGCCGAATCCAAGCCAGACCGAACAACCCACGCAGACGAGGTAGGCCAGGCAATCTGGGAGGAATACGGCATGTCGACCCTCGGGCCCTCCGCTGGATCCCTTTTTGCTGGATCTCAGTGGGAATTCACTGGGAAAAGGGTGCTTAGTACGCGAAAACGCAACCATTCACGCGAAATCAAGGTCTGGAGGCTGACATGAGAGAGAGAACGAGAAACATTGAAGACCTAATTGCCTCTGCTGACAGCATAATCAATCAGGGCTGTGTGGCTGCTGGCAACTGGAACATTGAACCCCTGTTTTCTGGTGGTCACGACTCATTGGTAGCCACTCACTTAGCATCCCAGCACCCAAAATTCAGTGGCCGAGTCCACCATATCGACACAACCATCGGATCGAAATACACACGAGGTTTCGTCGAGAAAGTATGTGACAAATTTAATTGGCAACTCGTTGTTCACAAATCAAACAAATCTTTTGAAAAAGTAGTAGCAACTTATGGATTTCCTGGTCCGGCGCTACATCGGGTTGCGTATGGCGCCCTGAAAGACCGATGCATCTACGCCATAACACGAACATCTAAGGAATCGAGAATTCTTGTTAACGGATCGCGTTCCGCCGAAAGTGTTCGCAGAATGGGACATGCGGTAGCCGTAAGAAAAGGAGAACTGCAAAAAGACGGCACACTACGAAACAAAAAACGAGTCTGGACAGCCCCCTGCATTGATTGGTCTAAATCTGAACAAATGCTGTACATGGATGAATTTGGGTTGCCAGTCAACAAACTCAAGGTTGCCATCGGTCTGTCGGGAGAGTGTTTCTGCGGCGCTTTTGCCCATCGGGGAGAACGGGAGAAAATCAAAGAACATGCTCCAGACGTTGAAGATAAGATCTGCGACCTCACCTCCATCGCACGAAAACACGGAAAACCGTGCATCTGGGGACGTCCACCTGGAAAACAGCCACCTCTTCCGGAGACTGGCCCAATGTGTTCGTCATGCGACCTTAAATACAACTCCTCTTGACAAATGATCCAAAATTCGCAAATTACAGGCTGATTCGACATTTTGACAATTCGGAAGTGGTGACACACGCAAATTTCTTAGGCCTTCTCTGGCCGCAGATGTTGAATCACTTGTGTCACCACTTCCGAATTGTCGAATCTGAACCAAACCGGAAAAACAACCTCTTGGCGTTTGACGTGCAAAACCGTACCAAACCGACGAATGAAGGGTCATGGGTGTCAACCAGTAAATCCCCAATGGCCTCCGGTAGAGACTGTGACTCGAGAAGACCGCATTCGAATGTCTTCCCGATAAGCGGTACGGAACCACATCGAAAAAATCCAGCCATCCGCTGGTCAATACAGGAGGCGAACCCTGGTCGTGAGTTACGAGTTAGAACGAGATGTCGACCGATAACATCGGCAACGACAAACCCGAGTCTCGATCGCTGGGCAGCGTGGACCCAACCCCGGTAACGGGGCCGTGCAACACGTTGATGGCGAGCCCTGTAACTGATCAGGAAGTTAGCGGACGACCAACGTTTGACGCGACCAACGTTTGACGCTTAGGGAATCCCTTTCCCGCAGAGTTACCTGCACGGAAGGGGAAGAAGAAACGGGGTCCGTAAAGGGGGCGGAAAAAGGTGAAATACTTAAACCCCCGACGTAACACGGTGAGACTAGATGCGGCGGGATCAGTTCGAGTGTGGCGAGGATTGGGTACGACAGGACCTGTTCCGGCACGATGAGACTAGATGCGGCAATGCAAGGCAAGGCAAGGAGTTTTTATGATTCTCTGCGACCCCGACGATGTAATCGTCATGGAGTTTACAAAAGGTGAGGAACATTATGCGTTCATCTTCAAGGATGCTTACAGCTTGAATGTGTTGCGTACGATCGGTCGCTACGCATCCAACCCCGACCTCAGCCTCAACTGGCAAGATGCCAAGACGATCTCAAGGCACATCGTAAATTTATCCAAAAGCACACTAGTGGATTCTTGCAAGATACGCTAAGTTGTTGCAATCGCGGCAGGGCGGGGCAGGGCGCGACGTGGCGTGACGCGACGCGGCGAGATTGGATTGGATCCGGCAGGGTTGTGACGTGGCGAGGCGCGGTCTGACGAGACTGGATCCGGCAGGGTGTGACATGATACGGTAGGGCGAGGCGGGGCAAGGATTGTGAAACGCAGGAAGAAGTGTGACATTTGTGGCAAAGGTCACACGAAACTAACGAGACGACAATGCGTCAAGAGAACTCTCCTCCGCACACTTCGAGACGCCATGGACCTTCGGGATAACAATGAATGCCAGAAGTGCGGAGCCAAATGCTTTGGCGCCGATCGGCATATGTCACATGTCCATCGCGCAGCACGATGCGGTCGACTCAAGTTCGATCTACAAAACGTGAAGACACTTTGTGCTACGTGTCACCGAGGTTGGTGGCACAACAACGACGTCGAGGCGGGGATCTGGTTCAAGGACACGTTTCCCGATAGGTGGGAGTACAT
>Ga0224508_10001954_pt1 | contig 18043 bp, 13 predicted proteins | sample SF_Jan12_sed_USG_4_FD_170157 | JGI IMG/M metagenome (GOLD analysis project Ga0224508, IMG submission 170157) | Sediment microbial communities from San Francisco Bay, California, United States - SF_Jan12_sed_USGS_21 | ecosystem: Environmental > Aquatic > Marine > Sediment | place: USA... | reverse complement strand
CAAAATCGCCGCCACTCTGGGACCCGCCTGTGCTTCGACGCCCACCCTTCTAAAGATGGTACGACGCGGGATGGACGTTGCCAGGCTCAATTTTTCCCATGGAGACAAGGTTTCTCACGCCAAACTGGTTAAAAACCTGCGCCGCGCCTCGCGCCAGGCCGGGCGCGCCATCGCGCTGCTGGCCGACCTGCAGGGGCCCCGTTTTCGAATCGGCGAGTTCGAAGACGGTGCACTCGCGCTCGAGGACGGCCAATCCGTACGGATCAACACCGGCAGCACGCGCTGCAAAGCCGGAGAGTTGCCGGTGTCGTACGCCGCGCTGTCCAGGGACGTCAAACGTGGCCACCGCATCCTGATCGACGACGGGCGGATCGAACTACGCGTCGGCCGGATACGCGGGAAGGACGTGACCTGCGAGGTCGTGCGCGGGGGCAAGGTGAGCAATCACAAGGGCATCAACCTGCCCGACAGTTCGCTGTCCGTGCCCGCGGTGACCGCCAAGGATGCCCGCGATCTCGCGACGGCGGTCGAGTTGGGCGCCAACTGGCTCGCCGTGTCTTTCGTACGTCGAGGCGCGGACATCGCGCGCGCCCGTCGTTTGCTCGAGCGCGCCGGACGACCGATCCCGGTGCTGGCCAAGATCGAACGCGCCGAGGCGATCGAGAACCTCGACGAGATCCTGGAGGCTGCCGACGGGTTGATGGTCGCGCGCGGCGATCTGGGCGTCGAGCTACCCGCCGCCCAGGTCCCGATCCTACAAAAAGAGATCATCGAGAAGGCCAACTCGATGGGCAAGCCGGTGATCACCGCGACGCAGATGCTGGATTCGATGCGTCACGAACCGCGTCCGACGCGCGCGGAATCCTCCGACGTCGCCAACGCGGTGCTCGACGGCAGCGGTTGCCTGTTACTGACCGCCGAAACCGCCGCGGGCCGCTACCCGGTCGAGGCCGTGGCGACGATGGACGACATCATCCGGCAAGCGGAACTCTCCGGACGAACCCACCACGAGGGACCGCCACCCGGGGGGCTCTCGATCACCATCACGACCTGCCGAGCGGGTTGTTACGCCGCCGCCGACGTGAAGGCGAAAGCGATCGCGGTCTTCACCCGCGGCGGCAACACCGCGGTCCAGACCGCCCGCTTCCGGCCCAAGACGCCGATCCTCGCATTCACCCCGTCGATCGAGGTGAAACGGAAGCTCGCGCTCGTCTGGGGTGTGACCCCGTTCCGTGTCGCCAACCGGCGCAATTTCCATGCCTTGCTACGCAGCCTCGATCAACTGCTGCTTGAAAAGAAGCTGGCCAAGAAAAACGACATCGTCGTCGTGCTGATGGGCGATCAGTTGGGCAAGGCGCTGGAGCGCACCAACCTGATGCGTCTGCACCGTGTCGGTTCGGCAACGTAAGGAGTTGCCGTGGGCGCGCTGATCTATGTCCTGTTCATCGCCTTCCTGGTCTCGGTCTTCCTGTTTCTCAGCAAGAGCTTCCGCCGCTTGCCGAAGGCGTTGCAGTTCGTCGTGCTCGCGGTCGCCGCGCTGCTGGTGGCGGTGCTGGCCACGTTCGAGCTGTTCATCTACCTACACAACCGCTGGATCGAGTTTCTCGCCGCGATCCGGCCGCTCCCGTGGTGGGTCGTGGTCCTGGTGTTCCTCGCCATCACGTCCGGGTTCTTCGTGTTGTTTCGCTTCCTCGGCACGAAGGTCGACAGCCGCGGCATCTCCGACTTTTTCAAACACTACATCACGCCGCAGGCCAAGGAATTCATCCTCGACCGGCAAGCCGGCGAGGGCCCCGTCGATCGTTTGAAAAAACTCTGGAAGTCGGAACCCGGACCCGACGACGACACGAAGCCGCGCTGAATCGCAGGAAAGTGGCGGAAGCGTGTGGGAGTCGAACCCACCCTGGACGGGGTTACCGCCCAACAAACGGTTTTGAAGACCGCGGAGGCCACCGGGCCCCATGCGCTTCCAGGATTGGGGCTGGCATCGTAGCGCAGTGGTTAATACAGTGGCCACACGTACAGGATCGTCGGCACGGCCACCGCGACCACGATGATCTCGAGCGGCAGCCCCATGCGCCAGTAGTCGCCGAAGCGGTACCCGCCGGGGCCCATGATCAGCGTGTTGTTCTTGTGCCCGATCGGCGTCAGGAACGCACTCGATGCCGCCACCGCGACCCCCATCAGGAACGGGTCGGGGCTCACGCCGAGCCGGCCCGCGATCTCGATCGCGATCGGTGCGGCGATCACGGCCGTGGCGGTGTTGTTCATCACGTCCGACAGCGTCATCGTGACGACGATCAACAGGATCAACACCAGCACCGGCGACATCCCCGAGGACAGGCGGACGATGCCGTCGGCAATCAACCCCGTGCAGCCGGTCGACTGCATCGCGGTGCCGATCGGGATCATGCAGCCCAGCAAGACGATCACCGGCCACTCGACCGAGTCGTAAAGGTGGCGAATGCGCACGATGTTGAACGCGACGTAGGCGGCCACGACGGCGCCCAGCGCCACGGCCAGATACACGGCGCCGGTGCTGGCCACCAGGATCGCGGCCGCAAAGATGCCGACGGCCAGCCAGGTCTTGTTGCGCTGGATGACACGCTGCCCGCGATCCTTCAGCGGTAGGAAACCGAGGCGGCCGATGGCGTCCGTGGTGCGTTCGTCGGAACCCAGCAGCAGCAACACGTCGCCGGCTTTGACCTTCAGATGTCGGACGTGCTCGCGAAATCGCCTGCCCTGACGGGAAACGCCGACGAGGGCCACGCCGTAGCGATACAGCAGCCGCAGCGACGCCGTCGAGCGCCCGGCCAGCCGCGAAGATTCCGGAACGACGACTTCGTTCAGCAGCAGCTGTTCCTCTTTGAGCATCTTCGTGCCCTTGCCGACGTATTCGAGCGCCAGCGCGCCGAGCGCATCCTCGATGCTCTCCGGGTCCGCCTCGACGACGAGGATGTCGCCGGCCGCGATGACCGTCTTTCTTGCGGAACCCGGCATGCGGACGCCGCGCCGGAATACTCCGAGTATCTCGATGTCGCTCTTTTCCGCCGCGGCGTCGAGCGACGAAACGACCTGACCGATGATCTTGGAATTTGCCGAGACCTTGAGTTCCGCGATGTAGTCGGCCAGATCGAACAGTTCCTGCCCGGACTTGGCATTCTCCCGATCGCGGGGCAACAGGCGCCAACCGATCAACGCGACGTAGGCCACACCGACCGCAGCGCAGGCGATCCCCACCGGCGCGAAATCGAACATCTTGTAAGAGGCACCGAGCGCCTCGCCACGGAACTCGGCGATGATGATATTCGGCGGAGTGCCGATCAGCGTCATCATCCCGCCCAGGATCGACGCGAACGACAACGGCATCAGCGACAGCCCCGGGTTGCGCTTCGCCTTGGCGGCAGCCTGCAGATCCACCGGCATCAGCAACGCAAGCGCCGCGACATTGTTCATCAGCGCCGACAGCACGGCGGTCAGCGAGGCCATGATCGCGATGTGTGCCGCGAGCTTGCGCGTGCCCGAGATGACGGCGCGCGACAGCAACTCGATGGCGCCCGAATTGAACAACCCTCGACTGACGATCAGCACCAGCGCGACGATCACCGTCGCCGGGTGGCCGAACCCGGAAAACGCGAGATCCGTGTCGAGCACGCCCGTGAGTAACGCCACCAGCAGCGCCACGAAGGCGACGAGGTCGTAACGCCAGCGGCCCCAGATCAGGAAGGCGAAGACCAGGGCCAGCAGTACAAAGAGGATGATCTGGTCAACGGTCACGCGGGATCTCGGGGTTTGGCATGAGCTTTGGTTGGATTAGCCTACAGCAAACCCCGCAAAGCCGGCTGTGCTAGCATGCGCGATCTTCCGCCGCGTGGGGCTGTAGCTCAGCTGGGAGAGCGCCTGAATGGCATTCAGGAGGTCAGGAGTTCGATCCTCCTCAGCTCCACCAACTAGTCTTAGCGGAACGTCAAGCATTCCCATTGGTGGCCGCTCATCTCCGCACTGCCGGCGAACTGGGTCATTTGACTCAGGTAATTGAGCCGCCTGCTCTATAGACCCGGTGTCGTCCGAAGCGGACAATAAACAGTAGCCGTCGGGCCTCCCGCCAACCCTGGCGTGTCCCGCAGTCGATTGGGAGGGACCGGGCCATGAGGGACGAGACAGCGAAGAAACTGTTTTGGGGGTGTCTGTTCGTGTCGCTGATGATCGGCGGCTTGGCAGCGGCGCAAAATACGCCGGACGTCCAGACACCGGCGAACGAAGGGTTGTGCGACGACCTGATGTTCGCAACGCCGGGGTTGTACGAACCGTGCATCGCGTTCTGCGAAGCGCGAGATTGCGAAGTGGATATGGCGGCGGCGGACCCGCCGTCGAGGTGCGCCGTCTAACCAGCGCATGGCACCTGGCGGGTCCGGTCTGTCACGGCACTGGCAGACGTCGCGACCTGTATACTCGATTCAAGGCTGGCGATGTTGACACCGCCTGGCGTCCAGGTGTGCACAGCGTTTAGCTGGACAGGAGGTCAACGATGAAGAAAGTGCGATTCGTCGCGTTACTACTGTTGCCCTTCCTTTTTATGAACTCGATCACGGCTCAGCCGACACCACCGCAAGAGCCGCCACCCGGCTTGCACCTCTTGATTCAGTCGGAACTCAGTCATCTCGAGGGATCCGATCTACCGATTACCCTCCGGATCGACAATGCCACGCCCCGTGACACGCTCAAACGAATTGAGAAAGCGGTCGGCTTTACGATCGAAGTTGAAGGCGAACTCCCTCGTGAACCACGCTTGACGGTGTCTTTTGACGATACGCCGGCAAGCGAAGTTCTCGAGTGGTTCGCGAAGAGAGTGGACGTGGTTTACCGGGCCGAGCGTGAAACGAAACTCGTGGTGCTCGTGAAATCAAGCACCTGACAAATGAGAGTCCGTTGCTGCTCGCTATCCTTCTACTAGCGCTCACCGCCGTATTCTTCTGGTCGGGATACCGAGCGCCACCCCACGCTTTTCAGTCCCGGTCCAGAGCCGGGTTCTTCATCTGCCTGGCTCTTACAGGCTTCGCGGCGTACTTCGCCTGGCGCGAGACGCGTACGATCGGCGAATTGGCTGAGCTCATTGATCCAGTCCCGAGCATCACGGACGTGACGTACGTACCGACCTCAGCCGAGGTCGAGACGATCGCGCAGTTCTTGGCAGGGGTCCCCGGCAGGGGGACCCTCGGGACGACCCAGGAGGAACGGCGCGACCTGGCCGAGCGAGTGAGCGAACGTCGCACGGAATACTGGATTATCAAGACCGGTCTCGGGTCCGACTCGGTTTTCGAGTTCTACAGGGACGCCGCGCCCCGGAGGGGATGGACGATCGAGACGGACAAGCCCCCTTGGTTACTCTTGGCGCGCGGCTCCGAAACGCTCGTCCTTTTTGTCACGGATGACTTTCCACGACCCGAAACGAAAATTCTTTACGGCTTTTCGATCGGGAGTAACTGAAGTGGAAACAATCGATAACTCTCAAGGTAGCCGCTGAGGCCTCGGCACCGACCTCAATTCGGTTTGGAGTAGGCATTGTCGAGGAAGAAACCCGCCGCCCGGACGATGCCGTCGTAATCGCCGGCGATCTCTCGCACACGACGGTAAGAACTCTTGGCCTCTCGGCGGCGGTCGGTCACGTCGTACACCTGGCCCAGCCGGAGTGTCGCCCCGGGCATCAGGAAATCCGGTTTCGCCGGACCGGCGTCCACGATCTTGCGATACAGCGACTCGGCGGCCACGTAACGGTTTTCCGTGAAGTACATCTCCGCCCACCGAAAGTAGATGTAGGGGTCCGCGGGATGCCGCTCGAGGAGTTCCCGAAAGGCCTGCTCCGCCTCCTCGGTTTTCAGGTCTCGTACCAGGCGTAACGCGGGAAGCATGTCCGCGTCGAGCCGACTCGTCCGGTCGTCGAACTCCCGGACCCTTTGACGAACGTCGGAGAGATCGTCCGCGTCGGGGTAGCGTTGGCTCAAAGATTCGAACAGGGCCGTCGCCGCGGCGTGGTCGCCCGTCTGGATCAGGGCACGGGCGAGCGTGCCCGCCACGGCCAGTTCGTCTCGCTCTCTTCCGCGGGCGGATTCGATTGCGGTCGTCAAGACGTCGACGGCGGCCTGCGGTTCGACATCGCGGAGGTGTAGCCGGCCCAGGCTGTGACTCAGGCGAAAGACGAGTCGCGGAACGTGGCTGCCTTGCGCACCCTCCAGGTGCTCCATGGCTTCCCGGTGCAACGCGACGGCGCGTTCGCGTGCAGGAGGGCGCTCGCCGAAGAGATCCCACGCCAGTTGCATCACGACCGAGACATCGTCGGGAAAAGCGACCCGGAAGCGCTCCAGGACCTCACGCTGGTCGCTCGTGCGCTTCTCGATCCCGTAGGCATCGTGCAAGGTCCAGTGGGCGTTGTAGCGCTCGAGAACACCGTGGCGCGAGGCTTCCTCGAGTTGTTCGATCCCACGTTCCCGATCGCCCTTGGGCAGGAACAACAGCGTGCGAAAGAATTTGATGTAGGTCGGGATCACATCGGCGTAGTAATCGTAGGCGCCGAGCCAGAACCGGCAATCGGAGAATTCGGGATGATCTGCGATCAGCGCTCGCATCTGCTTACGCATACGCTTGGCATCGTACGCTCCGGCCAGATAGCTGTTGCGCTCCAGCCGTTCCCGGCTTCGGCGCCCGTACAATGCTGCCCGGCAGTAGCGCGCCGCCGCGTCGTCACCGGGACGCTCCAGCATTTTCAGGCCCTTCTCGATCAGATCCCGGTTGCGTTCGGCTCTCTCGTCACGTGAAAGATCGCCGACGTCGTAGTCGGCGTAAGCCGTGGCCTCGAAGAAGTAGCCGCACGGATCCTCCGGTCGCTCGCGGCGGCGTTCCAGGATCCACTCGAGCCCCTCATCCGGTCGGCCGGAGTGGAACAATTCCATTCCGTCGACCCAAGTGGCGAGGGAGGCCGGAAGCCACGCATCCGACTCCGCGTGGATCGTGGGAGCGGCGCTCAAGAACAGTACGCAAATGCCGAGAGCGGCCGTCGTAACGGGCCTCAATCGGACTGCCCGCCCGACTCCTTCTTAGCCAGCGCAATCTCCTCCTGCGAAACCACCAGGAACTCGCGCAGCGACTCCCCGACGGATTCCTCTCCGCGATTCAAGTCGACCGCGTAGGAGAACTTGCCCGACGTCAGCACGCTCCCGTCGATGGTGTCGACCAGCAGCCCGCAGCGTTCCTCGCCGAAATCAAGCTCGACCGGATCGAAGTTCACCTCCGAAGCGCCCACGAGACTGCGCCCCGCGGTCACGTCCGCGGCACGTTTGTTCCCGCAGACGAGGGCCAGGATGCCCGTTGCGCGGTCCGGCCGCATCCAGTGAGTGGGCCCGTGTGCCAGCGACCCCGAAGTCTTGGTCGCTTCGCCGCGCACGAAAGCACCGGGTGCACGTTGAAGCAACGCAATTCCGGCGATGAACGGTTCCCGGTCGTTGGGGTCGGGTAACGAGCCTTCGGCCCGGGTCGACACCAGGGTGCCGTCTGTGTTGTTCTTCGCCACCGCCGTGATCGCGTAGTCGCCCGGTTTGAACTGCATCTCGGCCTCGAACACCAGCGGCAACCCGGCCTGGTTGACGGCCACACGGCCCGACGCTTCGAGCGTTCGGCTCTCGTTGATCACCGCGGTTACACCCATATCCCAGTCGCTTCCCCCGAGCGCGGCTCCGGCCATCGCGAACTGGACCAGGACGGTGTACTTCCCGTTTTCAAACCCTGTGGGGACCGCGAGCACGCGAGCTCTGTCCGCGGAACGGTCGCCGCTCCAGAACGCACTCGCCAGACGGGCCCGTTCACGCGACGCAGCGCTGAAGGCGATCAACTTCGGCCGATAGGTCAGTTCGACGCCGGGCTTGTCGATATCGATCCAGACCGCCGTGCTGCGATCCTCCTTCATGTCGAGGGCGTGAAAACTCAGCACGAAGAGGCAAGACAGGTCGTCGAGGATCCGCGCGGCAATCTGGCTTGCATCGGCGGCACCGAGGAAGGCCTTCCCGCCGGTCTCGCTGGCGAACCCCGAAAGGGCGTTCTCCGCGTCCTTGAAACGCACCCTTGCCGAGCGCGGGTCGGTTCGTCGACCCCCACCACTGCGACCTCGCGCGGCGACGGCGGGGGTCAGACCCCGGCCCTGCACCGTGTAGAAGCGCACGCCCTTTTCGGTGGCGTTGTCGATCGCCTGCTGGAATTCGGTCACGTAGTTTCCTTGGGAAAGCTTCGACCCCTCGATTTCCGGCGGTTCACCCGAGAGCCTTCCCGGGCCTTCGGTGGACTTCACCAGGCCGATGAAGTGGTCGCCGGCGTTCGCGCGCATCGTGTCGGCAAAGTAGAGCACAGCCTTCGGCGGGGCATAGCCATCGAAGTGGACCAGGGAGGCGGAAAAAAGACTCAGGCCGCCTGCGGTGCGGCCAGCCTCCTCGCGGGAGAGATCGCGGGCGACGACCCGCGCCATCCGCTTCGCGGATTTCATCGCCGAACCGGCTTCCACCTCAATTTGTTGCCGCTCGTTTACTCTAGCCCGGGCCTGGTTCATCTCCAGGGACCCGAACGGAATGCCGGCGCTCATCGAGTCTTCGGTATTGGCCTGGAGCGCCATGCCTGAATTCATCATCTCTTCCTGCGTGAACTCGGTCACGCGATCGAGCGCGGCCATCATGCGGTCGACGCGCGAGTCTTCCCCGTCGGCCCAGCCGGAAACTTGATCGAGATCGTTGACGAGTTCTTCCATCGCCGCCAGCAGGACCGCCGGATCCGAACTCCACTCGGCGACCACGTCAAGCCGCCGGTTCGCCGAGATGATCATCGCTTCCGAACGTCCGCTGCCGAGCAACTTCGGGATCAATTCTCGCGCCAACTCCATCGATCGTTGGCGCCCGAGACTCGTGAGGTGAGTTTGATCGAAGAAAAGGAGGGTGCGGAGCCGGGGCGCCGCCGCCGCAACCTCGGGGTCCGAAAGATCGAGCCCTTCGATGCCGCCCTCGATACAGATCCGGTCCAGCGTGAACTCGTCGATGTCGTTGAGTCCGACGGCCAGGCTGAAATCCTTCGCGGTCAGTGCCGCGACGGTTTCGGCGGGACCGCGGGCGGTCACGTCGATCTGCATCAATCTGCGCTCGGCCTGTTCGACCAGACCGGAGTCGACGGGATCCTTCTGCGTTTCCTGACTCAGCGCCATGGGCGCAACGAGAAACGCCAAGGCGGTCAACCATGCCATGAATTTCATTTGGGGACTCCTCCGCAACATCCTAACCCGTGCCTCCCCGGGGCTGCGAGGAGGTGCCCAAAAACGCTGAATTAGTGCCGCAAAACCATTCTTTCACCGTTAACGTGCTTGCGCAGCAATGAGGCATTAGAATCGGGAGAAGGGGAAGAAGTTGGGTTCATCGTAGTGCCAAAGAAAGCGAAGCAGGCGGTCTGCAGGCGTTGCCGGGGGCCGCTCCCGGCGGCGGCTCGGCGCTGTTCGCGATGCGGCGCCCAGGCGTTCGTAGCCCAGCCGCTGGATCCCGCCGCGGCCGAACGCAATGAGAAGGATCGTCTCGTGCGCCTGTACGATCTCAGCGAGATTCAAACGGAAATCTTGCTTGCCGCCGACGGGCGGGAAATCCTCGTGCTCGGCAACCAACAGCGGGAGGAGGGTGAAGTCAAAGCGGGCGACCATCGCTTCGAGGGCAACGAGGCCGTCGCCGCCGTCGCGGGCCTGGCCGGTCTGAAACTCATCTCCCCTGAAGGCGAGGACAGTTTCCGCCTCACGGCCGCCGGAACCAAATTGGCCCAAACGCTTGATAGCCGGCCCGCGGTCGAAGCCTAGGTCCCGAGCAGCCTTTCGGCTTCCGCGCGTTCCCGTCCGTTCAACTTGTCGTAGATCCGATCGCGCCACGACGCGGCATCCGCAATCCCTCGTTCCGCCGCGCGCACGAACCAGACGTAGGCCCGCGTCCAGTTTTTCGTTCCGCCGCGGTAGTACATCAGGCCGAGCCGGTACGCCGCCTCGCCGTGCCCGCCTTCCGCCGCACGCCGTAGCCAGTCTTCGGCGCGCCCCGTGTCTTGCGCCACGCCGTCGCCGAACAACAACGCCCGCCCGCGTTCGAATTGGTCCTGTGGGGTCTGCTCGTCCTCGACTCGGGGTGCGGCGGTCTCGGCATGCACCGCGACGTCGTCCGGCGCCGAGATCAGCGTATCGAGCGCGGCCTGGGCCTCGGCGTGGCCCTGGTTGGAAGCGCGTTCGAAGTAGCGCAGCGCCTTCCCGATGTCGGGTCGGGTCCCGATACCGTTCTCAAAAACGCGAGCGAGGTGAAACTCGCCGTCGGGGTCGCGGTCGTTGGCCGCCTTCTTGTACAGTTTGAAGGCGCGCTCCGGATCCCGCTCGACCCCCAGGCCCTGCTCGTAAAGTCGCCCCAGAGACGTCATGGCCGACGCGTTTCCGCGATCCGCGGCGCGGGAAAACCAGCGTGCCGATTCGGCGGCATCCACCGGGACCCCTTGCCCCTCGAGGTAGATCTGTCCGAGGTTGCGTTGGGCGCTGCTGCGGCCTTGCTCCGCGGCCTTGCGGTACCACTCGATCGCTTCGGGCAGGTTACGTTCACCGCCGCGTCCGGTGTGCAGCATGAATCCCAAACTCGCCTGGGCCCGAGCGTGCTCCTGGGCGGCGGCGCGGCGGTACCAGCCGAGCGCGATCGCGTCGTCCGGATCGACGCCCTTACCCTCCACGTAGAGCCGCGCGAGACGAAACTGGGCCTCGGCGTCGCCCTTCTCGGCGAGCGGCAGCCAGACCTGCCGGGCAGCCTCGTAGTCGCCGCGCTTGTACGCGTCCGAACCCGCGAAGAAATCGGTTTCGAGCGCATTCGTTGCGGAAATCGAGACGGTTGTCACCAGTAGAACGACGAGAATCTTCGGCAACGACGGCATGCGCATCTCGCGCCACATTTTAAGCCGTGTTAGGGTCCCGGCGCCACGAGATAGGTTGTGTCCGGTGGGTGACCTGCGTATACCTCAGGGACCGGGGGATTCGTGACTCGATGGAACCGTTCGAATGTTCGCCGATGGGTGCCGGCTGTCGCGCTCGCTCTAGCGGTGTGCGCCGCGCCGGGCGCCGCCGAACGTGAAGACGGCCCGATCGAGATCGACGCCGGGCCGCTGGTGTTGCGGGTCTACTACGAAACGCCCGCGCGGATCCCGGAACTCTTCGCCTACGACGTCTGGGAGTATCGCAACGTAGAGGAGGGCTACGTCCTCGTCCAGGTCCAACCGGGGGAGTACCTGGAGCTATTGCAATCCTCCTTTAGAATCGAGATCGACGTCGAGCGCACGCATGAGGCGCGCCGCACGCCGCCGGTTCTCGAAGGTCAGTCCAACGGGATCGGCGGGTACCCGTGCTACCGCACCGTCGAGGAGACGTACCAGTTCGCGCAGTTGACGGTGGCCCAGAATCCATCGCTCGCAAGCTGGATCGACATCGGCGACAGTTGGGAGAGGACGACCGGTCCCGGGGGGTACGACCTCCGCGTGCTCAAACTGACCAATTCGGCCACTGGCGGCACCAAGCCGAAGCTGATCATCAGTTCCTCGATCCACGCGCGCGAGTACGCCCCCGCGGAGTTGAGCACGCGCTTCGCCGAGTACCTGATCAACGGCTATGGCAATGACGCGGACGTCACATGGATCCTCGACAACCACGAGGTTCATCTGCTGCTGCAGGCCAATCCCGACGGCCGCAAGCAAGCCGAGAACGGGTTTTTGTGGCGCAAGAACACCAACACCGATTACTGCGGCGTGACCAGCCCGTTTCGCGGGGCGGATCTGAACCGCAACTTCCCGTTCGAATGGAACTGCTGCGGGGGCGCCGCCAATAATCAGTGCGACGAGTTGTACCGCGGGCCGGCGGCGAGTTCGGAACCCGAGACGCGCGCGGTCCGCGATTACCTGATCGCGGAGTTCCCCGATTGGCGTGGGCCTCAATTGACCGATCCGGCACCGGCCACCGCAACCGGCGTGTACCTCGACAACCATGCCTTCGGCGAACTGGTGATCTGGCCCTGGGGGTTCGGCGCGACCGTCGCGCCCAACGGCGTGGCGTTGCAGACGCTCGGCCGTAAGCTCGCGGAGTCCAACGGATACGTTCCCAAGCAGGCGATCAATCTCTATGTCACCGACGGCACGACGATCGACTTCGGCTACGGGGAACTCGGCGTTGCGTCCTTCACGTTCGAGGTCGGCACACAGTTCTTTCAGGACTGCGACGCGTTCGAAACCACGATCTTGCCGCGCAATCTCGAAGCCCTGGTGTATGCGGCCAAGGTGGCGCGCGCGCCGTACCTGCTGCCCGCCGGACCCGATCCGCTCGACGTGGCGGGTTCGCCGTCGTTCGTCCACCCGGGCGAGCCGATGACGCTCGTCGCAACGCTGGACGACACCCGGTTCAATCATATTCAGGGAACCGAACCGACCCAGAACATCGCGGCCGCGGAGGCCTATTTCGGAGCACCGCCCTGGGATGCGACCGCTCCGCCCGCCGTCGCGATGGCCGCCACGGACGGGGCGTTCGATTCGGGTGTCGAGTCCGTGCGGTTGGATCTGGATACGGACGCTCTGGCGGGACGCCAGGCGATCTACGTTCGCGGGCAGGACACCGCCGGGAACTGGGGTGTCGTGGGCGCCGTGTTCGTCTACGTCGCCGATGGGACCGAAGCGATCCTGTCCGGGCAACTCACCCGGGCTGACGACGCCCAGCCGCTCGTTGGAGCCGTCACGGTCGAAGAGTTGAGTTTGACGACAGGGACGGATGGGTCGGGGTTCTATGCGATCGAACTCCCCGTCGGTCACTGGACCGTTCGCGCCACGTCCGAGGGCTTCGTGGACGAGGTCGTCTCCGATCTCGTCGTCACCGCCGGCACCGACGTGACCCAGGACTTCGCCCTGTCGCCGACGCCACGGCTTCTGATCGTGGACGACGACGACAACAGTCCGGGTGTCTCGTCGCTGTATACGTTTGCGCTCGACGCGCTCGGGGAGGACTACCTCATCTGGGACACGGCGAACTCCGACAACGAACCGGATGCGGAACATCTGGAAGCGTTCGACGTGGTGTTGTGGTTCACCGGAAACGAGGTCGGCGGCGCGGCAGGACCGGGCAGCGCGGGAGAAGCGGCGTTGGGAGAGTGGCTCGATCACAGCGGCTGCCTGTTGCTGGCATCGCAGGACTACCACGGCGATCGCGGTCAGACGGCGTTCATGGGGACCTATCTCGGGCTGACCGGGGTGGACACGAGCACGATCCCGCTGTCCGCCGTCGGACAGGGGCTCTTCACGGGTTTCGGTCCTTACTTCCTCAGTTTCCCTTACACCAACGGAGCCGACCGCTTGCTCCACGATGCGACCGCGATGGGCGCCATCTCGAGCGGAAGCGGTATGACGGCGATCACCAAGGACACCGCGGTCTACCGCACGAACCTCTGGGGCTTCGGACTCGAGGGTATTCCAGGCCAGTCCAACCATCAGGGTCTGCTCGCGCAATGGCTCGGTTGGTGCGATGCGTTGACCACGATCGATGGGGATGCCGACGGTGTGATCAACGCGGACGACTGCTACGCGGGCGATCCCGGGGCTTGGTCGTTGCCGACCCCGGCGCGGGACCTCCGGGTCGATAGGGCGGCGGTCGACGGGTTCAGTTGGATCGCCCCGCTCGACATCGGGGCTCTCGCCGTGAGTTACGATCTACTCAGGTCCACGACGGCGAACGGTTTCGCAGCCGCGACATGCGTGGAGTCGGGTCTGTCAGGGACCGTCGCGAGCGACGCCGCCACGCCGACGCCAAGCGCCGTGTCGTATTACCTGGTCCGCGCGAACAACACGTGCGGCGGTGCGCTCGGCCAGCGTAGCAGCGGGCTCGAACGCACCGCGATGTCCTGTAACTGACCGTTTTTCTTGCCTACATTTCCGTAGTTCCGATCACGTTCCCGTGAATTTGCCTCGCGTGAAGGACCGCCCAATGTTGTCCTTCATGCACGATCGCTTCATCTACGCCCGCGTTGCGTTTTTGGTTCTTGTCGCGGCGACGTTCGCTCCGTGCTCGATCTCCGCCGAGGCCGAGGTGGGTTCTACCCCACCGCGCATCGAGATGGATGACGAGACGCTGGCGAACATGCTTGCCCTGCACCACACCGAAACGCAGAACGTCCGTCTGGTGGTGTTGCCGACCGCGGTGTTCGATCAACGTGGGCGTCCCGTCCGGGGGCTCGGCGCAGAGGACTTCTCGTTGTACGAGAACGCACGCCCGCAATCGATCCGGTATTTTTCGTCCGACACGAGCGAGCCCGTTTCGATCGCCTTCATGCTGGATCTGTCCGGCAGCATGCGACGGCTGGACAAGCTGGTCCACGCCAAGGAAGCGATCCGTTTTTTTGTCGACGCGTTGGATCCCGAGGATCAGTTCGCGCTGATCGGTTTTGCCGACGATCAGGTCTCCTGGATCACGGAGTTCACCCGCGATACGGAACGGTTCCTGCTGCGACTCTCGGTCCAGGAGGGTTACGGTCAGACGGCCCTGCACGATGCCGTGGCGGCGGCGCCGGGATTGGTCGACGAGCGGCTGAGCGGCCGCAAAGCGATCGTGCTGATCACCGACGGAGTCGACAACTTTTCTCGTATGGAACAGCGAGTGGCGCTCGATCTTGCCCGCCGCGTGCACGTCCCGATCTATGCGATCGGATTCATGTCCGTCAACCCCGCTCATCTACCCAAGGGCGTCGTCGAGACAAATTTCGCGACCCTGCGTGCGATCGCGGACGAAACCGGTGGTCGCGTTTTTTCCGTGCATGACCCCGCCGAACTCAAGGAAGCGATCAACCTGATCGACGACGAATTGCGGTTGCATTACATGATCGGCTACTACCCCTCGGACTCCGCCGAAGCGGGGGAGTTCCGGCGGGTTCAGCTGGAAGCCAACCGACGGTTCGACGTGCGCACCCGTAGCGGTTACTACGGCAAACCGTGACGGCGGAACAGCGCCCGTAGGGCCACCCGTTCGCCGCCCGAACCGTTCCGTTCCTGAAGCGCGGCGAGCCGGCTCTCCCAGGGCCCCAGCGTCCAGCAACGGTTTTCCGGAAGCTCGGTCAACTCGGGACCTCCGGGTTCGTTGAGCGGGCAGATGTCGCGGTACTCGACCGTCTCGCCGTCTTTGTCGGACAACCAACGCAACGGCAACCCCTGAGTCCGGCAGACATACGGACGAGCGGTGTAGATCCGGCAGGCGCCCTCTTCGTCGAGGAAAGCACATCCGCCTTCGCTGTGCGGGATCCCGCTCGCGAGCAGTTCGGGGAACGCGTTACGGATCGCCGCGGCTTCGACCTCGAACACGGTCAACCCGTCGACACAACACTCGTGGCAACCCCGGCGGCACTGGAGGCGTGCGGCGTGCACCCGCTGCAAAGCACCGGCATCCCGGTCGACCGCTTCGTGGAGCATACGCAGGCTGTCGCTCACCCGTTCGCCGTACCGGAACGCCCGGTCCAACGCGCGATCGTCTCGGGCGCAACACCACCGAGGTAGGCCAGCACGGCGGCCTGATGGAGCATCGTCGTGCGCCAGGCGCCGCGCTGCCGCCAGCGTCTCGCCGACGTCGCGACGGTTTCGCGGGCGACCTCGATCCGTCCCATCCTGCGCAGCCGCCGGACGAACTCGAAGTCCTCCATCACGGGTAGATCGGGGAACCCGCGGAGTTGATGGAATCGATCGGCACGGATGAACAGCGCCTGGTCCCCGTACGGCATCGCCAACCGTCGTGCGCGAAGATTGGCGATCTTCTCGATCGCGCGCAGTGACGAGGTCGCGGGCTCGATCCGCAAGCGAAACGCGCCACAGGCGATACCGGGACTCAACAGGATGCGCCGGACCGCACGATCGTAGCCCGTGGGGAGGACGGTGTCGGCGTGGAGGAAGACCAGCAGCGGATGACGCGCCAGCCGGGCTCCCGTGTTGAGCTGAGCGGCGCGTCCGCGGCGGCTGACGGCGGTGCGGGCCCCCGCACGCGTCGCCTGCTCGAGCGTAGCGTCGCGGCTGCCGCCGTCGACCACGATGCACTCCGCGTCCCCGACGGCCAACGCACTGGCGACCGCCGAATCGATCCACCCGGCCTCATCGAGGGCCGGGATGACCACCGAGATCGGCAAACCGTCCACGACTCGAGTTTAACAGTTTCCGTCAGTTCGCGGGGAGGCGTTCGCCCTTCAAATGCCGGTCGAAGTGATCGAGGATCCGTTCGTACAGCCGCCGTGTCACCAGCGGGTCGCGGACCATGTGCGTGAAGCCGGGAAGCGGCAGCACTTCGAATCGCCGCCCGGCTTTGAACAGGGCCTCGGTCAATTTGAGGCTGTGGGCGAAGTACACGTTGTCGTCGGACGTGCCGTGCAGGATCAATAGCGGACGTTTCAGGCGCTCCGCGTAAGTCAGGACGTTGGAGATGCGGTAAGCCTCGGGGCGTTCCTGAGGCAATCCCAGGTAGCGTTCGGTGTAGTGCGTGTCGTAGTCCTGCCAGTCGACGACGGGGGCGCCGGCGAACCCGGCGTGGAACACGTCCCCGCGCTGCATGACCGCCATGGCCGAGAAATACCCGCCGAACGACCAACCGTAGATTCCGACGCGGTCGAGATCCAGTTCGCGGTATTTCCTGCCCAGAGCCTGCAGCCCGCGGACCTGATCGGCGAGTGGAAGCGTGATCAGGTCGTGTTTGACCGCGCGACTCCAGTCACGGCCGCGATACGGCGTACCGCGCCCGTCGATGGAGACCACGATGTAGCCGTGATCGGCGAACCACTGTGTCAGCCGGTAGCGCCCGGGGTCCCGCCGCACCATCACCGACGTCGGCCCGCCGTAGACGTGGACGATGACGGGGTAGCGCCGTGCGGCGTCGAAATCGCGCGGTCGCACGAGCACCGCGTGGAAGTCGAGGTCGCCCCCGGTCGTGGTGAATTCGATGTTGGGTCCGGGCGGCGGGTTCTCGGCGACCGATCGGGGACGGATCGGTAGCTTGCGCGCGCCGTTCCAGAGCGACAGTTGCGGCCCGCGATCGCTCGTACGTCGACGCACCGCGATCGGACCGGGTTCGGCAACCGACATTGAATGCAGTCCGGGTTCCCCGCTGACCCGTTCCGGCTTCCCAGCGCCCAGCGCGATTCGATAAAGATGTGCCTGGGTCGGGTCGGGGCTGGCCTGGACCCAGACCTCGTCGCTGGTTTCATCGAACCGGATGAATGACCGGTAACCCAGCCCCAGCCCGGTGACGCTGCGCCGCAGGCCGCCGTCGGCGTCACGGATCTCGAGCTCACGGCCGCCGTGACGTTCGGTCGTCCAGAAGAACCCGCTGCCGTCGTCGAGCCAGCGCGGCATCCGCTCATCGATCTCGACCCAGGCGGCGTCGCGTTCCACCAGCAACGTCTGCGTGCGGCCGTCCTCCGGCGAGATCGCCAGCAGTCTTTGTTCGGTCTGGTGCCGGTTCTGAACCATCACCGTCGGGAGTCCGTTCTCGGGCCAGTCGACGGTTGCGACGTACTCGTAGTTTTTCCGGTCCCAGCGGATCGGGATCCACTTGCCGTCCGCGACCGCGACGATCCCCAGCCGGACGATCGAGTTGGCTTTCCCCGGTCGCGGGTAGGGCCAGCTCTTGGGCGGCCGTTCCGGGTGCGTAGCATCGGCGATGTGCATGGTCTCGAGCGGCGAATTGTCGGTCGACTGGACGATCATGTGCGTCGAATCCGGCGACCACCAGTAGCCCCGCTGGCGACTCATTTCTTCCTGGGCGATGAATTCCGATTCGCCGAAACGGACGTTCCCGTCGGATGCGGTGATCCGGCGCTCCTCGTTGCGGGCCAGGTCGAAGACGTAGACGTCGCCGTCGCGCACCGAGGAAACCTTCTTGCCATCCGGGGAGAAGCGCGCATCGAGCGGCACACCGGACGCGCTTGCCAGCTCCCGCACCGAACCATTGCCCATTTCG
>Ga0224508_10001953_pt1 | contig 18050 bp, 16 predicted proteins | sample SF_Jan12_sed_USG_4_FD_170157 | JGI IMG/M metagenome (GOLD analysis project Ga0224508, IMG submission 170157) | Sediment microbial communities from San Francisco Bay, California, United States - SF_Jan12_sed_USGS_21 | ecosystem: Environmental > Aquatic > Marine > Sediment | place: USA... | reverse complement strand
CGCCGTGACCAGCTCCACATCCGACTCCACCGCCACCAGCTCCACATCCAGCAGTACGACGTCCCCCTCCGTGGCCACCACCGGCGGCGGAGACGGCGACACCGGGAGGACGGACTCCCAGACCAGCGAGACGTCGGTGGCGGCCGGCCTGGAAGGCAACACCGCCCAATCGCTGCAGCAGTTGCCACTCACCGGCGTTGAGCTCGAGACGGCCTTCTTGGCCATCGTCGCCGTCATGTTTGGCGTGGTGCTCCTGCGACGAGCCCGATCCTGGCAGTCCAGACTCGACCGGCGGGCGGCCCGGGTATGGAGACGTCCGATCTCCTAGCCGGAGGACTAGCGTCGGGGGTGACGGCTCGAAAGGAGCGCTAATGACCCCCTGGTCTCCCAATGTGATTGTCACGGCAACGGACGGCTCCGACCAGAGCCTCCGAGCGGCCAACGTGGCCGCCGGCTTGTGCCGCACAAACGATGCCGAACTGTTCATCGTGACTGTCGTCCGCCCTCCCGAAGGCTGGTGGGGCATCGTGGGCGCACCGCCCCCGGCCGAGTCGCTCGGGAACGCACTAAGCGACGCCCAGCGAGTTGTGCTCGAGAAGACCGTCGAATCGGTCGACCTCTCCGGCGTCCGCTACCAAACCATTGAAGAGGTCGGTGATCCCGCCACCCAGCTGGCGCGTTTCGCCGACGAGCGCAATGCCGACCTCCTTGTCATCGGCCAGCGAGGTGCGGGGCTGGTTGAGCGGATCATGGTGGGGTCGGTCGCAGACCGGATCGTGCATATCGCCACCATGCCGGTGCTGGTAGTTCCCTAACTCGATGCGCATTCTCGTAGCCGACAAGTTCCCGGACTCCGGGCTGGTTTATCTGACTGAGAAGGGGCATGAAGTCCAGTACAAACCGGACCTGACCGGGGCCGATCTGGCCGGTGCTCTTGGAGGCGTCGAGGTCCTGGTTGTCCGGTCGACCAACGTGCCGGCGGCAGCCATCGAGGCCGGAGACCTGCTGGCCCTGATCGTGCGGGCCGGCGCAGGCACCAACACAATCGACAAACGGGCGGCAGCCGACTCGGCTGTCTACGTAGCCAATGTGCCGGGGCGCAACGCCATTGCCGTCGCCGAGCTCACCCTGGGGCTGATACTGGCAATCGACCGCTGGATCCCCGACAACGTCATCCACCTCCGGGCGGAGTCGTGGCGCAAGAGCATCTACTCCAAGGGCCAGGGACTGTTCGGACGCTCACTGGGGATCGTCGGCCTCGGCGCCATCGGCATGGCAGTCGCCTCGCGGGCCGCCGCCTTTGGCCTCACCCTGCATGGGCTGGAGCGGGCGCGGTCGGCGGCGGCCACCGAGCAGATCGCCGGGATGGACTTCACCTTGCACCCCGACCTGAAGAGCCTGGCCGGGGCGGTCGACATCATCAGTTTGCACGTGCCCGCCGCCGCCGAGACCAAGCATCTGGTGGATGCCGACTTCCTCGCCGCCCTACGACCCGGAACCGTGCTCATCAACACATCCCGGGCAGACGTCGTCGACGAAGAGGCGCTCCTGGCCGCTATCGACGACAAGGACCTGTGGGTGGGAGCAGATGTGTTCGAGAATGAACCGTCCACCGGCGAAGGAGATTTCGCTTCCGCCCTCGCCAAACACCCGCGCGTGTACGGCACCCACCACATCGGGGCCTCGACTGCCCAGGCCCAGGCCGCTGTGGCCACTGGCGTCCTGGAAGTCATCGATGCCTTCGCCGCGGGCACCGCCCTCAACAGCGTCAACATCCTTCCGAGCGTCCCCGAGGCCACGAGTGTCACCATTCGCCACCACAACCGCGTGGGAGTGCTGGCCGCCATCCTCACGCTCATTCGGGACAGCGGCATCAACGTGGAGCACATGAGCAACCTGATCTTCGACGGATCCCAAGCCGCCACTGCCACCCTCGACCTAACCGGCGACGTCAGCGATGAGCTGCTGGGCCGGCTGATGGCCATCCCAGACGTGATCCACGCCCGGGTCAACGCATGAGGGCCTTCAACTTCGGCGCAGGGCCATGCACGCTGCCGCTGGCCGTCCTGGAGGAAGCACAGGAGGAGTTCGTCGATTTCGGCGGTGCCGGAATGTCACTCATCGAGATGAGCCACCGATCGGCGGCGTACGAGGCCGTCCACACTGAGGCCATCGCCCGGGTCCGCAAGCTGTTCTTGGTTCCCGATGACTTCGAGGTGCTGTTCTTGCAGGGAGGAGCCAGCCTCCAGTTCGCCATGGTTCCGCTCAATCTGCTCACAGGCAGCGCACCGGCCGGATATGTAGTCAGCGGCTCATGGGGCAAGCGAGCGATCGGCGATGCAGCCCACCACGGAGATGCCTACGCCGCCTGGAACGGAGAGGCCGAGGGCTTCGCTCGCATGCCGTCCTCAGCCGAACTCGACATCCGGCCCGACTCGCGATACCTCCACGTCACCTCCAACGAGACCATCCACGGTATCCGGATGACCGAGTGGCCAGATACTGATGTTCGGCTCGTGGGCGACATGTCATCCGATTACTTATCTCGACCCATCCCCTGGGCGCGGTTCGACGTGGTCTACGGCGGGGCCCAGAAGAACCTGGGGCCGGCCGGGCTCACCATCGTCTTCGTTCGTCGGTCGGTGTTGAGCGGGACCAATCGCAACCTGGGGGCATATCTCAGATGGGACGTCCACGCCGACAGCAACTCTTTGTACAACACGCCACCCGTATTCGCCATCTACATGATGGGCAAAACCCTGCAATGGATCGAACAGCAAGGGGGCCTGGCGGCCATGGAGTCCGCCGCCGAGGCCCGGGCCGGGTTGATCTACGACGTCATCGATAGCAGCGACGGCTTCTATCGAAGCCCCGTCGAAGTTGGCTCTCGATCGCTCATGAATGTCGTGTTCCGGATGCCGGACGAGGAAAGCGAGGGGCGGTTCCTGGCGGCCGCCACCGAGCAGGACCTCGTCGGCCTCAAGGGCCACCGATCGGTCGGAGGCATGCGAGCAAGCCTTTACAACGCCATGCCGATGTCGGGAGTGGAAGCCCTCGCTTCCTTGATGGGTTCGTTCGGGTGATCCGCCCGTTTCACGGCTACGTCGTTGACCCGGCCGCCGCAGAACGGGTAGTCGCTCCCGTTACCGAGGATCTCGACCAAGCGGAGCGAGCCGCCTTGCTCTCCTCCAATCCCGATACCAGCCTGTTCCTGATGCCCGATCAGCCGGCCGACCACCAGCAGGGCCGCGCGTACTTCGAGCGAGTGACCCGGGACGGGAACTTCGTCGCAGAGGACGGCTGGTGGATCTACCGGATCTCAGACGAGTCCCATAGCCAGACCGGCATCATCGCCGAGGTGTCGGTAGACGCCTACCAGTCCGGCCGCATCTTGCGCCACGAGCACACCGTCGGGGAGGTCGCCCATCACGTGGCCGACGCACTGGAGACGGTTGGGGCATCGACTCATCCGGTGTCACTCGTCTACCGGCACAACCCGCTTATTGACGAGATCGTGGCCGAGGTGGTTGCCACCCAGCCGCGGATCCACCTCGACCGTCATGGTCGCGTACAGGAGGCGTGGAAGGCCGAGCTTTCCGAGACGCTGGCGGCCGCCCTCGACGTTATTCCCCAGCTGTATATCGCCGACGGACACCATCGCTCGGCGGCGGCCGCCGTCCTGGCCGAGCGGGATGGCTCAGACGCCCGGTCCCACTTCCTGGCCGTCCTGTTCCCCGACGTTGACATGCGGATTCTGTCCTATCACCGCTGCCTCCACCTGCCCGATCACTCCCCCGCCGAGATCCTCCAAGCGATCCGGCGTCATTTCTGGCTGACCGCGATTCCCGAACCGAACGGGGTGCCAGAGCCGGGAGAAGTGTGGGTATGCGGTGAAGGCTCCTGGTACACGCTCACCTTGGAGCACGGCACCGACGAGGGTCCGACTTCGGCCCTCGATGCTTCCCGGCTTCAGCACCAGGTTCTCGGGCCAATCTGCGACGTGGCCGACCCGCGAGCTGACCCGCGGCTCAACTACGTGCCGGGAAGTGTGCCGCTTGCCAAGGTTGCCACGGCCTGCGACGAACAAGCCGGGTTGTCCTTCGTCACCCGTCCACCCACTGTGGACGATGTAATGGCAGTGTCTGATGCGGGTGGGGTTGTGCCGCCCAAGTCGACGTGGTTCACACCCAAAGTGGGAGCCGGGATCTTCTTGCGGGCGCTCTAGGCCCGGTAACGTGGAACGGGACCCCGACGGGGTCCCGTTCAACATCACATTGTCGAATGCGTTGCTACCTGCGCTTGGCCGGAGCCTTCTTCTTGGCAGGAGCTTTGCGCTTGGCAGGAGCCTTCCGCTTGGCCGCTGCCCTCTTCTTAGGAGCAGCCTTGCGCTTGGCAGGAGCCTTCCGCTTGGCCGCTGCCCTCTTCTTAGGAGCAGCCTTGCGCTTGGCAGGAGCCTTCCGCTTCGCCGCTGCCCTCTTCTTAGGAGCAGCCTTGCGCTTCGGCGCGGCTTTCTTTTTGGCAACCATCAAGGTACCTCCGTAATAGCCACCCGGGATAGGCGGCATCGCGCAACAATGTAGACGACGTTTGGGTCACGGCGAGGGATTACGAGACCGCGAAACCCCGACAGGCCATTGCCCGGTCGAGGCGATCGATGGCTTCAAGCAGAAGTCGCCTCAGCGGTGGCGGACCCTCGATGCCGGCGAGCACGTCGTCCGCCAACCCTCGGGTCTGCTCGTCCACTCGATACCCCGGATACAAGACCCGGAAGTAAGCACTGGCCGCCTCGTGCTCTCTGGTCTCGAACACCGACTCAAGCCCGGAGAAGAACGGCTCGACGTACGGAGCGAGCAATGCCGCCTGACTCGCCCAGTTGAAACCAGCCATGGCGGCCCGGTCGAGCTGGAGCGAGCCATAGCCCTCTGCATGGATTCGTGTCCACGCCTCCTCCTTGGCCTCGGGAGAAGGCGACGCCGTCTCAACCGACAACATCGAGCGCTTTCCCCGGTCGCTCGGGTCACGGGCCAGCTCCCGGGCAGCTCGATCGGCGGCATCGGGAAGGCCGGCGGCGGCACTCCGTATGGCCAGCGCCCATCGCATGTTCTGGTCGATCGGCGGGCCGCCAGAGGGCGGAGCATCGATGATCTCGGCCACGAGGCCCAGGTCGTCGGGGGTCTCGGCCACACTCAGCATGGCTCGGAGCCACAACACCCGCGGGTCACCGGCCGGTGCCTTCCCGAGCGCCCGAAGGCCGGCGCCGACGAAGCGGCTGGTCGCGGCCACCCGGAGCTGGCCTGGCACGTAGCGTCCGATGGCATCGGCGGCCGTGCTGGTGACGATCTTGATGATGTGGAGGTTGGATTCGCTCACCAACTTGTCGGCTACCAGCCCCAGGTAGTCGAGCGACGACAGTTGCTGATCTCGGACCATGTCCCACAGCGACGTCCAGAGCTGCTGGCGGAGGAGGTTGTCGTCAACGTCGTCCAGCCGGTCCTGCACAAATGCCAACGAGGCTGGGTCGAGCGCAACCTTGGCGTAGGTGAGGTCGCCGTGGTTGGGAAACACCAGGCTCGGAGTCGCACCACCAATCGCCCCTGTGATGGAGGTGGAGCCACCTGAGATCCGGACAGGGTGCGACTCGATGGCAAGACCTGACGCGCTCGAACGGACCAGCGCAACTTCGACGACATGCGGGCGGACGACCGGGTCTCCGACCGGGCCGTGCTGCACCAGCTCCATCGAGGTGATCTTGTCGTCAGTCGCCGTCCACTCAACGGCCAGGGTGTCCAATGACGGCGCCTCGAGCCACGCCGCCGACCACTCGTGGATATCGGTGCCTGAGCCTTTCGCTACCGCCGAGAGGAAGTCGGCGAGCGTCGCGTTGCCGAAGGCGAAGTCGGCGAAGTAGGCCTGCATGCCGGCCCGGAACGCCCCCTCCCCGACCGACACCACGAGTTGCTTGAGGGCCGAGGCGCCCTTCCCATAGGTGATGCCGTCGAAATTGAGGAACGTTTCATCGGTAGTGGGAATGGAGTCGGCCACCCGGTGAGTAGTGGGGAGTTGGTCGGCCTCCATCGCCCACAGCTTCATGTCGGCCTGGAAATCCTGCCAGCCCTCCTTGAAATCGGTCACCCGCTCGACCGCCAGGTAGGCCATGTAGGTAGCGAAGCTCTCGTTGAGCCATACGTCGTCCCACCACTTCATAGTCACGAGATCCCCGAACCACTGGTGAGCAAGCTCATGGAGGAACACCTCGGCTCGATTCATGCGCTGAGTCTCCGTCGGTGGGTCGCGGAACAAGTAGGAGTCTGTGTAGGTGACGTTGCCAACATTCTCCATGCCGCCCCAGTTGAACTCGGGAACGAATACCTGGTCGTACTTGGTGAATGGGTAGGGAGTTCCGAAGAACTCGGCAAAGAAGTCCATGCCGCCGGTGGTGAACTCCAGCAACTCGTCGGCGTCGATGTAGTCGAACAGTGACGCCCGGCAATAGAGGCCGAGAGGAATCCCTTTGTGTTCGGCGGTCACCGACCGGTACGGCCCGGCCACCACCGAAAACAGGTACGTACTGAAGCGAACGGTCGCCTCATACAGGCGCCGGATCCGCCCCTCGTCGGCTTCCTCCTCGCCAACCACTCGCGAAGCGGCCAGCACCACCCAGTCGGCCGGGGCCGTGATATCCAGCGCGTAGGCGGCTTTCAGATCTGGCTGATCGAAGCAGGGGAACATCCGGTGAGCCGAGAACGGCTCGAACTGGGTGTAGAGATACTCCTCGCCATCCTCGGGGTCGACAAACTGGTGAAACCCCTCGCCGGAATGATCGTATTCGTTCACGTACCGGATTCGGATCTCGTTGCTGGCCTCCAGCCACTCGGAGGGCAGGTGTATTCGGTTGCCGGTCCACTCGGCCACGTGTTCCTGCCCGTTGACCACCAGCTCCTCGATCACCGACCCGGTGAAGTCAAGGAACGTTGGCTCCACCCCTTGGTAGGAGAACGTGATGGTGCAGTCGCCGTCATACGTCTTGGCCCCGGCTCGCAGCGACAGGCTGACGGTGTAGCCCACGTCTGCTACCTGAAGAGCTCGGGCCCGGGCTTCGTCCTGGGTGAGCCGGTCTAGCGACAGGACTGGCTCAGCCACCCCCCACCCGGGCCTTGATGATCTGGTTGACGAGCCCGGGATCGGCCTTGCCGCCGGTGGCGCGCATCACCTGGCCAACCAGGAACCCGATCACCTTCTCGTCGCCTTCCTTCAATTTGGCCACCGCTTCGTCGTTCTCGGCCAGCACCCCGTCGATGACGGGCTCCAGCTCGCCGGCGTCCGACACCTGGATGAGGTCGCGGGACGCGGCAACCTCGGCCGGCCTTCCCTCGCCTGCCAGCACTCCGGCCAGCACGTCCTTGGCCGCCGAAGCCGAAAGCTGCCCATCGGTCACCATCGCCGACAGCTCGGCCAGCACGCTGCCATCGATCGGGGTGGCCCCCAGTGTGGTGTCTTCCCGCCGCAGCAGGGCCGTCACCTCCCCGGTCAGCCAATTGGCCACCATCTGGGCATCGGCACCCGTCGCCACTGCCGCCTCGAACACCAGACCGACTTCGACATCGTTTGACAGCAGTCCGGCGGTGGTGGCGTCCAAACCCATCTCGAGATACCGGCCGCGGGCCTGGGCCGGCAACTCGGGGAGCGCTCCGGCGACCCGCGTGCGCCATTCGTCGTCCACTTCTACGGGAACCAGATCTGGCTCATCGAAATATCGATAGTCGAACGCCTCTTCCTTGGATCGCATGCCGGTGGTAGTGCCCGCCTCCTCATCCCAGTGCCGCGTCTCCTGCAGCACCTCGCCACCCGACTCGAGGATGGCGGCCTGGCGCTCGATCTCGTGCTCGAGGGCTCGTTGCAGCGACCGCAGCGAATTCATGTTCTTGACTTCGACTTTTGTGCCAAAGGGCTCGGCGCCCACCGCCCGCAGTGAGACGTTGGCATCGAAGCGCATGCTGCCTTCCTCCAACTTGGCGTCTGAGACACCCAGGCGCAGCACTGCTCCCCGCAGTTCGGCCACGAACGCTCTGGCTTCTTCTGCCGAACGGATATCGGGCTCGGATACCACTTCCATCAAGGGCACGCCCGCCCGGTTGAAGTCGATGAGCGAATGGCTGGCATCGGCGATCCGGCCGCCGACTCCGACATGGGTGCTCTTGCCGGTGTCCTCCTCCATGTGGACACGCGTGATGCCGACTCGAGAGGCCGTCCCGTCGGTCTCGACATCGAGATAGCCGTCAACGCACAGCGGCTCCTCGTACTGGGAGATCTGATAGTTCTTGGGCATGTCCGGATAGAAGTAGTTCTTGCGGGAGAACACCGAGCGGCCGGCGATGGTGCAGTTGAGGGCCAGGCCGATGGTCATCGCGTACTCGACGGCCCGGCCGTTGACGACCGGCAGCGCCCCCGGGAGCCCGAGGCACACCGGGCAGACGTTGGTATTGGGCGGGGCACCGAAGTCGACCGGGCACCCACAGAACATCTTGGAGGCGGTGGTGAGCTCAACGTGGGTCTCGATGCCGATGACGGGCTCGTACGTCACGTCACCACCTCGGAGCTCGCATGCCGGGCCCTCACCGTAAAGCCGGCCTGGCGTTCCACCTCGGCCGCCACCCGAAACATCACCGGTTCACCGAGAGCAGGGGCCATCACCTGGAATCCGATCGGCATCCCATCGGCGTCAACTCCGATCGGCACCGAGATGGCCGGGTCTCCCGACATATTCGACGGAATCGTGCACACATCCGACAGATACATGGACAGGGGATCCTGGGTTCTATCGCCCAGCTTGAAGGCGGTCGTCGGGCTGGTGGGTGAGACCAGAACGTCGGCCTGCTGATAGGCGGCCTGGAAATCCTGGATGATCAGGGTGCGGACTCGCTGGGCCTGACCGTAGAAGGCGTCGTAGTAGCCGGCCGACAGTGCATAGGTGCCGAGCAAGATCCGCCGAGTGACTTCGGGACCGAACCCATCGGCCCGGGTGTTCGACATCATCTCTTCCACGTTCTCGCCGAGGCGGCGGAGACCATACCGAACCCCGTCAAAGCGGGCCAGGTTGGCCGAGCACTCAGCGGGAGCGATCAGGTAGTAGGCAGACAGGGCGTACTCGATGGACGGCAGCGACAGCTCAACGATTGTGGCCCCGGCCTCTTCGAGTTGGGCAACAGTCTGGTCGACGGCCGCCTGCACGGCCGGGTCGATCCCGGCGCCGTTCAGCTCGGCGACCACTCCCACCCGCAGCCCCGCTACCCCCGATTTCAACCCTGATCGATAGTCGGGTACCGCCCCCGGATAGCTGGTGGAATCGGCTGGATCGTGTCCGCCGACGACTTCCAGGGCGGCCACCGAATCCTCAACGGTTCGGGTAAGCGGCCCAATCTGGTCGAGAGACGAGGCGAAGGCGATGAGCCCATATCGGCTCACGAGGCCATAGGTCGGTTTCATCCCAACGATGCCACAGAGGGCCGCCGGCTGGCGGATCGATCCGCCGGTGTCACTCCCGAATCCCACGAGCGCGGAGCCGGCGGCCACCGCCGCCGCCGAGCCGCCGGAGCTGCCACCGGGGACCCGCTCGGGGTCCCAGGGATTGCGGCTGGGCCCGTAGGCCGAATTCTCTGTCGAGGAACCCATCGCGAACTCGTCGAGGTTGGTCTTGCCGAAGATGACGGCTCCACCCTCCCGAAGGCGGGTGACGGCGGTGCCGTCGTACGGTGGAAGGTATCCGGACAGGATCTTGGACGAAGCAGTCGTCTCCAGGCCCCGCGTCACCATGTTGTCCTTGAGGGCCACCGGGATGCCGTGCAGCGGCCCATGAGCGGTGCCCTTCTTGAGGGCCGAGTCGGCCGCCACCGCCCCCCGGGCGGCCCCATCGCGATCGATGGTGAGGTAGGCGTGGAGATTTGCCTCGGTCATGGCCGCCCGCTTGTGGACCGCCTCGAGCAGCTCCACCGAGGAGAAGTCACCGCTTCGCAGCCCGGCAGCAGCAGCAGTTACAGTGAAATCGGCGAGATCGCTCATTGTTCGTCGAGGATTTTGGGCACGCTGAAGAAGTCGCCGTCCCGGTCGGGGGCCTGGGCCAGCACTTCCTCGGTATCCAGGCATTCGGTGATTCGGTCCTCGCGAAACGCATTGGTCCGTGGCAGCGGGTGGGAGGTTCCGGCAACGCCGTCGGTCGGCAGCGCCTGCACCCGGGCTGCGTGTTCGAGCACCACCTCACACTGCTCCCGGTAGCGGTCGAGGTCCTCCTCACTGAGGGCGAGGCGGGCAAGGCGAGCGACTTTGGCGATGTCTATCTCTACTGGCATGGGCGGAAAGGGTAGTAGCCCGGGAGCCCGGCCCATCTCACGCAATGCTCGGTCTGACCCGTTACAAACCCCCAGTCATGGCTGGTCATCTAGCCCCTCTGCGGCGGGTTACTGACTCCGATCTCGCCAGCGCCGGCTGGCCCATGCACACGGCGGTACACGGTTCGGGCCAGCCGAAGCCAGGAATGATGCTTGCACGGACGCTATTGCTCGGTGAGGAACTGCCGCAGGTATTCGAAGGCGGCTTCGAGATTGGCCACAGGAACCGATTCGTCCGCCTTGTGCGCCATCGCCACTTCACCCGGTCCGTAGTTGATGGCCGGGATGCCGCGTTGCGAAAGCCGGGCGGCATCGGTCCAGCCCTGCTTGGGGCGCTCCTCGGCACCCGTCAGGCTCGCCAGCCGCTGCACATGGTGATTTGAGGCCGCGACCGCACCAGCCGGGGCGGCATCGGTGATTGTGTACTCGTCGGCACCTGCCAGGGCCTCAGCCAATTGGGCCTTGGCCTGATCGACGGTCTTGTCGGGAGCGAATCGGTAGTTGACATTGCAGTCGAAGCTGGCGGGAATGATGTTGTTGGCAATCCCGCTGCTGGCCCGGGTGACGGACATGACTTCCTTGAATTCCAGGCCCCCGACCAGGATGGGCTCTGGCTGGCGAGCCCCCATCGTCTGCAACCATCCGGCTGCCTTGGTGATGGCGCTTTCCCCCAGCCACGGCCGGGCACTGTGAGCGGAGGTGCCCCGGAAGGTGACCTGAGCGTTAATGACGCCCTGACACCCGAGCTCGAGATTGAGGTCGGTTGGCTCCATGATGATGCCCAACTCCGACTCGTCGAGCCAGGCTGCTTGTTCGAACACTGTTTCCAGCTCGTTGCCAGACTGCGGGCCCTCCTCGGCGGCGTAGAACACCCCAACCAGGTCAAAAAGGGGAGCGGACCGAACCGCCTCGTCCTCCAACAGATGGATCATCACCGCCAGGCCGGCCTTCATATCGGACGAGCCCAGCCCGACTAGCCGGTCGTCGACGACCACCGCCGGGCCCTGGCCCTGGGCGGGGACGGTGTCGGTGTGCCCGTACAGCGAGATGAGCGGGCGCCCACCTCGATGGCCGACGATGAGGCTGTTGCCGACCCGCTGTACTCCCTGGCCGAAGTGAGGGAGCAGTCGCTCGGCGATGGCGGTGGCGATCCGCCCCTCGGCTCCGGTTTCAGACGGTATGTCGACCAGCCAGGCCAGCGTGTCGACCAGCGTCACACCGGCACCTCAAACGTGCGGAGGGCTTCGTTCAGCGAAGTCTTGCGATCGGTGGAGGCCTTGCGTTCACCAATGATGAGGGCGCATTGCAGGTCGTAGGTGCCTGCCGGGAACTTCTTGGGCCGCGTGCCGGGCACGACCACGGCGCCGGCGGGGACCAACCCCCTGGTCTCGATCGGCTCAGCGCCCCGGACATCGATGATGGGGGTGCTGGACGTGATGGTGGTGTTGGCCCCGAGCACCGCTCCCTCTTCGATGATTACCCCTTCCACGACGATCGACCGGCTCCCGATGAAGGCTCCGTCTTCGACGATGACCGGACGGGCCCCCGGCGGCTCGAGCACTCCCCCAATCCCGACCCCGCCCGACAGATGAACGTCCTTGCCGATCTGGGCGCACGATCCAACGGTGGCCCAGGTGTCAACCATGGTCCCGCTGCCGACGTAGGAGCCGATGTTGACGTACCCGGGCATCACAACCACCCCCGGCTCGCAGAACGCCCCATACCGAATGGTTCCCGGCGGGACCACCCGGACGCCGGCTTCCTCCAGGTTGTGTTTGGTGGGAATTTTGTCGAAATACTCAAACGGACCAACCTCGATCGGCTTGACCTCCGACAATCGGAAGTAGAGGAGAATCGCCTCCTTGACCCAGGCGTTGACCACCCAGTCACCGTCGATCTTCTCCGCCACCCGTACCGTGCCGGCATCGAGCCGGGCGATGGTCTCCATCACGGCGTCACGGGCTCCGGACAGGAGGTCCAGGTCGGCGTAGGCGGCTTCGATCAGGTCCCGGTTACTCATCAAGACACTCTACGAGCACATCCACCGCCACCTCGCACTCCTCAAGGGTGGGAACCAGCGCCAGCCGTATGTATCCCTCTCCACCCGGGCCAAATGCCCGGCCGGGCGACACCACCACTCCCTGCTCCAACAGCTTGATCGTCACCGCCACGTCATCTCCCACGGCTACCCACAGGTAGAGGGCGGCGGTCGAAGCCACCACCGGCAGACCAACTTGCTCGAAGGCCTTGCGGAGCACGGAGCGCTTGGCGGTGAAAATCACCCGGCGGTCGGCGGCGTGCTGGTCGTCGCTCCACGCCGCCACCGCCGCCGCCTGAACGAATTCGGGTGGCGCTAGGCCGGCACTGGCCCGCAGGTCGATGAGAGCGGAGATTGCTTCGGCATCGCCGATGATGGCGCCGCTCCGGTAGCCGGTCATACCCGATCGCTTCGAACAGCTGTAGAACGCCAGCGTGCCGGCCAGATCGGGGCCGGCCACCTGCAGAACGGAGCCGGGGGGATCCTCCTCGTAGACATCGACGTAACACTCATCCGAGGCGAATAGTGCCCCCTCCGATCGACTTCGCTCCAGTAAATCCACCAGGTCCTCGTTCGAGGTCACCGAGCCGGTTGGGTTGTGGGGAGAGCACGACCAGACCAGGCGGGCCCGCTCCCAACTCTGGTCGCTGATGTCCGACGCCCGCAGCACGAAGTCCCCGCTGAGTGGGATCGGGTCGATCTCCGCACCGGCAAATAGCGCCCCCCGCTCGTACACCGGGTAGGCCGGCGACCCGTACACCACGCCCTGGCCGGCGCCCGGCTCGATAAAGGCGAACGGAGTATGAAAGATGCCCTCTTTGGAACCAGCGGTCGGGATGATCTGGGTGGCGGGATCGATGGACACGCCGAACCGGCGCCGCAGATAGTCGGCAATCGCGGTGCGCAACTCGGGGAGGCCAGCGGTCGTCGGATACTGAGAAATCGAAGGTACTGCGTCCTTCAACGCCTCCGGTATGAAAGCCGGAGTCGGCTCACGGGGATCGCCGATCGAGAAATCAATGAGTGGCGCACCTGCTTCTCGCAGATCGCGAGCCCTCATCTGGATTTCGGCCAGCGGGTAGCCACCCATCGCCGCCAGAATCGGGTTGCGTTCCATGGACAGACGTTACCCGGCGGGCTTGTCTGACAGATGACCCATGTTCCGTATCATCTCGGCGATGAACGACACGAAGTACCGCTTCATTCTGGTCCTGCTGAGCCTGGGGCTGGCGGCGGTGATCGGCCTGGCCATCGGCTTTTCCCCATCAGGAACCGAGTCGCCGCTGCCCGAACCGCTGGAGCGGATCTTTCCCCGGGCCAACGATTCAGTCCCGCGCGGGACCGCCGTCGAAGTCGACCTGAAAGTCGGATACCAAATCGACCTGTACGTCGACGGTGAGCCCATTCCCCGCGACGAGTACGCCATCCAGACGGGAACCAACCTGGTCACCTGGGCCCCCGGGCCGGGACGCACTATCGAGCGTTGGGCACCGGGAGTCCACGAACTGCGGATCGACTGGGATCGGGAGCTCGGGATACCCGATCCTGGCTCCTACACGTGGACGATCCGGGTGCAATGACCCTCTCCTTCGGCATCTCCAGCCTGCCCGGCGACGACAACACCGAGGCGCTTCTGGACGGGCTGGCCGAGCAAGGTCACACCCACTTGGAGCTGGCATTCACCAAGGGCTTCCCTTGGAAGCCGTCACAATGCGAATCGTTCGGGGCTCTGGCCTCCGGTCGCGGACTGGCACTCTCGGTCCACGCCCCCTACTTCGCCATGCTCACCATCGCCGAGCCGGATCGGTACCAGAAGACCCGGGCCGCCGTGGAGCACTCAATGAAGCTGGCCGCCTCGCTCGGTGCGTCGATCGTGGTCGTGCACCCCGGCCACGACAAGGACCGCACCTCCGACCAATTGCTGGCGACGGCGACCGAAGCGCTTCGGTCAATCGAGCCGAAGGTGGTTGAGCTCGGGGTTTCTCTCGGTCTCGAAACCACCGGCACCACCAACGCCTTCGGCACGCTCGGTGATATTGCCCTGCTGGCAGCAGAATTCCCATGGGTGCGGCCGGTCGTGGATTGGGCCCACGTGCATGCCACCACCGATGGCCGGTTGGTCGATCTCGAGGCCGTCCGGTCGGTCTACTCGTTTCTCTTTGATCAGTTCCCGGCCTGGAAGCTGCAACCGCTTCACACCCATTACAGCCACAACGCCTTTGGGCCAGGGGGTGAGATCAAGCATGTTGCATACGGCCAGGGCTCGAACCCGGTTGAGCCGGTGGTGACGGCGGCAGTCGAATTCGACGTCGACCTCACCATGGTTTCCGAGTCTCGCGACGATGTGAGCCATCACGCAGTGTGGACGGACGTCGTCAAGGCCCTTAGGGCGGCGGTGGTGGACGAGACCGGGGCCCGGCCGCTCGGGTCGGGAGCCGTTGCCTTCCCCAACCCCCTGATGGTGGTGAGTGAGGCCGGCAATTACCGGGCGACCCGCCTGCGCCGCCCGCTGCGAATCACCAATCCCGACAAACCGTTCTTCGCCGATGGGTACACCAAGGGCGACCTCATCCAGTACTACGCCTCCATTGCCCCCCAGCTGCTCCCCCACTTGCAGGACCGGGCGATCGTCATGGCCCGCTTCCCCGACGGGGCCGACGGTGACTTCTTCTACGAGAAACAGGCCCCGACCCACAAGCCAGACTGGATGCCGGTTGCGCCGATCCACTCTGAGGTCAGGGGTGGGGCGATTGAGTTCTGCACCGCTCCCGACCGGCCGTCGCTCATGTGGTTTGCCAACATGGGCTGCATCGAGATTCACCCGTGGCTGTCGCGGGTGCAGTCCATCGGGTTTCCGGATTTCGCCATCTTCGACCTCGACCCCGCCGAGGGCGCCTCGTGGGAGCAGGTGGTCGACACCGCCCTCCATATCAAGGTGGCCCTCGACAGCCTCGGTTTGCGCGGATACCCCAAGACGTCGGGGGCGACCGGCCTTCACATCTATGTTCCACTCGATCCGGTTCACGAGTACGGCCGGGTCCGGCGCTTCGTTGAGACAGTTGGACGGCTCATGGAAGCCGCCGACCCGTCAAACGTCACCATGGAGTGGGATATCCCCAAACGGACCGGGAAGGTGTTCATCGACCACAACCAGAACGTAGGGGGCAAGACGATCGCCTCGGTCTATGCCGTCCGGCCGTTCCCGGGCGCCCCGGTCTCCACCCCCTTGAGCTGGGACGAAGTCGGGACGCTCACCCCCGACCTGTTCACGATCTCCACCATTTGGGATCGAGTTGCCGAGGTGGGCGACCTTTTTGCCCCGGTCCTGAGCGGAGGCCAGACTCTGGATGAGGCCGAAACCGCTCTCGGATTGGGGGCATCATCGTGAAACGGACCACCAACGGCATCGAGCTGTCGGTTGATGAAGCCGGGTCCGGATACCCGGTCGTACTCCTGCACGGATTCCCGGAACTCGCCTACTCGTGGCGCTATCAGCTGCCGGCCCTGGCCGAGGCGGGGTTCCATGCCGTAGCCCCCAACCTGCGGGGATACGGCGACTCCGACGCTCCGGAGGCGCTCGAGGCCTATGGCCTGGTGACCCTGGTTGATGACGTCGTCGGCCTGATCGATGACCTCGACCACGAGGAGGTAGCCCTTGTCGGCCACGACTGGGGCGCCATCATCGCCTGGGCTTTGGCCATCATGCATCCTGAGCGAGTTGCCAAACTGGTCTCCCTCAATGTGCCGTATCGGGGACATCCGGCGGCGTTTCCGACCATCGACTACATCCGGGAGCATCTGGCCGACCGCTTCAACTATGTCTTGATGCTGCAGGAGCCGGGCGTGGCGGAGGCCTGGTTCTCTGCCGACCCGCCGGCGGTGCTGGCCGGCTTCTATCAGGCGGCGGCGGTCGACCCGGCCTTCCTCTCCGACGAGGAACTTGGGGTGTTCGTGGCGGCGTTCTCCGCAGCCGGCCTGGCCGGCCCGGCCAACTACTACCGCAACATCGATGCCAACCACGCCGCCACGGCCCATCTGGTGAACGCGCCGGTGACGGTCCCGACCATGGTGCTCGTTGCCGATTCCGACCCGGTATTACCCGCCGAGTTGGTCCACGGCATGGATCGATGGGTGCCCGACCTCCGAGTCGAGACCGTGGCCGACTGCGGACACTGGACCCAGCAGGAACAGCCGGCCGTTGTCAGCGAGTTGCTGATCGACTTCCTCGGCGACCTGGCCTAGGGGCGGGGCGGAAGCAACCCCAGCAAGCCGCTCAAGGACTCAACCCGCAGGTGGTCACCGTGGGTTCGGCGGCGACGGTGATCGGCGTGAATGGGAAGGATCCCCGCGCCGATGGCGCCCACCACATCTGCTTCGAAGCTATCGCCGATGTAGACGGCTTCGGAGGCGCCCGCGCCGATCCGCTCGAGCGCCAGCTCGAATATCCGGGGGTCGGGTTTCTCGAAGCCCATCTCCTCGGACCAGGACACGGTGGTGAAGTAGCGGGTGGTGTCGATCAGCTCTAGCTGCAGGGGCAGGATGGAACTGTTGTTTGACAGCACGTGCAGGATATAACCGCGGTTGCGCAGCTCAGTGAGCACTTCGTGCAGCCCGGGGAAGGGCCGGAACAACCTGGCCGCCACCGGGTAGACGAGCTTGCGGGCCTGGCGCTGGAGGAAGTGGGGCGGTTTGATGTGGCCCGATCCCATCGTGGTGGTCGGCGAGAACCGGCGGAAGACCGTGAACGGCCAGATGAGATCGGCCAGCGTCCCGCCGTAGTCGAATATCACGTGGCGCACGCTCTCGGGCACCGTGTTCATCTGGCAATCACCTCCGGCCCACTTGCTAGCAGCTCCACGAACCCCGCTTCGTCCAAGACCCGGACTCCCAGCTCGGTCGCCTTGGCCAGCTTGGTGCCGGCGTTGGCCCCGGCTACCAGAGCCGAGGTCTTCTTCGATACCGAGCCGGTGACCTTGGCCCCTTTGGCCTCGGCCGCCGCCTTGGCCTCCTCACGGCTGAATCCATCGAGCGTGCCGGTGATGACCAGGGTGACACCGGCCAGAGACTCATCGAATCCTCCTTCCGGCTCGGGATCGGCCAAACGCACTCCCGCCGAACGGAGCTTGTCAATCAGCGCGACGGTTTCGGGGTCGGCCGCCCACGCCTGAACCGAGTTGACGATCTCCGGGCCAATGCCATCAAGGGAGCTCAGCTCGTCGGCCGAGGCCGCCATGAGCGCATCTACCGACGGGAACTTGCGGGTCAGCGACTTGGCCACCGTCGAGCCGACCAGCGGAAGTCCGAGGGCGGTGAGGAGCCGGGCCACCGGGCGATCTTTGGCTCGGTCGATCTCGGCCAGGAGGTTGTTGACCGACACTTCTCCCCACCCTTCGAAGCCGAGCAAGACGTCGGCTTCCAACGTGAAGATGTCCGCCGGGTCGGAGATGATTTCGTTCTTCATGAGCAAGTCGACCGTCTGGTAGCCGAGGCCCTCGATGTCCATCCCTCCTCGCGAGGCGAAATGGAACAAGTACTCACGCAACCGGCTCGGGCACTCGAAGCCTCCGGTGCACTTGGCTCGCGCCTCGCCCTCGGGGGTAACGATCGGGTTGCCACACAACGGGCACTTC
>Ga0224508_10001952_pt1 | contig 18053 bp, 20 predicted proteins | sample SF_Jan12_sed_USG_4_FD_170157 | JGI IMG/M metagenome (GOLD analysis project Ga0224508, IMG submission 170157) | Sediment microbial communities from San Francisco Bay, California, United States - SF_Jan12_sed_USGS_21 | ecosystem: Environmental > Aquatic > Marine > Sediment | place: USA... | reverse complement strand
TAAATAATCTAGAAAGTGTTGCCAAAGAATTAAAAAATAAATATGCATGTGGAGGAACTGCCAAAGAAGGTTACATATTTTTGCAAGGTGATCATCGAGATACTATTAAAGAGACTTTGATCAATCTTGGATTTCCAGAAGCAAGTATAGAACTCCATTAGACCAAAATTGCAAAATCCAAATAAACTTCTCCAGGGAATAGGAATTCCTCATTCTGCAATATTATCTGTCATGTTTGGTATGATGTTTCTTTCATTTCCTCTTGGGACTTATGTGATGTTTAATAGTGAACTAGGTGATGATATTAATTTTGAATATCCAATTAATCAGTTTGAAGTATTTGTTGCTGGAATTGGGTTTTCTATTCCTATCGAAGTGGAGATTGGCGATGCCTTTATTTTCTTGTGGTCTACATACATTATACTTTTCACAATAGCGATGTTTGGTCCTAAAGAAGGATTTCTAAAAACACTATCATCATTTCTTTCCCGAGGAAAAATAAAAATGGATGCCAACTACATGGTCGCTGTCACCACTTGGTTTTCTATTTTGATTTTGATATCAGCTATAATTAATTTTATTCAGGAAATCTTTGGAGTTTCTACCATTCCTCCTCCTGTAAAAAATGATCTTCTTCAATTTTTTTATGTTAGTTTGGCTCCTATAACTGAAGAGATTGGTTTTAGAGTAATTCTTATTGGAATACCTTTGTTTGCTCTTTATTCAAATAGAGCTTCAATTGGTCACTTTTTCAAAGGTTTATGGCATCCTTCGACTAATTTACAAATTTATGAATCAAGACGTGCAATAATTTTGATCATAATTGTAGCTGTATTTTTTGGTCTTTCTCATATAATATCAGGAGAATCATGGAGTAACGGAAAATTTGTTCAAGCCACTGTTAGTGGAATAATTTTGGGATGGCTATATTTTAGATATGGATTTATTTCTGCTATTCTTGTTCATTGGGGAACTAATTATTTTATATTTTCATATGCAAGTTTTATATCCGAAATAAGTTTCATTTCAGTCGAAGATGCATTTTCTCATTCGCTAATCAATACAATGGAAATAATATTTTTAATTTCTGGTGTATTATCTATTAGTGTTTTGTTGGCAAATTATTTTTATTCTAAACCGAAAACCAGTCTAGAGGTTTAGAGCAATCTTTAACCCTTTGTATCTATTTCTAATTGTAACCTCAGTTACACCTGCAGCCTCTGCAACATCTCGTTGAGTTTTGTTTTCTCCATTTGTTACACATGCAACATATAATGCAGCTGCTGCCAATCCCATAGGATCCTTTCCTGCTGAAATTTTTAATTCCTCAGCTGTTTGCAAAATTTTGGTGGCTTTCCTTTTTGTCTTTTCAGATAGTCCTGCTTTACTTGCAATTCTTGCAATACATTTTACCGGGTCAACTACAGGCATTTTTAATTCAAGTTCCCTTAACAATAAACGATAACATCTTGCAATATCTTTTCGTTTAATATTACTTGATTGACCAATATCTTTTAAAGTTCTGGGAGTTTCTGTGTCTCGGCAAGCTGCATAAAGTGCGGATGCAATTAAGGCTGAAATTGATCTTCCTCTTACCAATCCTTTGTCTAACGCTTTCCGATAAATGTAGGCTGCTTTTTCAATAACTGAATCCCCCACGGCAAGTTTATCTTTTAATCTGTCCAATTCACTAAAGGCTTGCCTGAAATTTCTATCTACTGGTTCATGTACTTGACTTCGACTATCCCAAGTTCTTAGTCTTTCAATTGTACTTTTCATTGCCGCAGTTAGGGGTTTGCCAGTTGCATCTCTGTTTTGAGGATTGATTACCGTGGCAAGTCCCATATCGTGCATCGCCAACGAGGTGGGTACTCCTGCTCTACTCTTATTTTCACCCTCATTTGAAAAGGATCTCCACTCTGGTCCTGATTCATCTACTTTCTCAGTAATTACAAATCCACACTTTCCGCAAAAATTCTCGCCTGTGTTAGCATCTGTGACTAGTGTCCCTTTTCCACATCTTGGACATTTCTCTTTCTGATTTATTTTTTTAACCATTTTTTTGACTCCTGCGTGATTTATTTATACTATTTAACCATTACTGTTGTATCGTATATAATACTTCTGGTGATCGATGAACAAGTTTATTTTAAATTTTTCATTAAATATTCAGCCTTTTGACCCAATAACAAGCCTGATTTTTTGTGCAATATCGGGTTTCTCAGATTGATTCAACAAGAAATTAAGGTCTTCAATATTATCCACATCCCACATTATTCTTTTCACAAATACCAATGATACATCCCTTGTCGCTTCTTTGGCAGTACTCATATGGATTTTGTAACTATCTTCATCATAATGTGTTTTCATCAAATTTATTGGATTTCTTATTAGGGCATTGGTCCCATCAAATCTTCTAGATGGAACAACAATTGCAAAATCAGAATTGGCTTTAAATTTTAACATGAAATCAATGTCTTGAGTTTTAATGTATGGTATGTCTTGAGGTACAACAATTGAAGTTTCAAATCCATTTTTTAAAAGATACTTGTCAGCTAAGGCAACGGCATTGTTTACCCCTGATTCTTTATCATCAAAAATTGAAACCGTATTGAATTTCTCACTTAACCCTAATGCTTTTTTATCTTTTGTAACCATAATAATTTTATCAATTTGAGGGGAAATTGATAAAACATGAAGAATTTCTTCTAACATTATTTCACAGATTTTTTCTGTTTGTTCGCATGAAAGTCCTAATCTTGTCTTGGCTCGTAAAAAAGTTTTTACTGGAATTATCGCTGCGGTTTTCAAACTATACGTGAATTTGTTTTAAAATAAAATTGGCCAATGCTTCTTCAGCTAGTTTGTTTTTCATTGTTATTTTTGTATCATATGCTTTCATGTCAAGATTTTGAATTTTCTTTACAATTTCTTTGTCTTTGGAATCTACAACAATATTTGAACACACATCTGAATACATCTTGGCCAATCCATATGCATTTGTTTCAATGCCTGCAGCTTCCATATATTTTGCTGCTGGACCTGTAATGGCCTTATTGCCAATCAATGGACTTACTGCAACCACCTTTTTCTTATTTTTAGATAGTTCTTTTCTAATCCCTTTGATTTGAAGCATTGGACCAATTGATGTCAATGGATTTCCAGGTGCTAGAATTACCATATCTGCATCATGGATTGCATTTACTGCATCTGGATTAGGTCTGGCTTTTTCTGCTCCAATGTATTGAATACCTTGGACTGTATCCCTTCCTCGATGTTTGACCCAATATTCTTGGAGATGAAGTTCTCCTTTATCAGTCGTAATTCTAGTTTCAATACTATTATCGGTTACTGGAATGATGTTCGCACTAACAGCAAATTTTTCACACATCCATTTTGTAATATCGCTCAAATTTTTTCCGTTTTTGAGCATATTGGTTCTGATTAAATGAGTGGCAGCATCCCTATCCCCCACTCTAAACCAAGTCTCTTCGCCAAAAACCTCCATTTGTCTTAAAAAGTTGAATGTATCTTTTTTAATTCCCCATCCTCGTTCATGATCAAGTAAGTCAGCAAGTCCATAAATTATTGTATCAATATCTGGGCATACATAAAGTCCGTATAACCAATAATTATCCCCCACATTAGAAATTACGTTTACTTTGTCCTCTTGGGAAACAACTCCCCTAACTAGTTTGACGGAACCTGTTCCACCGGCTAATATTGTTATCATTTTATTTCCCATAAAGTGTTAGTTCTGGCATTATTACTCCATATTACTTTTTCAAAATATCTCTATCTGTCTTTTTAGGATAAGTTTATTACTCTTGATCTGAATATTTCACCTGTGTCTAGGGCTGCGCTTTTTACAGTTTTACTTGCGGGTATGCTGGTAATTGGAACTAGTTCTGCTGCAAATGCGGCACAAATGGATGCTCGAGTTAATCCAAATAGTGATGAATCTTTCTTTAAAATAAACTATCAAAAAACTGTGTTTATTGAATACCCTGATGGAGGAGAATTATTTGATGAACTGCACACGAAAGAATGGACCCTAGCTGGTACCGCTGATTCTTCAAACCCTGATGTCCAGGATTTAATTGACAAACTTAATTCTAAAATTTCAAGAGATGGAAGCAGTACAAGAGTTTCAGATCTTGATGTGATCTATGACATTCACCTCAAAGGGAGAAATCTAAACACCTCTATAGATTACAAGGTGACTCTGGAAGGAACTATAACTGATTATGTTATCTCTAAAGATCAAACTAAAACTCTAGTCGATTTGGGTTGGAGAGGATTGACCGTTGTTGATGAAGTTGTAATTGATGGTGTTGGAATAAACCATCCAATTTCTGCCCTCATTGATAAGGAACCAGCTGTTTATGAAGTACTTAGAGGAAATGAAGCAGAGGAAATTTTATCCAAAAATCTGATTGACGCAAATTTTATTTTAGAACAACCAATGACGAACTGGCACTTCTTGTTTGATCCCACAGGAATCAATGTGGATGCGGGTACTTTTGGTTTAGATGAATCAATAGCTGGATTTGTGGTATCTCATTGGACAATGGGAGAGAGTAGTATTAGAGAAGGAAGACAAGTTGAAAGAGTTTTTGAAGCAGAAGTTAATGCTGATCAAAAATATATAGTTAGAAGTGTTCAATCAGCAGACGCTGCAAATCTATCTGCAATTGGATTTGGTGCATTGGATATGTTGGATGGTGTAGAAATTGCTGGAATTACTCCAACCGCTCCCGAAGGATTTGCAACAACTTCAACTGGAGAATTCCCAATACTTATTGTATATGGAATGGCAGGTATGGCAGCTATTGGAGGAATAGGATTTTTCATATTTAGTAATAGGGCCCTCAAGAATCAGGAAACTGCCCAAACCGGAGTTGACCCTAGTAGATTAACAGGATATCAAACTAGCTCATCGGCTGGAGGTTATCAGACCAATAGAGGTGAAGCACAATTAAAAGACGAAAGTAGTTATCAACAGACCAGAAGTGTTTATGATGAACAGTCCTCCCACCAGGCTCCACCATCACCATCGACCCCCACCGAGGAAGAGGCTGCATGTGGATGTGCCGCATCAGCTACGATGGGCTCAGAATGTGACTGTGAAATGCAGGGATCTTGTTTATGTGATGCAACATGTCGTTGTAATGCCGATCTTTGCAAAGAACAAGCAAGTTCAATGAGTTAATCAATTAATTTATTCTTTAAACAATTTTGAAGAATGGGTGTGTGCTGGGAGTAACCCTCCTTTTGTTTTCACGATATTTCGCTTTGCAGCCTACCTGAACTTGGTACAGGATCCTACAGTTCTGTTTGGCTTTACTCCATGTGGGTCGGCTTTTTTCATTCCTTCTCTGGAAATCTCAGGTTTTGCCATCATTGTACGCCAGGTTGGATTAATTTCTGCTCCGTTGCCAATCATCTCTGATTATCTATCTCCGGATCACATTTCCTGTATGGAGGGAGGAGTTTCCTCTGCCGTAGCAGCGTTTCGTGCTCCAGCTCACACAATATCATTATTTTTTAATTTAATTTGAATATTCCCTTTTTGGTTTTTTTCCAATTATAAATAACGTTCCCATTTCACGCTTCCATTTTTTCTTGCTCTTTAATTCTTTTACCTGTTTTGTTTTAGTTTCAAATCCTGTATCTACAAAAAATTTTCTCCATTCTTGTTTTGAATGCAAGTGCATTTGCATATTCATCATTTTTGACCATTTTATTGTAGCCTTATTGTCAGCGTAAAAATCAGTTCCACAAAAAAAATGTCCCCCTGGTTTTAACAATTTAAATATTTTTTTTAAAGCTCTTTCAATAGAGTCGGAATAGTACAGAGCTTCCATTGAAAAAATAAAATCAAATTTACCTGAATATTTCCAAGATTCGATATCTGTGTGAACATAAACTTCATTGGAATTTTTTTTGGCCTTTCTTGCTTGAATTATCATCTTTTTGCTTTTGTCTATCCCCACGGCTTTTTTACATTTGGGATCTGTAGATATTTTTCGTACCACCCATCCATTTCCACATCCAACATCTAAAAATGTAAATGATTTTTCAAAGGAAACTTTTTCTAAAAACTTTGATACATTTTTGCCATGTTCTTGCTCCATTAGTTTTGCTCTACCGCTTTGAGCCCATTCATCAAATGTTTTTCTAACTATGTCCACTTTTTCTGTTCATTTCAATTCAATTATAACCTTGAGTTTGCTTTACGAAAGAACGAATTCTACGTTTTGCTTATATTCAAATTTTTTATGGTTTTATTGAAAAGAAGGTGCCTGACGAATCATGTAGACTATGTGGAGGATCTCTGATTGATTTTTCACAATGTGCCAAATGTAAAAAAATAATCAGTATGATTTGTAGATCTTGCATGACTAAAACTGCAGAACAATATCACAATGATTGTATCCTTGGCCTAAACACACCACGATATTCTCCTAAAAATATTCTTGAGAATATGGAAAGAACAGCATTGACCTAATCTTTACAGATGTGATAAATCCTAATATCCATCCTTTCTAAAATCAAATTTACACTCTTTTCCCAAAAGATAATCAACGATTTTCTAAAATTTTTCAATGACTATTATGATCAGTCAATTGATTTTGTTGCAATTTATTTTCCAATTCCCATCACCAATCCAAAAAGTTGTCTTACTGCCATTTTTGGATGGCGGGTAGCAAGTTTTAACATATTTGATAGTCCAAAATCTGCCTTTATGAAATCTAAAAATTCTTCTGGTTTTAACTCCTTGATTATGTCTAATTCTTTATCCCATTGCTCATCTGAAAGCCCAATCCATCTATTCTGAATTTTTCCAGCCGATTTTATCTTGGCTTCAATTTCTTTTCGCCAATTCTCTTCATAGGGAAATAAAGCAGATTCATCTGTTTTTCCTGATTTTATTGCATCAAGTGCTACCCTTCCAGCAATTCTTCCAAATTTTATCGCGTACCTAATTCCTTCTAAAACCAAAGGATTTGCTTGACCTGCTGAATCACCTACTAGTATCAAATTGTTGTAAACAGTCTTTCGTGATAAGCCATCGTTTGGAATTAATCCATAATGAAATTCTATTGGGGTAATTTCATCTAGTTTTCCTATGGGGCCTGTTTTTGATTTTATCAGCTCTTTTAATCTCTCAGTGGGATCAACTGATGATTCGGGCTTTCCAACTCCAACTCCTATTCTAACTATGTCTTTGCTAATTGGAAAAATCCATGCATATCCCGCAGGAGAATACTTTTGTCCCACCATCAACCACCATGTTTCAGGATCTATATTTTTTGCTCTCACCTCATATTCTGCACCTGCTCCAAATCTTTTCCATTGAGTAACAAAACCCATTGATTTAGAAACTACAGATCCAAAACCACTAGCATCGATAATTATTTTGCCAAAAAATGATACTTGGCCGCTAGGAGTATGGGCTTTTACTCCTATGATGTCTTTATTTTTATTTTTAATGACATCGATAACGTTGGTTTTTACAAAGATGTCTGTTCCTTCGTTCTTTGCTTGTTCAGCTAACCATCGATAGGTTTTCCTTACATCTAACACTGCTGCACGAGGAATTGAGTCACTGATTGTGACCTCGTTGTTTGGAGAACAAAACGAATAATTTTTGACAGGATTAAAACAGTCATCTGGTATTTGAAATTCTTTGATATTTTTTATCCATGTTACTCCACTGGTTCTAACAGTTTCTGCAATAGATTCTTCCCTTTCTATTAAAGCCACTTTAACATCATTTTTGGATGCCTGATATGCAGCTGAAGAACCTGCTGGACCTGCACCCACAACTACAATATCATAATGAAATTCTTTCTCCATCTTTTTGTTCATTTTTCCCCAGAATATAATTTTGAGCTATCTTAAAGGTTGAGGGAAATTTATTTTTTTAATACTGGAGTGCCATTAATGTCATATTCTCTTTCTGAATCAAACGTGGTTGCATGTGACACATCTCTATGCATGTAGCTTTGGGTTTGCCCTTCTTTTTTCCTACAAAATTTTTTATGAATTGCCTCTTCTACCTTTATTGTATCTTCATTTTCATGAAACAGGCGTTTTCCACATTCTTCACATATTATTTCAGGCACAAAAATGATTCAATTCAAATCTATTTAGATGTTTCAGAATCTGATTAGATCCTTTTCAATTGAAAATTGATATAACTATTTTTTATGGGGTATTTTTGAAACCCAAACTTTAGATGGTTAATTCACTTTTAATATAATATTGGAGGAATCAAATCTCATTTCGTTTGGGTTATGGTCTGTAATTTCGGGAATAATTATAGGCATTACTGGATTTAGCTATAAGGCTTATCTAAGGAGGAAAAAAAATGAGACCTCTGCATCTTGAAAAAAAAGGTTTGCGCGGCCTTGCAATTGCAGAGAGTTTTCGATCCAAATCGAAAAAATCTATCTTATCTGGAATTGTAATGAGAAGAGATTTTGTTATTGATGGATTTGTTTTTGGTAGCTCTACTCTAGATGGTAATGATGCAACAAACACCATTCTTCAAATGTATGATAATCTAAAACGACCAGATATCAGTTACGTCTTGATTTCTGGATTAATAATTTCTTTGTATAATATCATTGATATAAAAAAAATTCACGAATTTTTAAAAATTCCTGTAATTGGTGTCACATATAATGATTCAAATGGAATTGAAGATTCCATAAAATTCCATTTTCCAAATTCGTATAAAGTCAAAATTAAAAATTACCAAAAACTCGGTATTCGAAAAAAAATTACCTTACATACATCCTCAAATATTTTTGTGAGGCAAGAAGGATGTACAATTAAGGAAGCAGGTTACCTTTTGAATAAATTAACTTTACAGGGTTCTATTCCAGAGCCATTACGTGTGGCGCAACTGTTAGCAAAATCTCTACTTCGAAAAGGATTATCCTTCTGAGGCAGTTTTTCCGCCATCAACATTTAGAATTGTTCCTGTTATCCAATTTGCTTCATCTGAAGCTAAGAATAATGTTGCATTTGCAACATCTGAAGGTTCTCCTATTCTCACCAAAGGAATTCTTTCCTCAATAACCTTCCTTGCTTGTGGGTCGTCAAGATAGGGTTTGATCATTCCTGAATTAATGATTCCTGGGTTTACACTATTGCATCTGATATGTCTCCTTGCATATTCTATTGCGATGGCTTTTGTAAACATCGAAATTGCTGCTTTTGTAGCAGAATATGCTGCAAGATGTACTCGAGGGATTGCCCTTTCGCCGGAAATAGAACCGATATTAACTATTGCCCCACTTTTTACATCGGACATTTTGGCAAGAATTGCCTTTGTCATGTGAAATACTCCAAAAAGATTAACATCGATTAATTTTTTGATTTCTGAGTCTTGCATTTCATGGAAATGAACTGGATCATTAATTGCACCTGCATTGTTTACAAGAATGTCGATTTTTCCATATGTGTCAATAATTTGCTTTACTGTTTGAATTACCTGTGATTCATCCGTTAAATCACATGACATCGAAGCTGTAGATTCTTCGTTTCCGATCTCTTTTCTGGCTATTTCCAATTTTTCGAGATCCCGTGCTATTAGAACAACTTTGGCACCTTCTTCAGCAAAACGTTTTGCTATTTCTCTTCCAATATCACTTGATGCCCCAGTTACAATGGATATTTTATCTTTTAATCTCATATTGAAATTTTATTGTTGTAACTTATAGAATTTGTGGTGACCTCTAGTCATAAATTAATATTTATGAATTCAGTTTTTTTCATTAATTTTTTTTAAATACGCTAAAATCCCTGTATAATCTAAATTACCAAATCCTTCATTTACGGCATTTTCATAAATTTCCTCGGCTTTTTTTATCATCGGCAATTCCAATTCAAAAGATTTTGAAGTTTCTGAAATGGTGTGGATATCTTTTTTCAGGTTTTCAAGGGTAAATGTAGCCTCAAATTTGCCTTGGATCATCTTTGAGGCTTTATTTTCACTCATTCCAGTTTTAAAATAAGTGGAGTTTAGTATTTCCAGGAAAATTGCAGGATCTATCTTTGCACCTCTTACCAAAGTGATCCCTTCAGATAATGCCAAGGCCAACAATGTAATTTGAAGATTCATCGCCAGTTTTACTGCATGTGCCGAACCATTTTCTCCCAAATAGAAGACCTTGTTGGCTATTGTTTCAAAAAGTTTCTTACATTTAGTAAAGGAATCTTTGTTACCTGCAGCCATCATAACTAAATTTCCATTTATTGCAACATTTGGACCTCCCATTACTGGTGTGTCTAACATTGAAATATTTTGTTCAAAAAATTTTTTTGAGATTTTTTTTGACTCTAAGGGATTAATGGTGCTCATATCACAAACAATTAGACCCTTATGATTCCCAAAAATTATTCCGTCTTCTTCAAAAGAAACTTGTCTAACTGCATTTGAATCTTTTACAACAGTTATTACAATATCCGAATTTAGGGCGACTTCTTTAGGTGTCGATACTATTTGTGCACCATTAGTTTTGAGCTCTTTTGTTTTTTCATCGGTTCTGTTATAGGCTATTAATTGATAGCCTGATTGCAACAAATGTAAACCTACAGATTCTCCAAGCATTCCAGTACCAATTAATCCAATTTTCATTTTTTCTTATTGAATTTTTTATTGAAGCCTTTAATGTCTTTCTTCATTTTTTATTTCCCATTGACTGTTCCCTAATCTAGTCACTTCAAATTCTAATTGCCCAATAGTTTTTTCGCCTTTTCTGACCTTGGCATAATCAGACTTTTTCAAGCGAAAAATTCTTTCTTTAGGTTTGTATCCTCCTTCGATGACTTTAATTTTAAATCGCTTACTTGCTTTAATAATCAATTTTCTGGCAATCTGAACGTCTCCTATCCAGGAAAACATTTCAAACTCTCCAAAATTTTGTGTTGCCACAGAATATCCATATAACCTTGCTTCAAATTTTGAATCTTTAGATTGTTGGTTTAACCATGTAATGACTTCTTCTCCATGTCCTTTTTCAATACCAAATGTTTCGGAATCTTTCATTTGTTAAAAATAATATAAAATTATTACATAATAATCATTTTTAACATTTTGTTAAACTAAAATACAGATTAATCTTTAAAATTTCATGCTTACTATTGATTGTCGTGATGTTGAGTCAATCAAAAGCGAATTAATCGTATATGTTTCTGACCAAGTTGCAGCAATTCCTACCTTAAAAACTCATGAATTCATTTTGTCTACAATTGAAGATGATGAAATTATTGATATAAACGTGGTAATATCCTCCATCAAAGAATTTTTGGACTCAATTGGGGAAGGGAAAAATTTTGCAGTAATTTCAACTAATAACGTGGTTAGCATTAGATCTATTTCGGGGCGAAAAATTGAACGGGATCCCATTCCGCAACCTCGTATGTTTTCTTGTCCCCACTGTGGATTTGTTACAAGATTTGAAGTTGAACATAATGCTCATATGAAAATTCATTATTTGTGATTTGTTATGACAATCATTCTAAAATTAAATGCTGAAAAAAATAACCAGATTTAAAATAAAAACCAAAACGATAGGTGATCAATTTATCCAAAAAATTTTCATTTTATGACTTTTAACAGGATCTTTATAAGGACAAACTTTAGTAAACAATTGTGGAAAAAAGCAAAAAAGGTAATGTTACCAAAGTATATTGTGTCAAATGTGATCTAATCTTCAATTCAAGAGAAAAATTTGACAAACATTTTGATGGACATTCCTCAGGCTCCATAGATGAATCCTGCCCAGTAGATACGGTAATTGGAAAATTTTTGAATCTGTTTAAACGAAAATCTCACAACAATTTGGAATAAGTTTTTTAAGCAAATTTTAGAGATTGGTTTTATGAACAAGAAAGTAATTATTTTTGGTATTATTGTTGCCATTGTCGGTATAGGTATTCTTGGATCTTATTCATTCTCTCCTAATGAAACGGTAAACTTGGACATGGGACGAACTCATGGTGATGTGTCAACTGCAATGGGTTCTCCAATTTTAGGGGATCCCTCCGCTCCAATAACCATTGTAGAATTTGGTGATTACCAATGCCATGCATGTTATAATTGGTTTCATACACACAAGCCCGTCATTTATGAAAATTATATCGCTACAGGAAAAGCAAATCTTATTTTTATTGATCTAGCTTTCTTGGGTCGTGATTCTCCCATTGCTGCTCAGGCCTCTTACTGTGCAGAAGACCAAGGAATGTATTGGGAATATCATGATTTATTGTACAATTCTCAAGAATCTCAAATTGATAATGGTTGGGCAAATTCTGAAAGATTAAAGGCCTTTGCTTTTAATTTAGGTCTTGAAATGACTTTGTTTGAGAGTTGCCTTGATTCAGATAAATATTCTAAGCGCGTACAATACAATGTGTCAGAAGCAAAAAAACATGGAGCGAGAGCGACCCCCACATTTATCATTGTTGGACCTGATAACCAGCAGGAACAATTTCAAGGTGGACAACCTTACACCACCTTTAAACAAATAATGGATAATATGATCTAATTTGTTTGAAATTTTAAAAACCGTATTTTCCAATTTCCGATATTCTCAATTAGCTATAGTAATTTTTGTTTCAATGTTAATTGGATTACTTTATCTATCTGAATTCCTTTTTTTTGATCCATTTATTGCGGGACATATTCCAGTGGGAACAGAATTTGGATTTTCTCTAATCGTTATACTGTCAGGACTTTCTGGTTTAGTGCTTCCAATGAATGTTTATCGAATCAATATATTGAAAAACTCGAAAGGGAAAATTGGTGGAAGTGTATTTGGTTCTTTTATTGGAGCTGCTGCAGGAGCATGTAGCTGTGGACCTATAGGGTTTGCGATCATCTCTACTTTTGGCAGTGTAGGTGCTACATCAATGGCATTTCTGACAAATTATGAAATTCCAATTAGACTAGCTGCCATAGGATTATTGGCACTTACCTATTACACTACTGTAAAATCTTTAAAAATTGAGTGTAAACTCAAACCTCAGTAAATTCCATTACATAATAACAAGATCCATTTGGAATACTAACATTTACAAAAAATTCAGGCTGAATAATTTTCGCCAGTATTTCCAATCCTGTAATAGTACGAATGCTTGGTTTACTGAAAAAAGAATTAGCATCAACGGCAAAAATTTTTTTATTTTTAACGGCGCGTAAATTACTCCAATCTGGATTATCCTTAAGGATACTAGAATATTCAGTAATTGTTCGTTTGCTGTTAAAACCACATGGCATAAGAATAATAATTTCTGGATCAGATTTTGAAATCTCTTGAATGTCAATTTTTCTTGAATGTTCTCCTTTTTTACTAATCAAGTTTATTCCTCCTGCAAATTCAATCATTTCAGGAATCCAATGACCTGCAGTGAAAAAAGGTTCAATCCATTCAATAGCGAGAACTCTAGGTTTTTCTTTGAATAAATTTTTTTTTACATGTAAAATCCTTTTTTCAAGTCCTATTCTTATCTTTTCAGCTTTTTTGCTTTTTTCAAGAAGTTCTCCAATCTCAATTATGGATATTAGAATTTCTTTCAAGTTATGGGGATCCATAGAGTAAACTATGGGTTTTTTAGGCAAAACATGAATTGCCTTTTCTACTTGATTTGTAAAAACTGCACACACTTCACATGTTTTTTGAGTAATTATTAGATCAGGATTAGCTTCCTTCAGAGTTTCTTCATTTAAAACAAAAATCTCTTTTCCTTCATTTAATAATTGACATGTTTGTGTGTTAATTTCATTACTGGATAATTTTTCTGAGTCTATTATAGAATTAACCACTTGGGGTTTATCTTGGGCTTCTTTTGGATACTTGCAATCATGTGTAACTCCATAAAGCAATTCTTGAGTTTCCAATTCGTAAATTAATTCAGTTGCACTAGGTAAAAATGAAACAATTTTCTTAATTGTCATACTGCTAGTGAAAATGTTAAGCTTTAAACATTGTCTGATTTTGGTCAATTCTTCAATTTAGGCAAGTTAATAGGCCAATTTTAGGCACAAAAGTCAGTGTCTTTTAACTCTCAAGATTTTCGCAGATCTATTTTGGCAAAATGGCATGAGAATTTATCAACATATGGAAATTTGTTTTCATCTGATTCGGTTAGTGGATCTAGCCCTCCATCTGTTTTTGTAGGTTCGTATAATTACCCAAAAGTTTTCGTGGGTCCGATGGTTCCTCCAATCCATGGAGATACTAGCTTACTTGATAGTCCTGAAAAATGGTTGGGAAAATCTTTAGAAGAAATAATAAACTTTCGATTAAATTTAGTTCGTGGAATTCAAAAAGTATCTGTGAATACAACTGAAGGAAGATATATAGAAAATTTACAAGAGGTTGCAATGTCCTCAAAACCAATTGATTCTGATTTGGAATTTCATAAATCTACATCCAGTATTTCAATTGATGGTGAAAGTGCTCCATTTGGGCCAATTGGAGAAATAAAATCTGCAAAATTCTCTGGCTCATCTTCTACTAAATTGATTGAAAGGACATTCTATGATAAAGATTTGAAGGCAAAAGACGCTGTTTTAAATTTGTATAATTCTGGAATTGATATTTCTCGTATCCAAAAATGCTTTAGTATCGGAATGCTAGGACAAGAAAGAAAACTAGTTCCAACAAAATGGAGTATTACTGCAACTGATGATATTATTTCAGAATGGTTAAAAAATGAAATACTTGATTACAGTCTAATTGATTCGTGCAAAGTTTTTTCTTTTGAACATTTAGGAAATTTATTTTCTGTTATCTTATTTCCCCATAGATGGATTTTTGAAATGATTGAGGCATGGTATTCTAATGGAGTTTTGGGTTTTGGTTCTGATTATGAAGATGCTAGAGGGATTAATCATCCTCCAGCAATAGCCGGAGCATACTTTGCAGCCAAATTATCTGTAGCTGAATATCTTTCCGAAAACAAAATCCAATCAGGAGTAATAATTTTAAGAGAAATAAGACCAGAATACGCTATTCCAGTAGGTGTCTGGCAGGTAAGAGAAGGAATACGCCAAGCCATGAAAAAAAATCCAATTCTGGCAGATAATTTTGACCAGGCCCTTAGATTGGCATCAAAAATGATGAGTATCAGTCACTCTGAATGGCTTTCTCATGGAAATACTAGAAAATTAATGAGGCAAAAAACCATATCAGACTTTTTTTAAAGTTATTTCAAAATATTACGTCCACCTTGTAAAGTAGAATTTTTTGTTAAATTATTTGTGGAAATTCACCGATGCCAAAAATGTAGTAAAACTATTTTAAAATCCGATAAATATGCGATAACTTTATTTTTTGTTGAAGGTCTTCCCTCTGACCCATATTATGAACATCTAAAATGTCCTGAAAAATTTTCTATTGTAGAATGAGAACAAGCTTGAGATATTTATGGGCCAAATTTTCGCTTAATAATAGTGGAAAACAAGAATCTGTATATTGGAATGGGTATTATATCAAGTCCAATTTTATTTGCTCTTGTTGTTTTTCCTGATAGCTTTAGTCTAAGTTGGAACCAAGGTAGGGGAGGATTCCTTTTTGCTTTGGCATTTATCATCGCTGAGCTTTTTGGACTGAAAATTGTAATCTCTCCCAAACGATTATTGGCAACAATACCGTTGGCAATCCTTACGATAACCTATCTTATCGGTTTAGAATACGGATTACGTGATTTCATTCTAAATTCATCTGAACAATACAGTGTTCAGTTGATTTATTCTTGGACTTGGATGTGGGATTTTATTGTTATGGCAATTTTTGTAATGTCTGCTTTAACTATCTATTTTGGAAAAAGATGGATTCGAATTGCTCCAGCTGGACCTATATTTCTGGGAGGAAGTGCAATAATTCTCTCACTAGATGCCTTCTTCCCCTATGATACCCTTGGTCCTCTTCAATATGTTGTGCCATATTTGGTTCAAGCAAATGTTTGGCTAATTGGAGTTTTTGATCTTGGAATTGCAACTGCACGAGATAATATCATGTTCTTAAAAGGAGATCATGGTTCGATGGTACTTCAAGTATTTTGGCCATCCGCCGGTGTTCACAGTGTAATTATCTATTCTCTTGTAATGGGTGCATTTTTGTTGAAAATGAATATTGCAAGAAAAAGAAAATCTATCTATTTTACTTTGGGGATTATAGGGACAATTATAGTAAATATGATAAGGATATTTTCGTTATCTTGGTATGCACTAAAAGTGACCACAGACTCGGCAAAATGGGAGGAATTTCATTCGGTGGCAGGAGAAATAATGTTCTTACCTTGGTTGTTTGTCTTTTTATTGATAGTGATTTTGATCGAAACAAGAAGATTCAAAAGATTAGAATCCGAAAGTAATTCTCAAAAGTAGCTTGTAATACTACTTTGATCTTGGACCTCAGAGAGGTCAGATACTTTTACTCCGACTCTTCTTATTGTAATTTTTTGCTCCTTTAATGCATCTTTTAGTAGTTGTTCTACATTTTTTTGTAAATCTTCTAAATTCAAAGATGGATTTTTTAGCATTTTTGATTTTGTTTTATTCGAAAGATCCGTTTGTATCAATTGTATGCCAATTGATTTGAACATTTTATTTCGATTTAAAACAATTTGATGCACTTCACTACATAATTGTTTTAAATTTTGTAAAAGAAATTCAAATTCTATTGAATCTTTTGTTAAAGTCATAATTTTACTAAATTGTAAATTTGGTTCTCGTTCCTTAACTAACTCGTTATTAATTCCTCTAACTGCATTGAATATGTAAGTTCCCATTTTCCGTCCAAATTCTTTGTTTAGTGTAAACACATCTAATCTTTTTAGTTCTTTTATAGTTTGAACATTCATCTGAGAAAATCTTTCTCCCGTTTTTTTGCCAATTCCTGGAATATCGCCAATTTTTAAGGATTCTAAAAATTCATCAATTTTTTCTGGAAGTACCACTGTTAAACCATCAGGTTTTCGAAAGTCTGAGGAAATCTTTGAAATTAATTTGTTAGGAGAAATTCCGATTGAACAGGTAAGATCCAATTTTTCTTTAATTTCTTTTTTAATTTCAATGGCTAAATCTTTTGCTTTAATCCAATCCCCATTCACCTTCTTTGTCACATCCAAGTAAGCCTCATCTTTGCCTACGTACTCAAAGATGTCTGAGTTCTTTTCCATAATCTCCATTCCTTTTTTAGACATAGTTTTGTAGAAATCAAAATCTACAGGTAGAAAAACTGCATCTTTTTCATCTGCTAATCTTTTTTTTGCAAAAATAATAGGAATTCCTGATTTAACTCCAAACTTTCTTGCTGTATAATTTGCTGTTGCAATTGCTCCACTATCCCCCCCTCTATCTGAAAAAACACATACACAAACAGGTTTTGATTTTAGATCTGGCCTTCGAATCTCTTCACACTGAGCATAGAAATAATCAAAGTCTATGTGGAAAATTATTCTATTTTCCAATATACTGGATAGGTTGTTTGATTATTACAATATTACGTATTCATCTAAATACCCTAAAATCTCAATAATTTTGTGAAATATCCAGTAATAACAAATGATGATGGAATAAACATTAAACCTGAACATATGGTACAAGAACGCCTATACCATTGTATTTTTAAAAATAAAGTTCTTTTATTGTACAAAGATTCCCAAGATTTTCTAAATTGCTATGAGATTGAAGAAGAAGAACTAGTAAATCAAATTAAAAATACCAAAAATGATGGGGATGTAGAAAAAATTTTTGAAGATTATCTTAAACGAGAAGATATCAAAAATTAAATAAAAGCAATTAAAGATTTTGTTATTAAAGGAAATTTAAATTGAACGCTTCAAAAAATTCTAAAGATGCTGAAGATATTTTATCAGAATTTCAGGATTCAAAAAAACAAGAACCAGAACCACAACTTGAATCACCAGAACCAGAACCACAACTTGAATCACCAGAACCAGAACCACAACTTGAATCACCAGAACCAGAACCACAACTTGAATCACCAGAACCAGAACCACAACTT
>Ga0224508_10001951_pt1 | contig 18054 bp, 14 predicted proteins | sample SF_Jan12_sed_USG_4_FD_170157 | JGI IMG/M metagenome (GOLD analysis project Ga0224508, IMG submission 170157) | Sediment microbial communities from San Francisco Bay, California, United States - SF_Jan12_sed_USGS_21 | ecosystem: Environmental > Aquatic > Marine > Sediment | place: USA... | reverse complement strand
CTTCGGCGCACAGGCGAGAAAGACAACGGCGTGCGCCAGGGCCAGTTCGCCCTCGGGCGAGCCAAGTCGTTCGAGGGCCTCCCAGGCGTTGAGAGTTAACTGCAGCGCTCGCGGATCGGCATTGCCAATATCTTCCGAAGCAACCCGTATCATTCGTCGTGCCACGTAAAGTGGCTCACAGCCGCCGTCCAGCATGCGCATGAGCCAGTACAGCGACGCATCCGGATCTGACCCCCGTACAGCTTTGTGCAATGCCGAAATCTGGTCATAGAAGTATTCGCCCTTGTTATCAAAACGTCGCCGACTCCCGCTCGCAACCTCGGTGACCACCTCTCTGGAAATGACGCCGTCTGGCCCAAGATCGGCCGCAAGCTCGAGGAGGTTCAGCGCCCGCCTCGCGTCGCCATCCGCGGCCATAGCAATCAGCTGCAGTGATTCGTCGTCGATCGAACAGGCGCCGCCCAGTCCCCGCTGTGGCTCGGCCAGTGCACGTCGCAGGATTTCCAGTAACGATGTCTCGTCCAGCGTGCGCAACACATAGACGCGTGCTCGCGATAACAGTGCATTGTTAAGTTCAAAGGACGGGTTCTCGGTCGTCGCACCGATAAACGTCAACGTACCGTCTTCGACGAACGGCAGGAATGCGTCCTGCTGCGCCTTGTTGAAACGATGTACCTCGTCAAGGAACAACACGGTGCCGCGGTTGCCGACTTGTCGATATTGATGGGCCGCGTCGACCGCCGCACGGATATCCTTGACACCGGCCATCACAGCAGACAGGGCAATGAAATGGGAATCGGTCGTCGCGGCGATTAACCGGGCCAGCGTGGTCTTGCCGGTTCCAGGCGGTCCCCAGAACACCATCGAATGCACCCGGCCACTCTCAAGCGCGCGCCGGAGCGGCTTACCAGGCTCGAGCAGATGCGCCTGCCCGGAGAATTCCTCGATGCCGGCGGGCCGCATGCGGTCCGCGAGCGGCCGGTCCTGCATGTCCGCTACATCGTTCTCAAAGAGATCAGTCAATTCGGGCGCCTGCACTTCGTCGCCAGTACCATTCCTCGACGCGCAGGCTCCATCCTCCGAGGCCTGCCGTTGCGATCGTCAGGCCGACAATTATACCGGCGACGTCGGCCGCGATGTCGAACCAGTCGGCCGAACGGTAGGTTACGAGACGCTGACATCCTTCGATCAGGATGCCGAAAAGAATCAGCCCGACACCAATGCGCCAATAGGACCTTGCGCGGTACTGGCCGGCGAACCAGACAGCGAGGAACACGAACGTGACAGCGTGTAGCCACTTGTCAACATGCACAAACCACTCAAGAAATTCACCCCGGCTCGGGAAGACCCAGACCGCGGGCATCAACGTCGCCACGAGCACGAACAACAGCAGCACCGTACCCGCCACTCGCCAGCCAAGCGCATGGCGCAACGGCAACATCAGGGCGCAGATACTTCGGCGACGGCGGGCGTACCCACAACGTCGGCGTCCTCAGGCACGCTAAATTGAAATCGCGCCGCGTCGATCGGTTCGTTAATCTCCACTTCGTGCAACGCGACAACCGTCGTTTGTTCGAGATTGTCAAAGAACACCATGCGGCTCAACTGGCCATTGAGGAAACCCATTTCGAGGCGCAGAAAACCGCTCTCGGTATTTTTTGGACTCATTCGTACCCAGGTCGTCTCGCCCTTGGCGTAACTGCCTTCGTGAACAAACTGCTGCATCGCATCCGCCGAGCCTCCCAGCAGCAAGGCAGGAGTGTTGCTCAGCGCCTCAGCCTGCGGCTTGACAGTGACCTGTGCCAGGTCAACGTCATAGCTCCAGATATTCAGGCCGTCGGCGACGAGTACCTGCTCATACGGTTCAATGTACGACCAGCGAAATTGCCCTGGCCGCTGGATTTCCAGCGTACCGGTGGTCACTTCGACGATGTCGCCTGTGGCATCGATCAGGGACTGATCGAAGCGGCCAGCAAAGGTCGCGATCTCCGTGACGAAATCGTCGACCAGCTGCCTGCCGGGATCGGACGTGTCGGCGTCGGCAGATGTGGTCGGCGTCCCAAGCACACCGAGGAGCATCAATGTCAGTCTGGCCTTCAATCCATCGTTCCTATTCCTTGGCAGTCGCCGGCACGAGGATCTCCCGGGAACCGTTCGGCTGCAATGGGCCTACCAGTCCGGCAGCCTCCATTGACTCCACCATCCTGGCCGCACGGTTGTAGCCGATTTTCAGGCGGCGCTGCACACCGGAAATCGACGCCTTGCGCGTCTCCATCACGACTTGTACCGCCTGGTCGTACAACGGGTCCTGCTCGGCATCCGCGCTGTCAGCCGGAAACTTGTCAATACCGGCCAGTCCTGGTGTTGGACTCGACGGACCGTCGAGAATTTCATCGATATAACGCGGCGCGCCGCTTTTCTTGAGATGGCGCACGACCGCGTGCACCTCGTGGTCCGCGACGAACGCACCGTGCACGCGCACCGGCACCGAGGTGCCCGGCGGCAGGAACAGCATGTCGCCGTGGCCAAGCAGGTTCTCGGCACCGATCTGGTCCAGGATGGTCCGTGAGTCGACCTTTGCGGAGACCTGGAAGGCAATGCGCGTCGGTACATTGGCTTTGATCAGGCCGGTGATAACGTCGACTGACGGCCGCTGCGTTGCCAGCAACATATGAATGCCCGATGCGCGCGCTTTCTGGGCGAGCCGGGCAATGACCTCTTCGACCTTCTTGCCCACGATCATCATCATGTCAGCAAGCTCGTCGATGATGACCACGATAAACGGCAGCGGCGTCAGCGTCGGATGCTCGATCGGAATTTCTTCGTCTGCAAGCGGCGGCGGTGTAAACAGCGGGTCCCTGACAGGGTCACCGGCGTCGATCGCCTCCTTGACCTTGCGGTTGTAACCGCCAATGTTGCGCACGCCGAGTGATGCCATGAGTCCATAACGGCGATCCATTTCGGCGATACACCAGCGCAACGCGTTGGCCGCTTCCTTCATATCGGTGACGACGGGTGTCAGAAGATGCGGGATGCCTTCATAGACCGACAACTCCAGCATCTTCGGGTCGATCATGATCAGGCGCACCTGCTCGGGCTGCGTCTTGTAAAGCAGGCTCAGGACCATCGCATTAATCGCGACCGATTTGCCCGACCCGGTCGTGCCGGCAATCAGCAAATGCGGCATGCGGGCGAGGTCTGCCACGACGGAATGCCCGCCGATGTCCTTGCCCAGCGCCAGCGTTAACGGCGACACGAGATCGTCATACTCGCGGGACTTCAGGATTTCGCCGAGCGTAACGAGTTCGCGGTTTTCATTCGGTATTTCGAGGCCTACAAATGACTTGCCGGGAATCACCTCCACAACTCGTACGCTGACCACCGACAGCGAACGCGCAATGTCCTTGGCCAGACTGGCGATCTGGCTGACCTTGACGCCCGGTGCAGGGTCGAGCTCAAAGCGCGTGATAACCGGTCCCGGCGACACCGATTTGACCTCAACGTCCACGCCAAAATCCTTGAGTTTGAGTTCGACGAGCCGCGACATCGCCTCGAGCGAATCTTCCGAGTAACCGTGGCGCTGCGCCGGCGGATCGTCCAGCAACGCCAATGGCGGCAGCTCGCCCGCTGCCGGCGGGTCAAACAATGGCACCTGGCGTTCGCGCTCGGCGCGCACGCTCGGTTCGAGCGCGGTCATCACGGGCTCGATTCTCGGCTTGCTGCGTCCCGCGGTACGTTTTTTCTCGACCTCGATAACATCCTGGCGCGCCGCCAGCTGGCGGCGGCCTTCCGCCTTGTCGCGGAGCTCCCCGATCTTGAACTGTAGTTTCTCGTAACCCAGCAGGCACCAACGCCCGATGCGATCCATCACCTTGAACCAGGAGATGCCGAGGAACAACGAGATCGATGCCACCCAGAAGACGAACAGCAGCGTGCTCGCACCGAGCAGCTTCATCACCGACTCGAGCCATCCGCCGACGCTCCTGCCGACGATGCCGCCCGCAGTTTCGGGAAATCCAAGTGACGAGAAATGCAGTGTTGACAGCGCACAACTCGTCACCAGCGTTGCCAGGAAGCCGCTGAAGCGCAGCGCGAAGTCCATCTTCGTTAGCGCCTGCTGAGTCTTTTGCTCGCGGTATAACATCCAGCCGAGGAAGAACACCATGACGGTGAACAGGTAAGCAGGTCGCCCGAAAACGGAGAACAACAAATTGGCAACGTAGGCCCCTACTTGTCCGACACCGTTTTTGATGTCGGCGGCGGCGGTTACCTGCATGGGACCAGGATCGCTCGGGTCATACGTAAATAGTGCGTACCAGAGAATCAGCGCCAACGCGCCGAAAACGTACAGCGCACTCTCACGCAGGGCGCGATGAACCTGTGTCGACAATCCCGATGCGGGTGCGGTATTTCTTGCTCTAGCCATATTAAAGTATATTATCAGAAAAAATAGGTAATACTATGATTTCTATACATATAATAATCCCAATGCGGGACTGAAAAACGGGTTTCAAAGCCACTCCCAAGCGCCTTGATACTACGTACCTTCAAGCATCGACAAATCAGCGTGAGGAACGTCGCCGATTTCCCTACACTACGATTTCTGTCCGACATTCGACCTTCGGATAGTTAAAATGCCCGCCGTAGCACCCTTGAATACGCCCTGCGGGGCCGTATCTCCTGGGCTTCAGCGGGCATATCGGCGCCTGATGATTTAGGGACAAATTATACATGAGTGAAATTAAACATTGCCGGGTTGTGATCCTCGGCTCGGGACCGGCCGGTTATTCCGCAGCGGTGTACGCTGCGCGCGCCAACCTCGATCCCGTCATGATCACCGGTATCGAACAGGGCGGCCAGCTTATGACGACGACGGATGTCGACAACTGGCCGGGCGACGTTGAGGGATTGCAAGGGCCCGAATTGATGGATCGCATGCTGCGCCACGCGGAACGCTTTGATACCGAGATCGTGAACGACCATATCCATACAGCCGACCTGTCAGTACGGCCGTTTCGCCTCGACGGCGATTACGGCAGCTATACCTGCGATGCACTGGTCATCTCGACCGGCGCAACGGCAAAGTACCTGGGGCTGCCGTCGGAAGAAGCCTTCAAGGGCCGTGGTGTGTCTGCTTGCGCAACCTGTGATGGGTTTTTCTATCGCGGCAAGGACGTTGCCGTCATTGGCGGTGGCAATACGGCGGCCGAAGAGGCGCTGTATCTTAGCAACATTGCATCGAAGGTCACGCTGGTGCATCGACGCGACGAAATGCGCGCTGAGAAAATAATGCAGGACCACCTTTTCGAGAAGGCCAAGGAAGGCAAAATCGACCTCCTCTGGGATCATGTCGTCGACGAGGTGCTTGGCGACGACAGTGGCGTCACCGGGCTCCGGGTTCGCAGCACCAAGGACGAATCCAGCACCACCGAAATAGACCTTGCCGGAATCTTTATCGCGATTGGCCACAACCCGAACACGGGATTGTTCGAAGGCCAACTCGACATGAAGAATGGCTACATCACGGTCAAAACGGGCCTTGCGGGCGACGCGACAGCGACCAGCTTGCCGGGCGTGTTCGCCGCGGGCGATGTTGCCGATCAGGTGTATCGCCAGGCAATCACCTCGGCAGGGGCCGGCTGTATGGCGGCGCTCGATGCCGAGAAATATCTCGACGCGCTGAAGCCTGGCGCTGAACCGGCTGCGACCGACGACGCCGCTGCCTGACGGCGCGGTGCCCTGATGCAGGTCACCGTACAGGCTGCGATCGCGGACATACCTGCCGCCGAGTGGAATGAACTCGCCGGCGACACCTACCCGTTCCTGCGCCACGAGTTTCTGCACGCCGCGGAAGCCAGCGGCTCAGTCGCACCCGAAGCTGGCTGGACGCCGCGCCACCTGACGCTTGCGGGCAACGGCAGCATCAGAGCAGCGATGCCCCTCTATGAGAAGAGTCACTCCTGGGGCGAATTCGTGTTCGACTGGGCCTGGGCGCAGGCATACGCGCAAGCGGGTTTCAGCTATTACCCGAAACTCGTATCCGCCGTGCCGTTCACGCCGGCGCCAAGCCGTCGCCTGCTATTGCGGGACCGCGACGACAATGAGGCGGCCAGTGCCCTTGTCCACGCCGCGATCCGGCTGGCCACCGATACCGAGTGTTCGTCCCTGCATATCCTGTTTCCGGACGACGACGACATCCCGTTACTTGAAGCTGCGGGTCTCAAACTACGCAAGGATTGCCAGTTTCACTGGCACAACCGTCGCTACAACGATTTCGACGATTTCCTTGGCACATTCAGCGCCGTCAAGCGCAAGAAGGTACGCCAGGATCGGCGCCGGGTAACGGACGCAGGCATTCGGTTTCGTCGCCTGCACGGTAACGATCTCGGGCCGGAGCAGTGGGCGCTTTTGTATCAGTTGATTAGCATGACGTTCCTGCGCCGGGGCTCCCTGCCCTATTTCAATCGTGATTTTTTCGAATCGATTAGCCGGGCGCTGCCCGCCAATATCCTGGTGATCCTGGCGGAAAAAGACGCCCAGCCGGTGGCTGCAGCGGTTTTCTACGAGAGTGACACAGCACTGTACGGGCGCTACTGGGGAAGCGACGGACATTATGATGCGCTGCATTTCGAGACCTGCTACTACCAGGGCATCGAGTACTGCATAGAAACGGGCAAGGAGGTCTTCGAACCGGGCACACAGGGCGAGCACAAGATCAGCCGTGGCTTTGTTCCCGTAGAAACCTGGTCTGCTCACTGGCTCAGAAAGCCGGAGTTTTTTGCTGCAATCAGCGGTTACCTGGCACAGGAGCAACGGCATATCGATCGTTACATGGAAGCCGTCGACGAACACAGTCCCTACCGCAACGACAAGGCAACCGACCGCTCGTGAACGCGATTCGAATCGCCTGGCTGGATCCCGACGACGATCCTGAGAGCTTTCCTGATGTGGAGAATGCCCTGCGCGAACCCGATGGCCTGCTTGCGGCAGGTGGTGATCTGCATAAAGATCGTCTGCTCGCTGCTTATCGCAAGGGCATATTTCCCTGGTATGACGATGGTCAGCCAATACTCTGGTGGTCGCCCGATCCACGCTGCATCCTTTGCCCCGAGCGACTGCAGATCTCCCGGCGGCTGGCACAATACGCCCGCACATCCAGTCTGACCCTGCACTTCAATACCGCATTCGACGAGGTTATTCGCGCCTGTGCCGGAGCCCGTCGATCTCAGCAGGGCACGTGGATCACGGGCGAAATGATCGCCGCATACGAGCTATTGCATGCGACGGGATGGGCGCATTCGATCGAGGTCAGGGACGATAATCGGCTCGTAGGCGGACTCTATGGACTGTGCATCGGCCAGGTATTTTTCGGCGAATCCATGTTCAGCACCGCGGACAATGCGTCTAAATTCGCGATGGTCGGGCTGGCGGCGCAGATGCTTGAACATGGTCTTGAACTGATTGACTGCCAGGTCGTCTCGCAACATCTCCTGACCATCGGGGCAGAGACGATGTCGCGGCGAGATTTCACCACGACGTTAGGGAGATTGTGCGCAGCTGCCATCCCGTTCAATGCGTGGCCAGACGCGCCCGTTTCGATCGCACACGCATTGCGCGATTGGCGTGCTGCCGCATTGCATTAAGGCCACCATTTCTGCACAATTCGCGGGCTTTTCGAACACAGAGACCTAAATACCTTGGCGAAAGAAGAAGCCATTCAGATGGAGGGTGTCGTAACCGAGACCCTGCCAAACACGACTTTTCGCGTTGAACTCGAGAACGGGCACGTTGTTACGGCCCATATCTCGGGCAAGATGCGCAAGAACTACATTCGAATTCTTACCGGCGACAATGTCACTGTCGAGCTGACACCCTACGACCTGTCCAAGGGTCGTATCGTCTATCGCGGCAAATAATCTAGCTTTCTTCCGGAAGGTGCTCGAGCTCTTTGAGCACGGGCTCGGCGTTCAATTGGAGTGAGTCGTCGGCGCCGACCGTTATCCGCACATGACCGCCGTCCGCCAGACTGCCGAATAGCAATTCCTCGGCAAGCGGGCGCTTGACGTGCTCCTGGATAATGCGCGCCATCGGTCGTGCACCCATCTTCTCGTCGTAACCGCGGGCAGCAATCCATTCACGCGCAGCATCGTCGAGCTCGAGCGTAACGTCATTGCTGCCGAGCTTCGCTTCAAGTTCGACGACCAGCTTGTCGACGACGCGCTTGACCGATTCGGTATCGAGCGCAGCAAACTGAATGATCGCATCGAGGCGATTTCGGAACTCCGGTGAAAATTTCTTGCGGATAACTTCCATGCCATCGCTGCTGTGGTCCTGCTGGGTGAAGCCGATAGATGCGCGGCTCATCTCCTGGGCACCGGCATTCGTCGTCATGACAAGGACGGCGTTGCGGAAATCGGCCTTGCGACCGTTATTGTCGGTCAAGGTGCCATGATCCATCACCTGCAGCAGCAGGTTGAAAACGTCAGGGTGCGCTTTCTCGACCTCGTCGAGCAGAATGACGGCATGCGGATTCTTGGTGATTGCCTCGGTCAGCAAGCCACCCTGGTCATAGCCGACATATCCCGGGGGCGCGCCGATCAATCGTGACGCTGTATGTCGCTCCATGTACTCCGACATATCGAAGCGCAGCAATTCGACACCCATGCACATCGCCAGCTGCCGCGTCACCTCGGTCTTGCCGACGCCCGTCGGACCGGCAAACAGGAACGAGCCTATGGGCTTTTCCTCTTCCCGAAGACCCGAACGTGCCATCTTGATCGCAGCGCTCAGCGCCTCGACCGCCAGGTCCTGGCCGAAGATGGTCAGCTTGAGATCGCGCTCAAGCGTCCGCAGTGCATCCCGATCCGAGGCCGAAACACTCTTGGCAGGTATGCGCGCCATCTTGGCGACAATGCTCTCGACCATTTCGACCGTAACGCGCTCACCGCGCTCGTCTTCAGGCTGCAGGCGCAGATTCGCTCCAGCCTCGTCGATAACGTCGATCGCCTTGTCAGGAAGGCGGCGATCGTTGATGTGTCGAGACGACAGTTCGGCCGCTGCGTGCAGGGCGTCGGAGTCGTACTTCACCCCGTGGTGCTCCTCGAAGCGGGACTTCAGCCCGTGCAGAATTGCCACCGTTTCCTCGAGGCTCGGCTCTGGCACATCAATTTTCTGGAAGCGACGCGCCAGGGCATGATCCTTCTCGAATATGCCGCGATATTCCGAGTAGGTCGTTGATCCGATACAGCGGATATCGCCGTTGGCGAGCACCGGTTTGATTAAGTTGCTCGCATCCATTACGCCGCCCGAAGCTGCACCAGCGCCAATGACCGTGTGAATCTCGTCGATGAAGAGTACCGCGCCAGGATCTTCCTTGATCTCGGCAATTACGCCTTTGAGGCGCTTTTCAAAATCGCCCCGGTATTTCGTACCTGCAATCAATGTGCCCATGTCGAGCGCGTAGATCGTACTGTCGCGCAATACGTCGGGCACGCGCTCTTCGGTAATCATGCGCGCAAGGCCTTCGGCGAGTGCGGTCTTGCCAACGCCGGCTTCGCCAACATACAGCGGATTGTTCTTGCGCCGCCGACACAGGATCTGCACGGTGCGTTCAATCTCGAGCTCGCGCCCGATCAACGGGTCAATCTTGCCCTCAATCGCCATCTGGTTGAGGTTGGTCGCATATTTCTCCAGCGGTGAAGCCTCGGGCTCGGGCTCGCTCTCGAGCGATGACTCCTGTTCTTCGCTGCTATCATCGCCCGGCAACTGCGGCATGCCATGGGAAATGAAGTTCACGATGTCAAGGCGCGTCACGTCCTGCAAATCGAGCAGGTACACCGCCTGCGACTGCTTTTCGCTGAAGATTGCGACGAGGACGTTCGTGCTGGTGACTTCCTTCTTGCCACTGGATTGCACGTGGAATACTGCGCGCTGCAACACGCGCTGGAAGCCGAGCGTGGGCTGGACATCAGTATCGTCGTCGTGTGCCAGCAGCGGTGTTTGCTCATCAATAAACTCGGTCAACTGCCGCCGCAGCTGCGGAATATTCGAGTCGCAGGCTTTCAGGATCTCGTGGACCCTGGGAATATCGAGCAGTGCGAGCAACAGGTGCTCGACAGTCATGAACTCGTGGCGCCGTTCCCGGGCATTCTGGAAAGCCTCATTCAGACAGAATTCAAGTTCACTACTCAGCATGCAATTATCTCGTTACGTTTCATGAATCTTCCATTGTGCACAGGAGCGGATGCTGGTGTTGCTTGGCGATGCCCATAACCTGCGCAACCTTGGTTTCCGCGATGCCATAGTCATAGACCCCGCAAATCCCCTTGCCCTTCGTGTGGACCTCGAGCATAACCTGGGTCGCGCGTGTGCGCTCCATACCAAACACCGATTCGAGTATGTCGACGACAAACTCCATCGGCGTGTAATCATCGTTAATAAGTACGACACGGAACAGCGGCGGCCGTTTGACCTTCGGCTTCGCTTCCTCGACGGCGATGTCGTAACCGTCGACCATCTCGTTGTCGTCTTGCGGATCACTCATTGCCCAATTGCCCTGTTTCCGATCTTCCTCAAATTACACGAAATCCCGCGCGATCCAAGGCTTGCAGGTTATTATATATGGGCATGCAGCAACGATCTCCAAGCCTGGTTCACGATTTTTTTCAGAGGAAGGATGCCCGAAAATAGGCCGGGGGCCATGAAAATGCCCCGCAAATCTCGTATATCATTGCTTAATATGGATTTTTCCGCACATCCGGCCTTGTTTGCAGGCATCGTCAACCCGTATCATCTCGGCGCTGCGTTACTACAGGGACCGGGAAGCATCAAACAGCAGACTCGACTATGACGACCGAAGCCAAGTGGTCAGACTTCGCCAGCCGCGACAGCGCGAAAACGCTCGCCGCGGCGAACCGGCTATTGCCCGGCTGGGTCAGCCTGCTGCTCGTTGTTGTCATCGCATGGCAACTCGCGAAGATCCTCTGGATGCTGGTCCCCGGCCCGGCAGCCGGCGACCCGGTCTCCGCACCGGCCGCCGACATCGCGGCCCTGGGCTCCTCCGCAGGATCTGCCGACGTGAAGGCGATTGCGGACGCCCACATATTCGGTGTCGCGAGCGCGGAACCTGTCGAGACGCAACCCGATATCATCGATGAGACTGAGGATCTTCGCGACACGCGCCTGACAAATCTTTCACTGCGCGGCACGATCGCGTCGCAGGTTGCCGAACTCGCTGTCGCGATCATTGCTGACGGCGGCGACGAGGAAAGGGTGTACCTGATCGGCGACCCGATTTCTGCGACAGCGAAATTGCACGCAGTTTATGCCGATCGGGTGGTTCTGAACGAGAAAGGCGATCTCACCAATCTCTGGCTGCCGAAGGACTTCAAGGAAGTTGCGGCAGCACCGGTCCGACGCAATACCACGCAACGCAGCCGCGCAACGAATAGCACGCAGAGCATCCAGGCGGTCGTGAGCCAGAATGTTGCCAAGCTCGCGGACGTTATTCGCCCGACGCCGTATTTCGTCAACGGGCAGCAACAGGGCTACCGGGTATACCCCGGCCGGAATCGCGCACAGTTTTCGGCGCTCGGGCTGCGCCCCGGGGATCTCATCAAGGACATTGACGGCCAGTCGTTGACCGACCCGGCCCAGGCTATGCAGATTTTTCAATCGCTGGGCAACGCTGAGCAGGTTTCGGTGACCGTCGAAAGGAATGGTCAACCGCAATCGATCGTGTTACGAACCAGTCAACTTGACATCGGGGACGAGACCAACCAATGAAACCAATCTTACGCATCCGGTCGCGAGTAAGTCTCGTCTTGGCAACCGCGTTGATGTGCCTGGCCGTGGCGCCATTCGCCTGGACTCAGCAGACAACGATTACCCCGAACTACAAGGACGCGGACATACGGCAGATCATTGAAGCCGTCGGTGAGGTCACGCAAAAGAACTTCATCATCGATCCGCGCATTAATGCCAAAGTCACGATGTTGTCTACAACGCCGATGTCGCCAGACGCCTTTTACGAAGCGTTTCTTTCCATCCTGCAGGTTCATGGGTACGTAGCCGTGAAGTCCGGCGACATTATCAAGATCCTCCCGGACGCGACAGCGCGGCAGTTCGCCGGGCCGCTGGGATCGCAGGGTGCGGCGGGCGACGATGACATAGTGACCCAGGTTCTGCAGGTCGAGAACGTCGGTGCGGCACAGCTCGTGCCGATATTGCGGCCATTGATTCCGCAGTATGGTCACCTCGCCGCTCATCCGGGCTCGAACATGCTGATCATTTCGGACCGGGCAGCGAATGTGCAACGCATGGTCAGTATCATTCGACGCATAGACCAGTCCAATGACGAAGATATCGAGGTTGTGCGGCTCGAACACGCCTCGGCCGGCGAGATAGTTCGAATTATGCAGGCACTGACACAGACGCCGCGTGCGGACGGTGTGCCCGTAACGACGAGCCTCGTCGCCGATGCGCGCACCAACAGCGTCCTCATTGGCGGTGACAAAAGTGAGCGACTGCGACTGCGGGCATTGATCGCGCATCTCGATACGCCGCTCGAGGACGGCGGTGACACCCAGGTGCGCTATCTGCGCTATGCCGACGCCGAAGAGCTCGCAACAAAACTGCAGACGCATTTCCAGACACAGGTGCAGGCAGCGGCCGGCCAGGCAGGCGCGGTGGGCTCGGCAACCGATTCTGTCAGCGTCTGGGCCGACACCCAGACTAATGCCATCATCATCAATGCCCCACCGAAAATGATGCGCTCGCTCATGCAAATCGTCGACAAGCTCGACATCCGCCGGGCCCAGGTGCTGGTGGAAGCGATCATCGTCGAGGTCATCGCCGACAAGACGGCCGAGCTGGGTGTGACCTGGGCCCTGGAAGGCAGCGGCTCGAATACACCCATAGCGTTGACCAACTTCCCAGGCACCGGCTCCAACGTACTTGACCTGGGGTCCGCAATCGGCAGCGGTGGCAACGTTGATCCAACAGGCCTGTTTAGTAGTGGCATAACGATAGGTGTCGGCAGATTAAGCGACAATGACATTAGTTTTGCGGCGGTTCTGAGTGCGCTGCAGGGCGACGCGGACACGAATATCATCTCGACGCCGTCCATCGTCACAACGGACAATGAAGAGGCGACGCTCAACGTTGGCCAGGAAGTTCCGTTCGTGACCGGCTCGTTTACAAATACCGGCACGGGTACCGGCGGTGCCGTCAATCCATTCCAGACGATTCAACGTCAACAGGTCGGCGTGAAGTTGTCGATCACGCCGCAGATCAACGAAGGCGATTCGCTGTTGCTGACGATCTCGCAGGAAATATCGAACATCGCGTCGTCGTCAGCGGGCGCCGTTGACCTGATCACCAACCAGCGCATCATCGAGACTACGGTTATTGTCGACGACGGCCAGACCCTCGTCCTCGGCGGGCTCCTCGAGGACACCCTGCGTGAAAGCGATCAGCGCGTGCCGGTGCTGGGTCGAATTCCGCTGCTGGGCAACCTGTTTCGCAGTCGCAAGACCGACAAGGTCAAGACGAACCTGCTGATCTTTATCAAGCCAAAGATCCTGCGTGACGCCGCGACGACAACGCTCGAGACCAATGCCAAGTACAACTACATCCGCGACGTGCAGCAGGGCAATCTCGGCAGCGGCATAAGCCTGATGCCAGGCTCGGATCGGCCCGTATTGCCGCCGCTCGAGGAACGCGCGGCTCCGGCGACGGCCGGCGACGACGAATAGTCGGCGGTCCCGATTGATGGAAACAGAGACCGAAATCGTTCTCGAAACAGCGGAGGTCGATGCCGGGTCCGGTTCGACGGCTGGGCTTGCGTTGCCATTCTCGTTTGCCAAGCGTCACGGCGTATTGATTCGCGAGGTCAGTCAGGATTCGGCAGACACCGTGTATCGACCGGGCGCATCACCACAAAGTATCGCGGAAGCGCGGCGCTTTGCCGGCGTGCCCCTCAAACTGTCACGTGTGACGGTCGAGGTCTTCGACGCATTACTGCAGGAATCCTACGAGCAGGGCAGCCACAAGGCGATGCAGATGGTTGGCGGGCTCAACGATGAGATGGACCTGAGCCAGGTTGCACAGGAACTGGAGCCATCGGACCTGCTCGAAAGCGACGACGACGCACCGATCATCCGTTTCATTAACGCGGTGCTCACGGAAGCCGTTAAGGACAACGCGTCCGACGTTCACATCGAACCGTACGAGAATCGTCTCGGCGTGAGGTTTCGGGTCGATGGCGTGCTGCGCGAAGTGCTCGAAACCCGGCGCGCGCTCGCGCCACTGGTCGTATCGCGAATCAAGGTCATGTCGAAGCTCGACATCGCTGAGAAGCGCCTGCCACAGGACGGTCGAATCTCGCTACGCGTCGCCGGCAGAGCCGTGGACGTGCGCGTATCGACGATGCCATCCGGTCATGGTGAACGCGTCGTGCTGCGGTTGCTCGACAAACAGGCCGGCCGGCTGAACCTGGCATCGCTCGGAATGGACGAGGCATCGCAGGCGACGATGGATCAACTCATCCATAAGCCGCACGGCATAATCCTCGTCACCGGGCCAACCGGGTCCGGTAAGACGACAACACTGTATGCGGCGCTCGAACGCATCAACGACAACAGCCGTAACATCATGACGGTTGAGGACCCGATCGAATATTTCATCGATGGTATTGGCCAGACGCAGGTCAATACCAAGGTCGAGATGACCTTTGCCCGGGGCTTGCGGGCGATCCTGCGCCAGGATCCTGACGTAGTTATGGTTGGCGAGATTCGTGACCTGGAGACGGCCGAGATCGCCGTACAGGCAAGTCTCACCGGCCACCTGGTGCTGTCGACACTGCACACGAACACCGCGGCAGGCGCCGTGACCCGACTGCGCGACATGGGCGTTGAGCCATTCCTGTTGTCTTCGAGCCTGATCGGCGTACTCGCGCAGCGACTCGTGCGCGTCCTCGACGAGCATACAAAGGAGCCCTACACCGCCAATGCCTACGAATGCGAACAGTTGCGAGTTGCTCCGACCAACCCGCCAACACTTTATCGGCCCAGGGGTGGGGCCAACGTGGGGTTCGAGGGTCGCACGGGTATTTACGAGCTGATCGCGATCGATGACGACATGCGGACGATGATTCACGACGGTGTCAGTGAGCAGGACCTCGAGCGCTACGCACGCACAAAAGGACCGGGTATTCGCGCCGATGGTCGCCGCCAGGTCCTGGCAGGCAGGACGACACTCGAGGAACTGTTGCGCGTGACCCGCGAGGACTAGCATGGGCGCGTTCGAGTACGTCGCACTTAACCAGTCCGGCAAAGAATCCAAGGGCCTGATCGAAGGTGACACGGCCAAACAGGTTCGCCAGATCCTGCGCGACCGGCAACTGTTACCCGTGCAGGTCACCGAGGTCGCACAGAAGGAAGCGCGCCGGCAGCGGACGTTTTCGCTGCGCAAGGGAATATCGACTTCCGAGCTCGCAATTCTGACGCGACAGCTCGCGTCCCTGTCACAGTCCGGCCTGCCGCTCGAAGAAGCGCTGCTCGCGGTCGCACAGCAAAATGAGCAACAGCGGACAAAAAGCATCATGCTCGGAGTGCGATCACGCGTAATGGAGGGGCATACGCTCGCAGATGGCCTCGCTGAATTTCCGCAAGCCTTTCCCGAGCTCTATCGTGCGACTGTCGCGGCCGGCGAACAATCCGGTCATATTGACATCGTTCTTGAGCGGCTTGCCGACTATACCGAGTCGCGCCAGGAGTTACGCCAGCGCATCACCAATGCCATGGTCTATCCCATTGCGCTCGTCGTTATGGCAGTCGGCATTATCAGTTTCATGCTGGCCACGGTTGTCCCGAAAATCGTCGGCGTTTTTGAGAGCGCCTCCGGTGAATTGCCGGCTCTGACGCGCGGTCTCATTGCCAGCAGCGATTTCTTGCGCGATCACTGGCTACTGTTGCTGGTCGCCCTGGGCATCCTTTTCTATGGCATCTGGTGGTTACTACAAAAACCCGGCCCACGACAGCGGTATCATCGTTTCCTGCTCGGATTGCCGATTGCGGGCCGCCTTACCCGCGGCGTCAATACGGCACGCTTTACTCGGACATTCAGCATTCTTGCCGGCAGCGGCGTGCCGATTCTCGAGTCGCTGAAAATCGCCGCCGAAGTCATTGAGAACCTGCCGATGCGCGATGCGGTTACCGAAGCGTCCCTGCGCGTCCGGGAAGGTGCCGCAATCAGCAAATCGCTGGCCGCCAGCAAGCTGTTTCCGCCGATGATGATCCACCTGATTGCCAGCGGCGAGACTGGCGGCAAGCTTGAAGAGATGTTGTCGCGCACGGCCAATTACCAGGAACGTGAAGTTGACGGGCTGATCGCGACACTGCTCGGAATCCTGCAGCCGCTGCTCATCGTGCTGATGGGTGCCGTCGTCATGACCATCGTGCTGGCCATCCTTTTGCCTATCTTCGAAATCAATAACCTAATTCGCTAATTGGTCCCTTGCACCGCCAATTTTTTCGCGGTATACAAACGAAAATGAGGGCGCCAAGTGGTGGTTGTCCATGTAACTGGTTGTTGCGCGAGGGAAAAGCAATGAACGGTGAAATTGCTAACGGAGAGAAAGCGGATGATGTCGGTGACGGCGTCGATGCGACGGATACCGGCGAAGATACGGTAGTCATGGCTGAAGATACGATCGTCATTTCAGAGGACTTGACCGATATCGACAGTGTTGGTGACATCTCGGCTGAGATCAATGTCGAAGAACTCGTTGCGAAGCTCGAGGCGACGGACGATGACAATCTCGATCGCAAGCGCGAGATCAGGAAACGACTGGAACGGCTGCGCGATCAACAGGATGCGGAGCTCGATAGCACCTACAATTTTAATCTCGACGAGGACCTGTAGGTTCGGTGCTAGCGGAAGTCCCTGGACGTAACGACCAGGTTACCCAACATCTCAGTGTGATCGACCAGCTGCCGTGCAATCACGTGCACGACTTCTCCTTCAATCTGCAGCTCGCCACGAATACCCATCAACCGCGAATTCAATAGTGCAGCACGAAATTGCTCGGCTATCTTCTTCCATACGATCAGGTTGATGTGCCCCGTTTCATCCTCGAGCGTCACGAAGGTGACGCCACTGGCCGTTCCCGGTCGTTGCTTGGTGATTACCAGGCCAGCTACACAGACGTTCGAGCCTGTCGCCAGGTCCGGCAAATGCTCCGCCTGCAGGTAACGAAAACGATCGAGACGGTGCCGTAGCAGCTGCAACGGATGTCTCTTCAGCGTCAATCCGAGACTTTGGTAATCGGCAACGATGTCCTGCCCTTCGGTCGGCTTCTTCAGGAGCGGCGTGGCCTCATAGCGATCCATCGACGTGAACAGCGGTGTCGGCTTCTCAACGCCGGCCACAGCCCAGCGAGCACGATGCCGGTGTCCTTCGAGTGATGCGAGCGCGCCAGCCGACGCGAGCACGCCCAGTTCGCGTTTGTCGAGGCTGGTGCGCTCCAGCAATTGTTGAATGCTGCTGTAAACCGCGTCCTCACGCGCCACGGCAACACGCCGGCCAGCCTCTTCCGACAGGCCTTTGACCTGCCTGAGTCCAAGCCGCATGGCGGCCCGACCATCGTCGCAAGCCTCAAGCGTGCAATCCCAGTCGCTTTGATTGATATCGACCGGACGAATCTCGACACCGTGGCGCCGCACATCCTGGGTCAGTTGCGACGCGGAATAAAAACCCATCGGCTGGCTGTTCAGTAACGCAGCAGTAAACGCTGCGGGCTCATGACATTTGAGCCAGGATGAGACATAGACGAGCAGTGCAAAACTGGCCGAATGCGATTCCGGAAAACCGTATTCGCCAAAACCTTCGATCTGGCGAAAGATCTGCCGCGCGAATTCTTCCTTGTAACCGCGCTCCCGCATGCCCCTGACCAGCTTCTCTTCGAAGGGACCGAGACCGCCGCGGCGTTTCCACGCGGCCATCGCACGACGCAGCTGATCCGCTTCGCCGGGCGTAAACCCGGCCGCAACCACG
>Ga0224508_10001950_pt1 | contig 18061 bp, 16 predicted proteins | sample SF_Jan12_sed_USG_4_FD_170157 | JGI IMG/M metagenome (GOLD analysis project Ga0224508, IMG submission 170157) | Sediment microbial communities from San Francisco Bay, California, United States - SF_Jan12_sed_USGS_21 | ecosystem: Environmental > Aquatic > Marine > Sediment | place: USA... | reverse complement strand
CCGGATACCGGAACGCGAGGCCCTCTACGGAGACGATCACCTCCCGATGCTACTGGAGATCGACACCCAGGCGCTCGAACGCCTCCTCGAGTCGCTGCATCAGGCCGGCGGGCGCGAAGACGCGCGACGCTTCGAGGTTGAAGTGAGGCGACGTCTCGAGCACCTCCTGGAAGATCGCGCGTCCTTCGTCCAGCTCGCCGAGGTGGGCGAGCGCCGCGGCGAGGGCCGGCCGGTAGGAGATCGAGCCCTCGGGTTCGCAGGCGAGGCTGCGACGCGCGGCGTCGGCGGCCGCTTCGTAGTCGCCGGCGAGCAGCTCCGCCCCGGCGAGCGCGCCGAGAAAGTGGTGCGCGAGCGAGTCGCGCGGCGAGAGGCGAAACGCGCGCTCGAGCAGTCGTGCCGCTTCCGCGCCGTGCTCTTCGCGCAGACCGAGCACGCCGAGCGCGAAGCACGCGAGCGCGGAGCTCGGGTTGAGCTCGAGTGCGCGCTCGAGCGCGACACGGCTCTCGTCGGGGCGGGCGAGCAGCAGCAAGCCCCAGCCGAGTGCGGTGTGCGCGGTCGAATCGAGCGGGTCGATTTCGACGGCGCGGCGTCCACAGCGTTCGGCCGCGGCAAATGCTCCGAGACCCGCGACGAGTGACTGCTGCGCCTCTTCGGGCGTGAGGGTTCGCACTTGCGATTCGCCGATGCGCTGGATGCCGTCGAGGACGGCTGCCGCGGCGCGCGCCGCGTGCGCGTGCGGGAGATTCGGCTCCTCTTCGCAGAGCGCGTCGAGTGCCTCGATGGCCTGCTCGATTTCGGATCGCGACTGCCGTGCGAGGTGCATCATCGCGCGGACGAGCCGATCCCAGCTCGTGAGGCTCGTCGCGGGCCGGCGTTCGGCCTGGAGCGCCTCGAATTGGAGAAGTGCCGGACAGAGCGCGCCGAGCAACGCCTCGGCGACCTCGTCCTGCACGGCGAACACATCACCGAGGTCGCGGTCGAACTGCTGGGCGAACACGTGCTCGCCGGTGCTCGCGTCGATGAGCTGGACGTGGATCCGCACACGGTCGCCGGCGCGACGCGCGCTCCCCTCGACCAGGTAGCGCGCTCCGAGTTCGCGGCCGAGCGTCGCAGCGTCGACGCGCTTGCCCTTGAACGAGAATGCCGAGCTGCGGGAGATGACCGGGAACCAGCGCCAGGCGGCGAGCCGCGTGGTGAGATCCTCGACCAGCCCGTCGCAGAAGTACTCCTGCTCCTCGCCGGGGGTCATCGAATCGAACGGCAGCACCGCGAGGGCCGGGCGGGAGCCGAAGCCGGGCACACGGGACGGCCCGTCCCCGTCGGCCAGGAAGTCTTGCAGCACCATGGCGGCCTCGGTGCGGTTGCTGACCTCGAGCGCCTCGATGATCGCCGAGACGTGGATCTTCGCAGTGCCGGCCGCAATGCCGAGCACGTTCGCGATCTCGCGATTCGTGAGCCCCTTCGACATGAGCTCGAGGACTTCGAGCTGGCGCGGGGTGAGGCGGTGGGGCGTCGGCCCGGGCGATCCCATCCATGGGAACGTAGCGATCGCCCGGGCCGCATCTTCTACGGACCCACGAGCCCCGAGTCGCCGCTGCCGCCACCCGGGTTGCCCCCGGAGCCACCGTCGCCCGAGAGGAGCAGGTTGTCGCCGAGCTGGGTGAGGCTCCCTTCGCTGACGTACGCCGCGAACGAGATCCCTCCGGCGCCGCCGCCGCCCGACGTGCCGTTGCTGCCGTCGCCGCCGTTGCCACCGCGTCCGCCGTCCCCGCCGTCGTCCGATTCGCCGCCGTCTCCGCCGGTTCCGCCGTTGCCGCCGTCTCCGCCGAGGCCGCCGTCCCCGCCATCGCCGCCGGAGCGGCTCTCGAGCGTCGAGTCCTCGACGGTGACGTCGGCCTGGTAGGCGTAGAGCGCGAACGAGCCGCCGCCGGCGCCACCGCCGGACCCGGCGCCGCCACCGCAGCCGCCGGCGCCGCCGCCGCCGCCGCCGACTCCCGCCTCGAGGGTGATCAAGGGCTGTTGGGCCTTGCCGCCGCCGCCACCACCACCGCCGCCGCCACTGCCGGACTCTCCGGGGCGGCCCTGGCCTCCGTTCACGCCGAACCAACCCACGGCTGTCGCCGTACCATCGCCGCTCCCGCCCGGGCCGGTGCCGCTCACGACCGAGCCGTCGTCACCGTCGTCGCCGCGACCGCCGGTTCCGGCCGAGCAGGTACTGGGCCAGATCGCAAAGCACTCGTCGCCCCCGTCGCCGCCACCGGAAGCGCCGTCGGCGGAGTCGAAGCCGTCCTGTCCGTTGCCGTCGAAGAGCAGCGGTGTCGGAATGTCACCGCCGGTGCCTCCCGGTCCGCCGCCTCCAGCGCTGTCGCTGCAGCTACCGGAGCCTCCGGCCCCGCCGGAGAGCGGCGAGTTGCAGTTCCCGTCGTCGCAGCTGCGCCCGTCGTCCCCGTCGTCGGCGTTCCCGCGGTCGATTCCGTCGGCGCCCCGCGCGCCGTCGCCGCCGGTGCCAGCCCGCAATATCGAGTCGCGGATGCGCAGGCTCGAGGTGTCGAACGCGCTGACTGCGTAGCTGCCTTCGCCCGATCCATCCTCCGCGTTCGCCGCTTCGATGGTGAGGTCGGCGAGCGTCGTCGGGAACTGCAGGCCGTTGGCCGTGAGGACGAGCGGCTCGGTTCCCGAAAGCACGGTCTCGCCGCCATCGCGGCCCCAGGTCTGCGGATCGAACCCGCCGAAGATCGAGATGCCGTCGACGAGGTTCGACGGTTCGGTCGGATAGATACCGGCCGCCATTCGGATCGAGCCGACCCCGCCTCCTTGCGCGCGGCTCAGCGCCTCGGCGAGCGTCGCGAGCGGGGCTTCGCGCGTGCCCTCGGCCGCGTCGGTTCCCGCGGTGGCGACATAGAGCGCCGGACCGCCGGCCGCGTTCTGGCACGAGCCGTTGGCCTCGCCGTCGTCGTAGAGCTCGCAGTCGAGCGTGCCGTCGGTCGTCGAGTTCCAGGCGCTGCAGAACTCACACGCGGCGGAGGCGGCCATGCAGCCCGGCACGTCGACGGCGAAGAAGCAGAGTCCTGGCACGACGTCGCCGAACTCGACACCGTCACAACGGGCGGAGACCTTGTCGCGCAGCTTGCTCTCGGCGCGTTCGATCTTCGGGTCGGCGAGCAGCCGGGCGAGGATCGCGTCCTCGAACTGGCCGCCACTCGCCGCCCCGTCCTTGAGCGCGGCCTTGGCCCCGGCGAGGGCGCCCTTCCAGTGCGCCTCCTGGAGCTTGCCGATGCGCTTGGTCGCCTCCGCCTGGCAACGCGCCGCGACGGGCTCGACGGCGGTGCCGCCGTCGAGATCGGGCGTCAGGAGATCACGGAGCCACGCATCGCGGGAGGCGACGATCCCGTCACTCGCGAGCCCGGCGTCGCTGGTCCCGAACTCGGGCGTCGCGTCCGCGCAGAGCTTCTGCTCGCTGCCGCCGAGCTTCTCCTCGGCGCTGCGCTGCTTGCCGGTCGGGTCGGTCTGGAGGCACGCCGACACCGACTCGCCCTTCTTGGCGCCATTCTTCAAGCACTTCAGCGCGAGGCGCCCAGACGCCTTCGAGAGCTTGGCCGCGCTCTTCTCGAAGCCCTGGATGCACTTCTGTTGCGCCTGGTCCTGGGGCGCCGCATGGGCGCCCGAGGCGATCAAGAGGAGAAGGAGAAGTCTGAGAAACGCTCGCATGTCGGAACCCCCGAATGGCGCTGCGAGGACCGCAGCGCGCTGGGGATGAATGCGGTAATCGGGGCCCGCACGCGATATGCCGGGTGGCATATCCCTCATCTGCCGGTGCGAATAAAGCTGTTTCGGATCGGGTAGTTACCGTCCGAGACTCACTCCGAAGCGGTGCTGGCAGCCTCGAATCGTGCGACGTTGGCTTTCATCACGCCGAGGAAGTCGCCGTCCTCGGGCGTGCCGCCGCACGGGTCGAAGACGACACTCTCGATGCCGCGCTCGCGCAGCGCGCGTTCGATCTCCGTCAGCGGCTCGGCTTCCCAGAGCAGCCACCGCGCCGGGTGCTCGTGCACGACGGCCGCGAGGTCTCGCCACTGGCGCGGCGTCGGCGGCGCGTCGGGCTCCCAGTCGAGCGAGCGGGCGTTCAGTGCGTAGCGGCCGATCAGATAGTCGTAGACCGGGTGCGAGAAGAGGAGGGGAGCGTCGGCGAGCTCCTGCGCGGCGGCCGCGAGCTGGCCGTCGAGCGCTTCGAGGTCGGCCACCAGCGCCGCGAGCTCGGAACGGAATGCGCTCTCGTGCTCGGGGCGTGCGCGGACCAGCGTGTCCGCGACCGCGGCCGCCTGGAGGATGGCGAGCTGTAGGTCCAGCCAGGTCGTGTGCGCGAGTTCGCCATGGCTGTGTTCGCCGCCGGGGCCATGCTGGTGCGTGACCGTTCCCGCGCGCTGGCGCACGCGCTGCCGGTACGCTGCGGAGGTGTCGACGACGCGCGCCGCCGGCAGGGAGACGAGGTCGACCCAGTCGGCGTAGCCTGCGCCGCTCCGGAGCACGAGGTCGGCACTCTGGTAGGCGGCGACGGTCTCGGCGTCCGGCGTCCAGGTGCTCGGGTCGATGCCCGAGGGCGCGGGCAGGACGACCTCGACGTGAGACCCTCCGATGCGCGCGGCGAAATAGCGCAGCGGCTCGTTCACGACGAACACGCGCAGCTGCGACGACGGGGTCGCAGCCTCCGGAGCAGGAGCCTCGCTCGGCGGCGAGCACGACAGCAGAAACGCGACGAACGAGGCGAACGAGAAGGCTCGAATCATCGAAGCCTCACGAGAGCAGGAAGGCACGGATGGCGGCGCCGCCGAACGAGCCGGACAACCAGGTGAGCACGCCCGCGAGAGCGCCCGCCACGGCGATCACGGCCACGACCTCCGCAGCGAGCATCAGCGCGACGTGGCTGCGCGCAGCGCCCAGCTTGTGCAGCGTCTCGATCTCGCGGCGCCGCAGGCGGACGGAGAGCAGAAAGACGAGGCCTGCGACAACGAGCGTCGCGGCACTGACGAGCGCGATGGCCGCGAGCACGTAGCGCCGGACCGTGAAGACCGTCGCGAGCAGGTCGTCCATCACGGCCGCGGGTTCGACGATCTGCACGGCTTCGTCGGGAGCGGTGTAGCGACCGAGCAGGAGGACGCGCGACTTCTCGTCGCGCGGCACCGCGAGCACCGCGCTGACGGGGTGCTCCGCGAGGTCGCCGTGAAAGTGGAAGGACGCGAGGTTCTCGGGCGTGATCTCGTTGTATTCCACCAGCGAGGCGTTCGCCGTCACCCGATCGTCTTCTCGCTTCAAGACGGCGCTCGAGGCGCCGGGGCTCGCGACGTCCTGGTGGCCGTGCCCGAGCCCCTCGATCACCCACGCGGTCTTCACGTCGACGAAGATCGCTTCGTCGTCCGGCGTGTGCGAGGGCGCGAGCACGCCCGCGACCCGCATGCGGAGCCGATACGTGCCGGCGAGGTCGAAAACCGTCTCCGGAGACGTGGTGACCGTGTCGCCGGGCGACAGCTCGAGGTCGCGCGCGGCCGCCGCGCCGACGAGGCACTCGCCGAGCACCGCCATCGGGCGCCCCGCGGCGACGCGGAGCCCGCGGAACTCCAGGTATTCGAGGGTCGTCCCCACGACCGAGTGGCCCCGCGCCCGGAAGCGCACGTGGAGCGGGATCGCCGTCGCGAGCTCGGAAGCGTCCACGCGCTCGGCTTCCGCGTACCGCATCGCAGCGGGCGGGTCGCTCGCGAAGTAGAGCGAAGCGAGCACCAGATCGAGCCGGCTTCCGCGCTCGCCGACCAGCAGCGGCGTCGACTGCGCGCGAGCGGCGAGTTGCCGGCCGCTCTCGCTGACCAGCTGGTTCAGGCCGATCGGCAGGAACGCGATCAGCGTGATCGCGGTGACGAGGATCGCCGTCTTCGCGCGATGGTGCGCGAGGTAGCGCCACGCGAGATAGAGCGGTCCGCTCATGCCGTGAGCGCCGAGGGAGCGCTTTGAAACGCGGTGAAGTCCACGGTCCGGGCGAAGCGCGGCAGGAGGTCGTGATCGTGCGTGACGACCACGAGCGTCGCCCCGCGCGCCTCGGCGCTCTCGAGCAGCAGGTCCACGACGCGGTCCTTGTTTCCGGGGTCGAGGTTGCCGGTGGGCTCGTCGGCGAGCAGCAGCTCCGGCTGCGCGACGAGCGCCCGGCACACGGCCACGCGCTGTCGCTCACCCTGGGAGAGTCGTGTGGCTCGCCGCCCGAGGCGGTCGCCGATGCCGATCCCGGCGGCGATCTCTTCCGCGCGCGCACGTGTGGCCTCATCGAGCCGGAGCGCCGGGTGGATGCGATAGGGCAGGAGCACGTTGTCGAGCACCGAGAGGTGGTCGATCAGCTCGAACTCCTGAAAGACGAGACCCACGCGCTGGATCCGGAAGCTGCGCCGGGCCGCGTCATCGAGCTCGCTCACTGCGGTGCCGGCCGTCTCCACCCGGCCCTCCTGCGGAGTCTCGATTCCGGCGATCAGGTGGAGGAGCGTGGTCTTGCCCGATCCGCTCGGCCCGACCACCGCGACGTGCTCCCCGCGCGCCACCTCGAGCTCGGGCACCGCGAGCTCGAACTCGCCCTCGCCGTAGCGAAAGCGGAGCCCGTCGATCTGGATGACGGGATCGGTTTTCGCGGTGTCGCTCATGGCCCGGAGCCTACCCGACGCCTACCCTCCGCACTCCCCGATGTCGGCACTCGTTCGCGTCCTTCTGTCCTTCACGCTCTTCGCCGCCGTGTCGACTCCCGGTCGCGTTCACGCGGACGCGGTCATCGTGACGCGCGCGATGGCCGCGGACACGATCGCCGAGTTCTTCGTCGCGGCCGACGGAGTGACGCTGGAGCTCGAGATCGGTGCCGCCGACCTCGAGGCCTTTGCGGATCTCCTGCCCGACGCACTGTACGAGAAGCTGGGTCGCGAGCCGCGCCCGCATGGCGAACGGCTCGCGGACTTCATGACGCGAGGGATGCCGCTCGTGCCGGACGCGGGCAGTGCGCTCGCGGGACGCCTCGTCCGGATGGAGCCCCGCACCCGCACCCGGCGCGATCCGGTGAGCGGGGAGCCGCTTCCCGAGGACGGCGCCGAACCTGAGCCGGTCGTGTTCGCCCGTCTCGAGTATCCGTTCGCGGAGAAGCCCCGAACGCTCGGGCTGGCTGCGCCTCCGCAGAGCAGCGTCGGCTTCGTCGTCTACCACGAGGGCGTCGCGGTGAACGACTTCCGCTACCTGTCGCCGTCGCAGACGCTCGAACTCGACTGGGACGACCCCTGGTACACGCAGTTCCAGCGCCGCGCGCTGCGCCGCCGCTACTTCGCGCCGATGAGCGGGTTCCTCTACGTCGAGCCGTACGAGGTGCGCAAGGAGATCGTCGCGCGCCCGCTCGACCTCCAGCAGTGGGTCGACCTCGGCCTCGCGGGGCGTGAGACGATTCCCCCGGAGATTCAGCCGGAGCTCCTCCGCGAAGCGGCCGCGTTCCTGAAGGCGCATCACCCGGTCGAGATCGACGGAGCGAGCCCGGAGCCCGAGCTCGCGCGCATCCACTTTCTCGAGCGCTCGCTGAAGACGAGTCGCGTCATCGACCCGCCCGAGGAGCTGGACATCCACTCTGCGCTCCTCGGGGTGATCTTCGTCTACCCGACCGACGGGCTCCCCGAGCGCGTCACGATGACGTGGGACCTCTGGAGCGACAAGCTCTCGCGGGTGCCGGTCGCGGCCGTCGACCAGGCCGGGCCGCTCCCTTCCTTCTTGGAGCCCGACTGGCGCGTGCTCGAGTGGCAGAACTTTCTGAAGAATCCGGAGCTGCCGACGCTCCGGGTGTTGGAGCCGCCGCCGAGCCCCCTCGAGCGCGCGGCCCTCCCGTTGCAGTGGCTACTGCTCGCGCTGCTCGCGGGCGCGCTCTTCTGGGCTCGGCGTGGCGGGCGGGGCCCGCTCGCGGTGGCGCTGGGCATCGCACTGCTCGCGGCCGGTGCATTCTGGCTGGGGCGCGGTGCCGCACTCTCCGAGCCGCGCGCGCGCGAAGTGGTCTCCGGGCTCCTGCACAACGTCTATCGCGCGTTCGACTTCCGGGACGAGAGCGAGATCTACGATGTGCTCGCGCGCAGCGCCGACGGCGCGTTGCTCCAGCAGGTCTACCTCGAGACCCGCAGTGGCCTCGAGCTCCAGAGCCAGGGCGGCGCGCGCGCGAAGGTCAAGGACATCGAGCTCGTCGAACTGGAGGCAAGCCCCGGCGAAGGCGCGGGCTTCGTCGCCGACGCAGTCTGGAACGTGCGCGGCTCGGTCGGCCACTGGGGACACATCCACGAGCGTCGCAACCGCTATCGCGCCGAACTCCGCATCGCGCCGGTCGACGCTGCCTGGAAGCTCGTTGGGCTGGAGCTGCTCGAGGAAGAAAGACTCTAGGCACGTGCGGTCGCAGACGAGGCTCGTGCTACCGTACAGCTATGTCTGGAGGGGGAGTGTGATGCGTACATCGAAGCTCGTGGGTGGGCTGTTCCTGCTGCTGCTCGCGGCGGGGTGGCTTCCCTCCCCGGCGAGCGCGGAAAACGAGGCAACCGCCACGGTGGCGCCCGAGGTGCGCAGCGCGATCGAGCGCATGGGTGCCTATCTCGACGGCCTGGCGTCGTTCCGGATCCGCGCGCACGGGATCTCGGACGAGATCGACGAGGACACCGGTCGGCGCCTCCAGTTCGGCTCGACGATCGAAGCGACGCTCCGCCGGCCCGACCGGCTGCGCCTCACCCACACCACTGCGGGTGGACGGCAGGAGTTCTTCTACGACGGCGCGAGACTCACACTCCACGACACCGAGCCCGGCTACTGGGCGGCCTTTCCGGTCGTTGGCGACGTCGACACCGCGCTCGAGAGGGCGAGTGAAGAGATCGACGTGGTGCCGCCGCTGGCCGACTTCTTCTACCGTGCGCCCCAGGAGATCCTCGCCGAGCACGCGGCATCGGGGATCGCGCTCGGGCCGGATCTCGTCGACGGCGTCCTGTGCGAGCACTTCGCGTTCTCGCGTGAAGACACCGATTGGCAGGTGTGGATCGAGGCGGGAGACCGACCGGTGCCGAGGAAGCTCGTGATCACCTCGACGGATCTCCCCGGCACGCCGCAGTTCGGCGTGGTCATCACGTCCTTCGAGCCCGGCGTCGAAGCCGAGGACGCGTTGTTCGAGTTCGTGCCGCGCGAGGGAGCGACCCGGATCGAGTTCCTCCGGGTGGAGCCCGACGACGAGGCAAGCGAGGAACCGTCATGAGCCGAGCTTCGCGATTTCTCACGTGGGCGCTCGCGCTCGGCCTGTCCGGTGCGTTGCTCGGGCTCCCCGCACCCGTCCCGGAGCCGCTCGGAGTCTCGGCCGCCGAGGCTGCGCCGCGCGGGGCGCACCGGACGGGGCGACGCTCGGCACGTCGTCACCACGGTCGCCATCACCGCCACGACGTGCGGCGCACACGGCGCGCCGTGGCCATCACGGCCATCGCGATCGGTACCGTCGCACGTTCGCTGCCGCGCGACTGCCGCATCGTCGTCTGGCACGATGTCACCTACCACAGCTGCGGTTCGACCTGGTATCAGCCGCGCTACGAGGGCACCACGATCGTCTACGTTGTGGTGACGGAGCCTTACTGATGTCATTCGTCACGCCGAACCCCTTCCGCTTCTTCTTCCGACTGGGTCTGGTGATCCTGCTCGTCGGCGCACTCGGCTGCGGTGCCGTGCGTGCGCGCCGATCGGCTCCCGAGCCCTCCGGCTTCCTCGGCGACTACTCCCAGCTGGCGCCTCGAGAAGACTTGGACGCGCTCCTCATCTACGTGAGCGACGACGCGCGCTGGGACCGGTATTCCGCGATCGAGCTCGACTCCGTGACGCTCTGGACGACCGAAGGGACCGCGCGCCTGACCGAGGAGGAGCAGCAGATGCTCTCCGACGTGCTCTACGAATCGCTCGCGGAGGCGTTGGGCGCGCGTTTTCAGCTCGCCGAACGCAGCGGCCCCGAGGTGTTGCGAGTCCGCGCCGCACTGACCCAGGCGAAGGGCGCCAACGTGCCGATGCGCGCGCTCTCGACGTTCGTGCCGCAAGCGCTCCTGCTCTCCGCCGGTGTCGGTCTCTCGCTGGATACGGCCGCGACCGTGGGCACCGCGACCGTCGAGCTCGAGGTTCTCGACTCGGTGACCGACCGGCGGCTCGCGGCGCTCGTCGACCAGCGCGCCGGCACCAAGTCGATGCTGGCCGGCAGCCGCACGTTCAAGACCTGGGGCGACGTGGAAGCGGCGTGTGACTTCTGGGCCGAGCGGGTCGCCACGGGTCTCGAGACCCAGGGCGTTCGCACGCGCCCCGAAGCGCCGTGATCCGACACGGTCTCAACGAGGAGAAACGACAATGGCCAGGTTCCTGACACTTCTCTTCGCGGCGGTGATCGCGTCGGCTCTCTTCGCCAACGTCAGCCCCGCCAAGCCCGACAAGGTGGATGGCGTGAACGTGCCGTTCGGTCGCGTCCCGCAGGAGATCTCGGGCAACCGCTATCCGCGGACCTACTACCCGAACACGGAGAAGGTCGGCGCGGACGAGATGCGCATCACCGCGCTCGGGACCGGCATGCCGAACCAGTCGCCCAGCAACGTCGCTGCGTCGTTCCTCGTCGAGCTGGGCAACGGCGAGTCGTTCCTGTTCGATCTCGGAACCGGAGCCACCGACCGCCTGGCGGGCCTCGAGGTCGACTATTCGGTACTGGACAAGGTCTTCGCCAGCCATCTGCATACCGACCATGTCGGCGACGTCGCCGCGCTCTGGGTCGGGGGCTGGCTGAATGGGCGCTACGAGCCGCTCCACCTCTACGGCCCGTCGGGCTCGACGCCGGAGCTGGGGACCAAGGTCCACATCGACCACATTCGCGAGGCCTGGGCGTGGGATGTCACGTCCCGGGCGGGCACGCTCCCGAACGCGGGCGGTGAGATCGTCGCACACGAGTTCGACTTCTCGAAGACTGCCGTCATCTACGAAGAGAACGGCGTCAAGGTGACCACGTTCCCGGCCATCCACATCCGCGACGGCTCCGTCAGCTTCCGGCTCGACTGGAACGGCTTGAGCTTCGTCTTCGGCGGCGACAGCGTCCCGAACAAGTGGTTCGTCGAGGAGGCCAAGGGCGCGGACGTCGTGGTGCACGAGTGCTTCTTCACGCCGGAGCAGTGGATGGACATCGCCGGCTTCCCGTACAAGCAGGCGTACTGGGTGACTTCCCAGATCCACACGCCGCCGCAGGGCTTCGGCAAGCTGATGTCGATGGTGAAGCCGCGTCTGGCCGTGGCCTACCACTACTGGAACCACCGCGACATCGAGCTCGAGATCTTCGAAGGAGTTCGGGAAACATACGACGGGCCGTTGGCGATGGCCGACGACCTCACGGTCCTGAACGTCACGAAGGACCACATCGAGGTTCGGGAGGTCACCTTCAACCACGAAGCGTGGCCCCAGGGCACCAGCAAGGAGTGGGACACCGCGCCGCGCGGAGACCCGGCGACGGGCCTGATGTCGGACTGGCTGCGGGAGGGCACCCTGGAAGGCCTGAACCCGCCGCCCACGCAGCCGCTCGACTGAGCGGGAGTCGATATAGTCGCCGCGGACAAGAGAAGACTACCGAGAGGAGATTCATGAGCTCGCATCGCAAGTCAGTAGCCGCACTCACAGGTCTGATCGTGACCGCCACGCTGGCGGGCGCGTATCTCCTGGGACGCTCGGACGAGCGGGCCGGGCGGTCGTTCGCGTTGACGCGGCCCGCGCACGCGGCCGAGAGCCCCGCGATTTCACCCGTTGACGCGCGCGCTCGTGATTTCTACGCGCCCAATAGCGAGGACCTGCGGCCGGACGAGATGCGCTTGATCGCCTGTGGCACCGGCATGCCCACGGCGCGTCCGAAGCAAGCGGCGTCGTGCTGGCTGCTCGAGCTGGGGAACGGGGACAAGTTCATCTTCGACATCGGCACCGGATCTGCAGAGCGCATCGCAGCCATGCAGATCCCCTACAACTTCCTCGACAAGGTCTTCCTGAGCCACCTGCATACCGACCACTTCGGCGATCTGGATGCGTTGTTCGTGGGGGGCGCACTGGCCGGCCGTCAGAAGCCGTTGCGCGTCTGGGGCCCGAGCGGCGACACCCCGGAGCGAGGCACGAAGTACGCGCTGGACCACCTGTACAAGGCGCTGACCTGGGACCTCGATGGTCGTGCGGGGATCACCGATCCACGTGGATACCAGCCTTTCGATGTCACCGAGTTCGACTACCACGGCGTGAACGAGATCGTCTATCAGGAGAACGGCGTCACGATTCGATCCATCCCCGCCATCCACTCCCTGGACGGTCCGGTGAGCTTCATCCTCGAGTGGGAGGGTATGAAGTTCGTGTTCGGAGGCGACACTTATCCGAACAAGTGGTTTGCGGAGCATGCGAAGGACGCCGACCTGGCGATTCACGAGTGCTTCATCGCCGTGCCCGACATGATCGACAAGTTCCAGTTCACACCGCAGAGCGCTCTGGCCGTGGGCACCCAGATCCACACCTCCCCGGAAGCATTCGGCAAGATGATGTCGATCATCGAGCCGCGGATGGCGGTGGCCTATCACTTCTTCAAGGACTTCGACACCACGGGGGCGATCAGCGAGGGCATCCGGTCGACCTACGACGGCCCGCTGAGTCTCTCCGAGGACTACATGGTCTGGAACATCACCAAGGACGACATTCGCGTGCGGATGGCGATCGTCGATGAAGACGTCTGGCCGCCTCCGGCCACCGGGAAGCCGCAGCTACCCGATCCGAGTCTCAGGATTCCGTATTCGGACGCGATCGCGGGCGGCCGATACGACATGAAGAGCGTGATTCAGCCCACGTACGACCAGATCAACGAGAAATACGGACTCGACGAGAAGCAGGAGTGAGCCGGACCCCAGCGGGGGCGCTATTGCATCCAGCCGAACATCGCCGACGGCACGGCCGGGATGATGAAGAAGCGCAGGTCCCACTGTGATCCGACCGTGTCGGGGCGGATCACGTTGTAGTGGAACTCGAGGCCGACGCGCACCGGCACCTTGCCGATCTGGAACGTCTTGTTGATGCCGAGCCCGATCGGGACGGTGTAGCGTTCGTCGCTGTCCGCCTCCCAGTTGATGATGATGTTCGGTCCCGCGCCGATCGACGTCGTTTCGTTCAGTGAGTAGTAGTACAGGTACTGCAGGTTCGTGATCGCGACGTCGTCCCGGCGGCTGGGGCCCGCGTAATCGAAGTAGTTCTGCATCAGGCCGCCGACCTTCCACTTCTTGCCCAGGTAGACGTAGAGCAACGAGGGGCCGGCCGACCACTTTCCGTCGCCGAGGATGTCTTCGCTCGCCGTCGGGAACGACAGGTTGAAGCCCGCACCCCAGACGGAGGTGGCGCCGCTTGCGTGCTTGATCCCCTGCTTCGGGGAGAAGAGGCCGACGTAGTACATGTCGCCGAAGCCCGTCTCCCGGCCGCCGAACGCGTCGATCGGCAGGAGCGAGGGGCTATTGGAAGGCGGCTGGCTCGGTCCGCCGCCGGCCGGCAGGAACGAGCTCCGGCCCTTCATGAAGTCGTCGATCTTGCCCTGGTCGAGCGGCACGCTCGGGACGTTCCAGATGACTCGGCTGATGAGGTTCCAGTCTTCGCTGATGCCCTTCGGGAACTGGGCGATGCCCATGTAGTTGTACTGGTACTCGGCGTCGACCCCCTTCACGTCGTCGTTCGTCAGCCGGAACATGTCGAACTGCGTGAAGAGCATCGCGACGTTTCCGACCGGGTTGTCCATCAACGCCGACATCTGGGCGAGGGTGGGCTCGCAGCCCGCCTTCATGACCTCGCCGAGATCCGCGTACGGATCTTCCCGGTATGCCCGGCACTCGTCCGAGAGTTCGTCCCCGGGAAGAGCTCTGGCGGGGGCGGCAGCCAGGGCCACCAGCCCGACGGCCAGCAGCCCGAGCCCCGCTGCGAATCCGAACCGTGTCCTCCGGCGAACTCCGTTGCGCTCGAATCGCTCGTCCATCTTCTCCCCCTCGCTTTCGGGCTGCTCATCCCGGTAGCCCTCAGGCCCGCAGGCCCGTTGGACGGAATGGAGCCATCGACAGACCCACATGCTGTTGCGGGACAGGACACCGGTGTATGGAAGGATCGCATCTAGCAGGGGGTCCTTCAAGGCCGGTCCGTCTGGTAGCCGGTGCGAGTTGCCCCACTCGCGATAGATGTGCGAAGGGTCGTGTATGGCCACGGGCGATCGGAAGCTCCTCACACGGGACGATTGGCTGGCGGCAGCGCTCGAAGCGTTGCTCGAGGGTGGGCTCGAGGCGGTTCGGGTGTTGCCGCTCTCGAAGCGCCTCGGCGTGAGCCGGGGGAGCTTCTACTGGCACTTCGCCGACCGGGAGGAACTGCTCCACAGCATTCTCGAGTACTGGGAGCGCGTGTTCACCGACGTGGTGATCGAGGAGCTCGCGAGCGCTCCGGGAGCTCCGCGACGACGAATCTGGCGGTTCATGAGTCTGGTCGTCGAACAGCAGCTGTCTCGCTACGACCCGGCGATTCGCGCGTGGGCTCTCTACGACAAGGAGGCGGCACGCGCGGTGCGCCGCGTCGACGGGAAGCGACTGGCCATCGTCGAGAGCTTGTTCCGGGATGCGGGGTTCAGCCCGCAGCAGGCCACAGCCCGCTCGCGACTCCTCGCCGTCTATCTCATCGGCGACGATCTCGTCCTCGTCCACGAGGAGCCGGAGGCACGCAAGAAGCTCCTGCGCCTGCGGTATCGGATGCTCGTGGCGGAGCCCTGAAGCCCAGCACGAGGGGTCTCAAGGTCCCTCCCCGACGGGACGATTCAACGAGGGAACCCTCTCCTCGGGAGATCCCATGTCCAGAGTCCGTCTCGCCGTCGTCGGTACTTTCTTCTTTCTCGGCCTGCTGGCTGCACCGGCTGCCGCCTGGAAGGGCGATCTCGCCGGGCTGGTCCGCCCGATTGCGGAGGTGCAGGAGCACGCCGAGTCGGGTGACCTGGTCGCCATCGAAGGGACGGTCTCCGAGCGGCGCAGCGGGCACGGCGAGCTGATCGTCCTGCGCGTCGAGGATTCCTCCGGCGAGCTGTGGGTGGCGATTCCCGAGTACGTCTACCGCGATCTCGGCAACTCGCCGCTCCACAAGCGTGCGCGCTTCTTCGGGAAGTGGGACCACAAGTACATGGACGACGACACCTGGGGCATCCGCGTGCAGCGGGTCGAGCGCTCGGACGCGCCCGCGTCTGCCGCAGACTGACCGCTTCTCCCGGCCCTTTTTCAAGGGCCCCAACACGCTCGCCCCCGCCGGGTGCTGCCCTATGATCCGCGGCTCCGATGAGCCGGCTCTTCCGCGATCCCCTGCTCCACTTCCTGCTCGGCGGGGCGCTGCTCTTTGGGCTGTACGACCTGGTGGGCGACGGCCCGGAGAGCCGCGATCGCGTGATCGTCGGCGAGGCCGAGGTGGAGCGTCTCGCGACGACGTTCGCCCGCACGTGGATGCGGCCGCCGACGCGCGCCGAACTCGACGGGCTGATCGACGATTTCATCACCGAAGAGATCCTCTACCGCGAGGCCCTCGAGCTGGGGCTCGATCGCAACGACCTCGTGATCCGGCGGCGACTGCGACAGAAGATGGAGTTCCTCGCGCAGGACCTTTCGAATCCGACCGCCGACGATGCCGCGCTCCAGGCGTTTCTGGCGGAGAACCCCGATCGGTTTCGTGAGCCCGAGCGCTGGAGCTTCCGGCAGCTCTTCTTCGATCCCGCACGAGACGGCGCGGCGCGAGCGAGCGAGCGGCTCGCCGGTCTGCGAGCCGATTCCGATGGCGAGGGCGACGCCGACGGGGCCGCGGGCGATCCCACTTTGTTGCCTCGCACGCTCGAGCGCGCTTCGGCCCGCGAGATCGACGGCACGCTCGGCGCGGGATTTGCCGCGCAGCTGGCGGGTGCGGAGGTCGGCGAGTGGTCGGGCCCGTACGCGTCGAGCTTCGGACTGCACCTCGTTTTCGTGCGCGAGCGCACTCCGGGGCGTCTGCCGGCGCTCGAGGAGATCCGGCCGCTCGTCGAGCGGGAGAGGTCGGCCGCGGAACGGCGCGCACTCAAGGAGCGCTTCGAGCAGGGGATTCGCGAGCGCTACGAGATCGAAGTCCAGCTGCCTGCGTCGGCGAAGCCGCCGTCGTGAGGCGGCGCGCGCACTCCGTCGGGTGTCTCGGGTGGGTCGGCGCGCTGTGGATCGCGGCTTCTCTCGTCGCGGCAGTGGCGTCGGCCCACGAAGTGCGACCGGGCTACCTCGAGATGCGAGAGCTGGCCAGCGATCGTTGGAGCGTGCTCTGGAAGGTGCCCGCGCGCGGCGATCGACGTCTCGGGCTCACGCTCGAGCTCCCGGCGACGTGCGAGCGGGACGAAGGGCTGTCGTGGATGGCGGGCGGCGCCTACCTCGAACGGTTCGAGATGCAGTGTCCCGGCGGCCTGCTGGGTTCGGAGATCGTGATCGCCGGGCTCGAGGGCACGCGCACCGACGTGGTCGCGAGGGTCGAGCCGCAGGGCGGCACGACGCAGACCGCGCGGCTGACGCCCGATGCGGCGGCGTTCACGGTGACCGGGGCGGCCGGCTGGGTCGAGGTCGCGATGACCTACACCGTGCTCGGCTTCGAGCACATTCTGCTCGGGCCCGATCACCTGTTGTTCGTCCTCGCGCTGCTGTTCCTCGTGGGAAACGGCAGACGCCTCGTCGGGACGATCACCGCGTTCACGCTCGCGCACAGCCTGACGCTCGCGGCCGCGACGCTCGGCTGGGTTCACGTGCCGCCGCCTCCGGTCGAGGCGGTGATCGCGCTGAGCATCCTCTTCACGGCCGTCGAGCTGGCCCACTCCCGCGACCGCCAGGGGCTGGCGCAGCGTCGGCCGTGGCTCGTCGCGTTGTCTTTCGGACTGTTGCACGGGTTCGGCTTCGCGGGGGCGCTCAGTGAGGTGGGTTTGCCGGAGCATGCGATTCCCGCCGCACTGCTCTTCTTCAACGTCGGAGTCGAGCTGGGTCAGCTCGTGTTCGTGGCCGGAGTGGTGGCCGCGCTGGCCGTGGCGGCGCGCGTGTGGACGGGGGCCTCGGCGCCGTGGCCGGTGGCGAACCGTATCGCGCGGCCGGCCGCGTACGCGATCGGGATCCCGGCGGCGTACTGGTGCCTCGAGCGGACCGCCGCGTTCTGGCGCTCCTGACCCGCCAAGTCAGTCGTCGGCTTCGGTTCCGCCGAGTCCGATCTCCGCGAGGCGTCGCTCGAGAAACGCGCCGGCGGTGATCGGCGGGAAGGCGGCCAGTCGCTCGGGCGTCGCGAACGTCGGGAGGACCGAGAGGTCGCATTCGGGGGCCGGGTGCGCGAAGAACGGGAGCGAGTAGCGCGACCGATTCGCCGCGCCCGGAGGGTTCACGACTCGATGGGTCGTGGACGGGATCACGCCACCGGTCACCTGCCGCAGCATGTCTCCCGAGTCCGCGACGATCTGGTGGCGCTTCGTGTCGACCGCACGCCACCCACTCGGAGTCTCGATTTCGAGTCCGGCGTCGGTGGCTCCACAGAGAAGCGTCACGAGGTTGATGTCCTCGTGCGGGGCGGCTCGGAGCGCAGCCCGGTCGCTCGCTTCGCGGAGGGGTGGATAGTGCAGCGCGCGCAGGATGCTGTTGCCCTCGTGGAGGAGCGACGAGAACGTGGGCTCGGGGAGATCGAACGCGTGCGCCAGCGTGGTGAGGAGCTGCGCGGCGCAGCGGTCGAGCGCGGCATAGAGCGGGGAAAGCGAATCGCGGAGCTCGGGAAGCGCTTCGGGCCAGCGGTTGGCCCCGTAGCGGTCGCGCCCGACGTGGAAGAACTCCTTCAGGTCCGGGGTCGCGAAGTCGCGCGCGTGCTCGATGCCGAACGGGGTGAAGCCGCGCTGCCCGTCCGGGCCGGCCGCGACCTCGAGCTTGACCGGCTCGGGGAGCCCGAAGAACCGCTCGATCGTCGCATAGGCGCGGTC
>Ga0224508_10001948_pt1 | contig 18085 bp, 19 predicted proteins | sample SF_Jan12_sed_USG_4_FD_170157 | JGI IMG/M metagenome (GOLD analysis project Ga0224508, IMG submission 170157) | Sediment microbial communities from San Francisco Bay, California, United States - SF_Jan12_sed_USGS_21 | ecosystem: Environmental > Aquatic > Marine > Sediment | place: USA... | reverse complement strand
CGGCATACATTCTAATCAGATCGGTTTTCCTGGCGGTAAATCTGAAAAGACCGACCTGGATTTTGAACAAACGGCGCTGCGGGAAATGCATGAGGAAGTAGGCGTACCCCCTCAAAAAGTGCATGTCATAAGGTCGTTGACCCGTTTGTATATTCCGCCTTCCAATTTTGAAGTATTTCCTTATATGGGAATGCTCTCCTCTCCCCAGGAATTTACACCGGATACCAGCGAAGTGGAAGCCCTGGTTGAGGTCTCCCTGGCCGATCTAATGGATCCTGAGCGGAAGATCACGCAATCGGTGAACACGTCATACGCGAAAGATGTGCAGGTACCTGCTTTTCATTTAGGCGGTCATGTGGTTTGGGGAGCAACAGCTATGATGCTAAATGAGATCCTGGAACTTTTTCGAAGGGGCCAATAATCGATATTTTGTATGTTTGTAGCCTATGGGTTTGTTTAAGGAAAATCCGTTTGGACATATTCTCTTTCTGAAGTTATGGCTAATCCGAGTTTTGGGTCTGATGACCCATCAACGATACAAAGGCTTTAATAAGCTGGAGATCGAAGGATCAGATATTCTTCGGAACTTACCAGAGACCAATGTCTTATTTATCAGCAACCATCAGACTTATTTTGCTGATGTTGTGGCCATGTTCCACGTTTTTAATGCCAGTCTCAGCGGCAGAAATGATTCCATCAAGAATATAGGGTATCTATGGAAACCTAAACTCAATATTTATTATGTTGCCGCAGCTGAGACAATGAAAAAAAGTCTTTTGACCAAGATACTGGCCTATGTTGGGTCTGTAAGTATTGAACGTACCTGGAGAGCCGATGGGCAAGATGTGAACCGGACTGTGAAAATGAGCGACATTACCAATATAGGCGTGGCTCTGGACGATGGTTGGGTGATTACCTTTCCACAAGGAACAACAACACCCTGGAAACCACTTCGTAAAGGGACGGCCCATATCATTAAAAAATTTAAACCTATTGTTGTACCCGTCGTGATCGATGGCTTTAGAAGATCTTTCGATAAGAAAGGATTACGTATCAAGAAAAAAGGCATCTTACAGTCCATGGTGATCAAAGAACCCCTCCAGTTTGACTATGATAATGAGAGTGTGGATTCTATCATAGAAAAACTGGAATACGCTATTGAACAACACCCTTCTTTTCTTAAAGTGATACCTAAGGAAGTGATAGCTGCCTATGAAGAAGCGCATAAAGAACGCAAGTGGCGGAAAGAGCGTTAGACTTCTAACTTCTTTAATTCCCGGTAATTAGCGCGTAGCCTATTAAGGAGAATTCCATATAACAACCTGTAAAACAGCCATATAAGCGCTACAATTGCAGCAATAACAATGATGATGGTCCCTACTACCATGATCCAGAACAAGGTTTCATTACCGGCATTAGCCGCGGCTTCCTGGATCTGAACACTTTCTTTTCCAAACCGCAGAGATCCATACAGGAACATGCCCAGTGAAACACAAAAGATGGCAATATTGAACCAAACATATTGGGTTACCGTTCGTTTTACCCGAAGTATTGATTTCATCAATTTAGAGGCAGAATCTGTGACTTCTATTTGCTTATAATTCCGGTAGAACATATAAATAAAAAAGACCAGAACGATATAATTTATTATTGTAAGAATAGTTGAAAATTCAAAAATATGCCACTCCTTTTCCAGGGCCAATGAATCCTTATCATAGGATAGCAGATTCAATAAGGCCCAGAAAACAAATTCAATGATGCTGATATAAAAGATCCATTTAACAATGGAGGAAGATTTCTTCCACGTCATTTTATAGAGTTCGTCATAGGAAAGTTTGGGCAATTCCTCCCCTCTGCGTTGCCAATCTTTTTTCAATAGATCCAGTCCGTCCTTCATTTCATCATGGATTAAGTATAGTTCTCAGTTTTGTTTTGATCCGATTCATCTTCACTCTTGCATTTACTTCGGTGATCCCCAGGGTTGAGGAGATCTCTGAATAATCTTTTTCTTCCAGGTACAGGAATACCAGGGCCTTATCAATATCGCCAAGTTGTCTTATGGCATCATACATAAGTTTTAACTGCTGTTCTTCGGTCGGGTCGTATTCATCAGCCTTAATTTTAAAAATGACTGAATCATAATTCTGTGTACTTACCCGTCGCTTGGATTTGCGATAGAGTGTAATGGCGGTATTTAAGGCTACTCTATACATCCAGGTACTGAATTTAGATTCCCCCCTGAATTTTGGATATGCTTTCCATAACTGTATAGTTATTTCCTGGAAAAGATCATTATGTGCATCTTTATCCGAGGTATATAAACTGCAAACCTTATGAACAATGTTCTGGTTTGTCTCCAGTTCGGTCACAAATTGGTGTTCCAGTTCTTTGTTCACTATACAGTTGGTCGTTGTAAAGAATTAGTCTAATTAAGCCGAGTGATGTTACACTAATAGATGATTTTCTATTGCCTATAGTCAAGTGCAGGAGCCCTATCGCCTAATAGTGGGATATACTGAAAATCGGCACCCCGTCGTTCTACAAACTCACTTTTGGCTGCTTTTATTAAATCGGGATTTTTAAAAAGGTCCACGGCAGTTAGTGCCAGGGTCTTTGCAGCGATGATCATTCCTTTATGACCTATGGAAGTGCCTCCTGCCGCTACAGCCTGCCAGCTATGCGCAGGCGTGCCAGGTACCCAGGTGGCCGCACCCATCCCTACGGTTGGAACGGCAAAACTAACATCGCCCACATCGGTTGACCCATAAGCTTTAGCCTCTGTTTTGAAGGGCTGTACGCTTAAAGCTACATCGGTGTTAGCTTCCTCATGACCAAGGCTAACAGCGATCTTGTTCGCGAATTCAAGTTCTTTATCTGTGTAGGTCATACCGCCCACTTTACTTAGGTTATCATGCATTCTCTTTTGAAGGGTGAGATTAGGTAATAATTCATGAACTCCATTGATCATTTCATAATCCATAGTAGTTCCTGTACCCAGGGCAGCCCCCTCTGCCGCCTTAACAATTCGGTCAAATAAATCGATGACTACATCTCTTCGGTTATGTCGTGCATAGTAATACACTTCAGCGAAATCCGGAACAACATTGGGTGCTTTACCGCCTGAAGTGATCACATAGTGAATACGTGCCTTCTCAGGAATATGCTCCCGCATCATATTAACCATGGCATTCATCGCTTCTACACCGTCTAATGCAGAGCGTCCCATCTGAGGAGCTCCGGCTGCATGGGCAGAGATACCATGGAATCGAAATTTTGCAGATTTGTTTGCCAGGGCTGCACCGGCGCTGGCTGCATTCTGTGAAGACGGATGCCAATGCAGGGCTACATCCACATCATCAAATAAGCCTGCACGTACCATGTACACTTTGGCCCCTCCACCTTCTTCTGCAGGACAGCCTATGAGTCGGACTGTTCCTGACGTGCCACTTGAATCCAACCAATTTTTGGCCGCTATGGCTGCGGCAGAAGAGGCAGTTCCAAATAGATGATGGCCGCATGCATGACCGGCATCTTTACCCGCTGATTTTTTCTCAGCTACAGCCTCCTGTGATAATCCCGGTAAGGCATCATATTCAGCAAGGATGGCAATTACGGGCGATCCACTGCCGTATTCGGCAACAAAGGCCGTAGGAATATCAGCTACGCCACTTTGTATGCTAAATCCTTCCTTTTCCAGTGTCTCTTTTAGAAGCGCAGAACTCTTGTATTCTAAATAACCCATCTCTGCTTCGCTCCAAATAGTATGAGCAATTTCGGCATAGACTTCTTTTTTAGAATCTATCTCTTGCATAATATTGGCTGCGTCTGCCTGTGCAGCAACTGAGGAAAATACTAGTATGGTAATGGCTGTAGTCACAAATCTCATAAATTCTTTAAATTTTGATGAAGGATAAATGTAGGGATTGACATGTAAAAGACAAACTAAATGGGCATAGTTCTAAAAGGTATTCACTCTTCCTGGGCCTTTCCACCCCGGATTAGGAGCCATTGAGACAATCCATAGGTCGCCATAATGGCTATATTGCCAAATGGGATTGATTCATTGAATTTGTCCCAGGCCAAAAGCGAATCAGATAACATAAAGAACAAGGCGCCTGCAAGTACAAATTTATAAGAACGCAGCGGAACATAGCCTTTCCGCATAAAAGCTACAGTCACTAATAACCATAGGATTAGCATATATGCGATCACATAAGGCTGGTTTTCTCCTAGTCCGTCCGATATATTCCAAAAGATAAAGATGGCATATGCCGTGACAAGTATAATACCAAGGGGTAAATGCCCGGGTTTAAAATAGCCACGGCGGACAAAGGCTAATATATAACAGATATGAGCCAAAAGAAATACGAACAATCCAAAGAGAAAATAATATTCTGAGTTTGAGATGAACATGAGTAATACATCACCCATCAAAGAAAATATGAGTCCCGCCATGAGGTAATGCTTGAGTCGGGATAAGTCAAACTTTTGCAAGGCAAGCCATATGATAAGGCTCCCAACGATGGCCGGTTTGGTGATATATCGCAACCATGGAAGTTCCGGGAAATGCAAGGCTACTATATCTCCCAGGAGGATCAAAAAAAAGATGATGGTGAATTGTTTGCTCATGCGGATCTTAATTTACATATTTACATCAACTCATATTCTAAGTTCAAAAGTGGCATATCCTGATCAATTCCTGGGGTGAAATTTTTCCAATACACCTTGAAGGTGACTTCTGTCTACATGCATATAGATCTCTGTTGTCGTTATACTTTCATGCCCTAGCATTTGCTGGATCGCCCTGAGATCAGCTCCGTTTTCCAACAGGTGTGTTGCAAAGGAATGTCGGAATGTATGTGGACTAATATTTTTTTGAAGGCCGATTTTTTCTGCAAGTGTTTTGACGATGGTAAAGATCATGGCGCGTGTTAATTGCTTGCCCCTCCGGTTTAGAAAAACAAAATCTTCATGTCCTTTTTGCACCTTGATCCGAGGCCGTACTTCATTACTGTACAACTTGATATATTTAATTGTATGATTTGCAATGGGCACAAAACGCTGCTTATCGCCTTTTCCTGTAACTTTTATAAATCGTTCATCGAAGTATAGATCAGAGAGTCTTAAGTTCACCAATTCGCTTACACGAAGCCCGCATCCGTAAAGAGTCTCCAGGATGGACCGATTGCGTTCCCCTTCAGGGGTGCTGAGGTCTATGGCCTTTATTAGGGCATCAATTTCATCCAGGCTCAAGGTATCTGGTAATTTCCTGCCTAGTTTAGGAGTTTCGATCAACTCCATCGGACTTTCTTTTCTATATCCTTCAAAAACCAGGTAATCAAAAAAACTTCGAAGGCCGGAGATGAGTCGCGCTTGAGATCTTGGATTCAGTTCTTTTGCCATTTCATATACAAATTGCTCGATCTCATCCCGGGAAATGACATCCGGCTTTAGCGGAATAGAATGGGTATTGACATATGTCCTTAATTTCCTTACATCCCTGGTATAATTCGAAATAGAGTGGGCGGCCAATCCCCGTTCTAAACGCAGGTAATGTTCAAAATCCTGTATGGCAGCATCCCATTTCACAATCTAAAGATACCGTTTATTCATTTTGGACCGATCCCGATTTTAATCTGGCACTACCTTTGCTTACGAAAGATTAGTACATTTGAATAACACCTTAAAGCGAACACTATTATGAAAAAATCACACGTACTTCTGATCTGCGCCGTCCTCGGATGGCAATTGGGCACTGCTCAGGGAGTAAATTTTGGAATCACCGGCGGATTATTAAATACTGATGCAAAAATTGACATTTCCGTTTTTAATTTCTCATTGGCAGAATTAGATGCTGTTAATAATACAGGGTTTTATATAGGGGTACTCGTCGATATTGAGGCTGCGCCTAATTTTCATATTCAACCAGAAATAACCTATGGGAGCGCAGAAGATCTATCTTTTATCTTTGTGCCCATAATGATGAAGTATTATGTCATTCCAAAATTGAATTTACAACTGGGACCTCAGTTCAACTTTTCTTCTGAACTGGGCGATATCAAGCAGGCTATTAGGGATATAGAAGGTGTTATAGGAACGAATGGCGATCTTGATGACGTATTAAATTCGACAGCAATTGACCTGGGCTTTGGTGCCGGCTTTGATTTTACTAAGAAATTACGCGCACAGGCACGCTATGCGCTACCGTTAACAGATATCTATGACGGACCTCTTGGCGGCTCATTGGATATTAAGAATAGCAGCTTTCAAATAGGGCTTGCCTATATGTTTTAATATGAAGCTTATCATTATTAATGGTCCTAACCTGAACCTTCTGGGGTCCAGGGAACCTGATATTTATGGAGGACAGTCCTTTGAAGATTTTTTCGTGGGCCTTAGCTCGAAGTATCCTCAGCTTGAGTTGAGCTATTATCAATCGAATATTGAAGGAGAATTGATCAGTAAGATCCAGGAAGTGGGTTTTGATCACGATGGTATCATCCTTAACGCAGCAGCCTATACACATACATCCGTAGGTATTGGCGATGCGGTAAAAGCCGTGGAAACGCCTGTTGTTGAAGTACACATTTCCAATACATTTGCTCGTGAAGAATTCCGGCATCAATCCCATATTTCGGCAGGAGCCAAAGGGGTGATTCTGGGATTTGGCTTGCAGAGCTACCACTTAGCCATCCAGAGCTTTCTTGACAGCTAAAGGCTTCAAGACTTTTTCATCCAGGTAAAATGTTCCGAAGGGAAGCAGCGCAGCTACGATAAGCCATATCATTTTGCGAAATTTCCATTTTCGTTCCATGGCAAACGTCACGGCTATGGCTACATATATAATAAAGAGGCCTCCGTGTGCATAACCAATTACCTTATTGGGTTCTCCCAAACCTGCCATATATTTTAAGGGCATGCTGATAACAAATAATGCTAAATAAGAAATGCCTTCCAGGATGGCAACGATGCGAAAGAGTAATAGCATAATTATAAATGGATCACTTCGTCATAGGCGTCGGCAACGGCTTCCATAACGGCTTCACTCATAGTAGGGTGAGGGTGAACCGCCTTAAGGATCTCATGTCCGGTTGTCTCCAGCTTTCTGCCAACAACGGCTTCAGCGATCATATCAGTGACCCCGGCCCCGATCATGTGGCAGCCCAGCCATTCTCCGTATTTGGCATCAAAGATCACTTTTACAAAGCCATCCGAATTACCCGAAGCTTGAGCCTTCCCGCTAGCCGAAAATGGAAATTTCCCCACTTTTATATCCAGGCCTTTATCTTTTGCCTGCTTTTCCGTCAGTCCTACTGAGGCGATCTCAGGCATGCAATAGGTACATCCTGGAATATTGCCATAATCCAAAGGCTCTACATGCATACCTGCAAGTTTTTCAACACAGAGAATTCCTTCGGCTGAAGCAACATGAGCAAGGGCCTGGCCAGGGGTCACGTCACCAATGGCGTAGTAACCGGCTATATTTGTTTCGTAATAATCATTTACCAGGATCTTATCGCGGTCTGTCTTGATCCCAACCGCTTCGAGGCCAATATTTTCAATATTCGTTTTAATTCCTACAGCAGATAATACCATGTCTGCTTCCAATTCTTTATCCCCTTTATCTGTTTTTACCGTGGCGATAATACCATCCCCTGAAGTATCTACTGCAGTGACTTCAGAAGAGGTCATGATCTTGATTCCCTGCTTTTTAAGACTGCGTTCTAACTGCTTTGATACTTCTTCATCTTCTACAGGTACTACATTGGGCAGGAATTCTACAACGGTCACTTCTGTCCCCATGGCATTGTAGAAATAAGCAAATTCAATACCGATGGCCCCACTACCAACTACAATAAGCGATTTGGGTTGCTTTTCTAGTGTCATGGCCTCTCTGTAGCCTATGATCTTTTTGCCATCCTGTGGCAAGCTGGGTAATTCTCTGCTGCGCGCTCCGGTAGCAACAATAATATGCTTGGCCTGGTGCTCAGTAACCTTGTCTGTCTTATCCTTAACCGAGATCTTTTTTCCCGGCATCAAGGTTCCATAGCCTTCCAGGACATCTATCTTATTCTTTTTCATCAGAAAGTTAACCCCTTTGCTCATGCCGGCGGCTACATTCCTGCTTCTTGAGACAACAGCATTGAAATCCTTGTCGACTTCCTTAACCTTTAATCCGTAGTCCTCAGCATGTTGTAAGTATTCAAATACCTGCGCCGATTTAAGAAGGGCTTTTGTAGGGATACACCCCCAATTCAGGCAAACACCACCGAGGTTTTCCTTTTCTACAATCGCTGTTTTAAATCCTAATTGAGAAGCCCTGATGGCTGTCACATACCCACCTGGACCGCTGCCCAGGACAATGATATCGTAAGAACTCATTTGCCTATGATTTTTGTTGTTTTATGCGGAGGCAAAGGTACAAAACCAAACGAAACAGAAAGGGGGTTTTTAGGCAGTGCCTATCCTCTGAGATTTTCTATTTTGAATTGAAGTAGTTCTTGTTAAATTCTTCTGATTTCCCTTTGGGGATAGAAAGGGAAGTCCATTGCTCTCCCTTGATCGATTTCCCCAGATAAACGATCTGACCAACGTGGCTTGCATAATGTCCTAATTGGCGGTGGACTGCTTGTATGATTGAATGAGGTTCTTTTCTGATCCTGACAGTATTCGTAAAATTAGACTCGTTTATTGCTTCCAGGGCATCAAAGACACATTGCCATCCGGCAGACCAGGCTTCTTCAATTTGCGCTTTGTCGGAAAGAGGCTTTTCGAATTCTGAATCCCGGTTGCGCCATGTCTTCTCTCCGTCTTCTTCCAAAAAGTTGGTCCAGCGACTCCTCATATTACCTTCCAGGTGCTTAACGATCTGTGCAATTGAGTTATCTGCTGCGTGAAAAGTATGTTGGAGTTCTTCTTCTGTGAGCTGTTCAAATGTCTTTTCTCCCAGGGTTTTGTAGCGCTCAAATTCGCGAAGTGCACTGGCCATAAATTCCCTGGAAATAGTCTTAGGCGCGTCCACTATTCCTGTGTATCAGGCACAAAGGTGAGTGCCGCACCATTAATACAATGACGTTTGCCCGTCGTTTCACCGGGACCATCGTCAAATACGTGTCCTAAATGTCCACCACAGACTGCACAGTGTTCCTCCGTTCTGGGAGTTCCGATCTTATGATCTACATCAAAGGCTACATTGCCCTTGATCTCCCTGTCGAAACTTGGCCAGCCTGTTCCTGAATCAAACTTATGTTCACTTTTAAAAAGCGGTGTTCCACATCCGGCACAGGCATAGACGCCTTTCTCCTTGTTATATAATAGCTCACTGGAGCCGGGATTTTCGGTACCGGCCTTACGCAATACGTAGTATTGCATTTTCGTAAGTTCCTTTTGCCATTCTGCGTCTGTTTTGACAACGGCGTAAACAGCTTCTTCTTTTTCAGAAGCTGTGTCTGCAGTTTCTTTCTTTTGGGAATTACCCTGGCAACCAATGAACAGGAATGCCAGTAGTATTGTGGTAGTACGGATCATGCTTTTATTTTTCTAAGTCGCTCTTGTGAGTCGAACTTTACAAAAATAAAACACCTCCCATGAAAATGGAAGGTGTTTTCAGATTAATCAAGGGATTGACGTGATATCAAATCCTTGTCAATTTGGAGCTTCGTCATCACAGCATCCAGGTTAGTAGGATCAAATGTTTCGTCCTTGCCGAATTCTGCAGGTAATATGGCTACGCGGAATATTTGGTTATCCGTATCCGCAGCACCTAAAGTACTTAAGTCAAAATCGGATTCCAGGAAAATGCTGACATCAAAAAATGTATGATCAAAATTATATTGTAAAATACCCTGATCGAGTAAGCGTGTTTGTGGAAGGAGTCTCCAGACGTCTACAAATTCTCCATCTGTGTCTTCAAACTGTTCCCATAAGATATAGACTAAAACTATATCGGATTCAAAAACCTCTACTTCTAAGGGGAATTCATAAAATAAGACATATTCGTTTTCAGAGGAAAAAGTGCCTTCAATTTCAAGGACTTTCCCCAAAACGGTAATACCGTCCTGGCCATCTATACCATCAAAGCCATCAAAACCAGGAGGTCCTGGAGGTCCTGCAGGACCTTCACAAGAAAGAAATAGCAGGCCTGTAATCGCAAATAATAATAAACTGATCTTTTTCATTGTTGTTGTTGTTTTAATGTTAGGGACCTTTTGGGGAGAAGGCCTTAAATTTCATTTGGCTAACTTGTTTCAAAAAGCGTTCCAAAATTTAATCGCAGCGATTAAATCTAGTGGTAAAAACCCTGATTTCCATGCGAAAGTTCACTAATATTGCACCAAATTTCAGCTGATGGCGAAAGTGATCGTACATTCTCTTTTTACGGATTTTGACATCCAACTTTTTAAAGCCGGTACACATTATAGGCTTTATGAAAAGATGGGCTCGCATCCTTTGGAACTAAAGGGTCAAAAGGGAACCTATTTTGCTGTTTGGGCACCTTCGGCAAAAAGTGTTTCGGTAATTGGGGATTTCAATTTCTGGAAAGATGGGGAGCACCCCCTGAATGTTCGATGGGATGAAAGTGGTATCTGGGAAGGATTTATTCCTGATGTGCATGCCGGTGATACTTATAAATACAGTATCAATTCTCATCACGATAATATTAGAACTGAAAAGGCAGATCCTTATGGCCGATTATGTGAATTACCCCCTCGCACGGCTTCTGTGATTTGGGAAGATTCCTATAAATGGAAAGATAAAGCCTGGCTGAGCTATCGGAAAGATAAAAATGGCCTGGATAAACCCTATGCTGTTTATGAAATGCATGTGGGTTCATGGAAGCGTAATGAGGATAACGAATTCATGTCATATCGGGATCTTGCTGCGGATCTTGTTCCCTACATCAAAGAAATGGGATTTACGCATGTTGAATTTATGCCGATTATGGAATATCCCTTTGACCCCTCCTGGGGCTATCAACTCACAGGGTACTTTGCACCCTCTTCCAGATTTGGCACTCCTTCGGACTTAAAATTTTTGATAGACAGCTTACATCAAAATGATATTGGCGTTATTTTGGACTGGGTACCATCTCATTTTCCAAATGATGCTCATGGTCTTGGATATTTTGACGGCTCGCATTTATATGAGCATCCCGATACAAGAAAGGGTTACCATCCTGATTGGAAAAGCCTGATCTTTAATTATGGTCGCAATGAAGTTCGCGCTTTTCTGATCTCCAATGCCTTGTATTGGTTTGATCAGTACCATGTAGACGGACTTAGGGTAGACGCCGTTGCCTCTATGCTTTATTTAGACTACTCCCGGGAAGAAGGGGAATGGGAACCCAATATTTACGGTAATAATGAAAATCTTGAAGCGATCTCTTTTATTAAAGAGTTCAACAGCCAGGTGTATTCAAATTATGAAGGCGTCCAGACCATTGCCGAAGAATCTACTGCCTTTGGGGGCGTTACTCGTCCGGTAGAGATGGGCGGACTTGGATTCGGGATGAAATGGATGATGGGTTGGATGCATGATACGCTCGAATATTTTAAGAAAGATACGGTGTACAGGAACCATCATCAAAACGACCTGACCTTCAGCATGACCTATGCTTTTACTGAGAATTTTATGTTACCCTTTTCACATGATGAGGTTGTCTATGGGAAACAATCCCTGTTGAATAAAATGCCGGGCGACGAATGGCAAAAATTTGCCAATCTCCGTCTGTTGTTTGGCTATATGTACACACACCCCGGAGCCAATCTATTGTTTATGGGAGCAGAATTTGGTCAATCTGCTGAATGGAACTTTCAACATTCCCTGGATTGGCATTTGCTACAATATGAGGTGCATAGTGGAGTACAGACATTTATGAAAGATCTAAATCGTTGTTATACATCAAGTCCTGCCTTATACGAAAAACAGTTTAGTCAGGAAGGTTTCCAATGGATCAGTTATGAAGACCATGACAATTGTGTCTTAGCGTATATCCGAAAAGGGCATGACACAAAAAATGACTTGCTCGTTCTGTGTAATTTTACACCTGTCCTTAGGAAATCTTACAAAATTGGGGTCCCATCAAATAAAAAGTATTCCCTGGTACTGAATTCTGACGATAGTAAATATGGGGGTAGTGGTCAAAAGCCAGCCCAGCTAAAAGTAAGTAAGCAGGCGGCTCACGGTTTTAAACAATCAATGAGTATAGATATCCCGCCCCTGTCCGTGCTTATCATCGGATAACTTCTTGAAAAGTAAATTAAAAAGTTGGTAAGTCTATTTTTGTATGTGCGCTCAATACCTTTTTTTTGTGTGGCGTAAAAATCAACCTATATGATCACTAATACAGAACTGGAACACAAAGGGAATCTATTTCCCCATCAGGTCGTTTCTTTTTCACAAGACGCAGATACTTTGTTCTTTACTACAGAGAACGGAGTGATCCTGGAATTGACAGTCATCCGCAACAGTGCCTTTAGATTTCGCTATGCAACAGACTTGATGTTTCAACCCGATTTTTCTTATGCCATCAGTCCGAATGCAACAAGAGGTTACAATCAGCTCGATTGCACAGAGACGAAAGATCATTATGAGATTCGCACAAGCAAGTTGGTCGTACAGATTTCCAAGAAGAATTTGAAAGTTAAGATCCTGGATATTGAAGGGAATGTGATCAATGAAGATGAACTTGGATTTCATTGGGAAGAGAATCGAACCTATGGGGGTAACCTGGTAAAAATGAGCAAGGTCACCCAGAATTCTGAAAGTTTTTACGGTCTAGGCGATAAGGCGACGCATTCCAACTTAAAAGGAAAACGTCTCAATAATTGGGTAACGGATCAATACGCTTTTGGTAAAGACCAGGATCCGTTGTATAAAGCCATTCCCTATTTTATCGGATTACATAACAACATTGCATACGGGATCTTTTTTGACAACAGTTTCCGCACGTTTTTTGACTTTGCGCATGAACGCAGAAGCACGACCAGCTTTTGGGCCGATGGAGGAGAAATGAACTATTATTTCTTCTACGGGCCTGAAATGTCGCGCGTTGTCAGATCCTATACTGACCTGACCGGAACTCCGGAACTTCCACCTTTATGGGCCCTGGGCTATCATCAATCCAAGTGGAGCTATTTTCCAGAGAGCCGTGTTAAGGAGATCGCTCAGAAATTCCGCGATTTGAAGATCCCTTGTGATGCTCTTTATTTAGACATCGATTATATGGATGGATTTAGGTGCTTTACCTGGGATAAGGATAAATTCCCGGATCCAAAACGGATGATCAAAGAGCTATACGACGATGGTTTTAAAACAGTTGCCATGATCGATCCGGGGATCAAAGAAGACCGCGATTATTGGGTGTACAAAGAAGCCCTGGAAAATGACTATTTCTGCAAGCGTGCTGATGGTCCGTTGATGCGTGGAAAAGTGTGGCCTGGCGTGTGCAGTTTTCCGGATTTCACCAATCCGAAAGTGCGGGAATGGTGGAGTAAACTCTATAAAGGCCTAATTGCTGAAGACGGGGTTCATGCCATTTGGAATGATATGAATGAACCAGCCGTCATGGAAGTGCCTTCCAAAACCGCACCCTTGGATACGCGACATGATTATGACGGACATCCATGCAGTCACCGGAAAGCACATAATATCTACGGGACGCAAATGGTTCGTGCGACTTATGAAGGTGTGAAAAAATATGTATACCCTAAGCGCCCATTTGTTATTACCAGAGCGGCCTATTCAGGAGCGCAGCGATTTAGTTGCACATGGACAGGCGATAATGTGGCTACCTGGGAACATCTTTGGATCGCAAATGTGCAGGTGCAACGCATGTGTATGAGCGGTTTCTCATTCGTGGGTTCGGATATTGGAGGCTTTGCAGAACAGCCTAATGGAGAATTATTTGCCCGATGGGTGCAGCTTGGGATCTTTCATCCGTTTTTACGTGTGCACTCCAGTGGAGATCACGGAGATCAGGAGCCCTGGTCATTTGATCCGGAAGTGACCGATATCGTTCGAAAATTCATCGAACTCAGATATCAGCTTCTCCCTTACCTCTATACGGCCTTTTGGCACTATGTAGAGAAAGGAGTCCCTATGATCAAATCTCTGGTATATGTAGACCAGGAAGATCCGCAAACGCATTTCAGGACAGATGAATTTATCTGTGGCGATCATATTTTGGTCTGTCCGATACAGGAAGCAAATGCCAAGGGAAGGCGAATGTATATTCCTAAAGGAAAATGGCACAACTTTTGGACAGGTGAGGTCATTGAAGGTGGGTTAGAACGATGGGTAGTTGCAGATATTGACAGAATCCCCATTTTCATTAAAGCTGGGGCTATGATCCCTAAATACCCCGTCCAGCAGTATGTTGGTGAGAAAACTTTCGATGTCTTGACAGTGGACGTGTATTTTGCCCTGGGATCTGAACAGAGTACATTATATGAAGATGCCCATGAGGGATACGATTATAAGAAAGGGGATTTTAGTGTACGCAATTTCAAGCTTCAGGGGAAAAAGAACGCCTTGATCATTCAGCAGTTCAAAGATGGAGCATATATAACGCCTTATAAGACGCTGGATTTGCATTTAATAGGCTTGCCTTTTAAGATCGAAAAAATTGAAGTGGACAATGTTGAAGTACCCCTGGAAAAAGTGAAATTGAACGGCGATAATAACATCGAGATCAGCAAGGATTTCACCCAGTTGCACATCATTGGAAAATAATTTTTTTCGTACATTACGGAAATACAAACACTAACATTATGAATATGCGTAAACTCTTATTAGGAGTCATTTTACTGCTGCTTGTAGCTGCCTGTAAGGTGAACCCTTTTACTGGGAAAAAAATGTTGAATTTTTACCCGAACAGCCAGATCTTTCCTATGGCTTTTGCCCAATACGATCAGTTTCTGGGAGAAAATAAAGTTATCGAAGGCACGGCAGAAGCTGTGATGATCTCGCGAGTAGGGCAACGAATAGCCACTTCTGCTGAAAGATGGCTTAGTGCTAATGGCTATCCGGGATATTTAAAAGACTATCAATGGGAATATAATCTCGTTAATGATGAAACAGTCAATGCCTGGTGTATGCCCGGAGGAAAGATTGTTTTTTATACAGGCATTCTTCCAATTACACAAACTGAAACCGGAGTTGCAGTAGTTATGGGCCATGAAGTGGCACATGCACTTGCAGATCACGGGGCGCAACGAATGAGTGCAGCAACCGTTCAGCAATTAGGTGCTGTCGCAGGAAATGTTGCGATTAAGGATCCTCAAAAACGCAATATGTTTAACCAGGCATATGGCCTGGGGTCTACTGTCGGGCTAATGTTGCCTTTTAGCAGAAGTCACGAAACGGAAGCCGACAGAATTGGACTTCAGATCATGGCGATTGCGGGGTACAATCCGGATGAGGCAGCAGAATTGTGGCGAAGAATGAAGGCTAATGCCGGGAATCAGGCGCCGCCGGAATTTTTAAGCACGCATCCCTCAAACGATACACGAATTGCGAATCTCACTGCATGGTCTCCCTTGGCCAAGGAAGAGGCTCGTAAGTTTGGCGTTCAGACTTTTCAATAAATCGACACGCCCAAATAGGGCTATTTAATTGTATATTCGAAGCTGTACCATAGAAGGTACAGCTTTTTTTTATGGCACATTTGATCCCCTTGAAAGGAAGTAAAAAATTGCTTAATGCCTGGGCATTTTACGATTGGGCCAACTCCGTTTATAGCCTGGTCATTGCTTCGGCTATTTTCCCCATATTTTATGGACTGCTCTTCCGGACTGCCGGAATAGAAACAGTATCCATTTTCGGAGGCGAAATTGCCCGAGCTCCCCTTATAAGCTATGTCACTTCTGCCGCCTTCTTTTGTATCGCCATTATAACACCCCTGATCTCCGGTATTGCAGACTATATGGGGAACAAGAAAGTGTTTATGAAATTCTTTTGTTACCTGGGAGGCGTGTCGTGCATGGGATTGTATTGGTTTTCCCTGGAACATATTTACCTGGGCTTGATATGTTATTTTTTTGGTCTGGTTGGCTTTTGGGTCAGCTTTGCTATTAACAATTCCTATTTACCCGATATCGCCTATCCGGATCAGCAAGATGCTATTAGTGCCAAAGGGTTTTCCATGGGCTATGTGGGAAGCGTTTTATTGCTGCTTTTTAATCTTGCCATGGTCATGAAACCGGAGATCTTTGGTATTGCAGATTCCCCTGATGTGCCTGCAGAAATGAAGGCCATGCGGTATTCCTTTGTTTCGGTTGGAATCTGGTGGATCCTTTTTAGTCAGTATACATTTTATTATTTGCCAAAAGGGAATAAGCGGGAAGGAGATAGGTCACGCATCATCTTAAATGGGTTTAAAGAATTGCGCAAGGTATGGCATCAATTAGGCCAGGAAACCAGGCTTAAACGGTATTTGGGGGCATTCTTTGTCTATAGCATGGCTGTACAGACCATTATGCTCATTGCTGCATTTTTTGGGGAAGAGGAGATCGCATGGAGCACAGATACTGAGAGAACGACCGGACTTATTGTAAGTATCATGGTCATTCAATTAGTGGCAATAATTGGCGCGACGCTCACGGCTAAAGCCTCAGGGAGATTTGGCAACATCCGGACCTTGATCGTTATTAATCTTTTATGGATCCTGATATGCATCTATGCGTATTTCTTGCAAACACCTATTCAATTTTATATTGCTGCCGGATGTGTTGGGATGGTGATGGGAGGGATTCAATCCTTATCTCGTTCTACTTATTCTAAATTCATACCGGAGACCATAGATACTACTTCCTTCTTTAGTTTTTACGATGTCTCAGAGAAGATCGGCATTATAATAGGAACCTTCTTGTACGGCATAGTCGCCCAATTCACAGGTAGTATGCGAAATGCTACGATTTTTTTGGGCATTTTCTTCCTTCTTGGGGTATTCTTATTGTTTCGTGTACCAAAAAAACCCCATCAGGCTGCAGAGGCAACCTGACGAGGTTAATTGAAGTGTAGTTATTTTCTAGTTCGTTTTTGTAATATCTCCCGAACCTGATGTTTTGCTTTGAACTTTTGGATTTCCGCGATAATAAATATCCCCGGAACCCGATACTTTTGCATATAGATTTTCGGTAGCAGTAACTTTAATATCAGCCGAACCGGAAACGTTGGCATTTACATTCTTCGCCTTCAACTCGTATGCTTTAACATCGCCTGAGCCTGAGATAGAGATATCCAGGTCATTGGCAGTGCCTTTAAGATTAATATCTCCAGATCCTGATAATGATACATCCAGATCGTTAGCATCAATATCCAGGGTTATATCACCAGAACCAGACATACTGGCCTTAAAAATATCTGCATTTAAAGCTGTTTTGCCGACAATATCGCCTGAGCCTGACAAGGAAACGTCCCGGATCTCTTTCACAGGAACCGTGACTTCGATACCACCGCTTTTCCAGCTGGAAGGGGAAAGGTAATATCCTTTTTTAGGTTTGATAACGAGTTTGTCATTCCTCACTTCGGTTATCAGGTATTCCAATAGATTTTCCTCGCCTTTGATGGTAATGTTACCTTCATTACCGCTAACCAAATTCACATCGAACCATCCGGATACGGCTACACCGTCATAGTCATCGGTAGACCTTTCAACGGTGACCACTTTTCCATTTCCTTTAATTTTCTTGCCCCATTGTGCATAGGTGGTGAAGCTCAAGCATAAGGCCGCAAAAAGTATTATATAATTTTTCATCACTTTAGTATTTAATAATTAATTTTTATAAAAAGATACACCGCCGTATTCACTGCTGATATAGACTGATTTGCCTGAACCAGCCTGGCCGTAATAGCCTTTGTAATAGCGTTCGCTGTTTTTTTCCTTGCTGATATTGAACTCAAAATCGTCTTTTCCTTTTACACTGGAGTGTTCTGTTGTGATCTCAAAATCAAAATAATAGCCAGGATCATATCCGATCTTTATCCCTGTGTAATCGGTGCTTATATTCACATTTCCGGCTTCCGGTGTCAGCTTATCGATCTTTACCGAACCATAATCTGCGTTGATATCTACATTCCCAAA
>Ga0224508_10001947_pt1 | contig 18087 bp, 21 predicted proteins | sample SF_Jan12_sed_USG_4_FD_170157 | JGI IMG/M metagenome (GOLD analysis project Ga0224508, IMG submission 170157) | Sediment microbial communities from San Francisco Bay, California, United States - SF_Jan12_sed_USGS_21 | ecosystem: Environmental > Aquatic > Marine > Sediment | place: USA... | reverse complement strand
TGCGGGTGCAGCGTGGTGAACGGGTAGTCCGCGACTTTCGGGCGTGCCGCCGAGACCGCACGGATCAGCGTGGATTTGCCGGCATTGGGATAGCCCAGCAAGCCAACGTCCGCGAGTACTTTGAGCTCCAGGCGTAGTTCGCGGCGTTCGCCCGGCGTGCCCGGCGTCGATTGACGCGGTGCCCGATTGGTGGCGCTCTTGTAGCGGGTATTGCCGAGACCGTGATAGCCGCCTCTGGCGACCAGCAGTTCGTTATCGCCTTGCGTGAAATCGCCGAGCAACTCTCCGGTACCGTGGTCGTAGACCAGCGTGCCCGCCGGTATCGGAATCCGCACGTCACCGCCGCCGTGCCCCGTGCGGTTGCGGCCCATACCGTTGGCGCCGCGTCCAGCCCGGAACACACGGGTGTGGCGGAAATCCGCCAGGGTGTTCAGATTAGGGTCCACGGACAGGTAGACGCTGCCTCCGTCGCCTCCGTCGCCTCCGTCCGGGCCGCCTTTGGGGATGAACTTTTCGCGCCGGAAACTCACACAACCGCTGCCACCGTCGCCGGCGATGACTTCTATCGTGGCTTCGTCGACGAATTTCATGACTGGCTCGCGCAACCGCACTAGCTGCCGGTGAAAAACAAAACCCCGTCAGTGACGGGGCTTTCTGTAACTCGTTTCCGGCCCCGCTCAGACCGGCAGGATGTTTACATATTTACGCTTCAATGGGCCTCTGGTACGGAACTCCACCGTTCCGTCTTGCAGGGCGAATAACGTGTGGTCTTTGCCACAGCCAACATTCTCGCCGGCGTGAAAACGCGTGCCGCGCTGACGCACCAGGATGTTGCCGGCGCGCGCTTTCTGCCCGCCATACAACTTCACGCCCAGGCGTTTTGACTCGGAATCGCGTCCGTTTCGTGTACTGCCACCCGCTTTTTTGTGTGCCATCGCGCGCTCCGCCGATTAACCGGTGATGCTGGTGATTTCCAGCTCCGTGTAGCTTTGCCGGTGCCCCATCTGCTTGCGATGATGTTTGCGGCGCCGGAACTTCACGATTTCGATCTTCTTGCCGCGGCCGTGGCCTTTGACCACCGCCGCTACTTTACCGCCTTCGACATAAGGCGTGCCTACTTTCACGGCGTCGCCATCGGCGATCATCAACACGGAATCGAGCTCCACGGTATCGCCTTCGGCGTTGTCCAGAAGCTCGACCCGCAGTTTGTCTCCCGTGGCGACTTTATACTGTTTGCCCCCACTTTTTATTACTGCGTACATGCTGAATGCGCTCTTGTTCAGGATCGGCTGCGAAAGACGCGGAATTCTACTCAAGGCGCCGCGGAGGGTCAACGTGGAGACTGCTCGTCCGATAAAGTCACCGTTCGCCGCCGCCCCTCACCCCTGGCCCCTCTCACCGGAGGCAGAAGGCAGAAAGATGTTTCCCCTTTCTGAGTGGAATTTCCGCCGCTGGGCGCAGCGCCCGGCTTTATGAAAGCCCTAACCTCGGCTACATTCCCCTGCACATGTTTGCCAACTTCGAAAAACTCCTCGCCGAGCCGATGCGCAGCGTCGACGAGACGATCCGGGATCGTTTGCGCTCCGACGTCGTGCTCATCAACCAGCTGGGCGGTTATATCGTCGCTGGAGGCGGCAAGCGGCTGCGTCCGCGGCTGGTGCTGATGGCTGCCGGGGCAGCCGGTTATACAGGCAAAGCGCATGTCACAGTGGCCGCCATCGTGGAGTTCATCCACACCGCGACTTTACTGCACGACGACGTAGTCGACAGTTCCAGCATGCGGCGCGGCCAGGAGACCGCCAATACCGTGTGGGGCAACGAGGCCGCGGTCCTGGTAGGCGATTTCCTCTATTCGCGCGCCTTCGAAATGATGGTCGAAGTCGGCAGCATGCGGGTCATGGAAATACTTGCGCACACCACCAATACGATCGCCGAAGGCGAGGTGATGCAGTTGCTGCACGTGCACGATCCCGACACCACGGAGCAGCGGTACCTGGAGGTGATTCGCAACAAGACTGCAAAACTGTTCGAAGCGGCCGCGCAACTCGGCGGCGTGCTGGCTGGCGTGGACCAGGTACGGGAACAGGCGCTGGCGGACTACGGTTTGCATCTGGGACAGGCCTTCCAGTTGATCGACGACGTGCTGGACTACAGCGCCAGCAGCGAGGACATGGGCAAGAACGTCGGCGATGATCTGGCCGAGGGTAAGCCGACGTTACCGCTGATTCTGGCCATGCAGCGGGCCACGGCCGCGCATGCGGCGTTGATTCGCGAGGCGATCGAGCAGGGCGGCGCGGAGCGCCTCGAGGACATCGTCGAGATCGTGCGCAACACCGGTTCCCTGGATGTCGTGCGTGAGCGCGCCCGCGGCGAGGCCGATCGCGCCTGCCAGGCTTTAGGGGCTTTACCCGCTAACGACTACGTGCGTGCGCTGGCGGACCTGGCGGAGTTTGCGGTGGATCGAGTTTATTGAGCCGCCGCACCGTAGATTTCCGAATCCGGCCGGAACACCAGCCAGGCGAACGCAAAATGCACACCGCCTGTGAGTGGTTCGAGACGTTTTCCGCGCATGGGGCCGGCCGTGCTTTCGCCAAGGATATTCCACGCTGACCCGGTCGCCGTATCCACGATGCGTCCATCGCGGACAGTGAATTCGAGCACCTTGCCATCGACGCGCCGCGCAAACGCGTTGGCCGCTGGTATTTGACGTCCTTCGACAGTGCGCGACGTATCCAGCACCGAAGCCGTGTTGTTTTTGCTGAACACCGCAACGTGCAGACCGCCGAACGTATCGTTGATCACAGGTTCGCTGCGCAGCACGGTGAACGGGTAGAGCCGGTGGCCGCCGGCATTGCTGACCGCCAGCACGCGCTCCATCGGGGGCAGCCTGGGATCAACGGGGTCGCTAAGCAGAAACGGCGAGTTGTTGATACTGTCGTAACCGCTGTAGGGATTGCGTCCGTAGTCGCGGTAGTAGCCGGTCTCGGTGGACAACACCTTGCCGTCCGGATGATTGCTGCCGAAGTCTTCGAACGCAACGATTCTCGTGGGCAGCTGCGTCAGGGTGTCGCCAGCATACTCACCGACGATGCCTTCGCCGTTGAACTGCTGCCACCAGGTTTCGGTCTGGCGGTCATACATCACCAGGTCGCTTTTGCGCAAACGCCCGGTCGTGCCAAAGTCCAGCACCTGACCGCGATGGCGGCGATCGAAAATGATCGACGCGTTGCACAGCGGACAGAATGTGACTGAAATCGGCACGCCGCCAACTTCATCGTTGACGATTTCGTGCCAGATCAGAATTTGCAGCGGATAGGCACGGGCGTCGCCGTTGTAGGTGGCGACGATCACTGGCTCGCGCGGGCCGAATTGTGTCGCGGCCTGTTCCACCGAGATGAATTTCGGCTCGTCGATGGCGGGAATGCCGTCTTTCGGCGGACCACCGGAACGAATCTCGGACAAATCCACCGTGCGCTTGTCGAAATCGGTTTTCGGCCACTCGCTGCTCGAAAAAGCGTTTGTGAATGGCGCCAGCCCGAGTGCTTTCAACAGCAGCGCGCCCATCGTTACAAGGATACCGATGCGCAGCGTGGCGCGCGCCCAGTTAGGCATGTTGATGGTCATCTCGTCCTCCTCCTGCAACGTCCGGCATCAGGTATTGCGCCCGGCGCAGGCTGTGCCGGGGATGCCTGTTAGAGTCCGGGATTGCGCGGAGGTTCGCAAATCAGCGCAATTCGGCAAGCAGCCGGTCGATCATCGTCCGCGCCTGGCGCAGATAGCCACCGCCGAACAGGTTCAGATGATTGAGCACATGGTACAGATTGTAGAGGGTCTTGCGTAACGGGTAGCCGTCGGGCAGCGGCCAATGCGCGCGGTAGGCGGCGTAGAAGTTTTGGTCGAACCCGCCGAACAACTCGGTCATGGCGAGGTCCGCTTCGCGATCGCCGAAGTAGACAGCCGGGTCGTAGACCACCGGCCGGCCGTTCTCATCGAACGCGAAGTTGCCGCGCCACAGATCACCGTGCAGCAGCGAGGCGGTTGGTTTGTGGGCCCGCAGCAGCTCGCCGACGCGCGACTGCAGCTCGCGGCCCGGAAGCAGTTCACGGGCGTGGCCAGCACGCTCGGCGAGATCGAGCTGATAGCCGAGCCGTAACTCGCTCCAGAAATCCGCCCAGTCGTCATGCCAGTCATTGCGCTGTGCGGTCGTTCCGATGGTATTGTCCTGCGACCAGCCGAAGCGTGGCTCGCTCAGCTGGTGCAGCTCCGCCAGAGCGGCGCCCGCGTGGTGCTGGTTACCGCTGTTGCGTAGTTGTAGATGTTCCATCGCCAGATAAGCGTGCTCCAGATGTGTGCCGTGGCAGATGGGCCGGGGCACGCGCAGCGCGCTGCTCTCTGCCAGCGCCAGCAGACCTGCTGCTTCGGCCGCGAACATCCCGGCATTCTTTACTGTATTGAGTTTTACAAAAAATCGCCGGTTGCCGCATACGAGAAGGAATGCGCGATTGATGTCCCCACCTGCCAACGGCTGGTGTGTGCTGTACGTGCAACCCACTCTCAGTTGCTGGCCGATATCCGCGGCGATTGCCGTCCACAGACTCACGCCGTCAGTTGCGCCAGCGTTGCGGCGACCGACCGCGGACTTTGCAACGTTTCGGGAAACGCTACGCGCCGCAACGTCTGTGTGCAGCGCAGCGTGAGTCCCTGCGGGTCTATGCCAGCCAGCTGGAACGTTTCCTCGCCGGTTTCGGCCAGTTTTTGCAGACTGTCCTCCGGGACCGCGGCGAGCGCTCGGGTCCGCTCCGCGATGCTCCACGCCGGAACGTCTGAGAGATCGCCGTCATCCAGCCAGTGCACGCTGGCGAAACCGGCGATGAAGTGCACCTCGCGCACTCGCAGGCGGTACAGGGTGAAATCGAGTTCCCGCAGGTAAACCGCTGCCACCGGGAAATGCTCGAGGTAGATCGAGCTGGCATCGGCGTGGGCGGTTTCGATGTCACCGACCAAAGTCGCCCTGGCAGCCGCCTGCACATCATCCGGGTGCTCGTCCCAGATACTCAAGGCGACCCTGGCGTCGGCGCGAAGGTTTTGCGAGTGCTGCGCGAGAGCACTGACCGCCAGCAACGGATGTCCGTGCGGGTCCGGGCAGTAGGGCACCCGGCTGGCGAACGGGTAACCTGCCAGACGCACGCAGTGCGTTGCCAATACGCCGGCGAAACGGCGCCGCAACAAACTGGCATAACTTTCTACTGTGGGCACCGCGGCAAACCTGAAACGCCGGCTTGAGTAAAGGTCGATTCGTGTGGTTTTCACACTGACGAATCTTCCAGCGAGGTGTTTTATACCACACCGGATGTCAACACGGTGTAACCGCTGACTGAGGTGGCGTCGCGTTACGTGGCGAAGTAACTGGTGGTTCGATGCGGCAAAACGGCGGTTCAGTGCGGCAAACGACTACCGCACGGCGATCGTCGCGGCGCGAACTGAAACGCCGCGGTCACAGTTCGTGATTACTGTGCGTCAGACCGAGTCGAGCCCGACGCGGGTTGGTTGCGATGTCGTCGACTTGTGGTTGGAACGGCGAGCAATCGGCAGGATCAGCGGCCCGAGGAGCCGCGAGCACCTTTGGGAAAGGGCGTTTGTCGTGCAATTCGATTCTGGAGTTGTGACGCTGTGCCAGAACTGAGCGAACACCTGGCTGTCAAAAAATCTGGTGCCCGTGCTTGGCCTCGATCATGCATAGGATCATTCACATTGATAGGTTGCGGAGATGCGGATATGGGCAAAATCGTACCCCTGAAGCGCAAGCCAACCGGGCAGGCCTGGTACGGTGCGGTGCTCGACGAGCACGGTCGCGAGATTCCGATTACCGAGGCGATGATCCAGCGCGCGCTGAATCAGCTCGAAGCCCGTGCGCATCTGCCCTGCCCTCACCGGCTCGCCCAGCGTCCGCGCAAATAGCCGCGGTTGCATGCCGCATGCAATCCGCACTTTAGTGGCTGGGTTGCGACTCGGCGTCGTGGAGTTGTTCCCACTCCTGTAGCTCCTCCCAGAGTTTTTCCGCTTCGCGCACCATGCGTGCCGGGGTCAATTGTGAACTGGCATTGGCAAAGCTGCCTTGCATCGCGGCCATGGTGCAGCGGTACATGAACTCTTTCTTGCTCATTTCGAACATGCCTGTCTAACCTCCTTCAAGTTGTGTGCGCAAAACCGTTGCATCGATATACGGATTGAATCACACACTCACGAGGGATACGAACCACGCATGGGTGCGTCAGCAGCTGTAAAAAAATCCCACATCAAAATGACGGGCAGGCGTTGACACACGAAAAAACCGCGAAATTGCTGTCATTTTCTTTCACACAGCTGCTCCCCTCCTGTGCGAGCACGCAGTGAGTGAGAGGTCCCGATCCCTCAGGAAGTCGGCGATCGCCTGCGGTGCTTGCGCCGGTCCTTAAACAGCTGCGTGTTTCTCGTGCACGTCGACGAAGTTACGCCAGGTGTTACCGCCGTTGCCGAGAAACTCGGTGAAGTCGAGACCTATAAGGCAATGGTCGTCGTCCTCCGCGACATAGACTACGCGGCCTTTGGCTAGCAACGGGCTGTTCGGGAAGTCGATCGTAATGGCGACAAAGTCGCTGGAATCGATGGACCTGCGGTCTTCGGGGGCCAGCACGATCTGCATGCCGGTCAGCGAGAAATTGCTGGCTAGCAATTTGCGTCCCTGAATCCAGGTGTGCAGTTCATGGGAGAAGCGCGGCGCGACGCGCCGTTCGGCGTGGTCCGGAGTGAACGATGGTTGCAAGTTGCCCATGCTGCCGTTAGCGGCATCGGCGCCGCAACACTTTAGGTACAGCCAGGAGGTTACGCTTTCTCCCAGAAGCAGGGGGACGCAAACAGCGCGCAAACGAAGGGGCTAAACACCCAGTTTCTCGCTGAGCGTGTGCCCGGGCCGCGCGCCGGTAGCCTGGCCGTCGCGCCAGATGCACTCGCCGTTCGACCAGACGCGCTGAATGCCGGTGGCCGGCCGGGTAGGATGTTCGAACGTTGCCTCGTCGATGATCGATTGTGCATCGAACACCGTTAGGTCGGCATGATTGCCTTCGACAAGGATGCCGCGATCCTGCAGGCCGAACACCTGCGCGGGCCGGCCGGTCATGCGGTGCACCGCTTCTTCCAAAGTGAACAAACCGAGTTCACGGCAATAATGCCCGAGCACACGTGGAAACGTCCCCCACAGGCGCGGATGCGGGTGGATATCGTGCGGCAGGCCGTCGGAGCCGATCATGGCGCCTGGGTAGCTGAGCGCTCGCTGCAGGTCTCGTTCGTGCATCTGAAAATAAATTGCGCCTGCAGGCTGCAGTTGCTGAACCGCTTCATCGACATCGCAGCCCCACTTTTCAGCGATCTCATGCAATGCTGTGCCGGCACACTCGGGATGCGGTTCCGACCAGGTCACCACGACTTTTTCGGCCCGGTCGAGAAAATCCGGCAACAGTACTGTGGAACTTGCGATGTAGGGATAGACGTCGAACGCCACAAGTCCCTGCGCATTGCCTATCAGGGCCAGTGTGTCCTCGATGCGGCCCCAGTTACGCCGCCCGCAGGCTTTGTGGTGAGAAATCACTACTGGCACGCCAGCGCGTTCGCCGGTGGCCAGGGTTTCCTCGACCGCAGCGACCAGCTGGTCGGCCTCGTCGCGCATGTGGGTTGTATAGATGCCGCCCTGGTCGGCGAGCAGTCTGGCGATCTCCACGACTTCCTCGGCGCTTGCCGCGCTGGCCGTGGGATAGGCCAGACCGGTGCTCAGGCCGATCGCACCGGCCTCCAAAGCGTCGCCCAGTGTGAGGCACATACGCGAAATCTCGGCCGTGGTTGCCGGTCGTTGCACATTGTCCATGTGGGCCACGCGCAACGTTGAGTGCCCCACCAGAGGTGCGACGTTGACGGCCGCCGGCGCACCGGCCAGTTTGTCCAGATAATCCGCAAAACTGGCGAAACGATACCAGTCCGCCCCGCCCAGCAGATTCAGCGGCGGCGGCGGCTCACCCTGCAGGGGTGCCAGACTGATGCCACAGTTGCCGGTGACCACCGTGGTGACGCCCTGACTGACCTTGGCCGGCATCGAGGGCGACTCCAACACCGCGCGGTCGTCGTGTGTATGCACGTCGACGAAACCCGGCGCTACCACCATGCCGTGCGCGTCGATCTCTTCGCGCGCGTCGCACTCGTCGAGCGCCCCGATTGCCGCAATGCGCCCGGCAACGATAGCGAGGTCAGCCGCGTAGCGCGGTGCGCCGGTGCCATCGATAATTGTGCCGCCATTGATCAATGTGTCGTAAGCAACCATGTTCAGATTTTCCCCTCATCCATCCGGAGACCTTTGCATAAGAAGTAGTCGAGCCCCTCTTACCTCCTCCCTCGCCCCTTGGGAGAGGGGCCCGGGGGTGAGGGTTCTCGGTTTGTTTTTGCGGAATCAGGGTAACCCGAGCGCCGCGCGCAATTCCCGCAACACCGGTACGCAAGGTGCGGCCAGTTTCAAATGCAGATCCCCGTCAGCGCGAGTGCGCCCGAGATTGATCGCCGCGACACGCTTGCCCTGCTCGAGCGCGCGGCGCACGAACCGATAACCGGAAAAGACCATCAGCGACGAACCGATCACCAGCATCGCATCGGCTTCCAGCAGCGCCGCATAGGCTTCGGCAACCCGCTCGCCCGGCACGCTTTCACCGTAAAACACTACGTCGGGTTTGAGTATGCCACCGCAGGCGGCGCATCCAGGTACGACAAAATCGACGAAGTGCCGCTCCGGCAAATGCGCATCACCGTCCGGTGCGTGCGGTGCTGTAACGTGTTGGAAGTGGGGGTTACGCAGCACCAGCTGCATCTGCACCGCCGAACGCGCAAAACGCGATCCGCAATCCAAGCACAGCACACTTGCCAGGCGGCCGTGCAAGTCGACCACACGCTGGTGGCCCGCGCGCCGGTGCAGGTCGTCGACATTCTGTGTGACCAGGCAACTGATGTGCCCTGCCTGCTCCAGTTCGCACAGGGCATGGTGCGCTGCGTTCGGTTGTGCGTTCACGAAACGGCGCCAGCCGACCAGCGAGCGTGCCCAATAACGCTGGCGCATTGCCGCCGAACCCACGAAGTCGCGGTAGCCCATGGGCTGCTGCTGCTTCCACTCGCCTAGATGATCGCGGTAATCGGAAATACCGGACGCGGTGCTGATGCCAGCGCCCGTCAAGACAAACAAACGGCGATGCGACACGCAGAACTCGACCAGCGGATCGACGTTCGTGATTGTATTCCCGGCTATATCCAGCAGTGGTTCCACAGAGAGCAAACTACGGTAAAGTGCGCCGCTTGTCTAAGGCAGAAGAAATGGCACGTCGATGCGTTATTCCGAGGACCAGGCGCCACAGACAATTTACGCGCAGAGCGAAGGGTTGCAGTTCATGCTCACGTTCAGTGTGTGCCTGGGTCTGCTGATCGGCGTGGTGTTGTTATGGCTGGGGCGCCACGGACGGGTACTTTGGTTGCAGGCATGGAGCATCGGGTTGATTGCGGTGAGCATCGCCTACCTGGCCGCGGATCTGCTCGGCTACGTGGATTAGATCGCAATGCGCAAGGGGTATGCTTTCGGCGTAATGCTGGTGCTGGGCGGCGGCACCTGCCTCAGCCTCGGTGGGATACTGTTGCGCAACCTGGAATCGGCGGACGGCTGGCAGGTGCTGTTTTATCGCGCCTGCACCTTTTTCGTCACACTGTTCGCGATTCTTGCGGCACGTTACCGCGGTAACATTTTTGCGGCGTATCGCACAGTCGGGTGGCGCGGCGTGCTGGCCGGTACTGTACTGGGCCTGGGTTCGATCGCATACGTATTCGCGCTGTTGTCTACGACAGTGGCAAACGTGGTGTTCATCATCGGCGCCTCGCCGCTGGTTACGGCGCTGGTCGGATGGCTGTGGCTTCGCGAGCGTTTGTACGCCAGTAGTGTGATCGCGATGCTGGCCGCGTTCGCCGGGATCGGTCTGATGCTGGCCGACGGATTCGTCGCCGGCGGCGGGCTGGGCAACGCGATGGCACTGCTGGTGGTGCTGTCGTTCGTGGTGTTTCTGTTGCTGCTGCGCAGCAGGCGCGACGTCGACATGCTGCCGGCCACCAGCATTGCCGGCATCGTGGCCGCGTTGGTGGCCGCCGTCATGGCTGGCAGCCTTTACGTTTCTCCGCACGATCTGATGATAGCCGTGCTGCTGGGTTCCGTGCAGTTCTGTGGCGGTTTCATGCTGATCACCCTGTCGACGCGCTATGTGCCGGCAGCCGAAGTAGCGCTGTTCTCATTGAGCGAAGCCGTGCTGGCACCACTGTGGGTATGGATCGGTGTCGACGAAGTGCCCAGCGCGCTGACGCTGAGCGGCGCCTCTGTGGTGTTTTTCGCGGTGGTGGGCTATTGCCTTATCGGTATCAGGCGCGAGCGAGCGGCCTAGACAAACAAGCGATTACTGTTGACGCTCGATCACGCAGAACAGGGCGGTTGTTCCAGAAGTCTCCATGCAGGAACGTGCTGAATGCGGCGGATTCTTTAACGAGCAACTCTGCGAAGCATACAACGAGAGGGACTAGGGACTCAGGAAGCAGCCCCGTCGCCCTGCATTTCCTCCAGTTCGACCCAGCGTTCCAGACATTGCTCGAGCTCCTGTTGTTTTGCCGTGAGCGTCTGCAGCACGTCATCGACTTCGCTGTAAGCGCGCGAATAAAAATCCGTGTCGTTCGATTGCGCCTCCAGTTGAACGATCTGATCTTCCAGGGTTTCGATTCGTTGCGGCAACTCATCGAGTTCCCGCTGCAGCTTATAGGAAAGTTTTGTGCGTGCGCCGCGGTTGCGCAGTTTGCGCTCTTCGTTTGCAGCAGTCTTGTTTCCGTCTCGAGGGGTGTCGGTAGCGGCGAGTGCTTTGCCGCGCCGTAACCAGTCGCTGTAGCCACCGGCATAATGCTGTATGGAACCGTCTTGTTCAAATACCAGGATGCTGGTTACCACATTGTCGAGAAACTCCCGATCGTGACTCACCACGATCAGCGAGCCTGAATATTCCTTGAGCCGTGCTTCCAGCACGTCCAGCGTTTGTATGTCCAGATCGTTGGTCGGTTCGTCGAGCACCAGCAGATTGGCCGGGCGGGTCAGCAGGCGTGCCAGAATGATGCGATTGCGCTCGCCGCCCGACAGCGAGCTTACCGGGCTCATGGCACGCTTGGCACTGAACAGGAAGCCCTGCAGATAGCCGATCACGTGGCGTTCTTTACCGTTCAGGGTAACGTACTCTTTGCCGTCACCGACGGTCTCCGCAACCGTTCTGTCAGGGTCCAGTTCGCGACGCAACTGATCGAAGTATGCGCAGCTGATGTTGGTGCCGAGTTTCACGGTGCCGCTCTGCGGTGCGATTTCTCCGAGCAGCAGGCGTAACAAGGTGCTTTTGCCAACGCCGTTGTTGCCGACGATGCCTATACGATCGCCGCGTATGACTTTGAGCGAAAACCGTTCGATCAGCGGCGCGTCGCCATAGCGGTAACTCACGTTGTGCACTTCGATGACCTTACGGCCCGACTGCTCCGCTTCCTCGATGTGCACACGCGCCTCGCTCTGGGGTGCGATGCGCTGTTCGCGCTGTTCGCGCATCGACGCCAATGCGCGCACTCTGCCCTCGTTGCGTGTACGCCGCGCCTTGATTCCCTGCCTGATCCAGGCTTCCTCATGCGCCAGCTTTTTGTCGAACAGCGAATTACGCTCGGCTTCTTCGCGCATCACTTTGGGCTTGTTGATCAAATACCGTCGATAATCGCCCGGCCAGCTGGTGATGCGACCGCGGTCGAGTTCCACGATGCGTGTCGCCAGGCGCTGCAGGAACCTGCGGTCGTGGGTCACGAAGGCCACGCAGCCCGGAAAACTCTGCACTCTGTTTTCCAGCCACTCGATGGTGTGCAGATCGAGATGATTGGTGGGCTCGTCGAGCAGCAGCAGATCGGGGTTGTTGACCAACGCCTTGGCGAGCCCGACGCGCCGGCGCCAGCCGCCCGACAACGCCCGCAACTCCTCCTCCGCGGGCAACTGCAGGTCGCTCAGGATAGTGCTGACGCGCGTCTCCACGTTCCAGCCGCCGTGCGCCTCGATCTGGCGTTCCAGCGCCTCCAATTCGCGCAGACCCGCTTTATCGAGCTGTTGTTCAGAGAGCGCTTTGTATCGGGCATGCAGCTCGCCAAGTTCCACCAGTCCGCCGGCCACAAACTCCGTGACGTGAATATCGAGCTGCTCCGGCAATGTCTGCTGCAATTCGCTGATACACACGCCGGGGTGGCGAATCACTTCACCGGCGTCGGGGTGCAGATCGCCGGTGATCAGTTTGAACATCGACGATTTGCCCGCGCCGTTACGCCCGATTACACACACCCGCTCGCCCGCTTCGAGATTCAACTCGGCGTGCGTGAGGATCGGCACATCGCCGAATTCCAGCGAGACATCGTCGAAGCGGAGCAGGGACATGCGCGCGAAGTCTACACTATCGGTCTGTCCGATCAGGTGCCGGCTGCGTCCCGCTGCAATGCAAAATCGCTTGTGCATCGGGATTTCTACGTTATCGTTGCCGCTGTGTTCCGATACGGAAACCCGCGGATACCGCCGCCCGATCGCACCAAACCGGAGGACTCACCATGAAACGCATTGTCGTATCGCTGATTATCGGGGGGCTGCTCGGCGGTTTCGCCGGTTTTGTCGCCGGCATATTCGTGTACCCCTACATTTTCCTCGCCGATATCGTTGCCGCGGAGGACATCGGCGATGTGTCGACGCGGCAGCTGGTGGCAGAAGGCGCGTTTATCCACGCCGATCCGGGTGACCCGATTCACTACGGTAGCGGCGGTGTTACCGTATACGCCGATGCAGTGCACCTGCAGGACGATTTCCAGGTCGGCCCCGGGCCGGCGTTTCACGTTTACCTCGCGCCGCAGCAGGAGGTCACACCGGACACCGATGTCGCCGCATCGATGTATGTCGATCTCGGGCGGCTGCGCGCCTTCATGGGCAGCCAGGTCTACAAAATTCCGGCGGGTGTGGATCTGAAGCGTTACCCGAACGTGATTGTGTGGTGCCAGCGTTTCGGCGTGTTGATTTCACCTGCTAAACTCGCATTTCTGTAGTGCCGTGTCGAAGCCGAAACCTTTTTCGCAGGCCTGCGATAACAATCGTGAACCGATCCTGGGCGTCATCAGGCCGCTGCTCGCGGATTGCAGGGCGGTACTGGAGATAGGCAGCGGTACCGGTCAGCATGCGGCGTATTTCGCAACGGAACTGCCGCACCTTCAGTGGTTGACGAGCGATCTGCCTGAGCATCACGCTGGCATCCGCATGTGGACCGAGGATGCAGACCTACCCAACCTGCATGCGCCTCTCACACTCGACGTGCTGCAATACCCGTGGCCGGACGTCGATGTCGATGCTGTGTTTTCCGCGAACACCGCGCATATTATGAGCTGGCAGATGGTCGAGGCATTGTTTGGCGGTGTGGTCAAATTGCTGCCGGCTGGCGGCCAGTTTCTATTGTATGGCCCGTTCAACTACGCGGGTAATTACACAAGCGACAGCAATGCGATCTTCGACGGTTGGCTGAAAGCGCGCGACCCGGAAAGCGGTATTCGCAACTTCGAGCAACTGCAGGCGCTGGCGGAGGCCGGCAGCATGTCGTTCGTGCACGACTACGAGATGCCCGCCAACAATCGCATTCTGCACTGGCGTAAGGACGATTGACACCGCGTTGGGGAAATGTCAAAAGACATACCCGTGAAAATTCAGGAGCGTGCAGACACCTCGTCTATCTGGTACACGCCGTCGCAAGTACCGTATCTAGGACATCGATTATGACCGAAGCGGCAGTTCGTGAGCGAGTCACACTCGCGAGGGAAACCATCCACAATCCGCAGGAACCGCGCCACTTCATGCGTGTGAAGCCGGTCAACGGTTGCATCCGAATACTGCGTGACGGCAAGCTGCTGGCCGAGTCGGAAAAGGCGCTGCGCGTGCTGGAAGCCGGCCGCGACCTCTATGATCCGGTGTTGTACTTGCCACGTGAAGATGTCGTTGCAAAGCTGGTGCGCGCCGATAAACGCACGCACTGCCCGCTGAAGGGTCAAGCCAGCTACTTCGACCTGTACGACGACAATAATCGTGTGCAAGTCGCAGAAGTAGCGTGGAGCTACGAGACGTCTTTCGATTTCGCCTCCGAGCTCAAAGAGCGTATAGCTTTCGATGCCAAGCTGGTCGTGATAGAGGAACATCCGGCGGCGGCGTAGCGCCGTGATGCCGCGCGGTGGAAGAACCCTCCTGAATCAGTTTATCAGGCGTTTACGAATAAGAACCACGGCCGCGTAGTAGAACGCGCCGGTGTAGCCGGTCAGCACCAGCAGATGCAACAGCGGCTGTTGCAGCTCCTGTCCGGAGATGATCGGCCGCGTCAGGGCCACCGCATGGGTCAGCGGCAGCAGGTGCACGAAGTCCTGCACCAGGTAGGGTAACGTGGACACCGGGTAGAACACGCCGCAAACAATAAACATCGGCGTGATCACCAGCACGAAATAGTAGTTGAAGAATTCGTAACCCGGCGAGATCGCGCTCATCACCAGGGCCGGTGCCGCGAAGCACAGGCCGATCAACAGCACTACCGGCAGAACCAGCAGTGCCTGCCAGCCGTGTACCACGCCAAGCAGCGCGGCTACGGTAAGAATCGCACAGCCGCTGAACAGGCTCTTGGTCGCGCACCAGAGCAGTTCGCCCGCCAGGATGTCTTCGACTTCCAGCGGGGTGGCCAGGATCGCCTCGTAGGTCTTCTGCGGCACCATGCGCGTGTACACTGAGTACATGCCTTCGAAACTCGCTGTGGTCATTGCCGAGGAGGCAATGATTCCCGAGGCGAGAAACGTGATGTAGGGCATGCTGCCCATCTCGCCGATAAAGTGTCCGAGACCGAAGCCCAGACCAAGCAGGTAGAGCGTCGGTTCGCCGAAGTTCAGCAGCAGTGAAGGTATCACCAGCCGCCGCCATACCAGCACGTTGCGCCGCCACACGGCGAATGCACCGCGCCGCAGACGCGGCACCCGCCACGGATTCCAGTTTATCGCTGCCGCTTGCGCTGCGCCCGGCATGTCAGTCACGCAACTCACGTCCGGTGAGTTTCAGGAACACGTCCTCGAGTCCGCTGGGACGGTGTATGAATTGCGCGTGCGTATCGTGCAGTGCCGCGAGCAGCGGCGCGGGGTCCCGCGTATAACAATAAAGACTGCTGCCCATGCGTTCGGTGCGGCAGTTCAGCGGGTCGCAACGTGCGATCGAATTCTCGCCGCGAATCTCTATCACTTCCGGTTCGACGTGGTCGGCGATCAAAGTGGCCGGCGAGCCGCGAGCCAGGACGCGGCCGTTATCCATGATTACCAGTTCATCGCACAGACGCTCGGCTTCCTCCATGTAGTGCGTGGTCAGGATCAATGTCGTGCCGCTGGCACGCAGTTCCGCGAGCCGTCCCCAGATCACGTGCCGAGCCTGCGGGTCGAGGCCGGTGGTGGGCTCGTCCAGCACCACCAGCTCGGGCTCGTTGATCAGCGCCCGCGCTATGGTAAGGCGCCGTTGCATACCGCCCGACAAAGTGTGTGTGCGTGCGTCGCTGCGGTCACCTAATGCGACGAACTCCAGCAGTTCGTCGATGCGTGCGTCCAGCCCCTCGCCGCGCAGCGCGAAATAGGATGCATAAACACGCAGGTTTTCGGCGACGGTGAAGTCCGGGTCGAGGTTGTCGGACTGCGGCACCACGCCGATGCGTCGGCGAATCTGCGCCGCGTGCGCCGCCACGGGCAGCCCGAAGGCTTCGAGCTCGCCGCCCGACTTCGGCGTCAGCCCCAGCAACAGGCGCAGGGTGGTGGTTTTGCCCGCGCCGTTGGGGCCGAGAAATCCATAACACTTGCCGCGCGGAATCGCGAAATCGACGGCGTCGACCACGACGTGCGCGCCGTAACTCTTGCTCAGGCGGTGTGCGACGACGACGGGGTCGGTCATGAGCGTAACAGGGTGTGGTCCGCAAAGTGCGCAATGATGCCGCGTTGCGCCGGGATGCGGAAGAGACCGGAAGTTTTTTTCCGCGTACCATGGCTGAACTTTTGTGCACGTTGAGTAACGCCGATGAGCAATGACGAACCGCTACTGTGCTGGAACTGCGGGGGCGGCCTGGAGAGCATCCCGGTGCCCGTCAGCCGGACTGCTTATTGTCCAGGCTGCCGCGCGGATCTGCACGTCTGCCGGATGTGCAAGGAGTTCGATAAAAAGCTGGCCGATCAATGCCGCGCGGAACTCGAGGACGTACCGCATGAAAAACAGCGCGCCAATTTCTGCGATTATTTCAGTCCTTCGCCGAACGCCTACGTGGTGGACGACGACAGTCAGGCGCGCGCGGCGCGCGCGGAGCTGGACGCATTGTTCGGCGTGGAAAGCGGTGGCGCGGGGCAAGCACCCGGGGAAAGCAAAGCGGACGCGGCCAGACGAGAGCTGGAGGCGTTGTTCGGGATGGACGGTGAAGAGAAGAAAACCCTCACCCCTGACCCCTCTCCCAGAGGGAGAGGGGAAAAATAAGGATTCCTTGCCACGCTGGGGAGAGGGGAGAGATACGGGAGAGAGGGAAAAAAAGCCTACTTCCCTCTCCCTCTGGGAGAAAGGCGGGGGTGAGGGCTCTTTGCTTACGCCGAATGCAGCTCCAGCACGTCGCCGTCGCAAACCTGGTGCTGCGGCCCGACCTGCTGGCCCGCGAAACGTCCACCGCCCCACAGGCGCGCGTAGCGCAGCGTACTGGCGACATCTTTGTGCACCAGGCGTGCGACGTCCGCGACGGTCTGACCTTTGCGAAGCGTGAACGGTTTTTCTTTTTCCGCCGATTTGCCCGGAGACTTGGTGTAGACACGCACCACGTCGAGGCCGCGGAACAGGAAATCGCCCAGCTCTTCGGCGCCCTGCAGCGTCTGCGCGGACATCGCCAGGATCGGGAAGTCCACGTCCAGCAGTTCCTTCAGCACGCTCACGTCTTCGCTGCCGCTGCAAAGATCGATTTTGTTGGCGATTACCAGTGTCGGCAGCTCGATATGAAACGGATCGCGCAGCTCGTCGTCGGATTCCGCCGCGTGGTCGGCTGCCTGTGACTCGTTCAACCCCGGCCACTGCGCGATCAGATAAATTTTTTTATCCGCGAGCTGATCGCGCACCATGGGCACCTGTTCCAGGCAACCGGGATCGTTGATGTCGATGACCAGCAGTGCAGCGTCGGCGGGTTGCAGCGCATTCGCCATCCAGTTCTCCGTGTGGTCGGCGGAGATCGGCGGCAGGTCGATCAGCTGAAAATGGATGTCGTCTTTCGGCAGCATGCCGGGCAACGGCTCTTTGGTGTAAGGCGTGGCACTGGCATGTGAGCCGGTCAGCGCGGCGTGCAGACTGGACTTACCCGAACCGGGAGGGCCCAGCAGCGCAATCTGCGCGGCACCTTCCGCGCGCACCGTCTGCGTCGGTCCGGTTCGCGCCGCGCCCTTTTTCGGACCTGCCAGTTCTTCAGTGAGCGCTTTTATGCGCGACTTGATGTCCGCCTGCAGGTGTTCGGTACCTTTGTGTTTCGGAATGCAGCGCAACATCTCCTTCAGGCAACCAAGTCGTTCGCCCGGCTCGCGGGCGGCGCGGAATGCCTGTTCGGCTTTTTTGTAATCCGCGGTGACGTTGGTGGGCATGCCGGGATGTTAGCCGATAACCCGTGCAGCCGCAGCGTGCCGGCAATTTTCCGCCTGGGGCCGGGCGAGCTACACTGGCACATGTCTACTCGAACCGGCGGGGAGCGATGAAAAACTTCGGCCTGTTGTGCGCGGCGTTGCTGCTGACCGGTTGTGCCGGCAAAGGCAACGTGATCCAGACACCGGGCACGTCATCCCTGGCTGACGACGCCGTCGCGCGCGTGGAAATTCCTTACGCGCTTACTTTGCTCGCGGTGGATGGAGAGCAGGTCGCCGTGCCGCGGTCCGACA
>Ga0224508_10001946_pt1 | contig 18090 bp, 20 predicted proteins | sample SF_Jan12_sed_USG_4_FD_170157 | JGI IMG/M metagenome (GOLD analysis project Ga0224508, IMG submission 170157) | Sediment microbial communities from San Francisco Bay, California, United States - SF_Jan12_sed_USGS_21 | ecosystem: Environmental > Aquatic > Marine > Sediment | place: USA... | reverse complement strand
GCACAAAACCATCGCGGTCCTTATCCCATGGACGACTTGCTGCGGTTGGGTCATCGTTGCGGGTGCTAAGTGCTTTGGCATTACCAAAGCCGGCGAGTGAGGTGGGTGTTATCGCCGCTTCGGCGCCACCCGCCACCATAACGTCAGCATCACCATATTCGATTAACCGCGCGGCATCACCAATAGAATGGGTGGCAGTCGAGCAGGCGGTAACCATAGTTAGATTTGGACCCTTGAATCCAAACATAACAGACAGGTCGCCCGACAACATGTTGGCAATACTCATCGGCACATAGAAAGGCGATACGCGGCGTGGGCCTTTCTCCAGCAGAAGTTCGGTTGTCGACTCGATGGTCCCTACCCCACCGATACCCGAGCCAAGGTGTACACCGATACGCGTTGCGTTGGCATCAGTCACTTCGAGGCCTGATGTTTGAATTGCTTCAATGCTTGCCGCCATTCCGAGTTGGATGAATCGATCCATTCGTCGCGCTTCTTTCTGGGGCAGATAATTCGCGACATCGAAGTCCTTGACCTCGCCGGCAATACGGGAGGGAAACGCGGCCGCGTCGAAATGGGTCACCGGCCCGATGCCGCTGTGCCCGGCACAGAGATTGCGCCAGTTTTCTTCAACACCTATGCCAAGCGGTGAAAGGATGCCCAGTCCGGTGATGGCCACACGCCGCTTACTCAAAAGCGGACCCTCGTAGTTGATGCAATGACACCCATGATGACAGGGTTAGAGATAAACCGAAGGGCCGCACCCACGCCTGTGGTCGCGGCCCTGTGGGTAGGAAATTCGGTCAGTTGAGTCGCGAGTTGATGTACTCGACGGCCTGTTGCACGGTGGTGATTTTTTCTGCTTGTTCATCCGGAATCTCAGTTCCGAACTCTTCCTCCAAAGCCATCACCAACTCGACCGTATCTAGAGAATCTGCGCCTAGATCATCAACGAACGACGACCCCGTACTTACTTCGTTCTCATTGACCCCCAGTTGCTCGACAACGATTTTCTTGACGCGTTCTTCAACACTGCTCATATCAGCCTATTCCTCCAAGGCATCCTAGTTTGGCCTTTGCGACGGCGCATAGTTATCATAATTGCACCATTCAGTCTACGATACCGTCTCCAGCAAATAAACCCTTTTTAATTCATATACATGCCACCATTCACGTGCACCGTGGTGCCGGTGATATAGGCCGCCCGTGGCGACGCCAGGAAGGCCACGGCGTGCGCCACCTCTTCCACCAACCCCAGGCGCCCTAGCGGTATTTGCCGCAATAGCGCCTGTGCCTGCTCGGTCGGCAATGCCCGGGTCATGTCAGTATCGATAAACCCGGGTGCTACCGTATTAACCGTGATGTTGCGGCCGCCAAGTTCACGCGCCAGCGCCCGCGTAAAACCGACCACGCCCGCTTTGGCGGCGGCATAGTTTGCTTGCCCGGGATTACCGGTGGCAGCGACAACCGAACTGATATTGATAATTCGCCCGCGACGCGCCTTGATCATGGGCTTGATGCACGTCCGCGATAGCCGAAACACGGATTTGAGATTAGTGTCGACAACAATGTCCCAATCTTCATCTTTCATTCGCATGAGCAGATTGTCACGTGTAATGCCGGCGTTGTTCACAAGAACCGATGCTGGCCCACAGGACTGCGCCATCTTTGCCAACAGTTGTTCGATGGAGTCTGCATCGGTGATATTCAACACCATGCCTTGACCTTCGATGGCATGCTCTTTAAAGCGACTATCAATACTTTCCGCACCACCGGTCGTCGTCGATGTACCGACAACGAATGCACCTTGGCGTCCAAGTTCTAGTGCGATCGCAAGCCCGATACCTCGGCTCGCACCCGTCACCAGCGCGACTTCATGTTCTAAGAGTTTTTCCATTCTGCTTGCACCAAGATTAGGCGTCTTCAGCCACCGCGGATAGCGCGGTCGCAAGACTATCAGAATCAGACACAGCCAATGATCGCGCATCGCGGGCGATGCGCTTGTTCAGGCCAGCCAGCACCTTACCTGGGCCACACTCTACGACCGTATCGACGCCCAACGCCACCATCTTCTGAATGGTTTCCACCCAGCGCACCGGTGACTCAATCTGTTGCACAAGCACGTTTCGAATCGCGCCTGGGTCAGTCTCCATTTCAACATGCGAATTGTGGATCACGGGTATTTGCGGATTGCGAATATCTGTTCTGCGCAAACGCTCTGCCATATGTACGGCCGCTGGGTGCATCAACGCGCTGTGAAACGGTCCGCTTACCGGCAACAATACTGCGCGACGCGCGCCCGCTGATTTCGCTTGATCGACAACGCGTTCTACCGCCGCCGTGTTACCGGCAACGACTACTTGTCCGGGGGCATTGAAATTGACCGGCGCCAAGATGTCGCCAGCGGCAACCTCCTCGCAGACTTGTCGTACGGCATCATCATCGAGGCCCATGATCGCCGCCATTGCACCTTCACCGATCGGCACGGCCTGTTGCATAAATCGCCCGCGATCCGCCACTAATTGTACGGCCTCCTTAAACTCGATAGCCTGGGCGCATACAAGCGCCGTATATTCGCCTAAGCTGTGGCCAGCCACGTAATCTGGCAAGGGTCCGCCGCGAGATTGCCACACACGCCAAACTGCTACACCGGCTACTAGCATCGCTGGTTGGGTATTTGTGGTTTTATTGAGACTGTCCTCGGGCCCGTTCTGCACCAGCTGCCAAAGATCAAAGCCAAGCACTTCTGACGCTTCGGCAAATGTACGCTCGATATCGACGTAATCTGCCGCCATGGTAGCCAGCATGCCAACCGATTGGGATCCCTGTCCAGGAAAAACAAACCCTATCGACATAAATTCAGTCGCAAGTGCGAAGTTGCAAGTAACGAGCGAGAATCCATGCAAGGCTTTAGGGGTTTGGCCTTGTTACTTGCACCTTATCGCTTGAAGTTGGTTTTTAGTAGTTCAGCAGGACCGAACCCCAAGTGAAACCGCCGCCGAACGCTTCCATTAAGACGATATCGCCACGTTTGATGCGCCCATCGCGCACCGCCTCGTCGAACGCCAGCGGTATCGATGCCGCCGACGTGTTGCCATGCCGATCAATGGTGACCACTACGTGGTCCATGGACAAGCCGAGCTTCCTCGCGGTGGCCGCGATAATGCGAATATTTGCCTGGTGCGGTACCAACCAGGTCACATCCGATGTTTTCATATTGTTGGCTTCTAAGGTCTCGTCAACGATGCTGCCAAGCTGTTTGACGGCTACCTTAAACACCTCGGCACCCCCCATAGTCACGTAGGCCTCGCCGTTTATTACTTTGTCGTAGCCCTTGGAAATCCCGGCCGGCACCTCTAGCAGCGCGGTATATTGCCCATCTGCATGTAAATGCGATGATATGATTCCCGGTTTATCGACCGCTTGCAGTAGCACCGCCCCTGCACCATCGCCAAACAGTACGCAAGTGTTTCGATCACTCCAATCTATGATTCGAGAAAAGGTCTCGGCCCCCACCACTAGCGCACAGTCGGCGCTGTTGGTGCGTACGAACTTGTCGGCCACATCTAACGCATAAACGAAACCGGTGCATACTGCCTGCACATCAAAGGCGGGGCAGCCGTGAATGCCCAGGCGTTTTTGCAAAAGACAAGCAGTACTCGGAAAGACTTGGTCCGGCGTAGTTGTTGCTACCACAATCAGATCGATGTCGCGAACGTCGATGTCGGCTGCTTCGATGGCACGGCGGGTTGCATGCTCTGCGAGATCGACGGTGTGCTCTCCTTCTGCCGCGATACGGCGTTCGCGCACGCCGGTGCGCGACAAAATCCACTCATCGGAAGTGTCGACCATCTTTTCCAAGTCGGCATTGGTCAATACCTTCTCCGGTAAGTAACCGCCGCTGCCAATCACACCTGAATAGTTCAAGCTGCTCCCTCTTTCACCAACATCGATTCTAATTTCTCGCTGATCTGTTCCGGGAAATGTTTGTTTGCCTCATTCAATGCTTCCTGAATGGCATATCTGAAGGCCAGAGCATCAGCACCGCCATGACTCTTTATAACGACTCCATTAAGGCCGGCGAGACTGGCTCCATTGTAACGTCGTGGGTCAACCCGCCTATGAAACCTCTTCAAGACGGGCAGTGAGGCTAATCCGACCACCTTAGTAAGGATGTTACGTCGGAACTCCTGGCGCATGAAATGGGTGATCATATTAGCTAGGCCCTCACTAGTTTTCAGCGCCACATTGCCGACAAATCCATCACAGATCACCACGTCCATATCACCAGTATAAATCTCATCGCCCTCAACGTAACCGCAATAATTGACTTTGCTGTTTCGCAATAACTCGGCCGCACGCTTTACCGTCTCACTGCCCTTAATGTCCTCCTCGCCGATATTCAACAAGCCTACCCGTGGGCTCGGATTGTCTTCCACAGAACTAACCAATATTGAACCCATTATCGCGAATTGCAGCAATTGCTCGGCGGTACAGTCGACATTGGCCCCAAGATCCAGCACATGCACATGCCCCTGAATTGTCGGCAAGATGGAAATAATCGCCGGTCGATCGATGCCCGGAAGCGTCTTCAGGACGAAGCGCGCTGTCGCCATCAGTGCACCCGTATTGCCGGCACTGACGCACGCCTGGGCGTCTCCCGTCTTTACGAGGTTGATCGCTACCCGCATAGAAGAGTCCTTTTTCATGCGTAGCGCCTGCGCCGGCGCTTCATCCATGCCAACCAGCTGTGACGCATGATGAATGGAAAGCCGTTCACTCTCCTGCGCGCGCTGGTTTTGAAGCGCTGACACCAGCGCATCGCGCTGGCCGACTAGGATAAGGTTGACCGAGGCGTAATGCCGCAGAGCTGCCAACGCTGCCGGTACCGTAACACCCGGACCATGGTCGCCGCCCATGGCGTCCAAGGCAATGGTAGCCGTCAAAGGTTTGAGACTCTCCTTGGTCGTGTATCGTTAGTCGGCGTCTACGTCGCTCTTAGGGGTCTCAACCACCTTTTGACCACGATAAAATCCATCAGGCGTTACGTGATGGCGACGATGCGTCTCACCGCTAGTCGAATCGATCGACAATGTCGGTTTATCTAAGGCGTCGTGTGAGCGGCGCATTCCGCGCCGCGATGGAGTTTTTCGGCTTTTCTGTACGGCCATGCTAGATCCTCTAAAAGGACACTACAATTAGTCCTTATGTTTTAGTTCGCCCAAAACCGAAAACGGGTTGGGTTTCTCCTGGCGGTGTCGATATTCACCAGCTAGACATTTATCGATATCATGCATTGGCACCATCGGCATCGCCAACAACAACTCGTCCTCAACAATATTGCTCAGCAAGATCGGCCCATCTACGACCAGCGAATCAGTATTTCGCGGTGTTAAATCCTCCCGGTCTTGGGCCCTAATCAGTATTACCGATGGTTCTGCCCTGAGGACCAGCGTCATCTTCTCCAGACACCGCTGACATACAACCTGTAGGCTGGCTGCGATAGTACCCTGCATCCGCCCTAGACCGCGATCGCCGCTGCGTTCGAACGACAGACTGATGCTCACGGTGCCGCTCTCATCCACGCATAGCGCCCGCAGACGGCCCATAGCCTTTACCGGCAACTCGCCCGTCAAGCGGGCGCCAGAGTCGGCCAACTTTATGGGGTCCACTGTCGCTGGCAAACTAGCTGCCCGCATCTATCCTAGACCCGCTCGTAACTTGGCCGCGCATCATATAACTGCCCGTAATTTATGTCAAAAATGGCAGTTTAAGGGCGCACGTTTGTTGCAACTGAGCGCTCGCTACTTGATACTTTCGCGAATGCCTCAGCCAAAGATTGTTCTTGCTTCGTCGTCACCTTATCGCAAAAAGCTACTCGAGCGTCTACACCTCGCGTTTGAGGTCGTTGCCCCCGAGGTAGACGAATCACCCACCTCCAATGAGGGTCCGGAGGCACTGGTCAAGCGACTTGCAATAGCCAAGGCGCGCGCGGTGGCCGCTAGCGTCGGCAACGCGCTGATCATCGGTGCCGACCAAGTGGCCGTCAACGCCACCGGCGATATGATCGGCAAGCCCGAGAGTCACGAGCGCGCAATTGAACAGTTGCGTCAAGCGTCGGCAAACTGGACTACTTTGTACACAGGGGTGGCCTTGCTGAATAACCAAAGCGAGCAGATCCAATACGATACGGTGCCGATCAAGGTGTTGTTTCGAGAACTTAGTGAGAACGAGATCGAAAACTACCTTCGCACCGAACAACCCTACGATTGCACTGGTAGCGTGAAAGTAGAAGGCTTGGGGATTGCATTGTTATCTCGACTGGAAGGTGACGATCCCAGCGCCATCATCGGCCTGCCGCTCATATGTCTAACAAGGATGTTAGCGAACGAAGGCGTGGATGTCCTATCTATCGCCTAGGCGTCACCGCAGCTGAGGAATACGGGCCAATAACTCCGTTCCCAGCGTCTGTGCCATCGCCGTGCCGATTCGCTGGGCGAAACGATCGAGCAAGTTCTCCCGATGCGTGAAGTCGACGATCTCATCCGCCCCAACGACCTCGCGAGCGACATAACTGGCGCTTCCGAATTCATCAATCAGACCCATCTGCAACGCCTCATCACCAGTCCAAAACAGACCACTAAAGGTCTCATCGGATTGGGTTAGGGACTCACCACGCCCTTGCTTTACAACATCTATGAATTGCTGGTGAATCCTGTTTAACAGCACCTGCGCGTGCTCGCGATGTTTGGGATGCATCGGCGAGAACGGATCCAGGAAATTCTTGTTATCACCGGCCGTCAATAGTCGCCGTTCGATACCAAGTTTCTTCATGCTGTCGACAAACCCAAATCCATTCATTAGTACCCCAATGGACCCAACAATGCTGGACTCATTGGCAAAGATTTTATCGGTGGCTGCTACCGCGTAATAGCAGCCGGACGCACATATATCACCGATTACGGCGTAAACGGGGGTATCCGGATATTTTTTTCTAAGTCGTTCGATTTCGTGATTGATATAACTCGCTTGTACCGGACTTCCGCCGGGACTGTTCGTCCGCAGAATCACGCCTTTGGCCTTACTTTCGAATGCCGCACGTAACCCTGATACTATGTTGTCGGCACTAGCAATCGTATCAGCCGCAATAACGCCATCGAGGTCAATGAGCGCTGTGTACTTACCACTTACCGAAGGGGTACCGCCAAAGCCACTAGAAAGCGCCATCAGCAAAAGGATTACGAGATAGACCGCAAAAAATGCCTTGAAGAATATGCTCCATCGACGCGCCTTGCGTTGTTCATTCAATGAGGCAAACGCGAGTCGCTCCAAAAGGGTCTGTTCCCAGTCCTGTTTTGCGTGTCCCGCTTCTTGCGATGCCGGTGGTTGGCCGTTCGTTTCAGTCATGCGTTCTGCCCTGGTTAACTATCTTCAAGTCCTGTAATCAAATGTGCCCCATCAACTGCCAAATACACCTGATCGTCGCGCTCTAGTACGCCAAGGGGCATCAGAGGTTGGCCGTCGCAACGCCCACCGGCACAAGCGCCGGTATCGGGATAATAGCGAGCACCATGGGTCGCGCACAGCAGGAAATCACCCGCCACATCGAAAAAGTTCCGCTTGCTCCAGTCGAGCTCCAAAGACTGGTGCGCGCACCGATTAACATAAGCATAGACCTTACCGCGAAAGCGAATAGCGAAAGCAGGCACATTTTTGCCATTCAAGTCTATGACGAAGCGCACGCCCCGGCCCCCGTCTGCCAGCGCTGCACTGGCGCAGATTGGGTCATTGTTACGCCCCGTTGTCATCGCTCGGCGAGGCGCTACCTAAGGAGTCAAGCAACATCGCAAGCTCCCGCGGCAGGGTCGACTCGATGACCAGTCTGCTACCGTTGCGTGGGTGCCTGAAGGTCAAACAATGCGCGTGTAAGAACAGCCGATTTAAGCCCAAGCGTCGCACACTACGATTAAATTCCCGATCACCATACTTGGTGTCACCCGCGATCGGGTGGTTGCTGTGGGCGGCGTGCACCCGCGCCTGGTGGGTGCGGCCAGTTAGGAGTCGTATCTCCACCTGGGTCGAATTGGCATAGAGGCATTTAGGCACGAACTGGCTGACAGCGTCTCGACCTGTCTGTGAAACCTCTACCTGACGCTCACCTGACCGTAGGCGAAACTTCAGCAACGGTGCCTCAACCTGCGTTACATGGTCAGTCCAGCGGCCTCGCACGAGTGCCGTGTAACGTTTGTCTATCTCGGCGTCACGCAACTGCTCATGCAATGCCAGTAACGCCGAACGGCGCTTGGCCACCAGCAGACAGCCGGAAGTGTCACGGTCCAAGCGATGCACCAACTCTAAAAACCGGGCCCTGGGCCGACTAGCCCGCAAGCCTTCGATCAACCCCCAGGCGACGCCACTACCGCCATGCACGGCGAGCCCAGCTGGCTTGTCCACCGCCAGGAGATCATCATCTTCAAACAAGATCGATAGCGCCGGGGGCCGGCTCGGGCCAACGGCACGCCCGTGGTCGGTAGTCGGTAACCGCATGGGCGGGATGCGTACGACATCGCCGGCCTGGAGACGGTAATCCGGCGGGCAACGGCCGCGGTTGATACGCACCTCGCCTTTTCGCAAGATGCGATAGATATGGCTCTTTGGGACACCTTTGAGTTTAGAAATCAGAAAGTTATCGACCCGCTGGCCCGCCGCCTGTGCATCGATTTCACGATATTGGACGGCGCTGGCGTTTGGTTGTTTTCCGGCTCTCATACGGGGCGATAATAACAGATTGCTGCAAGGCGGCCCGGCTGATATATTTTTAGGACAGGTGCAACGAGATTTTCACCTGCAGAATACGGATAAGCACATACTTGTGTAATGGTTTTTGCGGCGGGTTTGTGACCCGCCTACCCCGCGGTAACCCGCCGCCTATAGTGGCCGAGGTGCCCGGGTATTTGAGGAACATGGGTTTCGCGTCGCTCGCCCTTCAGAGTGGCGCACATATTTAGACGCGTCCGAATAAAAGACATGTCCACTATGCCTGGCAGGATGCTGAAAACGCCGAGCAGCGTCTTCATCAGCACCGCCCTACGGGACTCCAGTTCGTGTACGGTACCGGGTGTTACACAACCATCCGGGCCCATGCGATTCGGCAACACTTTACCGTGCAAGCCACAGGTTGTCGATCGCCGGTAGTAATCGTCCCGTTCACTCGTACTGCCTGAGCGTAGTGGTGATCTAGCGCGGATCGGCGATCTAGAATTGTCGCCGTGTGGGTCGGGCGCGTCGGGGATTTGCAATGAAAAGAATGCTGTTTAACGCAACTCACCCCGAGGAGTTGCGTTTAATCGTTGTTGATGGCCAAAAACTACTAGAACTTGACATTGAGTCGACGGCCTACCAGCAAAGAAAGGGTAATATCTACAAGGGTCGCGTAACCCGCGTTGAACCAAGTCTGGAAGCCGCGTTTGTCGATTACGGTACAGAACGTCAAGGCTTTCTACCCCTCAAGGAAATCTCACGCATCTATTTCACTGGTGTCGATGAGAAGACACCGATGGGCCAGGTGCGCATCAAGGACGTTATCAAAGAAGGCCAAGAGCTCGTTGTGCAAGTCGACAAAGAGGAACGTGGCACCAAAGGCGCCGCGCTGACTACTTTCATAAGCCTGGCTGGCCGCTATCTGGTTTTGATGCCCAATAACCCAAAGGGTGGCGGCATATCACGACGCATCGAAGGAGAAGAACGGGCCGAGATGCGCGAGGCGATGGCCCAGCTCAAGATTCCCGATGATTATGCGCTGATCGCACGTACCGCCGGCATCGGCAGAACGGCGGAGGAACTGCAGTGGGATTTAGACTATCTGGTGCATTTGTGGGGCGCCATCAGCGGCGCTGCGCAAGAACGCGCCGCACCGTTCTTAATTTATCAGGAAAGCAATCTCGTGGTGCGCGCAGTACGCGATTATCTGCATAGTGATATCGGTGAAATTCTCGTCGATACGCCCGACATCCACGATCGCGTGAAGAAGTTTATGGAGCAGGTATCGCCGCAGAACCTCCATAAACTAAAACTCTACAAGGACGAGACACCACTTTTTTCTCGCTTCCAAATCGAGCATCAGATTGACTCCGCGTTTTCTCAGGAGGTCGAGCTCGAATCTGGTGGATCGCTGATATTTGCCCGTACCGAGGCACTCGTTACTATCGATGTCAACTCCGCGCGGGCAACTAAGGGCAGCGACATCGAGGACACGGCTCTTAACACCAACTTGGAGGCGGCGGAAGAAACCGCACGCCAGTTGAGGCTACGAGACATAGGTGGGCTTATTGTCATTGATTTCATAGACATGACACCGATACGTAATCAGCGGGCGATAGAAAATCGGTTAATAGAAGCGCTCAAGGTTGATCGGGCGCGTGTACAGGTTGGCCGTATCTCACGCTTCGGGCTACTTGAAATGTCACGGCAAAGATTACGTCCGTCCCTCGGTGAGTCCAGTAGCTTGGTTTGTCCCAGGTGTAGCGGGACCGGCCATATCCGCAGTATTCAATCTTCGGCCCTAAGCGTGCTGCGGATGATCCAAGATCACGCACTTAAGGAAAACACCGCGACCGTACATGTCCATCTGCCGGTAGAAACAGCAACCTACTTGCTCAATGAGAAACGTTTCGAGATTACAGCTTTAGAGTCGCGCCTCGGCACCTCTATCGTAATCATACCGACCCCCGAGTTGGAGACCCCACACTTCCGAATCAAACGGTTGCGCAGCGATGAGCTAGAGGCTGAAGGCAACGTGCCTAGCTATGAGATCCCTACTTCGGAAGAGACTGAAACAGAAACCACCACGACTGTCGCCAAACCCGAAAAGGCGGTAGTCGGTCCGATTGCCCATCTCGTAACACCGCCGGTTCGAAAGCGTTCGCTGTTAGAGCCCCTTAAAAAGCTTTTTGTTCGATCAAAAAAGAAACCTGTCATCGTCGGTGAGGGCGGCGATACAGCCAAGGCTCGTGACACAAAGGGTACGTATGCTCGACGTCAGGGTCGTCCGTCGCGCCCGCGCGCCCCTGCGAGAGCCACAGCACAACGCAGCAAAAGCACCCCCCGGGCTACCCACGCCGCACCGCGTCGCGCCAAAGATGCAACGCCGGCCGAAGCCCCGGCGCCAGAACAGCCGAAAGAAAAAGCCGAGTCGGCACGTAGTTCGCGCAGTCGTCGTCGTGGTCGGCGGGCTAAACCGCAAACCAAACCCGGCCAAAAGTCACGCGCCGCTAAAGACAATGCTGCGAACGACGGCGAAACAGAGCCAGCACCGCTCGCTAACGAGAACGTCAACCAACAACAGCGTCCAGAAGACAACATCAGAGACGAGCAACCGAAGAGTGAGTCAGAGAGGAGTACAGCGGCGGCGTCGAGCGCCCCCGCCGTTGCGCACGACAAAATAGCGCCGAGTCCGCAGACGAACGATCTACGTCAACCGGATACGCAAGCCCCGCCAGCGGGGCCAAGCATGGCCCCGCGAGAGGGCCACCCACCGGTACAGGTTGAAAGCGAGCGCAAGACTGAATTAGTGCAGGTAGAAACGCGCGCCCCCACGGACACCAACAAATAGCTTGCGGTTTAAACGTGGGACCGCCGTTTGCTGCGATAGATCAGTACCGGCGACGAATTTCTGCCACCAAGCCGCCGGCGGCATCTTCGATCATGTCTAGTACACGATCGAACCCGTTAATGCCGCCAAAGTACGGGTCAGGTACTTCGTCGTTCGGATAATCAGGCGCAAATTCCATGAATAGTCGGATCTTGTATGTCAATGCGTGCGGGCATATCGATCGCAGGTATTCGTAATTCTCTCGATCCATCGCCAGAACATAATCAAACTCATGAAAATCTTCCAGCGTCGCTTGGCGTCCCCTTAGCCCACTTAAATCGATCCCGCGCCGTGCCGCTGCCGCCTGCGCACGCGGATCCGGTGGCTGACCAATATGATAGGCGTGCGTTCCCGCCGAATCGACAAAGATTGGCCCACCAAGATTTTCGCTCTCGACCAGCTTACGAAAAACACCTTCCGCCGTTGGTGAACGACAGATGTTTCCTAAACAAACGAACAATACTTTCATCACATTCCTACTGCTACCGAATACCGGGCAACCGCCGGGCACGAAATATAGCTATTGTACGCTGTGAGTTCAAACTTATAGGTTGCTATTTTTTCTCAGTATGTCTCGCACAATTTGCAAGTCTTCCGGTGTGTCAACCCCTGGCCCAGGTGCCTCTGAGGCCTCGCACACCGCAATGCGCATGCCATACCACAGAATTCGTAATTGTTCGAGTGCTTCCACTTGTTCAAGTCGACATGGTGGTAGTGATACGTAATGGTTAACGAGCCCTGCCTCATAAGCGTATAAGCCGATGTGCCTATACCCTAGGCACGAACTTGCGCTGTTGGCCCTGGACTGCATAGAATTTGGAATAGCGGCACGACTGAAAAACAATGCAAATCCTTCGTGATCACATACCACTTTAACCACATTCGGGTCATAAAGGCTTGCCTGATCGGTGATGGGATACATCGCTGTCGCCACCACTGCATTTGGGTGCTGAGCTAGCGTTTCCGCCACCTGTGCGATTAACGCAGCTGGCATGAGTGGTTCGTCGCCTTGCAGATCAACAATAACCTCATTGTCGTCAATTCCCAATACTCTAATGACCTCAGCGATACGCTCAGTACCCGAGCGATGCTCAGTGGAGGTCATGCACACTTGTGCCCCGAATGCCTCCGCCGCTTCCTTGATCCTTACATCATCAGTAGCAATAATCGTGCTGGTAGCACCACTTGCTATCGCACGGTTATAAACTCTCTGTATTAACGTCTGCCCATGCACATCTTGCAGCGGCTTGCCCGGTAATCGTGTCGATGCATAACGAGCGGGGATAATTACGCGCATGGGTTCGTGATCCGCGAACTGTGACCTGTGAGGCGTAAACCGAACAACGACTTACTTCAACCTTTTGACTTCGTCTTCAGTAAGCTGTCGCGCTTCATCTTCCAACATAACGGGTATGTCGTCTCTGATCGGATAGGCCAAGTGATCGACTACACATAAAAGCTCTGAACGTGCCTTGTCGTATTTCAACGGGCTCTTGCAAAGCGGACAGGCAAGGATATCAAGTAGCTTCTTGTCCACGGAATCTCTCCTTCAATAGTTTTAGTACCAGCATGCCCAGCTTCGGATCCGGCTTGGCCGCAACCGCTAGATACCAATGCCGTTGATCCGCTAACTGTTCACATTTTACCGCATCCTTTTCGGTCATGATCACCACCCAATCATCATTAAACTCGATATCCTGGGCTGTGAATTGATAATGATCAGGAAACGGATGTTCTTTCGCTTCAATGCCCAGGTCCCGCAGATGACTGAAAAATCGCTGCGGACAACCGATACCGGCCACAGCATGCACGCGCTGACCTCGAAAGGCACTAGTTTCCAGTTGTGTTTCGGGCGCGGTAACCTGGTGGAATGCCAGCCCTGCCAGCTGCATACCCAATTCACCCGCATGCGGTCGGCCGTTCACTACGCATATGTCCACCGCAAGCAATCGCTTGGGTGATTCACGCAGCGGGCCAGCTGGCAACTGATGTCCGTTACCGAAACGTCGATCGCCATCTATGACGGCGATCTCCACGTCACGCGCCATTGCATAGTGCTGCAACCCATCATCACTCAGAATGACGTTGCAATCGTGGTCGCGCACCAGCATCTGCGCGGCGCGAGCTCGATTTCGAGAAACGAATACTGGACAGGAACTGTTCCTCGCTAACAGTAGTGCTTCGTCGCCAACCACAGCGGGATCCGATCCTGGGCCAGCTATCACGCCTGCGTCAGTCTGGTGGCCACCGTATCCGCGCAACACAATACCGGGTTGAAACCCTTGCTCCGTTAGAAACTTGCTGAGCCATAGGACTAGGGGCGTCTTACCGGTTCCACCGACCGAGATGTTACCGACGACGACGACCGGCGCCGGAACCCGGGTGACCCGCATCAGGCCCACTTTGTAACATCCTCTACGAGAGGCCGCCAGCAAACGATACAACCAGCTCGCTGGGATCAACAAAAACCTTAGTGCTGTACGTTTCTCCCAGTGTTTCTGCAACCAATCCACGGTTTGCTAATGGCTAGAGCTGTTTCGGCGTGATTGCCTGGTTTTCTTATGCATCAGTTTCGGTGATCACTAAACTGCATCTGATGTAGATTCGCGTACACGCCTCCAGTACCGATTAATTCTTGATGCGTGCCCTGCTCTACGACACGGCCCTGAGCAAGTACGACGATCCTATCGGCGTTTTCAATGGTTGCCAGTCTATGCGCGATCACCAATGTTGTTCGATTCTCCATCAGAGTTTGCATGGCTGCTTGCACGTGTCGCTCAGATTCGCTATCGAGTGCAGAAGTTGCTTCATCAAGAACGAGTATAGGCGCGTTCTTATAGAGCGCGCGTGCGATAGCGATTCGTTGCCGCTGACCACCTGAAAGCCGCAAACCCTTTTCTCCGACAACCGTGTCCAATCCCTGTGGTAGCTTATTGACAAATTCCAAGACATGCGCCGCTGCTGCCGCCTTAATAATCGCTTCATCGTCGTTGCCGTCGAGTCGACCGTAGGCAATATTGTTTCGAATTGTGTCGTCGAACAATAGCGTTTCCTGACCAACGATGGCGATGTGACTTCGCAAGTTATCCAACTTAAGCTCATCACTATTTACACCATCTACTAAAATGGCCCCCTTAGTCACCGAATAGAAACGAGGCAATAAATTAACGACTGTGGTCTTGCCACTCCCAGATGCCCCCACTAAAGCCAGCGTTTCGCCCGGCTTAACAGAGAAAGATACGTTCAGCAATGCAGGCTGCGCTGATGCTGGATACGTAAATTCAACATCTTTGTACTCCACGCGACCCTTTACGTCAGGGAGCTCCGTTGTTCCGAGGTCCGGTTCAGGAGACTCATCAAGCAAGCTGAACGCACTATGCGCCGCAGCAATTCCTGCCTGTATGGTTTCATTTATCTTGGCCACGCGTTTGATCGGAGCCATCATCCACATCATGGCCAACGTGTAGGAGATAAATTCTCCCGTGGTTGCTTGTCCAGACTTGACGGCCACGAAAAGTACGGCGGCGATGGCGGCGGCGGCAGCCAAAACCATGCAACTTATACCAATAGCAGACACCGCCACGCGACGCATGAACTGGCGACGGTTGCTAGTATTGACCTTAGCGAAACTTTCTACCTCCAATTCTTGCGCGCCGAATGCCTTGACTATTCGTTGGCCCTCAATGGCTTCCTGGGCAACCTGTGAGATACCACCGACTGACTCCTGAATGCGGTGACTGGCTTTGCGCAATCGATGGCTCATAATCCTCACTACCAATACTGCGGGTGGAACGAGCAGGATGAGCACAAGCGTTAGCTTCCAATTGAGATAGGCCATCCAAAGCATCAAGACGATAACGGTAAATCCGTCGCGCACGATAACAAGCACTGCATTAGTTGCGGCTCGCGCCAGCTGTTCCACATCGAAAATCAGCTTAGCGATGAGCGTACCGCTGGCGTTCATATCATAGAACCCGCTAGACAAACGCATGAGATGGGAGAAGAGTGCGTTGCGAATGTCAAAAATAACTTTTCGACCTACCCAGTTTACGGAGTACTCGGCTGTGAAACTCGATAATCCACGAAACGCAAACAAGCCGATCACGCCTATTGGGATTAACTGAATGATGGCAGGGTCCTTGTCGACAAACCCCCCATCGATAATCGGCTTCATGAGGGCCACAAAAGAACCAGAACTCAGCGCAAGCCCCAACATGCCAAGGATCCCGAGCAGGAACACGCCCTTGTAAGGCCATGCATAGCTCAACAAGCGGCGATAGATCTGTACGCTATTGGCTACGGCTAGTTCCGTCACGGAGTTTCGCCGCGCGGCACGGGTTGCTGGGTCGCAAAGGTCAGGTTAGTGTAGCCAAGCCGTCGTGCGGCATCCATGACGCGAACTACGGATTCGTGCGGCGTCTTTGCATCTGCGTGAATAATAATCACGGGGTCTTCTTTACCGCCTGCCGCCAACAGCATCGAATTACGCAGGGCTTCGGGGGTTGTCTTCAAGAGTTGTCTATCGCCAATGTAATAGCGGCCGCGCGCATCGATTGCCACACTCATCGTGTTGGCCTTTACTTTTTTTTGAGTGGTCGCCTCTGGCAGCTTAATCCTTAGGTGTGCCTCCTTGGAAAAGCTTGTGGTCACAACCAAAAAGATCAATGTCATAAGCAAGACATCGATCAATGGTACGAGATTAAGTTCAGGTTCTTCGCTGTGGGGAGGACGAAATTTCATTTACGATCACCCGGTTAGCTCATTCCGGCTCGCGCTCACCGTGTAGTATCTCGATCAGCCTAATTGCTTGCTGTTCCATATCTACCAGTAGCTCGTTTATACGCGCTCGAAAATACCGATAGAACATTACACTCGGGATAGCCACGCCAAGCCCAGCCGCGGTTGTGATTAACGCTTGCGCGATACCACCGGCTACGACGGCAGGATCGCCGACTCCGTGGGCACTGATGCCTGCGAACATCTCTATCATACCCAGTACGGTGCCAAGCAAACCCAAAAACGGAGATATAGAGGCAATCGTGCCCAGACTATTGAGGTATCGATCAAGTTCCGGCACGACGTGCCGACCGGCATCTTCGATCGATTCTTTGATAATCTCACGATCATGATCACGATTGATGAGCCCAGCTGCCAAGACTCTCCCTAGCGGTGAACTCTGCCGTAGAAGGGTAATGCGCGCTTGATCAAGCTGTTTGCGTTCCAACCACTGCTGGATCTGTGTCACCAGATTCGGCGGTGACACATACTTTTTTTGTAGCGACCAGAAACGCTCACCGATAATGGCAAGTGCGGCAATCGAACACGCGATGATTGGCCACATTACCCAACCGCCGGCCTTGACTAACTCAAACATTAACCGTGATTATCCTACAAGAAACCGCGTGTAATCTATCAGAGGCGAGCCCCCTCTAAAAGTGGTCGTTCCAACTACTACCTAAACCAATACCGTTTGGTTAGTTCACGATAAGGAGAAGCTTGCACTCCGGCCACACCAAGCTGGACCTCTATGGCACCGTGCGTGGGGGAATCATACGTTTGCCCCCATATTGCAGGTAGCGCTGTCTCACTCGCGGACGTGAGTGGCGGAACCGATTACGGTACTCGACTGGAGAAAGCACTAATTGAGGCTGGACCGCCTATAAGACCTTCGGTCAAGCAGGTAAAGCTGCGATGATGGGGCGCCACCTCTTTCTAACGATGCGCCCCAATGGCAGTAATCGTCAGCCCCCATCTAAATAAGATCAACGTGTAGGTCACAAACAAAAAAATCCCCGCACAAGGCGGGCTGGATGTATGGCTCCCAAATGAAGTCAGCTTTTTGCTTGAAGGTAGGTTGCATCTTCTTACCTGTGCGCCATTGTGTTATAATTTCAACCACAAAGTTCACACAATACGAACCGTTGCCACGATTGGCTCCGTGTTACACGCTTTGGCATTGATTGGAGATTTAACTGTGGGCGGCCCCTTTGCACTCATCTCTGAAACCGCGGCGGACCATTACCGTGCGGCGTTGGCGTGGGCGGGGTATTCGGAGGCAGATTTTGAGCTGACGGAATGGCTCGATCCACCGCCGAGGAGCACAATCGACCCCTGGGGGTTTGTGATGATTAGCTGCAAGTTGTGCGGTATCGAGCGGCGTTATCGTGCGGGACCTTCACTGAGCTGGACTGATGCATTCGATGCCGATATCAGGCGCGGTGTCTGTCTCGTCGCGAGTGCTGATTTACCGTCCAACGTGGCGGTATTACGCCGGCCCCGCGCTTTCTGAATATTCCTACCCCGAAGACGGCATGGCCGCAGAAGACCGCCTTAAGAAGCAGTAGGCGTGGTAGACCGCTTTCCTTAATCCGCACCGTGGTCAGACGATATTGCTGCTGACATCACGACCCCGACGGCTCGGCCAATTGTCCCTGGCTCCC
>Ga0224508_10001945_pt1 | contig 18100 bp, 18 predicted proteins | sample SF_Jan12_sed_USG_4_FD_170157 | JGI IMG/M metagenome (GOLD analysis project Ga0224508, IMG submission 170157) | Sediment microbial communities from San Francisco Bay, California, United States - SF_Jan12_sed_USGS_21 | ecosystem: Environmental > Aquatic > Marine > Sediment | place: USA... | reverse complement strand
GTAAATCGGTATTTTCAAGATCGTGACTTACGATAATCTCGGCCGGGGCAGGATGATTGGAATAGTGTTGCATGATGAATGTTTCTATCAGGCTTGCCGGATCCGTATCGAGTTTGGCGCGATTAAAAAAGGGTTTATTACCCAGCGAGGTGCCGTTGCGTATCATGAAAAGCTGGATACAACTGAAGTCCTGGTGCAGTTCACAGGCGATAATGTCGATATCGCCATTGAAATCGGTGACGAACTGTTTCTCCGTGACCCTGCGCAGGGTTTCAATGCGGTCGCGAATTTGTGCAGCCTGTTCGAACTCGAGGTCCGTGGAATATTTTTCCATCAGCGCAATCTGCTGATCGATCAGTTCGTTGCTTTTGCCCTCCAGGAACATTTGTGCCTGTTCGATCTGCAAGCGATAGCTTTCTTTATCGGTATGTCCCACGCAGGGTCCGGTGCAGCGCTTGATCTGGTATTGCAAACAGGCACGCGTGCGATTGGACAGGGCTGAGTCTTCGCAATTGCGCAATTGGAACATGCGCTGAACATGATTAATGGTATAACGAATCGACCCTGCACTCGGAAACGGGCCATAAAATGTTCCCTTGCGTTTGTCAGGTTTGCCCCTGAAAACGGTTAAGCGGGGAAACTCGTGATTGGAAAGACAGATGTAGGGATAACTCTTGTCATCACGAAACAATATGTTGTAGCGCGGATTAAGATTTTTGATTAAATCATTTTCCAGCAGCAAGGCTTCGCTTTCGGTGCGCGTGTTGATCACTTCAATTGAATTTATATTGTTGACCAGTGAAATGATGCGGGTCGACAAGCCGGTTTTGCGAAAATAACTGGATAGCCGTTTCTTTAAATTCTTGGCCTTACCAACGTAGATAACCTTGTCGTGTCGGTTGAGCATGCGGTAGACACCGGGCTTGCTACTGACCGTGGCCAGGAATCCCTTGTGATCGAAATCCCGTTGCTGCTTCATTGCAATTTCAGCCTGATCCGATCAAATACATCTTCAAAAATGTCGGGCGTAATCCTGCCGGTATTCTGGTTGTACCTGCTGGGATGAAAAGAATCTATCAATGTTAATCCATTCGGTAGTTCATACTCGGCATGCTGAAAAAATCGATATTTAGCCTGGGTTAAGTCCAGCGCTTTCAAAGTTGCCCGGTGTGCGATAGTACCCAGTGCCAGCAACACGGAACCGGGCATCATCATTGAAATTTCATCACTGAGAAAGGGCTTACAGCTGTTTATTTCAGACGTGGTTGGCCGGTTTCCCGGTGGAACGCACTTGACGGCGTTGGTGATTCGACAGTCAGTCAATCGCATATTGTCGCTCGAAACGCGCGAAGTCGGATTACTGGCAAAACCATACTTGTGCAGCGTTGCAAACAACAGGTCACCCGATGCATCACCGGTAAACGGCCTCCCGGTCGCATTCGCGCCATGCAAACCCGGCGCCAGACCGATTACCAACAGGCGTGCGTCGGGGCTGCCAAATCCCGCAACCGGTAAACAGTGGTAGTTCGGAAACCTGTCCTTTTGTTCTATCCGGTAAGCGCTAAGACGCGGACAACGCTGGCAGCCTTGCAGGTTGCTCACAGTCGATCAATCCGAGTTTGCGAACTCGACCATCCCCTGCTCTACCGCAATTTTTATCAGATCGACTTCGTTATGTGCGCCCAGTTTTTCCAGTAGGCGCAGGCGGTAGGTGCTGACGGTCTTGGGGCTGAGGCAGAGCTTGTCTGAAATCTCGGCATTGGTTAAACCATGAGAAATCATTAGCATCACCTGGAATTCGCGTCGTGACAAACGGTCGATAGGATTATGTTCGTTTCCGGGCAGTAACGATAAGGCCAATTGCTGCGCAATACTCGGGGCAATGTAGGCACCACCATTACTGACCTGCTTGATCGCGGTCAACATTTCTTCGACTCCGCAGTCCTTGGTCAGGTAACCCCTGGCGCCAATCTCCAGCATTCTCTTCGGAAAAGTCTGCTCGCTGTGAATTGTCAACACGATGATTTTCTGGTCGGGATTGCGCTGCAAAATTCGGCGACATGCCTCTACGCCACCAATGCCCGGCATGTTGACATCCATTAAAATGACATCGGGATTAAGTTGCTGGGCGAGTTTTACGCCCTCTTCGCCGCAGTCGGCTTCACCGACTATCCTGACCTGTTTGCTGTCCTCCAGCAGGCGACGAATCCCAGTGCGTACCAGCGCATGGTCGTCGGTGAGTAATACGCTTATCATTATCTAACACCGGGTAATCCGCAGGCATCATATCACAGCAATCCTACTCTATGTAATCCATCACTGAATCGACTAGTAACGCAGAAGTACCGATCCCCAGGTAAATCCACCACCAAAAGCTTCCAGCATTACCAGCTCGTTGGCCTTTATGCGACCGTCGCGCACCGCAACATCGAGCGCCAGTGGCACCGAGGCCGCCGAGGTATTGCCATGCTTGTTAACGGTGACCACAACCTGGTCCATCGACATTTTCAGTTTCCTGGCGGTGGCGGTGATAATACGGATGTTCGCCTGGTGAGGCACCAGCCAGTCGATATCGGACTTGGCCATACGATTTGCGGCCAGGGTTTCGTCGACGATACGACCGAGCGTGTTGACAGCCATCTTGAAAACCTCGTTACCGCGCATTTCGACAACGCCTCTACCCTGCTTCACCTCGTCGAAGCCATCGCCGATACCGTGCGGTACCCAAAGCAGGTTTTCGTATTTGCCGTCGGCATGTATGTGCGTGGAAAGTATTCCGGTTTCCTCGCTGGCTTCCAGGATCACCGCGCCCGCGCCATCGCCGAATAGCACACAGGTTGCGCGGTCTTCCCAGTTAAGAATCCTGGAAAAGATTTCTGCGCCCACGACTAGTGCCTTTTTTGCACTGCCGGTCTTGATAAACTTATCGGCAACGGCCAACGCGTATACAAACCCGGTACACACCGCCTGGATATCAAACGCGGGACAACCGTGGATATCCAGCCGGGCCTGTAAAATACAGGCTGAGCTCGGGAAGATCTTGTCCGGAGTCGAAGTCGCTAATATGATCAGGTCAATTTCTGCGGGATCAATTCCGGCGGATTCTATCGCCAGTCGCGAGGCTTTTTCGGCAAGATCGACCGTTGTTTCATTGTCACCGGCGATATGACGTTGTTCGATACCGGTTCTCTCACGAATCCATTGATCGGAGGTTTCTACAATTTTTTCCAGGTCATGGTTCGTCATGACCTTTTCCGGCAGGTAACTGCCAGTGCCGGTAATACGGGCATAGGTCATGTGACAGCTTCCTCAACCTGGTTGAAGTAACTCGCGATCGCGCTGGAAATTCGTTGCGGCACACTGTTGTCGATCTCTAGAGCCGCAATCTTGATTGCGTTTAAATAGGAACTGGTGTCGGCGCTGCCATGGCTTTTCACGACGATGCCGTTGAGACCTAGCAGGCTGGCTCCGTTGTAGCGACGCGGATCGAGTTTGCGACGCACCGACGATAGTACGGGTAAAGCACAAACTGCGGCCAATTTGGTAAGCCAGGTGCGCTTGAATTCGTTTTGCAGCACATGGCTTACCAGGGCCGCCAGTCCCTCGGCAGTCTTCAGCGAGACATTACCGACAAAGCCATCGGTTACAATCACGTTCACAGTACCCTTGTAAATGTCATCACCTTCAACAAATCCATAATAGTTTAGCCTGCTTTCGTCAATAAGCTGGCTGGCCCTTTTGATCGATTCACTACCCTTGACTGATTCCGAACCGACATTCAGCAACCCGATGGAAGGATTTTTGATGCCCTCTACCGACTGTGATAGCACCGATCCCATCAATGCAAACTCGGCCAGGTTTTCAGGAGTGCACTCCAGGTTGGCGCCGAGGTCAAGCATATGGGTATGCCCGTTGATGCCCGGCAGCGTGGTACAGATTGCAGGCCGGCTTATCCCCTGGATGGTTTTCAATACGAACTTGCTGGTAGCCATCAACGCACCGGTATTGCCAGCACTGACGCAAGCCTGCACCCTGCCCTCCTTTACCAGGTTGATTGCAACCCGCATTGAAGAGTCTTTTTTCTTTTTCAGAGCCAGGGCAGGTAGGTCGTCCATGTCGACAACTTGCGAGGCATGGCGGATCTCGAGTCGACTATTTTCGCTTAAGTTATGTTTCTCGAATTCGGCAGCGAGCTGTCTTTCATCGCCAACCAGAACCAGCTCAAGGTCCGGGATCTCGTCCAGGGCAAGCTTTGCCGCAGCCACTGTAACACTGGGTCCGTGGTCCCCTCCCATGGCATCGAGTGCGATAATTTTCTGTCCCATTTGGCTGTGTCTGAAATAAATACGGGCGGTTATTACCGCCCGTAATCACTGACTGAACTTGCCAATTCTACTCGTCATCGTCTTCGACGATTTTCTCTGCTATGACCCGACGTCCCTTGTAGTAACCATCGGCGCTGATGTGGTGTCGACGATGGGTTTCACCGGTCGTCGGTTCAACCGCCAGGGTTGCGCTTTCTAGCGCATCGTGTGATCGTCTCATACCTCGCCTGGACGGGGTTTTGCGACTTTTCTGAACTGCCATTATCTATCTCCAGTTAACTTAATCAGTTGTTTTCAGTTGCTGTAGAACTGCAAACGGGTTTTCTCTAGCGGTTACTTCGGACTCGGCCTGCCCGGCCTTCCAGTCTTCGTTGCACGCAGTATCATCGTGTGTGGCTACCAACGGTATTGCCAGTAACAACTCGTCCTCAACCAGCTCAATGATGTCTATATATCCATCATTACTATAGATCGTATCCATATCACTATTGCTGACTATTTCGTCGCTGGCGTCAATCATGAGCTTAAAATCCAGCTTCAGCGGCAGTTCCAGTGCCTTGAGGCAACGTTGACACTCCAGCTCAAGACTGGTTTCGAGCCTTCCAATGATCATTGGAATACCGTATTCATTGCGTGAAAACTCGAAACTGACGGCTATCTTGCGGCCCTTCCGGTCAGATTCACTGCCCTGCAACAATTCGCCCAGGCGTTTCGTTTCCGCTAACGAAATTTCTCCCTCGAAACAGCCGTTTCGGGTCACTTCCTTTTGCACCTGGTAGCTCTTACGCAACTTATCCCGCATAAGGCGGCGATTCTACATGCTTGTGGATAACAATGTCTATTCAATTTGCTGCAAAAATTCGAGCTGATAATGTATTCATTTAGAGCTTGTAATATACTGCGTTACCGGTGCCAGGCCGGACTTATTATGGGCCTGGCGCCGGTCTCAACTTATTGGAACTTAACCCAGTGCAAGCAGAAATTATCCTCGCCAGCAGCTCTCCATTTCGGCAACAGTTGCTGGACCGATTACAGCTTGATTATGAATTTCTGCCTCCGGATATCGATGAAGCCATCTTCCCGGGTGAGGATGCGAGTAGTTATGTCTGTCGGCTTGCCAAATCGAAGGCAAATCGAGTGGCTGTCGAGCACCCGCAAGCGGTCGTGATCGGCTCGGATCAATGTGCCCTGCTGGGTGAGAAAATCCTCGGTAAACCGGGATCTCATGAAAACGCCTTGCGCCAACTGCGAGAGGCCCAGGGAAAGACCGTGGTTTTTCATACCGCTGTTTGTGTGTTGAACCTGTCAACGGGATACAGTTCAGTTGAGGATGTCGTGACCGAAGTGGAATTCCGCAATCTGAGCGATCAACAGCTGGATCATTATCTGCGCGTCGAAGAACCCTACCAGTGTGCCGGTAGTTTCAAGTCGGAGGGTTATGGCAGCTGCCTGTTTAAAAAAATTCACGGAGATGATCCCACCGCGCTGATCGGATTACCCCTGATTAGATTGACCAGGATGCTGGAGAACGCTGGGGTCGAGGTAGTCTAGGGTCGAATGCCTGGCACTAGTTTATTGCCATATTGCCGAGGAAGTACTCACTGATTCCGCGACCAACACTGCTGCCGATACGATCGGCAATTCGTTCAAGCAGGTTGGCCTTCTGCGTGAAATCGACAATAACTTCGGCTTCGAGATCCCGCGCGATACTCCGGGTTGTGCCGTAAGCATCAACCAGGCCCAGCGCCAGGGCCTTTTCGCCACTCCATATCAAGCCGCTGAAAGTATCGTCGTTTTCTACCAGGCGATCTCCCCTGCCACGTTTTACCGCGGCGATAAAGTGACCATGGACTTCATCGAGCATCGATTGCAAGTGAGCTTTCTGTTCACTTTGTTCAGGAAGAAATGGATCGAACAGCCCCTTGTTCTCACCTGCAGTCAGTAATCGTCTTTCTACACCAATCTTCTTCATCAGTTCGACAAAGCCGAAAGCATCCATGCGTACACCGATCGAGCCAACCAGGCTTGACTGGTTGGCGTAAATTTTATCTGCCGCGGCGGCGACAAAATAACCACCGGATGCTGCCATATCAACAACCACCGCGTACACGGGTATGGTTTTATATTCCTGCTTCAGGCGCATGATTTCATCGAAAATATAGGCTGACTGTACTGGAGATCCGCCCGGGGAATTAATCTCGATGACAATACCGGCAGTATCGCCGTGTTTAAAAGCCGATTTAAGACCGGAAATCACGTTCTCGGAACCGGCCGCCTCGCCACTGGCGATTACTCCGGAAAGCTTGACCAGTGCCGTATGCTTGTCCCCGTCAGCCTCTAAACCCATGTCACCCGAATCGCTCAGGAATACGATAGTTACGATGCTAATATAAACGATGAAAAACAACATGAATCCTACCCGCCAGCGCCGGGCCCGGGTTTGCTCTTTCAGTGCAGCAAAGACCAGGCGATCAACAATTGACTGGGCCTGTTTATCATTGCCCGGGCTGGATTGGCTGGTACTGGATTCGTTATCTGACATCTTGATTCCTGTTTCCTGTGCAAGTTGTTCTAGGTGGCCAAACCGTCATCGCTAGGGCCAAATAGCTTTTCGAATTCAGCAGGCAACGGCGCATTGACGACCAGTTCAGGTGTATATTTACAGCCTGGCAATTCAAGGCTGGAAGCATGCAGCATCAAGCGCTTAATACCGTGCTTGCGCATGGCACGATTAAAATCCGCATCGCCATACTTGTCATCGCCTGCTATTTCATGACCTTGCGCCTGGCAGTGCACCCTGATTTGATGCGTACGACCAGTGACAAGTTCCACCTGGATAATGCTGTATAGCTTACCGTCTTGCACCACCCTGACCCGACTAATAGCCGGTTTCCCGTTGATGTCAACCCGCACGCGTCTTTCGCCGTTGGCAAGATGGATTTTTTTCAGCGCAAGTTGGATCTCAATAGTCTCTTGTGACCAACGCCCTTTAACGACGGCACAATAATTTTTGGTAAGCGATTTGTCCTGCAATGCATCCTGCATTGCCAGAAGCGCCTGTCGGTGTTTGCTCAAAAGCAGGCAGCCACTGGTGTCGCGATCAAGCCTGTGTGCAAGTTCAATATCATCGCCCGGTCTTAGCAGGCGCATCGCATCGATGATTCCATAGTCCACCCCTGAACCCGCATGCACGGCAAGCCCCGGGGGTTTGTCTGCGACAAGAATATGTTCATTTTCAAACACTATACTGCGCTCCAGTCGTGCCAATAACTGCGGCGACGGCTTTAATTTTTCTCTTGATTCCAGTTCCATACGCAAGGGTGGAATCCTGACCTGGTCACCAATTTTAAGCTTGTACTCCGGTTTGCAACGCTTCTTATTGACGCGAACCTCACCTTTTCTGATGATGCGGTAAACGCGGGTTCGGGGCACATTCGCGAGCTGCTTGAAGAGGAAATTATCGAGTCTCTGCCCGAGTTGGGCGGCAGAAATCTCGACCAGGTTAACGGCGCTTTTTTGTGGATTATTTGAATTCAATGGCTGGCAGTCTGCAGAAACTATGTTATATTCCCTGCAGTAGCATTGTACTGCCTAAGTTCCAGGCAAAACACTACCAAATCAGTTTTTTAATGGGAAGCAGACTTCAATAAGGTGTGTTTCCCCAACGAATTAGTCCATGGCAAGCGGCGTATTAGCGCTTGGCCCCAGGGCTCTCAGTCACACATAGGCCAATGTACTGCCTCATACAAATTTTTGTTCCGATCAAAAACTTCCTGCTCACAAGCGGTTTACAGGAACCCTTGTACATGGAAATGACGCCTGCACAGCTAAAAATCGAAAACCAGGCGGCAGAACAAACAAATCGCAGTGCCCGGCCGTTCAAGCAAGGCAACAATTCCAATGAAACGAATTTTAATAAATGCCACCCAGGCCGAAGAGCTCAGGGTGGCGATGGTCAATGGCCAGCTACTTTACGACCTCGATATCGAAGTACCCTCTCGAGAGCAGAAGAAGTCAAATATATACAAGGGTAAAATAGCTCGAGTCGAACCCAGTCTCGAGGCCGCCTTTGTTAACTACGGCGCCGAACGCCATGGTTTCCTCCCGTTTAAAGAAATTGCCAAGCAATACTTTGGTGATGCCCCGCGGGACAACAACGGTAAACCCATTCTTAAAGACGCGCTTAAAGTCGACCAGGAGATAATAGTCCAGGTCGAAAAGGAAGAGCGTGGTAACAAGGGAGCTGCCTTAACCAGTTTTATCAGCCTGGCCGGTAGATTCCTGGTTGCGATGCCGCAAAACCCTCGTGCCGGTGGTGTGTCAAGGCGTATCGAGGGAGAAGACCGTGATGAGCTCAAAAAGACGCTCGCGGAATTAACCATGCCGGAAGGCATGGGCGTGATAGTTCGCACCGCAGGTGTCGGTCGCTCTACGGAAGAAATGCAGTGGGATCTTGATTACCTGTCCCAGGTCTGGAGCGCGATTGAAAACGCCTCCAATGACAAGCCGGCACCCTTCCTGATTTACCAGGAATCCGATATCGTGGTGCGAGCTTTGCGCGATCACTATCGCAACGATATCGGGGAAATCCTGATCGACTCGAAGCAGGCTTACCAACAGGCCCACGATTTCATGTCAATGGTCATGCCGGGTTCGATCAACAAACTCAAACTCTTCGAAGACAAGTTGCCGCTGTTCAATCGATTCCAAATCGAAAACCAGATCGAGTCCGCCTTTTCCAGGGAAGTCAGTCTGCCATCGGGCGGCGCTATAGTAATCGATCACACCGAGGCATTAATCTCAATTGATGTCAACTCTGCGCGTGCTACCCGGGGCAGCGATATCGAAGAAACCGCCAAGCAGACAAATCTCGAAGCGGCCGATGAAATCGCTCGCCAGTTAAGAATTAGGGACCTGGGTGGCCTGATCGTGATCGATTTTATCGATATGATGCAGAATCGAAATCAGCGCGAGGTCGAAAATCGCTTACGCAACGCAGTTTATGATGATCGCGCCAGGGTCCAGATCGGACGAATTTCCCGCTTTGGGTTACTCGAAATGTCTCGTCAAAGGTTGCGGCCGTCACTCGAGGAATCTAGCCAGATTGTATGTCCTCGATGCAGTGGTCAGGGAACGATACGAGATGTCGAGTCGCTTTCTTTGGCGGTATTGCGACTTTTGGAGGAGGAATCGCTGAAGGACAATACCGGTAAAATACTGGCCAAGATGCCGGTCGAATGTGCAACCTATTTATTGAATGAAAAGCGCGAGAAAATTGATAGTCTCGAACAGCGACGCGAGGTTCATATCGTCGTTATCCCGGATCCAAATCTCGAAACCCCCCATTACGAAATTGAGCGCGTCAAGGATAACGATACCCATCGTCACGAATCGAACTACAAGAAATCGTATGAGATGACAACTCCCGAACAGCCGGTTGACCAGGTAGAAAGGGCGAGTAGCAACATTTCCACACCTGAAACGGCGGCCGTACAAAGCATAACGCCACCCACGCCGAGGCCTGCCGCATCACTGCCACCCGTGAAACCGTCTACCGGTGAAAGTGGTTTTCTCGGCAAGATTGTCAACCTGCTGATCGGCAATGGTGAGAAGCCCGCTGAGCCGGTGGAGGAAACGCAAGCCAGGCCTGAAAATCGTCCGAATCGTGGTGGTAATCGCAGTCGACGCGGTAAACCTCGTGGTGGGCAGAATCGTCAACGCAGCAATGCAGCGGCAAGAAATAAAAACGCAAACAAAACTGCAGACGCAAAGAGCAAAGACCAGGGCGAGTCCGACAAGTCCGATACGGGTGAAGCAAGACGCGCTAACCAGTCACGGCCGGGGCGTTCACGCGGTGGAAATCGTGGCGGAAATCGTGGCAATCGAGCGCGTCAGCAAGACAATAAGGCTCCTCAGGAGAACAAACCTGCAGCAGAGTCAAAACGCCAACCGCGTAAAAAACCCGAAGTCGAAGGCAATCGCCAGGCGCAAAGTAAACCTGATGCAGATGGTAATCGTCGACAGGAGAGTAAAGCGGGGGCAGAGGGTAATCGTCAACAGCAGGGTGAATCCCGACAGGCTGCCGGGACCGAGCCTGGCAAGAGTGAAGCTCGAAAATCGCGATCAAAAGGTACAGGTAAACCTAAAGCAGCAGAGTCGAGCGAATCAAAGGGACAGCAGCAATCTGAAAAGACAGGGGAAGGTAAAAAGTCCGCGGCGGGTCAAATAAACAAGGCTGATAACACGAAGCCGGATGCTCCCCGCGCAGAAGCAACTACCGAACCCGTACAAACAAGGAAGAAAAAAGACAATGGCCCTAATCCAGGCATTGAAAATGCAGAGTCGAAGCCTAAAGTTGAATCCACTAAACCTGGACCGGCTGCAACCTCGCCAGCTCCAACCAGCCCGACGGGCGTCGGACAGGATTCATGAGATCACGCCTCACCCGAACCAGTCAAATGACCCGGGTGAGGTGAACATTATTTCTTAAGTTCCTGGAGGATTTCGTCGGTGATATTTACTGCATCGCTGGCGTAGGCAATACTGGCGTCAGTAAATATGAAATCGTAACCATTTTTGGTGCCATAGTTTTGGATAACCGCCTTTATTGATACCTGCACTTCCTGCAATAACTCTCTTTGCTTCGACTGCAGATCTTCCTTCAGCGACTGTTGTTCAAATTGAAAACGACGCTTGTTTTGAATGATATTGTCCTCGGCCTTTTTCTTCTGCTCATCACTCATTACTGCACTATCGGTTTGATAAGTTTTTTCCATTTGCTGGATGCTTTGCGCGAGTTTGCGCAGGCTTTGTTCACGCTCGCCAAATTGTTTCTGCAACTCGGTATTGGCGGCAATGGCTTGCGGTGATTGTTCAAGTAATACCTTGGAATTGATGAATGCGGTCTTGCCAGCAGCGTTCAGGCCGATGCTGACCATTGCGAGTAATATAAACGTTATAAATTTCATGCGTCGATGTCTCTTATTGATTAATTAGGGATTCATGGTCCTGTGACCTTTGCTGGAGTAGTTCCTCAATTTTCTTCGCATCTTCGTAGAGTTTCTTTATGCGATCTTGCGAATACGGATTACCAACTTCACCCGGGTCAACCGGTTTTTCCTTGCTCGATGAAGATTCGTCCGAAGCGGAATCTTTTGGCGCCACATTTACTGCCTGGATCACGTTTGTATCAGGATCGAAGCCCTTGCGAGTATACTCGATCCCCTCTGGTGGTGGTTCGCTTGTGAACTGGATGTTGCCATTATTATCGTACCACTTGTAAATAATGTCCTTGCCACCCAGATCCTGATCTAGCGTCGCCGGAATTTTCGCATCGGAGATTTTTGGCATATCAGGCATCGAGAAGTCCGGCATTGAAAAATCAGGCAGGCTTATATCCGACAGGCTCATGAGGGTTCTACCACTATCATCCTTCAGGATTGTAAAGGGTAAAAGCATTGCGATAAATAATACCGCAATCATAAGTTTCGCAAACAATTTCATCAGGATTTCCGAATCCACAGCATAATCCAGAGAGTATAGCTTTTTACTCTCGAATTTCAGTCGCACCGTTCATATATGGCTGTAACACCTCAGGAATCCTGATACTGCCGTCGGCTTGCTGATAATTCTCCATGATGGCTATCAGGGTTCGACCCACGGCCAACCCCGATCCGTTCAAGGTATGCACCAGTTCGGGTTTGCCTGTTTCCGGGTTGCGCCAGCGTGCTTTCATGCGACGCGCCTGAAAATCAGTCATATTGCTGCAGGAGGAAATCTCGCGGTACGCATCCTGGCCGGGTAACCAGACTTCGAGATCATAGGTCTTGGTTGATGCAAATCCCAGGTCACCGCCACACAAGATAACTTTACGATAGGCAAGTCCCAGCAATTGCAGGATAGTTTCGGCGTGCCCGGTTAACTGCTCCAGGGCATCCATCGATTCTTCAGGTTTTACGATCTGTACCAGCTCCACTTTTTCAAACTGGTGCTGGCGGATCATTCCACGCGTGTCCTTGCCATAAGAGCCCGCCTCGGAACGAAAGCACGGTGTATGCGCAACAAACTTCAACGGCAGCTGCTTTGCCTCGACGATACTATCGGCAACAAAATTGGTAACCGGTACTTCGGCTGTCGGAATCAGGTAGAGGTTATGATTTTCGGAATCGATGTGGAACAGGTCCTCCTTGAACTTGGGTAATTGGCCGGTACCCATCAGTGTCGTTTCATTGACAAGGTAGGGAGCGTAAGCTTCGACATAGCCGTGTTCGAGGATATGCTGGTTTATCATGAACTGAATCAGCGCGCGATGCAGCGTGACCAGTGAACCTGTCATGGTGACAAACCGGGCACCGGCAAGCCTGGCCGCGCGTTCAAAATCCATACCACCCAGGGCTATACCGAGATCAATATGGTCCCTGGGTTCAAAATCAAAGCGGGGTTGCTCGCCCCACCGTAACACCTCGGTATTATCAGCCTCGCTATTCCCCGCAGGAACCGAATCATGCGGTACATTGGGTATCCCGAGGAGTAAGCTGTCGAGCTCGTTTTGCAACCTACTCAACTCGGCTTCAGCGGCTTTTAACTGTTCCCCCAGGCTTGCTACCTCGTCCAGCAATGGCTCGATGTCGTCACCCTTTGCCTTGGCTACACCAATAGCCTTTGAGCGGGTATTGCGGTCGCTTTGCAGGTTCTGGGTCGACACCTGCAGGGACTTACGGTGCTCTTCCAGCCGATTGAAGGCTGACACGTCAAAGTCAAAATTCTTAATTTTTAATTTCTCGACCACGCTGTCGAGGTCGCTACGCAATAATTTTGAATCAAGCATCTCTAGATCATTTGTTTTGCGGCGACCAGGCCTGCCCAGGCGCCGAGTATGCATAACAACACGCTGAACAGGATATAGATGATGGCTTTAAGCATTGCATCGTTACCGGCCAGTTGCAGCGTGTCCATGGCAAAGGTTGAAAAGGTAGTGAAAGAACCCAGGAATCCGGCCAGCAAGCCGATTCTGATTTCTTCACTGACATGGAAGCGGTGCACCAGCAGCACCGATAAAAAACCCATCACCAGCGACCCGAGCAAGTTCACCATCAAGGTGCCATAGGGAAAGCCCTGGCCAAGCCATTGGTAGGTAGAAGCCGACATCCAGTAACGGGAGACCGCACCCAAAGAGCCGCCTGCAGCGATTGCGAAGTAGATAGACATTTCAGGTTTGATTTAAAATGAGATATTGTACCAGTCACTAGCAAAGATGCACCCGCATCAGCGCGAATAAACCGGCCAGGTAGCACACCCCTTGTCTAAATCAGAATCTATAAAAGCGATCGGGCTCGAACTGGGTTTTCAACAGGTTGGGATTACCGATGTCAAGCTCGATTCGCATCATCAACATTATGCAGATTGGATTGCGCGTAATTATCACGGCGAAATGGGCTACATGGCGCGCAACGTCAGCAAGCGATTGCATCCGTCCGAGCTGGTTCCGGATACATTGTCGGTGATTTGTGTACGCCTGGACTACCTGGTTGAAGAATCCCGGGATCTTTTTGATCTCCTCGACCATGATCGCCTGGCCTATGTTTCCCGCTACGCACTCGGCCGTGACTACCATAAGCTGATGCGAAAACGATTGCAGAAATTCGCTGATGCTATCAAGCAGCTCCATGGAAGTATGGGATACCGTGTTTTTACCGATAGCGCACCGGTACTGGAAAAAGCGCTCGCGGCCAAAGCCGGGATTGGCTGGCAGGGCAAACACAGTAATATTCTGCACCGCGAGCACGGCTCCTGGTTTTTCCTCGGCGAGATCTATACCGACATGGCGCTGGATATCGATGACCCGGTAACCAATCACTGCGGTAGCTGTACCAGTTGCATCGATATCTGTCCTACCGACGCGATCGTCGAACCTTACCGGGTAGACGCAAGGCGCTGTATTTCTTACCTGACCATCGAGCACCGCTCGGAGATTCCATTGGAATTCAGGGCCGCGATCGGAAATCGTATCTATGGATGTGACGATTGCCAGCTGGCCTGCCCCTGGAATCGTTTCGCAAAATACACCGGCGAAATCGATTTTCAGCCACGACACGGACTTGACGACATTTCACTGATGGATTGTTATGGTTGGTCAGAAGTTGATTTCATGGAAAAAATGGAAGGTTCGGCAATTCGGCGCATCGGTTATCAATGCTGGCTGCGCAATATTGTGATTGCGCTTGGAAACGCGGCCCCGGACCCACATATAGAATCGACGTTAAAGCGTGATTATGCCCGGCATAGTGGATTTATACAGCACCACGTTGACTGGGCACTTCAGCAACAGCAGGGTAAAACAAGATGAAACCGTGGCAAGAATTTAAAAGTAAGCAAAGCACTACACTGGCGGGCGCTGATTTTATCTGTGCCGCCGATGAACTGGGGCTGATCCTGGTTAGTGGCGAAGATGCGGCTGAGTTTCTGCAAAACCAGTTGAGTAACGATATCAATCTTATCGATGAATCTCGTTTTCAGCTGAGTTCCTACTCGACGCCCAAGGGACGGATGCTCGGAATATTTCGCGTGATTCAAATATCCAATGGCTACCTGCTGCTAACAACCAGATCCATGGTATTGCCGCTACTCGAACAACTGTTTAAATTTATTGTCCAGTCACGGGTGGCACTTGCCGACGCCAGTGACTATTTCGCGATGATCGCCATACAAACCGACCGTCCGGATCTGAACGGCCTGCCATTGATGCCTGCGGAGCCCGGCACAGTAGTTCAAAACGATAGCTTGATTATGCTACAGCTTGAACCCCTGGGTTCGCAGCGGCGTTTTGTTGTTATGTTCTTATCTGCCGACCAGGCGATTGCTGCCTGGAACGACCTGGCCGAACAATTACAGGTTGCGGGATTTTCATCCTGGCACCTGTCCGAAATCAAGGCCGGGATTCCGGTGATTTATCCACAGACTAGCGAAGAATTCGTATTGCAGATGGCTAATCTCGGCGCCCTGGGTGGAGTCAGCTTTAACAAAGGCTGTTATCCCGGCCAGGAAATTGTTGCTCGCATGCAATACCTCGGCAAGTTGAAACGACGCATGTTCCTGGCCCGTATAGAGACCGATTGTTTGCCGTTACCGGGTGACGAGCTGGTTACGCAGGGCAAGACCGTAGTGGATGGCAGTGGCAAGGTGGTTGATGCCGGGTTTGATCAAGACGGGATTTGCAACTGCCTCTACATCGCGCAGATCGCGAAAGCGGAGGCTGGCAGTTTAGAATTGTTGAAACAACCTGAATCCAGAATCGAGAATATCGATTTGCCCTATACACTCGAAAATTAGCTTCGATCTGGCAGCGAAATCAAAATTGACATCTATACTCGGGGTTACCAGATTTTATCCCTCGAGAAACAATGAGTATCACCGCAGAATCTATTATTGACGACCTGGAAAACGATCGTCTGCCACTGCCCACTTTGCCCGAAGTCGCGATCAAGGTTCGTGAAACTGCTGAAGATGACGGCGCCTCGATCAGCGATGTTGCGAAAATTATCGAAACCGATGCCGCACTTTCGGCACGCATCGTCCAGGTAGGTAATTCCGCCCTTTATCGAGGCGTCAGTGCGGCTGAAACCGTGCAGGCGGCAACCATGCGCATGGGACTGGATACAGTACGGACACTTGCCACCAGCCTGGTCATGAAGCAGCTTTTCCAGGCAACCCATCCGCTGGTCGATGCTTACCTGCGTAAAGCCTGGAAGCAAAGCACCGACGTTGCGGCTCTGAGTGCGATGATTGCAAGGGGTATTGCAAACCTGCAATCGGATAGCGCCCTGCTCGCAGGCCTGACTCACTCGATAGGTCTCTCCCCTATCCTGGTTAAGGCCGAAAGTGATACCGAGTTACTCAACGACGAGGAGGCCCTCGAACAGCTGCTGTACGAAATTCATCCGATGGTCGGTAGCCAGATACTGAAGCGATGGAATTTTAGCAGCGCACTGGTTAAGGTGCCTGCCGAACACCTGATGATAAATCGTCATGGTGACAAGGGTGCGCCCGATTATGTCGATATCGTCCAGGTAGCGTTACTGCAAACGCTCGACGACGCACACCATCCACTGGCGAATGTGGATCAAGCCCAAGTTTCTGCGTTCGATCGTCTCGGTTTACGCGATAGTGTGGAAGAAATAGACATGACCGGCGGCGTTGTGGAGGAAGTAGAAGTGATCTGCGGTGGTATCGAGGTCGAAGAAATCAAAGTCGCTATTCGTTAAGCCGCTTCTATCTCGCTTAACATCGCTTCCGGGTCGGTGTAATTCAATCCAATATGTGTTAACACCCCATCCTTTTGTACGGCAAGGCTTGGAAAGCTGTCGATTCCCATCGCCCGCGCGTTATCAATCTCTGCCAATAGCCGCTGTTGCAAGGCATCTGACTCAAGACTTTGCGCAAATCTCTCGACATCGAGCCCGATATCAGCGGCCAGCTCAACCAGAACCGAGTTATCCGATGGATTTTTCGCTTCGAGATAGTAAGCCTGTTGAATTCGTGCAGTCATCAGCGGGTCAAAACTTTCGTCCTGTTCCCTGGCTGCGATGACAGCCCGGTTCGCCGGATAGGTCGAACGTCGCGGTGAACAATCATCCCAGAATGCATGGTTAAAGCGCGTACCGGGAATGATTTGCTCGATGCGTTGCCAGGTTTGCTGCAACGCCAGGCGCATCGAATCAGGCATGGACTGGTCCGAATCTGGAGCGAGGCCACCGACCATCCGGCGAATCTGCATCCGCTCGGCAATGGCTTCGAATATTATCTTGCGCGTGGGCTCGAATCCCCAGCACCAGCTGCACATCGGATCATGAACGTATATTAAAGTATCTCGCATGTTGTCAGGCCTTTTCACCAACCAGTTGCTGCATAATAGTTTCACAGGATTCAATGCTGTCGATCCCGGACACGCTCTTACCTGCCTGCCAGTAGTCTTTTTCCCCTTTCTCATCCAGTGACGAGTGCTTCAACTGCCAGATCGACTTTAAAGCGTAAAATGTACGCATCCAGTGCTTGGTTTTATTACCCTTCAGCATCCAGCGCGAAAACCATCCTATACGAGTACCGCTGCGCTTGATGAAATCGGTGTTGATGACCGATACCGGGATGCCGGTTACGCGTTCGGATAATACGATGTCCGATTCCTTGGCGGTAATTACTGCCTGCTTGTAAGCGGCGCTTGCCCGGCATTCGCTGCTGGCGATAAAACGGGTACCGAGTTGACAGGCGGCGTAACCGGTATCCAGCGCATGCCAGAAATCCTGGGCCTCTCCTATACCACCAGCGCAAACCAGCGGCGCCCCGAGCGCGTGTAATTCCTCGTAAATCTGCTGCATCGACTGTGGCCCGGCGTGACCGCCGGCGCGATTGTTAACACAAATCAAACCATCGACACCATTATCCAGGCCGATTTTTGCCCACTTCAACTCGGTCACGTCGTGGTAAACCAGGCCACCTGCAGCATGCACACGTTCGGCAACCCAGTCCGGCTTACCCAGCGAAGTGACAAAGAAGCGTATGCCCTCTTCGAGGGCGATATCGATCCACTCTGACATACGCTGATGGTATTTTTTCGAAGACTTTTCAATTAACGCGTTCATCCCTAGTGGCTGGTCGGTCAGGCCGCGCATCAATCGAATTCCTTCACGGTACTCGTGGCCATGAACATAAGTCAGCGATATAGGCTGTAAAATGCCAATGCCTCCCGCTGCCGATACCGCGGCTGTCAGCTCAGGATTACT
>Ga0224508_10001944_pt1 | contig 18106 bp, 11 predicted proteins | sample SF_Jan12_sed_USG_4_FD_170157 | JGI IMG/M metagenome (GOLD analysis project Ga0224508, IMG submission 170157) | Sediment microbial communities from San Francisco Bay, California, United States - SF_Jan12_sed_USGS_21 | ecosystem: Environmental > Aquatic > Marine > Sediment | place: USA... | reverse complement strand
GCCCAATGGACAAATTCTTTCGCCTTGCGTGACGCGTCTGCGATGGTCGCGATATCACCGTTTTTTTCGATGGCAAAACCGGCTACCGGTTTGCCGGTGGCCGCAATGCCATCCACTATTTTTTGCGTCCAGCCAGGTTCGATACCGATCACCACGCATGCAGCCACGTTCGGATTGGATCCGGTTCCTATCATGGTGCGAAAATGCAGGTCCAGGTCCTCGCCGAACTGCAGCCGGCCATAGGCATGCGGCAAACCGACGGTGCCCTGAATGTTGTTGGCAACAGCCTCGCAGGCTGCATTCGATATGTCGTCAACTGGCAAGATAGCCACATAGTTGCGAACTCCAACGCGACCATTTTCTCGCCGGTAGCCCATAAAAGTCTCATTCGCAGACATCCTGTTTACTCCTCTACCAGCGCTTGGTCTTTAAATTGTGAACGTGAACATGTTCGCCGGCGGCAACTGACGAAACCATTTTCCCGATGTCCTCGCCATATTTGATGATCGTATCGCCCTCACCGAGGTCGGCCAGGGCCACCTTATGGCCTATCGGCACATCCTGCTGCGCGACGAGTACGAAATCAGAATTGTCTTCAGTGACAACGCAGAGCATTTCGTCGCCTTTGCTGAGTTCTTCAACGACGACCACTCCTACGTTGTCGCGTCGGTCGTGTACCAGGAGTTGTGGGATCGCCATATGCAGGTTCCTCTTGTACGCTTCTTTTTGTATCTTATATAAGATATATTATTGTGCTCCGATCGGCAATGCCGAAAATGGCCGGTAACCCATAATCATGCAGCCACACGAAGCCATCTCAACGATTCCCGATTTTCAGCCGCTCTATAAACAGGTCCACACCGTTCTCGTGAAGCGCATCGCGAGCGGCGATTGGGGACCCGGACAGGCAATGCCCAGCGAACAGGCACTTGCCCTGGAACTCGGCGTCAGCCAGGGAACGGTGCGCAAGGCGATGGATGCGCTGGCGGCGCAGAGCCTGATAGTCCGCCAGCAAGGTAAAGGCAGTTTTGTTGCCGAGCACACGCAGGAACATGCGCTGTACCGCTTCTTTCGCCTGTCGCGGCCTGCACCGGATGGCGCGCGGGTCACTCCGGAACTGGGCGTTGCCAGGATCAGGCGCCGCCCGGCCAGTCACGCGGAGCAGTCCACTCTTGAGCTCGCAAAGGGCGAGCAGATTGTGGAAATTCGGCGCACGCGCCTGGTCGATAAGATGCCGGCCATCGTCGAAAAGATACTATTGCCGCTCAGCCTGTTTCCGGACATCGATTCCAGCGCAGCGCTGCCCAATACACTGTATTCACTTTACCAGGGCGTTTACGGCGTCAGCGTCGCCGAAGTCAGGGAAGAATTGCGCGCAGTGCTGGCCAACAAGCGCGACGCTCGGTCGCTCGGACTTTCGCCAGGTGCACCGCTATTGCAGATCGACAGAGTTGCCATCGGGCTCGATGGCCGCCGTGTCGAATGGCGTGTCAGTCGCTGTAATACGAGTAACATCGTCTACGCAGTCGACCTGAATTAGCAAACAGTCAACCGAGCCATCCGCAATGCGCAACCACAAAAACCACCACCCCGCACGGCCTGGCTTCTTATGGGCTTACCTTTTTCTTGTCAGCCTGTTGGCCACGCAGACGTCCGCTGAAGTTACCCGGATTGATGTTGCATCTCGCAGCGCCCTGCCAGGAGAGAATTCCTACGGACTCGCGGGTGCTTACGAGAAGCTCGCTGGAAAGATCTACTTCGAGGTCGATCCGCAGAATCCGGCCAACCAGATCATCGTGGACATCGACCGCGCGCCGGTGAATGCCAACGGCAGGGTCGAGTTTTCGGCGGACTTCTTCCTGATCAAGCCACAGGACATCAAACGTGGCAACGGCACTCTGCTTTTTGGAGCGTCCAATCGCGGCAGCAAGAGGCTGCTGACTTTTTTTAATCACGCAAAGGCCGAGGGCCGGAAATGGGATGAACCGGACCCGGCGACCGAAGCCCATCTCGGCGACGGGTTTCTGATGCAAAACGGCTTCACGCTGCTGTGGGTCGGATGGCAGTTCGACCCGCCAATGAACGGTGAGAACCTGCGCGCCTATCTGCCAGCGATCGTGGACGGCGGCGAGCCTATCGCAGGACTGGCGCGCAGCGACTTTGTGGTTACAGAGAAAGTCTTCGATTTCACGCTCGGAGACCGCAACCACATCGCATACCCGGTATCAGATCCAATGGCACCCGAAAACGTTTTGACGGTTCGGGATTCGGTAGAAGCAGAACGGCAGGTCATCCCGCGTGATCGCTGGAAGTTCGCCCGCCTGGAAAGAAAGGTGCCTGTCCCCGATCCGGGCCGCGTCTATCTCGACACCGGCTTCGAGCCACACAAGATCTACGAGGTCGTCTACACAACCAGCGACCCGACCCCAATCGGTCTTGGCCTGGCCGGGATTCGCGATATCGTTTCCTTACTGAAATATGAGTCCGCCGACGCGCTCTCCATAGAGCCCGGAACGATCAAGCGAACGATAGGCTTCGGTCTTTCCCAACCTGGCCGGCTGCTGCGGACTTTTCTGTACCAGGGATTCAACGTCGATGAGCACGCGCGCAAGGTCTTCGACGGTGTCATGGCGCACATCGCCGGCGCCGGCCGCGGCAGCTTCAATCTGCGTTTTGGACAGGCATCGAGAGACGCACACGCGTTTCTCAATTTCTTCTACCCCACCGACATCTTCCCTTTTACCGATGTCGAGCAAAGCGATCCGCTAACTGGCGCAAAAGGTGGCCTCCTCAGCCACATTCCGACAGAGTTTTTGCCAAAATTTTTCCAGACGAATTCGTCGTACGAGTATTGGGGCAGGGCTGCATCGCTGTTACACACCACGGTGGACGGCGTGAAGGACGCGCCGATGATGGACAACGCGCGTATCTATCATTTCGCCGGAGGGCAGCACCTGCCCGAGAAGTTCCCGCCGCCGAGAAAGAACGGGCGACAACTGAACAATCCCAATGACTATTCCTGGACGATGCGTGCCTTGTTGCTGGCGATGCATCGTTGGATCAGCGATGGCTCAGCACCGCCGCCCAGTCGTTATCCGAGAATCGACGACGGCACACTGGTTGACCTCGCCAATGTTGATTTCCCGAAGCTGCCGGGAATCGATTTCCCGACCAAGCCGCACAAAGCCTATCGAGTGGACTATGGTCCGGACTTCGCTGATCGCGGCGTTATTGGCAAACAGCCTCCGGACGTTGGCCCGGCCTTTCCGATACTGGTCCCCCAGGTCAACGCTGACGGCAATGAGACGGGGGGGCTGCGGACGCCGGATATTGCCGTCCCTTTGGCGACTTACACCGGCTGGAATCTGTACAGCAGCGAGTACGGACCGGAAGATGAGATTGCCCACATGTCAGGATCCTACATCCCGTTTGCAGCAACGCGCGAACAGCGCGAAGCCAATGCGGATCCGCGACCGTCGATCGCCGAGCGCTACACCAGCAGGGAACATTACCTCGGACTCGCAGCCAACGCCGCACTCGAACTCGCCGAGCAGCGTTACCTGCTGGACGAGGATGTGCCCGAGATACTGCAGCGTGCCCTGCAGCATTGGGACTATCTCATGTCGCTTGCGCCCGGCGAACTCAACACTCCCGCCGATGAGGATGTTTGCACGATCTCCAGAATGGGCAAGGATTGCGGATTTTAGATCAGGCAGTGTCCAGTTTGAGCAGTCCTGCCAGGGTACCGCCGAGGATAGCCTCCCGATCCTCATCGCTGAGACCCGGCACGCTCAATAGATGCGCAATCACGTTACGATTTTCCATGCCGTAAGGATAATCCGTGCCCAGCACGATCTGGCTAACGCCTGCTTCATTGATCAGGTGCTCCAGGTTCCTCGTCCGATAAACCAGTGAATCGAAGTAAATCTGTCGCAGATATTCGCTGGGCTTCTTCTGTTCCTCGCCCCGGCAACCGCGGTCATCGCTGGTATGGCAGTGATCCGAGCGGCCGATGTAGGACGGCAGGAAGCCACCGCCATGCGCTGCGACTATTTTCAGGCCCGGATAACGATCGAGGGTGCCTTCGAAAATGAGATGCGACAGTGCCACTGTCGTCTCCAGCGGATTGCCAATGATATTCCCGAGCCGGCCATTCCCTGCGAAGCGCTCTTCGCCCTGTTCGAATCCACGCGGATGCAGGAAGACGATCACGCCGAGCTCTTCGGCTTTGGCCCAAAACGGATTGAATCGCGGATCCGCCAGTTCCAGACCATCGATACTGCACGTCGTCATGACGCCACGGTGTCCCAGCTCCTTCACGGCGTGCTCGAGCTGTGACGCTGCCAGATCGGGATGCTGCAATGCGACGGCGCCGATTGGCACGAAACGATCGGGATGCGCAGCACTGACCTCGGCAAGTTTCTCGTTCTGAACATTGACGATTTTCGCGGCGAGATCGCGGTCGGCCCAATGGTAGTACTGCCCAACACTGATGCTCAGTGCCTGCACATCGATGCCGGTCGCGTCCATGTCGGCAATCCTGACGGACACGTCGGTTGCACGACTAAGGGGGTTGGGGCCGTAGGGATTGCGGCCGCCCAACGCTTCGTGGCCCTCGATCAACGGCCACACATCCGCAACCTCGGAGTGACAATGGACGTCGACGGTAAGCATGCGCTTGCCGTTAACCACGACCGGGCGTGGAAAGTCGGCCTGCAGCGTATCGGGATCCCTGCCAACGCTTGCCGGCTCGATCGGCGTGTCGGCCGCAGAACAACCAACGAAACTGATTCCCGCGCCCGCTGCAAGCGCCCCTTTGAGAAATTCTCGGCGGTTCGGGGCTGACGCTTTCTTCTCGGTTTTCTTGTTCATTTCACCTACCCAGTCAAAGTAGTTTCTTACGTGAGGTTCTTAATCCTGCTGCGGGATGACCGGCAGCAATACGTGGGACGGATAGTCCGGACCAATGTGAATACTGTTATCCCGCAGCTTGTATGCAGCGAAGTAATGGTCGCCGTCATGCGGCTGTACATCCAGGCGAATGCGGTGACCTTTCTTGAATACCATGCTCGTAGGCCAGATTTCGACTTCGATCGGCACGATCTCGCCGGGTTCGAGCTTTTGCTCTTGGTCATGGCTGTGGTACGGCCGGTACGGCTTCGACAACTCCTGATTCAGCTTGCGATGCGACACTTTCAAGATGCCACGAGTTGCGGTTTCCACGCTACCGTCGGGAGCCATGTTGCGCAAGTAAGCGAACACGTCCATGTCATCGGTCTCCGATGACACCCACATCACGAGGTTGATGTGGCCGGTTATCTCAACGTCTTCGGTCAACGGCTCAGTCACAAAGGTAACCATTGGCTGCCCGCTCTTCCCGCGCCGGTACGACTCCGGGCCCGAGGGAAAGGTAATGTCGCTGCGTTGCGTTGGCGGCATGGAGGCCAGGCGCAAATCGTGCATCGCATCGTCGACGGCACCGGCAGCTTGAGTACTCAGGTAGAATTTCGTGTATTGCGTTCTCGCGAGCGGCCACTCATTTTCGAAACGCCAGCTGCATTCGTCAACGCTCACGCGAATGCACAACTTGACCGGTGGCTCGTCCATGATCCCGGTGTCCTTGTCCTTCAGCCAGTAGTCGTACCAGCGCAGCATTTCCGTCTTGCCTTCGTCGGAATAGAACGCATCGGTATGCCCGCCGATATGCACCTGCAACTTCTTGTCGGCAGCAGCGGAACGCACATACGCCTCGATGTTGCCACGCAGATGGTGGTTCCAACCGCCCCAGTTTCCGGAGCTGTAAAGGGGTACCGTTATCTTGTCGAACTGCGCGCGGGACTTGACCTCATCCCACCACGGACCATCCGTATGGTGGGTCATGAAATTCCACATCAGGTTCTCGTCGAACGCCGCGGAATTATCGGCACGCGTGAATTCCAGCAATTGCTTGCCAATGACATCAATCCACCAGCGGCCATAAAAATTCTGATTGAGAACGCCACCGTGAAAAACAGAATCGCGATAGAGGTCGGCCCAACCCTCCCACGGGACGATCGTCGTCAATGATGGCGGCTGCAGGCTCGCCACATTCCACTGCGTAATCGCGTAATAGGAAACGCCGGAGAGACCTATCTTGCCGCTGCTCCAATCCTGTTTCGCGGCCCACTCGATCGCGTCGTAGTAGTCGCGAGACTCCTGCGTCGACCATATGTCGGCCTTGCCCGGCGATGTTCCAGTGCCGCGAGTGTCGATAAAGACCAGGACATAACCGCGTGACACCCACCAGTCGGGCTCAGGCCGTTCCACATGCGTGAACGGCCGGACATGCGGCAGAACCCGATCCATACTTTTCTGATATGCGCTGAGGCTCATCAGCACCGGGAATTTCACGTCACTACTTCGGCCGGTATCGGGCCGATAAATGTCGGCCCGCAACACGGTACCGTCGCGAACAGGAATCGCCACATCTTTTTCGAAGATCACGCCATACCGGGGTTGAGACGACAGCCCCCCGGCAGCGGCCATAGCGGGCTCGAACGCGACCAGCAGACCGCATACGCCAGTCAGAACACACACCGCGAAATACCTGCACGATCTCAACATGATGCTGACTCTCCAACGCAACTGAAACGAAGGTCACAAGCTAGTGCAAACGTTTGCATTACAGCATGCCGTCAGAGGGCTGTCAATCCGCTCACCGTGGTCGTCCCGTAACGAAGGTGTCAGTGGCAGTTAAGGCACAATTTCGTTTGCGCCATCAGGCTTGAGTGGTCAACCGCAGGGGTAAAAGGTAGCTCCGCCGAATGACAGCGATCGCACTCATAGCCTCGCTCCAGGACCAGGCGATGCGACTGCTCGAAATGCCAATAGCCGTCCCTCGTTTGTGTCAGCAGAAACTCGATAGCGTTTGATGTCAGTCCCGGTGTCCAGTTGGTGGTGTCGGCTTGCTGCATGAGTAGGTGCGATTCAGGCTGTCGCTGACTGCCGCCGTACCGGGTCGAGACGCTGCGCCCGGCGAGTCGCCCGGTGAGAATAGAGGGTCCGAGAAACATGCCATCCAGGCCGTGGCTGCCGTTGATCCCAACGCTGCCGTTCAGTTCTCCGACAGCGTACAAACCAGCAATGACTCTGCCGGCTTCATCAAGGACCCGCGCCTGCCGGTCAACCGCCACGCCGCCCATGTTCTTACGAGTCATCGGAAAAACCTGCACCGCATAGAATGGTGGCTGCTCAACCCTTGCGGGCGTCGCGTCGCCATGCGTGAAACGTCCGAAATCACTGTCCTCTCCCGCGTCGATCATCGCATTAAATCGCAGCACACTTTTTTCCAGTTCAGCGACAGGCAAGCCAGCAGCAGCGGCAAGTTCTGCAAGGCTTGATGCTTGCCTTGTTACTTTCGGGTTATCCAATAGCGGATGATCGGGCGATTCGTTTTTTAACCAGGCGGCCCCGCGCATGCCGAACTCGTCGCGGCTGGACTGATCGAAAATCGCCCAGTAAACGGCCGGCTCCTGATTCAGAAGATCGATCAGGATGTCCTTGTCGAAGCCACTCTCGTTAGTAAAACGCGTGCCCTGCGCGTTAACCCACATCGCCTGGTCGTTGCCCGCTGTCAGGGCCCGCCGCCCTCCGGCGTCGCGTGGATCGAGCACCCCGTTTATATAAATATAATGTCGATCCAGCCCGGTGAGCGCAGCGCCAGCATCGATTGCCATATCGTGGCCGGACCCCAAAGCTCTCGGAGAGGATCCGATCAGCAGTCGCTCCGGTTGTGGCAGTCCCGGCATCCAGTTAGCACGCACCCTGTCCAGATCACCTTCGAAACCACCGGTGGCAAGCACGATATTGGGCGCACGCAAGACGCGACTGGTGCCGCTGCGGAGGTCCTTCACAACGACGCCGTCGATGCGACCGTCCTTGACCAGCAAGCTCTCTACCCGCGTATTCCAGACGAAAGATACACTGGGTAGCTGCAGCGCCGTCCTGTATACCGGCAGCACGAGGTGTATCGCCCGGCCCTCGGTGAAGTGAAAACGAGACACACTGTTGCCGTGCCCCGGGGCCACGCGGACATACTTCACGCCCATGTCGGTCGTCCAGTCGAAGATCATCTCCCGCGATGCTTCGGCATAAAAACGCGTCCACTCGGGGTCACCATCCCCGGTCCACTCCAGCCAGTCCCGAGCTGCGAGATCGGGCGTGTCGTGTATGCCTGCGGCTTCCTGCACGGGTGTTCCCACGATGGCGACGCCACCGGCCCGAACCGCGGTTCCGCCGGCAACGGAATTCATGTCGATGACCAGCACGTCGACACCGGCACGGCCCATTTCCACGGCCGCCGACAAGCCGGACAAACCGGCACCGACGACGATGGCTTGTGCGTCCGGCGGCCTGGCCTCTGGCCGCTCGCCACAGCCGCTTAGCGGGAGCAGCAGGCATATAAGCAATCCAAAAGTCGCAAAAGGTCGTCTCGGCATGATTAACAGATTCATGGCCTGGTGTTTGAAAGGTCAGTTGTCATTCGAATCGCCATCGATCAGGGCGCCCGGGCGTGACTTGCCGTTGGATCCAGCGTGCCTGCTGGTGCTAAATGGCAAGCGTCACAGGTCTGAGCCTGAGACAGCTGCTGCGAGCGTGTGCTAACGGGACCGAACGGAACGCGTTCTGAATGACACTGTGTGCATTGATAATCCCGCTCCAGTACCAGTTGATGCACCTGCTCGAAATGCCAGTAGCCATCGCGAGTCTTCTGCAACATCGCCCGCAAGTCATCTGCGTGCAGGTCCGGTATTCGGAGATTATCTTCAATAGCTGGCTCCGACTCGGTGTCGATACCATCTTGGCGGGTGAATACTGTTGGCGACCAGTCTTGATCATGCGCCAGGTCCGCGGTCGAACTGCGACCGGCAACGCGGCCAGTTAGAATTGCCGGCCCGGTGAACATGCCGTCCAGGCCGTTCACACCATTCATCCCTGCTGAGCCGGTCACTTCACCCGCTGCATACAGTCCCGGCACGGGGTTGCCCTCGGCGTCCAGCGCCCGCGCCTGCGTATCGATGGCGATGCCGCCCGCACTTTTGTTGGCCATGGGATAGACGCGCATCGCATAGAACGGGGGCGTTTCGATTTGAAATGCCGGTGGCGAACCCTCGGGCAACATGCCATTGACAGCGGTACTCTCGCCGCGTGCCACGAGCGCATTGTAAGTGCGTACGGTCTCCTCCAGTTCCGTCCCCGGCAGGCCGATGATCTCGGCCAGCTCCCGCAGCGTTTGCGCTTTGCTCGTCACGGCCGGATTATCGATGACGGTGCGCAAGATCTTCTCGTGATCGATGGCGTCAGCAGAAACGAAATGCGGGCTGTTGATGCGAAAGCTTCCCTTCGCCGCATCATCGAAGATGCGCCAGTAACCCGGTGGCGTTTGTTGCATGACCACGGGAAAAACATCGCGGTCGACGCCTGTCTCGGTGACGAATCTTCGGCCTTCGTTGTTGACCCAAATCGTACGGCTGCTGCCGCTGACAAAGCCCCTCTCTTCATCCAGCCCCAGTACATTCGGCAGCGCCGCATAACCATTGTATTGGCGGTCCAGGTGCACGAGCGCCGCACCGGCCGCCTCAGCCATCCGGAGTCCGCTGCCTCGAGAGTTCTGCCCGGACATGCTGAATATCAGCTCCGGTTTCGGCAAGTCGTCACGCCAGTTCTGTTTGACCAGCGCGATGTTGCTCTGGAAGCCGCCCGTAGCGAGAATAACCGAACGCGAATTCAGTTCGACCTGTTTGTCGAGCCGCAAGTCCTTCACAACAACTCCGGCCACCCGGCCATCGCGTTTCTCGAGTTGCTCGGCCAGGCTGTTCCATCGGAATCTGATATTGGAAAAACGCAGCGCTTCAATGTAGAGCGGCCGGGTCAGATTAAGGCCACGCCGATAGGTCATGTGGAACCGGGGTACGCTGTTGCCATGGCTCGGTATAACCCTGTCGAAGCGGACACCCAAACCGGTCAGCCAGTCGTAAATCAATTCGCGGGAATGCTCTACGTAATAACGGGTCCATTCGGCATCGCCATCGATCGTCCACTCCATCCAGTCGCTGTGCGCCTGATCCGGCGTGTCCTCGTAACCCATTTCCGCCTGCATCGGGGTGCCTACGATGGCTACGCCGCCGGACTGGATACCGTGGCCACCGAACACCGAGTTCATGTCGACGACAAGCACTTCAGCACCGTTGCTTGCGGCGTCGATAGCCGCAGAAAGGCCCGCAAGACCGGCACCGACGATGATGATGTCGGCATCGTTTTGCACATCAGGATCATTGCGGTCACAGGCTGCCATGGCGAACGACAGCCAGGTCAGAATGCTGAGCTTCAGTCGGAAACCCGCAATCATTGTCGTCGAATACCCATCCGCAAGCAGCCGGAACCGGAAGCGGCAATTGTACCGTACCCGCCGATGGACCGCGGTGGGTAGAAGAGATTCCCCCGGCAAAAACCAGCCCTGCCGGCTCCCGGCTATTCGTTTTCGAGTATGATCGTCCGAACAAGAATTAACGCAGAACATTGGGGGGACTGATCTCAATGCCGAAATTCCGATTCGGGTTTTCGCTCGTGTTTTCTTGCTGGCTGGTGGCAAATGCTACCGCCCAAACCAGCACGGACTGGCCGACTTTTGGTGGCGCCGCTGGCGGCGGTCAGTATTCAGCGCTCAAGCAGATAAACGCCTCCAACGTCGACCGCCTCGAGGTCGCCTGGATTCATCACTCGGGTGATATGGCCTGGCTGGAGGTGACGCCGATCCATGCCAACGACACGCTGTTCTATTGCACGCCTATGAACCGGGTTATTGCTCTTGATCCCGCTACGGGTGCGGAGCGATGGCGCTTCGATCCGCACGACTCCGACGGCGGCGAAGGACTCATTGACGAACCGCGACAAGTAGTCAGGTGCCGCAGTGTCGCCTACTGGGAGGCCGCTGAGCCCAGGGCAGGCGTTCCCTGTGAGCGGCGCGTATACAAAGGGGATATCAACGGCTATCTGTTTGCCATTGATGCGGACACCGGCAAGTCCTGCCCTGACTTCGGCGCAGCGCAAGGACACCCGGGTTACGCCAGTCACTGGGATTACGCGGGCAACGGCATCGGCCCACGGCATACGACATCAGGACCGATTGTCGTCGGCGATGTCGTGATCGCTGCGGTTGGCGTCGAAGACAGTCCGGTCGATGCGAGCGACGGGTTCGTACGTGCTTTCGATACGCGCAGCGGTGAGCTGCGTTGGGAATTCAACCCGATCCCACCCGAACACGTGCACGACACCGGTGCCGCGAATGTGTGGTCTACGTTGAGCGCGGACCTGGATCGCGGCCTCGTGTTCCTGCCGACGACCAGTCCGTCGTCCGACTTTTACGGCGGCACGCGCAAGTTCAGGATTCCGTTTGCCACTGCAACCGTGGCGCTTTCAGCCGAGACCGGCGAGCCGGTGTGGCATTTTCAGATCGTGCACCACGATGTCTACGACTATGACCTGCCGGGGCATCCGCTTTTGGTCACGATTCGCAAAGACGGACAGCAACGCGAGGTCGCAATTCAGCAGACGAAGGCCGGTTTTGTTTTTGTTTTTGACCGGGATGATGGCGCTCCCGTGTTCCCGATCGAGGAGCGCCCGATACCGAAGTCGGACATTCCGGGCGAAGAGACCTCGCCAACGCAACCGTTCCCGGTTCTGCCGGAGCCGTTTACGCCTACCACGCTGACTCGCGACGATATGTACGGCCTGACATTCCTGGGCAGCTCGTGGTGCCGCAAGCGTTTCGATGAGCTGCGCTACGACGGCATGTTCACGCCGCCGAGCGAACAGGGCACGTTACATTTCCCCGGATTCGGCGGTGGCGGCAATTGGGGCGGCGCTGCATTCGATCCGAATTCCAACCTGCTTGTCATCAAGGCAATGAACGTCGGAACCCAGCACTGGCTCATTCCCAACGAGGACGGCGCCATTACGCCGATGCCGACCGAGGACAGCAATGAGGTACCGGGAAGCGCCTATCGCAGCGGGGCCGGCGATCCGATGCCGGGCACGCGATACTCCACGATGACCCGCGTCTTCGAGGCGCCAAGCGGCGTGCCATGCACGCCGCCGCCATGGGGCACCTTGACGGCTATCGATATGGATTCCGGCAAGGTTGTATGGCACAAGCCATTTGGACGAACCAGGCGTTATGGGGTGACGTTTCCGGAATCGTGGGGCTCGGCCATCATCGGCGGCCCGATTGTCACTGGCGGCGGCCTCATTTTCATGGCGGCGTCGATGGACAAGAGATTTCGCGCGCTGGACGTGACGACCGGTGACGAACTATGGCAGGACAAATTGCCGTTCGCCGGAATGGCTGTGCCAATGACGTACATGGCGGATGGCAGGCAATACGTTGTTATTGCCGCCGGTGGTAATCGTCGCACCTTCACGGAGGAAGGCGACGCGATTGTCGCCTATACACTGACAGATGAGTAAGGCAGCTGTCGAAACCCGCCTGTTGCATCAGGAGTTCAGATGACTTTATTCAAGACAAGCAAAATCTCCATGGCCGGATTCGCGTTTCCGGCGATGCCGTTGGCCGCGTTTCTGCAAGCCATGTATTTTTTCCTTACACCACTGTACGCCGTGGAAATGGGACTGGGAACTGCGGCAGTCGGCGGGATCTTTTTTACCGCCAAAATGTTCGACGTTGTAACGGACCCGCTATTCGGCATGTTATCCGACAAGTACACAACCCCCTGGGGCCGGCGCCGCCCCTGGCTGGTTGTGGGCATGATTATTATGGTGCTGTCGATCTATATGTTGTTCATGCCCTCTGGCGCCGTTAGCACAAATTATTTCCTTGGCTGGCTCGTATTCATGTACATCGGTTGGACGATGACAACCGTCAGTCATACTGCCTGGGCGCTGCAACTGTCAGCCGACTACGATCAACGCACACACATCACCGGTTGGCTGCAGACCTCAGTGATGATCGGCCTGATGCTGGTAGCGCTGACCCCAGCATTGCTCGAGCAGCTTGGTTCACCAACGCATGCGGAAAAAACCTCTGCGGTCGCCTGGATGCTGATGATCCTGCTGCCCGTTTCGGTCTTTGTGTGTCTGCGCAGCCTTGCTGAGCCCGACACGAAACCGCAACCGCATGTTGGCTTTCGTCGCGCCCTGGCCGTGGTCGCAGGCAATTGGGCCCTGCTGCGTTTGCTGGCAGCCAATGCGGCAATCACGGCCGCATTCGCCGTAGTTCAATCGCTGTTCGTTTTTTACGTCACGTATACGCTGCTGCTGGGAGATCGCACCGGTTTCATTCTGTTTTTCCTGATGGTTGGCGGCATGTGCTTTATTCCTGTTTGGGTAAAGCTGTCAGATAAATTCAGCAAACATCTCACGATGCAGGTCGCGGTCATTTACGGCATGGTCGTACCGGCGCTGCTGCTCTTTTTGCCGCCGGAACGTCTCTGGCTGGCAGTACCGGCATTCTTCTTTGTCGGCGCCATCACGTCGGCGCATGAACTGCTGCCACGCACAATGATGGCGGATGTTTCCGACCACGATCATGCCGAAAGCGGCGCCGAGCGCATGGGCCTGTACTATTCCTTACTGCAACTCAGTAGCAAGTTGGCCGGTGGACTCATGCTGGGTGCAAGCTACACGGTCCTTGCCTGGATCGGCTTCGAGCCAGGCGGCGAAAACACGCAGGCAGCTATCGAAGGTGTACGTTACCTGATCGTATTTACGCCCATCGCCGCCTACCTGTTGGTCGTGCTGCTCATGTGGCGATACCCGATCGATCGCACACGCCAACAGGAATTGCGACAGATCATCGAGGAGCGTGGCGAAGGGTAAGTAACTGCGTTGCTTGCCCGGCAAGCGACGCAGCAATACACGGTCTAGGGCGGCTTATCGCGTCGTAAGGTTTCGTCAACCAGACCGTACAGAACAGCGGCTCCGAGCAATCCAATGCCCGCTACCGTCGTCGCGGCGACGCCGAGCGTTGCCAGTTCGATCAGGGCGCCGATCATGAACGGCCCCGCCGAATGACCCAGGTCACCGATGAGCCGCCAGATTCCAAGAAACTCGCCGCGAACGGCCGGCGGTGACAGATCGGAACCCAGCGTTATCAGCAATCCGGTCCCCAGGCCGTTCGCAAAACCCGACAACAGTGCAATCGCAAGCAACGAATAATAACCCTGACTCAGCGGCAGCAGTGCCAGAGACAAAGCGAACAAGACCATACTCGGGACACCGGTCCACTTTCGCCCGAAGCGGTCCATGACGATTCCTACCGGATAAAACAACGCGGCATCGACCATGGCAGACAAAGAGATGATCAGTCCGATAGCCGCAATATTCAGGTCCAGGAAATAGCCGACCAGTGGTATCAGCAAGACCCGTCCAGAGCGCATGAGCTGCAGCCCGATCGATGCCAGGCCGCCTGTCGTCAGGATGCGCGTGTGCGACGTTACGATTTCCCGGATGCGCGACAGGTGCGCGATTCCCGCCTGCTTTTCCGGCCGAACATCGTCAGTAAAACTGATCACGAGGAAAGTCGCACAGCCGGTCACCGCGGCCAGAAGAATGAACGCAACCTTGAAACCGAATGCCTCGGCCACGACGGCTCCTAAAGCCGGGCCAATGAGACTACCGACTCGCATGGTACCCGCCATCATGGTCATGGCGCGGCCACGCTCACCGATTTCGCTTGAATCCGCGATGTAAGATTGTCGACCGATTATCCAGGCCGCGAATCCCATGCCCGCAACGATGGCCGCGACGCTCATCGCCCAAGGCCCATCTGAAGCCGCAAAAAGCAGCGCACTGATCACCATGGCCACGAGCCCGAGAATCAGAACTCGCTTGTCGCCGAGGCGCGTAAGCAGGATGCCGACCGGCAGATCGAACAACAGCATGCCCATGCCACGCAATCCGATGAGGAGCGCTGCAAAAGCTCCACCCCTCCCCGCCTCCAGCACATACAGCGGCATCAACACCAGCAAGGCATTGAGGCTGATGGAATTGAGCAAGCTGGGTGCGTAGATGGGCAGCAGCAGCCGCCGATAAACGGATTTTTCCGGTTTCGAAATGGTCAGGGCTTCATATGCCGATCAAAAAAGGCAATGCTGTCTCGAACGCCCTCGAGTTGCACCGGATCGGGAGCGTACGAACCCTCGTCGTTACGCTGCACGTAGACGAAGCCGTGAACATCGTGCTCATAAGTCTTCCATTCGGCGTCCTTCCCTGATTCGTCCAGCAACTCATAGCTGATTCTGAAGATCCCCTGCAGTTCATCAGTGTTGCGACCCTGAACGAAAACCGGCGTGTTGATCGTACTAATCCGCTCCAGCGCAACGTCCATATCAATGCGCTTGCGAACTTTTTCGGTTTCCCGCATCAGCATGCTCTCGATATCACGCAAGCCGCTGTCGGGATTTACGTGCGCCGTATCATCCGGTGTGAGCGCAAGAAACTCATGGCTTGCCGGTTCACTTGCGATGGCCGCCTTCAGACCGTCGTATTCCGACGTGATCTTCAGTGCCATTTCGCCGCCGTGGCTCATCCCCATGTAGCCGACCCGACCGGCATCGACATACGGCAATGTCTTGACGTACTCGATGATCGAAATCACGTCTTCATACTCGAGCGGACCGCGGTTTAACAGTTGGCGGCCCTGGCGCACGTCCTGTACCAGCTCGCCGTATTTGTGATACGCCAGTTCGACCTCGGCCCGGTAGCGCATCCAGGCGACCGCATAACCTGCCTCGACGAACTGCTCCTGCGTCCAGCTGCGGTTCATCGTCGCGTCACGCAGCCAGGCCATACCGCCGCCGCCGTTGCCGGAGGCGAACAGGACAATCGGGAACGGGCCCGCGCCGTCCGGCTTGCGAATTGCAATCGGCGTATAGAGCCCGTCGATGGTCTCGATATAGGCGTAGTGCACAGGAATGTCCGACCCCTCGACCGCTTCGGTGATGACAACCCTTGTCGGATCGACAGATGAGGTTGCAGCATTTGATGTCTCGGGTTCAGCTTGACAGGCCGTGGCGTGGATCAGGGCAGCGCCAAGCAGCAAGGCGGCCCTCCGGCAATGTAGAAATTGATGAGTCACGATAGCTTCTCCGTCTGTCGCCGCCCCGGCGAACACAGGATCAAGGGATAGTTGCCTCGCCTATAATACCCGCGCAGCGCCATTTTGCGCAAACGTTTGCACAGAGCAGGTGCATAACGCGTCGGGCGAACGGCTATCCCACGGCGCCGCACAATTGCAGCCGCCGTTGGTCAGCCGAACAATAGCGAGGGGTACAGGTGCATCTTCAGCGCGTTGGTGTACAGGCCCCAGATCAACAGCCAGCTTGCGGCGGCATAGGCCAGACTGGCCGGCCAACTGAATCTGCCCCAACTACGCAAATAGAGGGCAACGAACAGCGGCAACGCAACCTGTTGTCCAGCGGCATAGGTCATCGCCACCGCTGCAAGCACGAGGGCAAAGAACCTGAGGCTGGCCCGCAACTCCCATCGTTGGCTTGCCAGGTGCAAGGCCGCGCCGACACCACCGCATGCACGGATGCCGTGAAAACAGTTGCGGCCGTCCTGAATGAAGACAAACATCAACAACGGGATGCTCACCGTCAGTATCGTCACCGGAAACTGGGCGGCTCCCTTGTCGTCGAACCCCTGAGCACTGAGATACGCCCAAACGAAAAGCGCCATGAGCACAGTAGCGAGACCCAGCGACATCAGTGACTTTGCAGAATCCGCGTTATCGGTTCGTGCGGCCCGCATCGGTTTTGGCTGAGTAACACCGCGAGCAGCGAGCACGATAGTAACCACGATCGCAATTTCGATGCAGATGACGATAGGCCTCTGGTACATCCAGCTCAGCCCGTCGTAAACCTGCATCGTGAGCTGGTAGTTGTTCTCGATCAGGGTGCCAAGAACAAAGGCCAGGATTAGTGGCGGTCTCGGCCAGCCGCCCTGTTTCATCGCATAGCCCAGCGCGCCCATGGCGAGACAGGTCCACCAGTCGCCCATCGAACTCGTTGCCACCCAGGCACCCATAAGTAGCACCACCATCACGCCCGGAACCACCGAATGTGCCGGTAGAAATGCGACTTTTCCGATTTGCCGGCTGAGCAGCATTAGTAATCCCGCCGCCAAAATGTTGGCGAGCGCGATATCCCAGACCATGCTGAAGGTCAGATCCAGGTTCACTGTCAGCATGTCGGGACCGGGCTGTAAACCCTTTATCACCAGGGCGCTCAGCAGAATTGCCGCGCCCGGACTACCGGGAATACCGAATGCAACCGTCGGGATAAGTGCTCCCGCTCTGGAAGAATTATTGGCCGCTTCCGGCGCTATGACGCCGCGAATATCGCCGTGGCCGAACTTCGATTTGTCCCGCGCACTCTGCACCGCATGACCGTAAGCGATCCAGTCCACGATGGCACCGCCGAGCCCGGGCAGAATGCCGACATAAACGCCGACCAGCGAAGAGCGCAGCGCCAGCCAGCGGTGTTTAAACACGTCCTTGATTCCGCGCCGCATGCCGCGATCCCGGACATTGGACATATCCACACGGGAAATGGACGTGTTCTTTACCGCCATCTCCAACAGTTCCGGTATGCCGAACAAACCCAGGGCGATTGGGACAATTGACAGACCATCGAGCAGGTATTCCGTGCCCAAGCTGAATCTGGGCACTACGGTAGCCTCGGCGTAACCTACCGTCGTCAAAAGCAAACCAAGCGCCGCGACAGTAAGGCCCCTGGCGATGGAACCGCCGGACAGCACGCTCACCATCGTGAGTCCGAGCAGCGCCAGCATCAGAAACTCCGGCAGACCGAAGGCGAAGATAATGGGCAAAATGAAAGGTAACGACGCAGCCATCAGCAATGCGCCAAATACTCCACCGAGCGCTGAGACGGTAAAGGCCGCGCCGAAAGCACGCGCAGCCTGACCTTTCTTTGCAAGTGGATAGCCATCAAGAATGGTCGCTTGCGAGGCAACACTGCCAGGAATGCCGAGCATGATCGCCGATATGGTGTCACTGGTAGACGTTACGGCGTACAGACCCATCAACAGC
>Ga0224508_10001943_pt1 | contig 18120 bp, 12 predicted proteins | sample SF_Jan12_sed_USG_4_FD_170157 | JGI IMG/M metagenome (GOLD analysis project Ga0224508, IMG submission 170157) | Sediment microbial communities from San Francisco Bay, California, United States - SF_Jan12_sed_USGS_21 | ecosystem: Environmental > Aquatic > Marine > Sediment | place: USA... | reverse complement strand
CTTCGAAGGACGGCGGACCCTGCTCCAAGCCGAGTGTTAATGCCCGTTCCAGCGCGGCGACGTCCGCGCGGGCGGTGATCGCCTGCGCCGTGTGCATGACACCGGAATCACGGGTGCCGGCAATGACCAGGAACTGATTGCCATCGGGTCCGGGGAACGTGGAAACCAGCCCGTAGTCGTGGTAGTTACGCTGTCCCGGGATCCCGGCACCGCTGGTGTAATACTCGCCCGTTTCCCGATCGAGTAACTCGTCGTAGCTGTCTCCGACGCTCAGCCCCGAGGCCTGGAACACGAAGTCCATGAGCGTGCCCATCGCGCTGATGTAGCCGACGTAAAGAATGTCGTGGGATTTCAGGTCCGCCACCCTGAGCTCCGACACCGGCGTGACCCGGACGGGTTTGTCGGACGTATACACCACCCGGAGCAGGTCCTTCAGTGCAAACGCGGCCCCCTGGGGCAGATAGGTGAGGTCCAGATCCAGGTAGCTGGCCTGCAGATCCGGCTCAGAGACGAACATGTCGTCCAGATCGTCACTGGAGTTAACGTCGAACTCCCGAACCAGTCGCGCGACATTCCCCGCCTGGTCGAGCTCACCGAAGATGTAGTAGTCGCCGACGACGACGAGCAGTGGAAATTCCTCGCCCAGGAGACCAGCCCAGACCGGCGATTCCGCAACCTCCTGGTAACGGTTGGCGGGCGCCGCGTCCCGTCCTAGAACCCACAGCATCAGCAGATTCAGAACCAGCAGGCCGGCGACCACTGCGAGCCAGACCGGCGGAGAGCGACGCACCCCGCCGTCCTCGACGGGCGGTTTTACCGGGACGACACCAAGCCGGTATTCGCCTTTGGGGATCGCCAGGCGCAGCCCTTCGGCGCCCGACTCCGTGGCGTAGTACTTGTCCAGCTTCTGGCGGAGGTTGTGGACATAGACGCGCACCAGGGAATCCTGATTCGGGTCGAACTCACTTCCCTTGTCGAAGACGTCCGCAGCGATATCGATTTCCTTGGGGCGGCGGTCCTCTGTGGAGCACCGGGCCAGGTAGGCCAGAAGCCGGCCATAGGCCCGGGATCGGCCGAGAATCCCGCTCTTGGCTATCTTTCGGACTTCTTCTGCAATGACCTCGGCTTCGGACATCCTGCCCTGCTCCCCAATACCTGCCTGGGACGGAGGCGCCACCTTAGCCTATCTTTAACAGTTAATAAACGGTTTCTAACTCACTGTTTAGGATACGAAACCCTAAACTTGCGCTCTCCCAGCGGGCCTGGCACCCATGCTGAGACAAAAACCTTGCCGGGCGTTCGTTCACAGAGAGGCAAAACAGCTATGACTGCACTGAGATCAATGGGTCGCGCTTATCTCGGCGGCATCATCTTCGGAATGCTGATGGTCAATCCGCCGGCCCCCGCTCAGACGTCAGGCGCAGCCGTAGACGAGGAGGTTATCGTCATCGGCACCGGGCTGGAGGAAACCATCCCGCTGGATCTCCAGCAGTTTGGCAACCGGGTCGAGATCATCACAGCCGAGGAGCTCGAGCTGGGGGGATTCAATGACATCGGGCAGAGCCTGCAAATGAAGGTCCCGGGCCTCTACCTGGCGCCCAAGAACGGCGCCTTCGACTATATGAACTGCTCCCTGCAGGGATCCCGCTGCCAGGACATCCTCTGGCTCATCGACGGGGTGCGCATCAGCAATCGTCTTTACAACAGCACGGGCCCCCTGGACACCGTGCCAGCACACATGGTGGAGCGTATCGAGGTGCTCTACGGCGGTCAGGGCATCTTCTACGGGACCCAGTCCGTGGCCGGCGTCGTCAACGTGGTCACGAAGTCCTTCTCCGAGAACCCGGAGGGCAGTGTGGGCCTCAGTATGGACGGCAACGACGGCACCCACGCCAGCGTTGACTACCGGACGACTCTCGACGATCACCAGCTGGTGTTCTATGCATCGAACGACGAGGCGGACGGTTTTCAGCCGTTTCAGGATCAGGACTATCAACCCAGCGGTAGCGATCGTGATCGGGGCTATGACGTGCTGACCGCCGGCGTGAAATACGGTTATTCGTTCAACCCCGATTCGCGCCTGACGCTTCACTACCATCGTACCGATAACGAAGTCGAGTGGGCTGCCCCGTCGAATCGCGCGCGCTCGTTCAACGAACGGGAAGAGGACCTGCTGACGGCCAAGTGGGACTATGCGGTCAGCGACAATATCGAGCTGTTCGTCAAGGGTTACCTTCATCAATGGGACAGCCACTGGACACGCTTCGACAACGAGCTGGATGGGGCCGGCAACTTGACCGGCAACATCATCACGCAGAGTGACCGGGAGTTCTGGGGCTACGATGACTACGGCCTGACAGCCATGACCCGGATCCAGACCGATAGAGGCTTCGACTACGCGGTGGGCTACGACCACCAAAGGTTCTCCGGCAGGGATGACGTGTTGTTGATTGCCGATCAGACGGAATCGGTCAATGCGTTCTTCGGGCAGATTCGGACAGACGATAGCCTCATGGCCAACACGCGACTCGCATTCGGGCTGCGTTACAACCGACCGAGCGGCGAAGGTAACGTCACGGTCGGAAATCTCAGCGCGCAACATCACTTCAGCGACACGCTCTATCTGCGTGGAAGCGCGGGCACCTCCTTCCGACTGCCGGACGCGTGGCAGCTCTACGGTAACGACCCGTGCTGCACTCTGGGTAACCCGAACCTCGAGGGTGAGAAAAGCAGGAATGCCAACGTGGCGCTGGGTGGTAGTGCCAACATGAGTCAGGGCCTCACCTGGGAATTCATTATCTTCAAGCGGGAAGTGGATAACCTGATCGGAACGGCCAATGGCATGCGAATCAATACCGATAACACCGTGGACTTCGACGGCTGGGAGCTGACCGTGGGGATCGTGCTGTCGCCGGCTTGGAACGCGACGTTCGACTACGTCGACAGCACGGCCGAGGCACAAGGCAGCAGCGAGCAAATCACCGATGTTCCTGAAAGCACGTTCAAAGCCAGTCTGATTTACCAGGCGGCCAACGCCCCTTATGAGTTCGTCGTGTCGTTGCTGGCCGTGGGCGACATCTACGACGACGTAGCCGGTGGCATCGGGCGTATCGAGCATGGTGGGTATACAGTGGTCGACCTCGGCGGCGCCTACTATCTCGGAGGTCAGCGACAACACCGGGTCGGTGTCCGGCTGGAGAACGCCCTCGATGAGACATATGCCGCATCGCTGGGCCGGGCCTTCGTGGACCTGGACGGGAGTTCGTATCGATACGACAACCTGGGCACGCCCCAGACATTTCACGTCTCCTACAACTACCGTTTCTAACCCTGCTAGTATTCGGTGGGCGGCATGAGAATAAGGGAAATACCTGACTCGCCTGCGCCTGACGCGAGCCGCTGTTCTACTGTTGAGTCCATATGGTCAGACTGCTCTTCCTAACGCACCGCTATCTCGGCATCGCCATGGGCCTGGTGATCACGCTCTGGTGTCTCTCCGGGTTTGTGATGATGTACGTCCAGTATCCGGACCTGGATGACCAGGAACGGCTCGCGGGCCTCGAGACGCTGGATCTCACAGGCTGCTGTCGAGCACCGGAGGATTTCAGCAACATCACGCTGGATCGTTTCCGCGTGGAGATGCTGGACGGGCGACCGGTTCTAAGGCTCCTGGACGGGCGCTACCAGTACGTGATCGACCTCGGGAACGGTGAATACCTCCCAGGCTTCTACGAAGACGAAGCGCGCTCGATCGCGGCGGCCGCGACGCAGGAGTTCGAGCTGAGGGGTCAGCCTGAGCTCATGGGTGTCATCGAGCGGGACCAGTGGACCGTCTACGCCGCCTACGAGGCCCATCGGCCGCTGTTTCATTTCGCGGTCGAGGATTCCCTGGGTACCGAGTTCTACGTCTCCAGCACCACCGGCGAGGTCGTGCAGATGACGACCTTCCGGGAGCGCTTCTGGAACTGGATGGGCGCGGTCGTGCACTGGCTCTACCCGACAGTACTCCGCCAGCACACCAACGCCTGGTTGCAGACCGTCATCTGGCTGACCCTCGTCAGCCTGTTCCTGACGGTCATCGGGCTCTATATCGGACTCCGCCAGTACAAGACCCGGCGCAGCGGCCGCAAATCGCCCTACCGCGGCTGGGCCCTCTGGCACCATTACGCGGGGTTGGTCTTCGGGCTGTTTACGCTGACGTGGCTCGTCAGCGGACTGTTCTCGGTGAATCCGTGGGGCGCCCTGGAGGGTCGCGGCTACTTCGCTGAGAACCAGCGCTTACGGGGCACGAGCCTCGACTTCGAGGCCGTGAGCGATTTCGTGCTCACGCTCCCTGGGAACTACATACCCGCGGCCACGGTCCGCCTCGAAGGGTCGGTCGTTGGCGGAAAGCTCAATCTCATCGCGTCCGACGACCAGGGCGTGCGCATGCGGCTCGAGAGCGACACACTGACGACCGAGCCGCTGCCGGAAAACTTCTTCGCAAGCGCTGGCCCGCTGATGCGCCCCAACACGCCGGTCAGAGAATCCGGCTGGATTACCGAAGGCGATGCCTACTACTTCAGCCATCACGACGCGAGACGTTTCCCCGTCTACCGAATTCAGTACGAGGACGGCGAGCGACTCTATCTCGACAGCGTCAGCGGCGAGCTCGCCTTCGCGGTGGACCGGGAACGCCAGTGGTTGCGTTGGGTCTTTCACGCGCTGCATCGAGGGGATTTCTCTCGCCTCATTCGAAGCCGGCCCATCTGGGATCTCCTGATGTGGCCCCTGATGCTGGGTGTCACGCTAGGCGCCATCAGCGGGACCTGGCTCGGTATCCGTAGAGTGATCCGCTCGGTGAGGCACCCGAAGAAGTACCCACTCAATGGTCTGCCGGAACTCGATCGGGGGGCCGCCGGCGCAGTGCCCTGGAGCCTGGGCTGACCGGAGTCCTGGCGCCGCCCGCTCGGGCGGATCGCTACTAACGCTACAGTTCCTCCAGCATTCGCGCCAGCTCATCGATGTCCGGTTCGGAGAACCGAGGACCCAGACTGACGCAATCCCACGGACGCACCTGCTCTTCCGCCGACCACACAAACTCCCGTGTCAGCGTTACGGGCTGCGTATAGTTCGCCGGGTCATCGACAACGAGTTCCATCTGCAGATCCTTCTGTCCGGGGTCGCGCCAATATCGCTCTGTCAGGCGAGCGTCCTGGCTCATCGGATAACCCCTGTTCGTAATGACCCCAGCCAGTAGATGCGTGGTTTCGATCCTCAACTCGGCTCCTACCCAACGACCGGTAGAAAATCCCGTGATGGTATGGGCCTGGTCGCTTGATGGCAGGGTGCCGTCCAGGTGGATCGTACGAGTGGTGTCTCCGCTTTCAAAGCGCATCACGATCCGTCCCTCTTCTTGAGCGATCTGCATCGGATTACCTCCCCAGATCACTGAAGGCACGCTCTCTGCCGCGCAGTCGTCGAGTTGCTGGGGATCCGCCACGATGGGATCAAAGGCGCTGTGCGCGAGCTCTCCTTCTGCCGTGAACGGATACACCTCGGGCTGCGTGTAGTTGGGCGTGCCTATCGGGGCAGCGGACACGTAGATACCGGAGAAATCCGGATCAGATCCTGCCGCTCGCGTATTGGGTGCCTGGGCGCTCGCTGTCAAATGACCAATAACGCCCAGGAGAATCACGAGAAATCTTAGTGTTCTCATTGTACTTCTCCGTTCTACTGCAACTACGGATGATCCCTTAATCAATCTCCCGCGAACCGGCGCGCAGTCTCCAGATCGCATGCTATCGGGAAGAACTCGAGATCCGGTCGATGCGCCGACTGCAGCTCGCCCGTGACGGGCGCGGCCAGATACTCCGGATCCTCGAGCTCGAAGCGATAAATCAAACCCGTTCGATCGGGATTCAATTCGAAGCGCTCGACGAGGTGTTTCTGTGCCCCCGACCGGATGCCGCGCGCGCTGCCGCTTCGGTGATCGGCGAAAAGCGTCGTGTCGACAACCAGAACCTCGTCTTCCCACCAACCTATCGAGTGGCCTTGATGCGTGACCGCCGCACCATCGTGTGACGCAAGGTCCATATGAACCGTTCGTTCAACCGTATCGTATTCAGTACGAATCAAAATCAAGCGGTCGCCGACCTCTATCTTCTGCACGCCCGTAAATATCATGAGCCAGGGAGCCGTGCGGGCCGTGCACTGGAGTTGTGGATTCATGGTCCGGTCAACGTAGCTCTCGACGGCTTCGGCGCCTTTGGTCGTCAAGGGCCACGAGGATGGGTCGCTGAATTGTCCAACAAGCGGCGTATACGGAACTTCCCAGATCCCAGACAGGCCAACGGCCCTGGCCGGTGACGGATCGCTCGCGGCAAGCCCTGCCGCGAGGCCGTCGTTGTCGAAGTAGGTGACGCCGGCCTTTTCGACCGAGGCCACTAATGCCATCTTCCTGGTGGAATCCCTTACGGGATTGCCCCGCACAGTGACGCGGTCACCCGGAACGAACGTGTCCCCAGACCAGCCTCGCCTTCTCATTATCGTGGTGACATTGCTTTCCAATGCCCACAGCACAGCGTCACCCGAGTCGGTTTGTGCTTCCACATAGAGGTAGACATGCGGGTTGGTCCATTCGTACTTCGTTACAACACCTTCTATCGTAACGATGCTCTCCCGATCGTACATGGCCCGACTGTGGTGCGCTGCCACGGGTAGCGTAATCAAGAATAGCGCGGCCGCTCCTCCAGACCGCTTAAGGATCCGCCTCATAATTCCCCTCCCCCTCAAGCGCGGTCGATGTTTTAGCTGGATACTACTCCCGTCATTCGGGAATGTCCTTCATGGGCCCCGCCAAAGGCTCGCCAGACCTCCCGGAACCAAGGAAAAAACGGCGCCTCCGGAGAGGCGCCGTCTGTCAAGAGACGACCGTGGAGTCTAGATTACCCCCCCCAGCGGTAAACGAACTCCGCACCCCAGGTGTCCGGACGACCGTAGTGGTAGTCGTACACACCCGTGCGAGACGTGTCGCAGTAGTTGAAGTAGCGCTCATCGGTGATGTTGGAGCCGAAGAGCGAGGCCTGCCACTGGGCGTCAGGCGGTTCGTACGTCGCACGGAATCGGAACGTCGCGAAGGAGTCCTGTAAGCAGATCGACTGCTGGCCTGTGCTCGAGTCGAGCCCGCCCACGAAGTCGTACTCGCTCTGCCAGTACATGCCCAGCTGCGGCGTCAGCGTGGCGCCGTTACCCAGCAGGAATGCATGCTCGATCGAGGCCGTGACCGTCCACTCCGGCGAGTAGTCCTCGATGGTCGCGGTCGACCGGTCGACGGTGCCGCCCGGCGCGTCCGGATCGAACGAGGCGAACTGCCCGTACTCGCTGTCGAGCCAACCCACATCCAAGGACAGGAACCCGCCGTCCCAGGGTTGGGTGCGCAACTCGAACTCGATACCGTAGATGTCCACGGTCGCGGCGTTGGTCACAATAGCGATCTGGGGATCGGAGCCGAAACGCCCGTCGGCGTTGTCGATGTCGATCTCCTCCTGCTTGTCGGTGTAATCCATGTAGAAGATGGCCGCCGCGAGTCGCAGCCGGCCGTCCGCCAGCGTCCCCTTGAACCCGAACTCGTAGTTGGTCACGAACTCGGGGCCGTAGGCCAGGAGCGGCGCGAGCTCAGGTACCAGGTTCACGTTGAGCTCGTCGTTGAAAGCGCCCGTCAGGAAGCCTTCGGAGATCGTCCCGTAGAGAATGCCGCTTTCCAACACGTCGCCTGGCGCCAGGGTGCGCGTGAGGCTCACCATCGGCGTCACCTCGCTGAAGTTCGCGAAGACGTCGTTGTAGAACCCTTCCTGAAAGACCGACGTATTGTCGAGGACATAGTCCGGCCTACAGATCTCCGTTGACGGCGGCGAGCCTGGGTTCGCAGGCCCGGTCGCAGGCGCCCGTGGCAACAGCGGATTATTCAGGTAATGGGCCGGACCGTGGATGCAGGTCCCCTCCACCGTGGGAAACTCGGTCATCTGGAAGAGGCGATCCTCATCCGTCCAGCGCGCGCCAACATCGAGCGCCCAGTCGTCGTTGATCTGGAAGTTCACCTGTCCGAAGACCGCGATGGACTCGTTCGTGAGGTGCCCGCTCATGGCCGCCGGCACCGGGCCACCGCCCGCGAGCTTATCGGCGAGGAACGAGAACTGCACGCCCCCGTCGAAATTGCAGGTGGTGCTGAACCCGCTCAGCGGATCGCTCAGGGCCGCGAAGTTCGCCTGAACAACCTTCCGGCAGTCCTGATGGCCGAGCTCGGCCCGGTCGTAATAATCGTGCACGCCGGCCGTGAAGCTCACGCGGTCGTTCACGTCCGCGGTCAAAATGAACTCCAGGCTCTCGGTATTTCGGCTGCGCCCCAAATCCTCGTACGAGCCGATGGAATCGATCTGCAGCGGGGTTGCGTCACGGTCGCCCCAGTCGTCCCTGCCCTGGTATCGACGGCCGCCGATGAACTTCAGGTTCAGGTTGTCGAAGCCCCCGATCTCGCCAGCCGAATCCCACTCGAACGTCGCGCTGTAGAACTCGGTGTCCGCATTCAAGAATCCGAGCGAGTTGGCCGAAGTGGCGTAGGGACCCGCCGCGTTGTTGAGGACGCAATTGTCCCAGAAATCCAGCGTCGCGCCGGGATAGATCCGCTCGATGTGACCGAGACCACCCGGTCCGCCGCCACCCCATTGACCAATAGCCGTCGCCGCCGGTGCGGCCTGATAGAGCTGTCCAGTCACCGGGTTGATCGGGTTCTGGCCATCGGCGATCAGATTGTCGATGATTCCCTGGTCGGGATGCACGGTGCAGTTCTGGGAGTATTGGTCGCTCTCCTCGTAGTTGCCACGGAAGAGCAAATCGATCACCCAGTTGTCGTTGGGCGTGAACCGCAGCGCGGCCGAGATCGCCTCGACATCCGTGGCGCCGTACTCCGTGTTCAGATTCCGGTTGAACCCGTAGCCGTCCTGGCTTTCCTTAGCCACGGCTAAACGCCCCGCAATCGTGTCGCTGAACGGCACGTTGATCATGCCCCGGAAATCCTGCTGGCCGTGATCCGCCGCCCGCAGCAGGATGTCCGACTCGAACTCCTGTTGTGGCTTCGCGGTGATGAACTGGATCGCACCGCCGGTGGTGTTCTTGCCGAACAGGGTCCCCTGGGGACCGCGCAGCACCTCGACCCGCTCCATATCCAGCGTACTCATCACCGAGCCATTGTTGCCGGCAATATAGTGGCCATCGAGATACTGGCCAGCGCCACCGGGCCTGAAGGCGCCCGGGCCGCCCGTGCCGATGCCGCGGATGAAGATCGAGACCCGGCCGCGCCGATCCTGATCCCGGAATGCCACGTTGGGCACGAACTCGGTGATGTCCTTGATGTCGTAGATGCCCTGGGCCCGCATGGCGTCAGAGCTGATCGCCGCGATCGACAGCGGCAGGTCCTGGAGACTCTCCTCGCGCCTGCGGGCCGTGACGACGACCTCCTCGAGCAGCGCCGCTGCGGAAGCCGACTGCCCTTGCGCAGCCACCTGCCCCGGCGCCGATATGAGCAGTACGGCAGCCCCTGCCGTGAAGCCCGTCCCTAAGTTCTTACTTTTCATGATGTCCCCCGGTTGCACACAGAAAGGATCCTCGATACTCCGGGTCGTCCCAGCGGCCGTCTGCAGCCTCCGTGATGACGCGGGAATCGAGGGTCTTCGAGAAATCGGTTGCGGGCGCGCTCGAGTACAGGCGTTCTCTCGTCCGGGTGGCGTGCGGACGAGGCGGTTCGCCATCAGTCTTGGAAAGGGGGTGGGGTTCACTGGTCGGACGCCGGCCTCCCCCTTGCGGGGCGATGCGCCCTCCCTGGGTCCCGAGCCACGTTGTTTTTTCGAAACAGCTCGCTCGGTCGCTACGGTAGGCTATTCCAATGCTTCCCCTGGGTTATGTTGCGCACACAACATTGTAGATACACCCAATCGGCGAGCCTGTCAATGCCATCCTGGGCCGAACTACGACAGGGTCTTTCGAACGTCCGTGCATTCCCCCGGAAGCCGCTCGTGAGATTCCGCGCGTAGACTCGTTCTAAACAACGCTGATGAACGTGAGCCCGAGTCGGTAGAATTGGCAAAACGCTCGCGCGCGTCGGCTCAACGTCACCCGGAAGGAGCAAAACATCATGGTCGCACTAACCGTTAACGGCATCAGTCAGGAGTTCGACGGCGACCCGAACATGCCCATCCTGTGGTATCTGCGGGATGAGCTGGCTCTGGTCGGCACTAAATTCGGCTGTGGTGTGGCTCTGTGTGGCGCCTGCACCGTCCATGTCGACGGACGAGCAGTCCGCGCCTGTGTCACGCCGGTGAGTGCCGCGGAAAACAAGCAGATTACGACCATCGAGGGACTCGACCCCGATGGGAACCACCCGGTGCAACGTGCGTGGCGAGCTCACAATGTGCCCCAGTGCGGCTACTGCCAGTCCGGACAGATCATGCAGGCGGCATCGCTCCTGGCGGCAAATCCCGACCCTACTGACGAAGAGCTCATCAGCGGCATGCAGGGCAACATCTGCCGATGCGGCACTTACCAACGAATCTTTGCCGCGGTTCGTACCGCCGCTTCGGAGGTCTGACATGGCACAGATTACGCAGATCAGCCGACGGCGATTTCTTCAGTCGACAGGACTGAGCGCGGCCTTTGTGCTCGGAGCGCAGGTCAGACCAAATTCGATATTCTCGGTAGCCCATGCACAGACCGCCACCGCGGTTCAACCCAACCTTTTCGTCAGTATCGATGTCGATGGGACCGTGACAATCACTTGCAGCCGCTCGGAGATGGGCCAGGGTGTGCGGACCGGTATCCCGATGATTCTCGCCGACGAGCTCGAAGCCGACTGGTCGCGCGTCCAGATCTGGCAGGCGCCAGGCGACGAAACGAAATACGATCCCGCCGGAAGAGACGGCCAGAACACCGATGGCTCCCGCAGTACCCGCCACCACTTCGAGGTCATGCGCGAACTCGGAGCGTCAGCACGTAACCTGCTGGAACGGGCCGCGGCGGAAGAATGGGACGTCGATGCGGGCGAAGTCTACACGAAGCATCACCGCGTCTATCACACCAACTCCGGCCGATCTCTCGATTTCGGCGAGCTCGTCGATGCCGCGTCGAGTATCTCTCTGCCGTCCGATGAGGATGCACCGAGACTGAAAGATCCATCGGAATGGAAATACATCGGGAAAGACCTGCCGGTCGTGGACAACTATGACATGAGCACTGGCCGTGCCGCGTATGGTGCGGACGTCTCGCTGCCGGGTATGAAGATCGCAGTGGTTGCGCGATCGCCCGTTTACCGTGGTCGGGTCCGGTCTTTCGACGCAAGCCAAGCCTTGGAAGTTCAGGGCGTGGACCAGGTCATCGAGATACCGGCCCTTGACGATGAGATGCCTGCTGAGTTCCGGGCGTTGGGGGGCGTTGCCGTCATAGGCACAAACACCTGGTCGGTCCTTGAAGGTCGAAGTCGGCTTCAGATTGAATGGGATGATGGCCCTTTCACCGCCCATGATTCGAGCACCTACGACGGTGCATTGCGGGACTCCGCGCGCGGGGGTGGCTCGGTGATACGCGCACGGGGCAATGTCGAGGAGGCCCTGGCCGACGCTGATCAGATCGTCGAGGCGGAGTACTTCGTGCCCTACTTCATACACACGCCTATGGAGCCGCCGGTCGCGCTCGTGGATGCCACCGTCCGACCGGTCCAGGTCTGGGCTCCGACCCAGGCTCCCAATGAGACGCGCCAGTATGTGGCCGAGGCGTTGGGCCTGGAGAAAACCGATGTGGAGTGTCAGATCACACTCCTCGGGGGTGGTTTCGGGCGTAAGTCCAAACCGGATTTCGTGTGCGAGGCGGCTATCTTGTCCGAGGCTGTCGGTGCACCGGTGCGCATGCAATGGACGCGAGAGGACGAAATCCGGCACGGCTATTATCACGCTGCCAGTGCTCAGCACATCAGAGCTGGCCTGGACGCCTCCGGCAATGTCAGTGCCTGGCACCATTGCGCCGCCTGGCCTTCCATCATGGCGCTTTGGAATCCCGCCCAAAAGACAGCTTCCGCCTTGGAGGCTGGCCTCGGCCTGATCGATCTACCGTACGACAACGTGCCGAACCTTCAGATCGAGACCGGCGAGGCCGACGTCATGATCCGCGTCGGTTGGTACCGCTCAGTGAACAACGTCCAACACGCATTCGCCATAAATTGCTTTGCGAACGAGCTCGCGGTCGCGGCCGGACGGGATCCACTGGAATTCATGCTGGAGCTGATCGGCGATGCGGACGAGATGGACCTGACCCAGGACGGCGTGGAGGAAGTCTGGAATTACGGTGACGCGATCGAGGAATGGCCCATCATGCCAAAACGGCTGTCCAACGTGCTGCGCATCGTCGCGCAGAAGTCGGGCTACGGCAAGCCGATGCCGAACGGCCACGGCCTTGGCCTGGCTTGCCATCGGTCGTTTCACAGCTATGTGGCGACCGCCGTACACGTCGTCGTTCGCGACGACGGTTCGCTGCACATCCCGCAGGTCGACGTCGCCATTGACTGCGGCCGCTATGTTAATCCCGAGGGTGTCCGCAAACAGATGGAGGGGGCGGTGATCTTCGGTCATACCATCGCCCGGCATGGCAAGATCACGACGCAAAGAGGCGCTGTAGAACAGAACAACTTCCACGATTATCCGGTGACCCGCATCAGTGACGCGCCGCTCGATGTGCGCGTCGAACTGGTCGATGATTACGTGCATCTTCGCTCCTGCGGCGTCGGAGAGCCGGGAGTGCCCCCGTACGCGCCCGCTTTGTTGAACGCGATTTTCGCTGCCACTGGCAAACGGCACCGAACGCTACCAGTGACGGACGACGTTATTTCGAGCTAGCTCACCGGAACAACGTCTGCTATGGATTGAAAGTGGTAATCGGCCAACTGATAGCTTCTCGATGGCCACGTAGTTTTCGCGAAAGAATTGGAACTGGAGGCTCATGAGCGTGATGCGCGCGGCTCGTCAACAGCGGATCGACGTCAAACCTTTCGCTCCCGCGCTCGGCGCGGAAATCAGGGGAATCGACCTGGCGGGCGGCTTGGACGTCGAGACATACAAACAGATACGCCAGGCACTACTCGAGTTCCAGGTTCTGTTTTTCAAGGATCAGACCGAAATAGCCCCCGCGACGCAGGTCAGCATCGGCAAGATGTTCGGCGAGCTCCACACGCATCCCGCGGCACCGCGGATGCCGGGTCATCCGGAGATCTTCGAGATCCACGTGCAGAAGGATTCCAAGGTCGCGAACGGCGAGTTCTGGCACTCGGATGTCTCATGCGACGAGGAGCCGCCGCTCGGCACGATGCTGCAACTGCACATTCTGCCCGAGACCGGTGGCGACACGTTATTCGCCAATATGTACGCTGCCTATGCCGCGCTGTCGGAGCCTTTCAAGAAGATGCTCTCAGGGCTCACGGCGCTGCACGAGTCCGAGCATGTCTATCGCGGACGTTACTCCGATCGCGGCGTCGACGATCATGCTAGAACGTATCCGCATGCCGTCCACCCTGTCATCCGAACCCATCCCGAAACCGGACGAAAGGCCATTTACGTGAACCGGACTTTCACGACGCGGATCAACGAGCTCAGCGAAGCTGAAAGCAGGACGACCCTCGATTACCTGTTCGATCACTGCGAGCAGATCGATTTCCAGATCCGATATCGCTGGGACGTCAATGACGTCGCATTCTGGGACAATCGCTGCGCCATGCACAGGGCGATATGGGACTACTGGCCCGCGGAACGTAAAGGCAGACGCGTGACGATCAAGGGTGGTCGGCCAAGCTGACTGCGGTCGCCAGGGACTCGCGAAAAACGCAGACCCCGTTTCCATGCCTTCAGGGGATCAAGACGAGCGCTCCGGGACCCGTTGCCGCCAGCAGTAAAAGGCCGCCGATGACCGCCAGATGAGCGAGCGCGAACCGGCTCTGCAGCAACCGTTCGGGACCCTCAAGATTCCAGAAGTCGTGCACGCGCCAGGTCGCAACCAGCGTGAACACCGCGAGAGCAAGTGCCGACTCGCGCACGAAGACGCCGATGATCAAGCCGAGCGCGGCCGCAACGTGCAGCACGACCGTCGCGATCACCGCCGGTCGGGTAAGGGGCACACGCGCGGCTCGAAACTCAGCGATCGCCTGCTCGAAGTAGATCCCCTTGTGCAGCCCGCTGACGAGATAGACGACGCTGAGACACAACCTGCCGAAAAGGAGAAACCAGGAAAAAAACGGCTCTTCCATCGGTTCAGCCGGTCACCACACCCGAGAGCTAGCCGCGACTCACAACTCGGCGGACCAGTCCTTGTCCTCCAGGAGCGTCCTGGTCTTGTGCAGGAACGCCGCAGAGTACGATCCGTCGACCGCCCGATGATCGAACGACTGAGACAGAATGCCCACGGGACGAATCGCAATGGAGTCCCCGGCCGGGCTCTCGACAACAACGGGGCGTTTCTTGATCGCGTCGATGGAAAGTACCCCGACCTGAGGCTGATTGATGATCGCTGCGGTCAGCAGCGTCCCGAAGGAGCCGTTGTTGGAGAGCGTGTAGGTACCGCCGGTGAACTCATCGGGTGTCAGCTGCCCCTCCCGCGCGCGCGCGCTGACCGAATGGATGCGGTGGGCCAAACCGGAAACGGTCAACCCTCCCGCGTCTGGAATCACCGGCGCGACGAGGCCCTCGAAGTTCAGGTCAACGGCGATGGAAAGGTTAACCCGCTTGTGGAGCACCAGCGCGTCGCCGTCGACACTGCCGTTGAGTCGGGGAAAATCCCGCAGCGCCAGGCAGGTGGCTCTCGCGATGAACGGCAGATAGGTCAACGAGAAACCATGATCGGCGCGCCAACTCTCACGGTACCGCGAGCGGACGCGATCCACGGCGCTGAAATCGACCTCCACGGCCTGGAGCACGTGCGGGCTCGTTGCCTTGGAACGCACCATGTGCTCGGCAGTGACCCGTCGAATTCGGTCGAACGGCACCCGATCGCCATCGCTGAACGTCTGTGCCGCCGGCTGGGCCGGGGCGGGTCGCGGTCGGTCCGCCGGCACCTGCACGCCTGGCGCAGCGGACTCTGCGGCGGGCGCGACCGACACCTCCGTCACGCGCGGGGCGGCCACCTCGCCTGGTCCAGCCTCGATGAACGCCATCACGTCGTTGCGTGTGATACGCCCGTCTCTCCCGGAACCGGGAATCACCTGAGCGTCCAAGCGGTGTTCGGCGATCAGGCGGCGCACCACGGGGGACAGCTTGAGCCTCTGTCCCGCCTGCGAAAACCGCGCAGCCGCGGCGGGCGGGTCGCCCGGCAGCTTCTCGACCACGCCCGTCTCCATCGTGACGGACAGGACGGTGGAGTCGCCCTCCTCCCTCGTGATCCGGGTCTCCGTCTCAGTTTCGGCCGCATCCGGGCCATTGATAACCGCAAGAACCGTACCCACATCCACGGTCTCCCCTTCCTGAACCAGGACCGAGGTGATGACACCCGTGATGGGGGCCGGAACCTCCGTGGCGGCTTTGTCGGTCTCGACATCGAGCAGGATCTCGTCCTTCGCGACCTCGTCGCCCGCTTTCTTGTGCCAGGCGGCCACCGTGCCTTCGGCCACGGTCTCTCCAAGTTGGGGCATCAGCACATTCATGGGTGGAGTCTCAGTCGACCAGGCGTTTCACATTCTCAACAATGCGTTGCGGACTCGGCAGGACCGCATCCTCGAGCGCATCGGCGGACGGCAGGGGAATGTGCGGCGTGGTGACGCGCACGATGGGGCCATCGAGGTCCCAGAACAGCTCCTCCGCGACGATGGATGCCAGCTCCGCACCCCAGCCACAGAGCCTCGGGTTCTCTTCCACCGTCATGAAGCGGCCCGTACGCGACACCGACTCTAATATGGTCCTCGTATCCAGCGGGACCAGGCAGCGGACGTCGACGACCTCGGCGGACACGCCATGCTCCTCCTGTAATGTCTCGGCCGCCTTGAGTGCACGAGGCACCATCGCCGCCAGCGCCGCAATGGTCACGTCTGTGCCCGGGCGGAGGATGGTGGCGACTCCGAGAGGCTCCACGTGCTCCCCCTCGGGCACCTCCCCTTTCACCGCGTAGAGGGATTTCTGCTCGAAGAACATCACCGGATCGGGATCTCTGACGGAGGCGGCCAGCAGGCCCTTGACGTCCGCCGCCGTCGACGGCGCGACCACTTTCAAGCCGGGGATGGCCATCGCCCAGTTCTCGACACTCTGGGAATGCTGCGCGCCGAACCGGCTGCCGCCGCCGTTCGCGCTTCGCAACACCAGCGGGAAGCTGCACTGGCCGTCTGTCATATAACGTGTCTTCGCGATCTGGTTGGCCACGAGGTCCCAACACACCGCGAAGAAATCCGAAAACATGATCTCGGCAATCGGGCGAAGACCGGTCATGGACGCGCCCATGGCGGCACCGATGATGGCCTGCTCGGAGATCGGTGTGTCCTTGACTCGATCCGGCCCGAACTCATCCAGGAGACCCGTCGTCGTCTTGAAGACACCCCCTGCCGCCGCGACGTCCTCGCCGAGAAATACCACGTTGGTGTCGCGGCGCATCTCCTGGGCGATGGCTTCGCCCACGGCCTCCCGATAGGTCAGTTCCGCCATGACGCACTCCCGTCGGCCCAGACGTCGATATGGGCGATGTCGACCGGGGGTGGCGGGCTGTTGCGGGCTTCCTCGGTCGCAGCATCGATCGCGGTATCGCTCTCCGACTCGATCGCCTCCAGCGCCTCCTCGTCGATCCCCAGGGAGACGAGGCGCTCACGGTACATCGGTATCGGGTCCCTCGCGAGCCACGCCTTGAGCTCCTCGTCCGGCCGGTACTTGCCGGGGTCGGCCCGGGAGTGCCCCCCGTGACGATAGGTCTGGGCCTCGATGAGGCTCGGACCGTCGCCCTTCCGGGCTCTGCTCAGCGCGGCGCCAGCCGTCTCGTAGACCACATCAACGTCGTTGCCGTCGATCAGGATGGGCTCGAGCCCGTACGCTGCCGCCCGATCCGCGGCGGGATTCTTTACGGCGGTGACAGCTTCAATGGGCGTGTACTCCATGTAGAGATTGTTCTCGCAGACGAATACCACGGGCAGCTTCCAGATCACCGCAAAATTCAGTGCTTCGTGAAACGCGCCGATATTCGTCGTGCCGTCGCCGAAGAAACACACCGCGACCTGCTGCGTGCCTCGATACTGCGCCGACCACGCCGCGCCGGCAGCGACAGGTAGATGTGCCCCGATGATCGCGTACGAGCCCATGGCTCCATGTTCCACGCTGGTGAGGTGCATGGATCCGCCTTTGCCACGAAGGAGGCCGCACTCCCGACCCATGAGCTCGCCCAGGATGGCCGACATCGACACCCCGCGAACATACGTGTGGTTGTGGCCCCGATACGTGCAGAACGTGTAATCATCGTGGCGCATGGCGATGCCGAATCCGGCGGCGACCGCCTCCTGACCGAGGGCCAGGTGGCTCGTCCCCTTGACGAGATTCTGCATGAACAAATCGTAGGCCCGCTGCTCCAGGACACGGCACTCGTACATCTTGCGGTAGAGCCTCAGCCGGGTCTCGGTGTCGATGTAGGCGATGTCGCCGGAAGTGTCGGACAGGTCAGCGGAGACGAGACCGATCCCTTCCAATGGTTCGTTGCTCACAGTCGGTTTAATCCCTTCTTTTCAGTAGCTTGTGGATACTACTTCTAGTGGATTAGCCGCTCAAAGCGCCGCCAATCGCTCACAAAAATTCGCCCCCACCGGATGGGCTTGGGGGCGGCGGGAAAGCTTAGCAGTTAATCCGTGGGACTAGAAGCAGGAACGCGAGCCACCCAGCGCGCCGCTCCGGGTCAGGCCTCACGCTCGAGCTCCCAGCACCTGGACGAGATGCGCTGGCGGAAGCGCCACGGTCAGCCGGGAAACGATCACCGTTACACCCACGGCGGTGAGCCCGGCCAGGGTCGTGGCGAAATCATCGGCGCCCGAGACACGTCGGCTGGCCAGATTAACGAACGCCGCCATCACGACGATGTAACCGACCAGAAACAGCC
>Ga0224508_10001942_pt1 | contig 18124 bp, 16 predicted proteins | sample SF_Jan12_sed_USG_4_FD_170157 | JGI IMG/M metagenome (GOLD analysis project Ga0224508, IMG submission 170157) | Sediment microbial communities from San Francisco Bay, California, United States - SF_Jan12_sed_USGS_21 | ecosystem: Environmental > Aquatic > Marine > Sediment | place: USA... | reverse complement strand
CGATCATCGAGGCGCGGAGGAGCTTGTAACCATCGGGTTCCAAATAAGATTCAAGGCAAGCCCACGGTTGGCCGAGGGCGGGGCCGGATCGAGCGAACCCCTGCAGCCCACGGCGGCGCTCGGGGGCGCCGCTCGGTCGACCGTCAATGCGCCGTCGGCCCACCGACGGCGCAGTTACGGTTTCGTGCCCGCGCTGCGGCGGTGCCGCTCGGGCGGCGCGGGGGCGCCGGGTCCCGCAAAGCGACCGGCAGAACCGAAGAAGGAGCGGCGCGGGCCGTCAGTGACGGGTGTCGCTCCCCGCGTCGGGCGAGAGGCCCTTCTTCTTCATCTTCTCGTAGAGCGTCGTCCGGTTCAGGCCCAAGAGCTGGGCAGCCTGTTGCTTGTTGCCGCCGGTCCGGTCGAGGGCCTGGCGAATCAGCTCGGATTCGAAGCGGTCGACGACGTGGTTGAAGTCGAGCCCCGCGGCGGGCAGGGCGGGAGCGCCGGCCGGGTCGTTGACGGACTCCTGGCCGACGTGGGCGGGGAGGTCTTCGCTGCCGATCCGACCCTCTCCGCGGAAGATGATCAAGCGTTCTACGAGGTTCTCGAGCTCGCGCACGTTGCCGGGCCAATCGTGCGCCGCGAGCCCGACGAGGGCGTCGTCGGTGAATCCCTCGACCTGCTTCCCCTTGTCTTCGTTGATCCGCTGCAGGAAGTGGCGGGCGAGCTCCGGGATGTCCTCGCGCCGGGCGCGAAGCGGCGGAACCTCGATCGGAATTACGTTCAGCCGGTAGTAGAGATCCTCGCGGAATCGCTTCTCGCGAATCGCGAGCTGGAGATCCTGGTGCGTCGCTGCGACCACTCGGACGTCGACCTGGACGGGCTTCGAGGAGCCGACGGGCTCGAACGTCCGCTCCTGGAGGACCCGGAGCAGCTTGACCTGGAGGTTCGGGCTCATGTCGCCGATTTCGTCGAGGAAGATCGTTCCCCCGTTTGCGCGCGCGAAACGGCCTTCGCGATGGTTGATCGCGCTGGTGAAGGCGCCCCGAACGTGTCCGAAGAGCTCGGATTCGAGCAGCTCTTCGGGAATCGCGCCGCAGTTGACGGTCACCAGGGGTCGGTCCGCGCGCGGGCTGTTGTAGTGGAGCGCCCGCGCGAACAGCTCCTTGCCGGTCCCGCTCTCGCCGGTGATGAGGACCGTACTGTCCGTATCGGCGACCTTTTCCACGACTTCGAGCGCTTCGCGGAGAGCGCCGCTGGTCCCGACGATGTTCTCGAACTGGTAGCGATGACGCAGTTGGCGCTGCAGTTGCCGGTTCTCGGCCTTCAGGCGGCCGTGCTCGATGGCCTGCTCGACGAGGCGACGGATGACGTCGAGGCTGCCCTGGTCGAACGGCTTTTCCATGTACCAGTAGGCCCCGGCGCGGAGCGCCTCGACCGACTGCTCCGGGCCGCCGTACCCGGTGATCACGATGCAGGGCACGTCGGGGTGGATCTCTCGGATCTGCCGGACGAGCTCGAGGCCGCTGATTCCGGGCATGCGCACGTCGCAGAGCACCAGATCCACCGGTTCCGCGGTGACGATGGCCATCGCTTCGGTCGCATCTCGCGCGCAGGAAACGCGGTGACCGACGCGGACCAGGATCCGCTCCAAGGCTCTTCGGTAGAGCTCCTCGTCGTCGATGACGAGGACGTGGGATTTCTGCAGGATGACGCCTCCGCGGAGCGGGAGGGGGCGCGCCGAGTGTAGGCGGGCCCCCGCAGCGACTCAAGGGTCGCAATTCCGGATCCGATAGGGCTCTCATGAGTTCGGGTTCAGCGGTGGCCTCATGGGGAGACGTGTCGGCGGACGACGAAGAGCTCCCCACCCACGTGCAACGGGGCGCGGTGCTCCTGGTCGATGACGAGCCGCTGCTGCTCCGCGCGGTCGAGAGAATCTTGCGCCCGGAGGGGCATCGAATCGTGACGGCGGGCGATTGGGAATCCGCTCGCCAGAAGCTCGAAGATCCGGACCTGGACGTCGTCCTCGTCGATCTCTTTCTCGGAGATCGCAGCGGCCTCGATCTCCTGGATGCGCTCCGCCGAGATCGACCCGAGATCGAGGTCATCGTGATGACCGGGCACGCGAGCATCGAGAGTGCCGTGGGCTGCATGAGGCGCGGCGCCTTCGACTACCTCGCCAAGCCGTTCGACGACGTCTTCCGGGTTCGCGCAGCCGTGCGTCAGGCAATCGATCGCCGCCGTCTGGTGGATCGCAATCGCGAACTCGAGCTGGAGCTGGCCGACCGATCGGAAGACCCCGAGCTCGTCGGACGCTCGGCCCCGCTTCGCGCTCTCCAGCGGAAGGTGGCCAGTCTTCGCCACAACGAGAGCAACGTGCTGATCCAGGGAGAGAGCGGCACCGGCAAGGAACTCGTGGCCCGTGCGATCCATGCGGCGAGTCCGCGCCGGGCCGGGCCGTTCGTGGCGGTCGACTGCGGCGCGCTCCCCGAGTCGATCATCGAGAGCGAATTGTTCGGACACGAGCGCGGCGCTTTCACCGGAGCGCTCGGTTCGCCCGGGCTCTTTCGCATGGCCGAGGGAGGCACTCTCTTCCTCGACGAGATCGGCGAGATCCCTGCGAGCGTCCAGGCGAAACTGCTTCGTGTGCTGCAGCAGCGGGAGGTCCGGCCGATCGGATCGGGGAGCCCGATCCCGGTCGACATCCGGATCGTCGCGGCTTCGAACCGCGACCTCCGCAGCATGGTGGACGATGCCGACTTCCGTATGGATCTGTTCTACCGGCTCCACGTCGTCCGCGTCGACGTCCCGCCGCTCCGCGAGCGACTCGAAGACGTCACGGTGCTGGCTCGACATTTTCTGGCGAAGCATCGCCACCCGGACTCACGGATCGAGGGACTCGATCTGGCGGCGATCGAGCGGCTCGAGGGCTACAGCTGGCCCGGGAACGTGCGCGAACTCGAGAACGTGATCGAGTCTGCGGCGGCGCTCGCCCCGGGGCCGCAGCTGCGTGCCACGGACTTGGGCCTGGGCCGCGCCGTGGGGGGCGTCGAGCCCCCGCCGCCGGCGGCGGTCCCGCTCTCGCTCGAATCCTATGAACGCTGTGCACTCGAGCGTGCGCTGCGGGAGTGCGATGGCGACGCCTCGATCGCCGCGCGACGCCTGGGGATCGGCCGTTCGACGTTCTACCGCAAGCTCGCCCGGCACGGTCTGCGCCCGAATCGGCCGGCTGCGCCTGCTGGACGCCCCGAAGCGATCGGGTAGAGTCGCGCCATCCCCCGCACTCGGCGCAGCGGTGCGCGTTCGTTGGGGGAGGGGCGAGATTGGAGCCTGGAGCTCGAGGATCCGGCGAACTCGGTTCGCCTCGCGAAGCGAAGACGCCGGCGGCGACCGTCATCCGGATCGCGGTCGTCGCTCCGCCCGGTCCGACTCACGACCTGACGGTGCAGGCGCTGCGCCAGCTCGGTTCCGAAGTGGCGCTCGAAATCCATCACGCGACCGCGCCGATGTTCGCGCGTCTCGACGCCGCCGATCTCGATCTGGTGGTACTGGACGACGAACTGGGCGAGAGCTGGCTCGAGCTGCTGGACGCGCGGGGGGCCGAGGGGCCGCCGGTCCTCGTGGTCACGAGCCGGCAGGACGAGCCCCAGGCGGTCGAGGCGTTTCGCCGCGGGGCCTCGGACTGCGTCGCGCGGGGCCCCGAGTTCGAGCGTCGGCTTGCGGTCGCCTCGCTCGAACAGATTCGCCGGCATCGCGCGCAGCGGGAGCAGGGCGATGCGAGGCGCCAGATTGCGTGGCTCGAGCATCTTCACCAATCCGTCGTCGAGGAGATCCCCGCGGCGGTGGCCGTGACCGACCCGGAAGGCCGCGTGGTGACCGTGAACGCGGCATTCGTCCGGCTCCTCGGGGTCGCGCCCGGTAGCAGTGAAGGGCGGCCCCTGGCCGAGCTGCTTCCGGTGGCGCTTCCGGAGCGCGGCGAACTCGTCGAGGCGCGGATCCGCCGCACGCAGGGAGACACGTCTGCGGTCGCTCTGTCGAGCGCGCCGCTCACGGACGCCGAGGGAAGTCCGCGCGGTTGTGTCGCCATCCTCCAGGACCTGACCGATTGGAAGCAGCTCGAACGCCAGGTCACGCAGTCGGAGAAGATGGCGTCGATCGGGCAGCTGGCGGCCGGTGTCGCGCACGAGATCAACAACCCGATGGGGTTCATTCACGCGAACCTTTTCCAGCTCGGGGAGTATCTCGAAGAACTGACCCGCGTTTGGGAGCGCATCGGCCCCCTCCGCAAGGCGGTCGCTGCCGGAGAGTTCGACAGCGCACGGGCCCTCGGAGAGGAGCTCGACAAGCTCGTGCGCGAGACCGACGCCGACTATCTCATCGACGACGCCTCGAAGGCGGTGCGGGAGTCGCTCGAAGGTTCGGAGCGGATTCGTCACATCGTGCAGGATCTGCGCGCCTTCGCGCATCAAGGCAGCGACGATCGCGTCGAGGCGGATCTGAATCAGTGCCTCGATTCGACCGCACACATCGTCTGGACGATGACGAAGCACTCGGTCGTCCTCACCAAGGATTATTGCGAGCTGCCCCCGGTTCTCTGCTTCCCGATGCAGTTGAAGCAGGTCTTCATGAATCTCCTGGTGAACGCGTATCAGGCGATCGAAGAGCGCCCGGATTGCGAACGGGGCCAGATCCGGCTGAGGACGCGCCTCGTCGGCGATGACGTCGAGATCGAAGTCGAGGACAACGGGGTCGGGATGTCGCCCGAGCAGGCGGGGCGCATCTTCGAGCCGTTCTTCACGACGAAGGACGTCGGAGACGGCACGGGACTCGGGCTCTCGACGTCCTACAACATCGTGAAGCGGCATCAGGGGACGCTCGAGGTCACCAGTGAGCCGGGCGTGAGCACCTGCTTCCGGGTCCGGCTCCCGGCGGCCCGTCGGGAGAGCGGGCGTCCTGGATGAGTGCTCCCGTCGTCCTCTGTGTGGACGACGAGCCGCGGATCTTGTCGGCTCTGCGCCGCAGCCTGCGGCGCGAAGGCTATGAGCTGCTCTTCGCCGATTCGCCGGCGGCGGCGCTGGAGGTGTTCGCGGATCGGCGGGTCGACGTGCTCCTCACCGATCACAAGATGCGCGGGGCCACCGGCATCGATCTCATCCGCGAGGTGGCGGCCCGGTTCCCGGCGACGTCACGGATTCTCATCACCGGTTGGACGGGCGAGTTGGACGCGGCGGAGCTCGCGCGCCTCGAAGTGCGCGCGGTCATCACCAAGCCCTGGGACGACGGAGATCTCAAGTCGCACATCCGGGGCTGCCTGCCGGCCGGGGGGCTGGGGGGCTAGGTTCCGCGCGGCAAGCGGCTCAGGTACTCGATGTCGGGTTTCTGGGACGCCTTGGTCCCGACGCGCAGGATGCGGAACCGGCGTGTCGTGCCCTTCGTGTAGTAGATGCGTCCCTTGCCCGCGTACCCGAGCTCGAGGATCGAGAGGAATGGCGGCAGGCCGCCGACCTTGCGCCGCACCGCGACCTGGTCCGATTCGTCGGAGAGGCGCTTGAGCGCCTCCTCGGCCTTGAGCTTCAAGCTCTCGTCACGAAGCGCGATCAGGTCCTTCACCGCGTTGTCGTCGATCTCGATGTTCTTGTAGAGAGTGCTGAGGCGCCGCGAGAGCTGGTCCGCCTGCCGCCCTTCGGTGGCGACCGTCTTGTTCTGGCGCTTCAGTTGGCGGTGCAGTTCGCGCACTTCTTCGTCGCGTTGGGCGAGGTCCCCGAGCGTTTCGTCGAGGAGCCCTTCGAGGGCCTCGTGTTCGGTGCGCAGGGTGTCGACTTCGCCGCTGTCCTGACGGAGCGCTTCTTCGCGACCCTCGAGATCGTGCAGTGCGGTGAGAAGCTTGGTGCGCTCGTCCCGAAGTGCGTGGATCGCGCTCTCCTGACTCGCCCGAACCGGCTCGACCTGGGAGAGCCGGTCTCGCACGCTGACGAGTTCGTTCTCGATCTGCGCGGCTCGCCGTGCGATTCCGTCCCGGGCCTCGACGACCGCGCGCAGCCGTTCGTTCTCGCGGCGGGTGAGGATTCGCATGTAGAGGAGCAGGGTCGTCAGAAAGAGGGCGGCGTACGAGACCAGCGCGACGTTGGCCGCGAGGGAATTGTGGGGGACCGAGACGTTGACCCGGACCTTGGCGGGGAAGAGGGTGCGCTCGACGCGCGAAGGCACGGTGGACTCCGCGGGGAGGCTCGGGACGGCCCCCGGATGCACGAAGAGCAACGTGTGGCCATCGGCGGCGATCGCCAGCGCGTCGACACGCACGCCACCGGGCCGGATCCACTTCGAATCGAGCGCGGCGCCGAGCTGATTCCGGAGCTCGCTGACGAGCGGACCGTTCTGCGACTGGAGGATGGCGTTCTCGGTCAGCGTAGAGCGGAAGTGCGTGTCGAGGGCCGTCTCGAGCACGCTGACGGAGATCAGGTAGAGCGCCAGGAAGCACGCGAACGCGAGGTAGGTGAAGCGGAAGGAGGCAAGCCGTTCGAGAGAGCTGGCGCCACTGCGGCCGTCGGTCTCGACGGACCCCGCCCCGGTTCGGGCGTCTTGGGGCTGGGATCGTTCCGACATGGACAGGAGTAGGATACCGCCTGGGCGCCGGGGTTCCCTCCCTTTGCGCGGCGTTCCCTCGGCTCGGCCCCTTCGCTACCGTCCGCGGCCGTGCGGGTCGTCGACCTCGATCGTGACATGAGCGACGTGATCCCGACCGGGACCACGCGCGACAGCGAGTATTTGTTCGAGCGCATGACGGATGCGACGCTCGAGGCGACTCGCCCCGGTCCGGGCGCGCGGATTCTCGATGTGGCGAGCGGTTTCGGCCAGGATGCCATTGCGCTCGCTGCCCAGGGCGCCCAGGTGATCGGCGCGGAACCGTCGGCCCGCATGACGGCCTGGGCGCGTCTGAAGAGCGCCGATACCGCCGGCCCGCTGCCGGGCTGGGTCCGGGGTTGGTCGGACGCGCTGCCGTTCGCGGATGAGTCGTTCGATGCCGCGTTCTGCAAAGGCGCGATCGATCACTTCGACTGTCCCGATCGGGCGATCGAAGAAATGGCGCGCGTCACACGTCGTTCTGGGCGCGTCGTCCTGGCGATCGCGAACTTCGACTCCCTGTCGTGTCGGGCCGCACGGACGGTCGACGGCGTTCGGGAAGGCGTGCTGGGCGAGGCGCCGGCGCGCGGTCGTCGGCACTACGACGTCCCGGCCGATCATTTCACCCGCTACGAGCTGGACCTGATGCGGGAGCAGGCGAGCCGCCACCTCGAACTCGAGGTGGTCGAGGGCGTATCCCTGGCCTGGGGTCTACCGACGTGGACTCGCACGGTGGAACACCTGCCCGAAGCCGTGGCGAGCGCCACGCTGAGGGGGCTCGACTGGTTCGCGCGCCGCGCGCCGGCCCTGGCCGACGTCGTGATTCTCGCGGGCCGGCCGCGGGGCTAGCCGGAGCCCGGGATCACCGCGCGGCGATCGCTTCCCGGTAGACCTCGACCGTGCGGCTCGCGATCGCGGGCCACGCGTACGCCGCCTGGATCCGAGCCGGTGCGAGGGCACTCATCTCACGCCGGGCCTTCGGCTGCTCGAGGAGGGCACCGATCGCCTTCGCGAGGGCGTCCGGATCGTCGATCGGCACGAGCACCCCCGCGCCGCCCGTTTCGAGGACCTCGGGAAGCGCGCCCGCGCGCGACGCGACGACCGGGGTTCCGCACGCCATCGCTTCGGCTGCCGGGAGTCCGAACCCCTCGAATCTCGAAGGCACCACCACGAGCGAAGCGCGCTGGTAGAGCGCAACGAGTTCCTCGGTCTCGACGCGGCCGGTGAGGTGGAGTCGGTCCTCGCAGCCCACCTCGCGTGCCCAGCGCCGAGCGTCGTTGCCGGAGGAGGCGCTGTCGACGAGGGTGAGTCGCACCTCGGGGCCGAGCTTGCCGACGGCCCGAATCAATGTGCGCACCCCCTTGTTCGGGTCGGAGGCTCGGCCGATGCAGAGCAACTCTCCTGCGTTGCGCGGCACGCTCGGATCCGGCTTGAACAGCTCGGTGTCGAGCCCGTTGCCGATCATCCGGATCCGCGCGCGCTGGACGCCGAAGTCGCGATGGATCAAGTCCCGGCTGGTCTCGGAAGACGTCATCACCCGTTCGAGTCGGCGAGCGACGAACGCCTGCATTCCGAGTGGATAGAACTGCATCGACCCGATCGTCTCCCAGAGATTCGTGTCTCTCAGGAACGACGCGCGTCGGTCGACGCTCAAGGGGTGATGAACCGTCGTGACGACGGGAAGCCCGAGCGCCTGCATGCCGAGGAGTCCGTACCCGAGACATTGCACGTCATGGATCACGTCGTACCGCGCACCGCCGCGCAAGCGTGCTGCGAGAGCCCGGAGAGCGCGGACGCTGAACGCGAACGGTTCGGGGAGGAAGCCGAGCCGGCTCGCGGCGAGTTCGTAGAAGTTGAGCGGAGAGAAGATCCGCAACGGGCGCGGACGAGGGAGGAACGCCGCGGCGTCTCCGACGAACCATTTGCCCCAGAACTGTTCGTTCGGCAGCGGCTCGACGTCGCCCGCGAAGGGCATCGGATCGGGGTAGGGCGGGCCGACGAGGACATCGACCTCGTGCCCGAGGCGCGCGAGCTCGCGGGCGAGGAACCACAGGTAGACCCCCTGACCGCCGCAGTTCATGTTGCCGCGGTACGCCACGAAGCAGATCCGTAGCGGCCGGGTCCCGGTGACCCGAGGCGCCCGCTCCGCGGCGAGCTCCCCGGTCATGCGCGCTTGGTGGCGTACAGGATCAGGCTCTTCGGGCACACGTAGTCGAGGACCTTCTCGAGGCGAGCCATGAACGGGGACGCCGTCGCGCGGATCAGGAGCCAGCGATACATCCGGACCAGCCGGAACGCGTCCGCATCCGGCAGCCCGACCGCCGAGCGCAACATCCAATACGGGGTGTGGATGCCGTGCGCGAAACCGACGCCTTCGGTCGCGAACCCCGCCTCCGCGAGGCCCTCTGCCAGCTGCCGGGGGCGGAAGATCCGGATGTGCCCACCGGGGCTCTCGAAGTAGTGGTCGCCGAGACGGAGGTAGAGATGTTCGCTCGTCGCGGTCGGGATCGTCACCGCGACCCGACCGTTCGGCCGCGTCACGCGAGCCAGCTCCTTGGCGGCGCCGACGTAGTCATGCACATGCTCCATGACCTCGGCGCAGATCACGCGATCGAAGCTGCCGTCCGCGAATGGGAGGTGGAACGCGTTCCCCTGGAGCATTTCGCCGAGCGAGTCCTTGTCCTTGGCTCGCTGGCGCAGCCCGCCCACCGCCGCGCGCAGCGAGGGGTAGTCGAGGTCGAGTCCGACCACTCGAGCTCCCCGCTCGAGGGCCCCGTAGCAGTGGCGACCCTCTCCGCAGCCGGCATCGAGCAGCCGGTGACCCGGCTGGACGTCAAGCCGCTCGAGATCGACGGTGAGAAGCACGGAGTACGTCCTCGAAAACGGAGGTCAGGCCCGCGGCGGCGGAGTCCCAACGGAAGGTGCTCTGCACACGCTGGCGGGCGGCGCGGCCCATGCGGTCGAGCCGCTCGGGGTCGGAGAGCAAGCCGCCGAGCGCCTCTGCGAGCGCCCGCGCGTCGCGCGGGGGGACCAGCAGACCGGCGCTCCCGTCCGTGCCGACGACCTCCGGGAGGGCGCCCGCGGCGTTGGCGACGACGGGAAGCCCGCACGCCATCGCTTCGCTGGCGGGAAAGCCGAAGCCCTCGAAGAACGAAGGCACGACGGCGATGCGTCCGGTCGAGTACTCGCGCACCAGGTCGTGGATCTCGAGGAACTGGTCCTGGTAGACGATGCGCTCTTCCAGTCCGAAGCGGCGCACGAGCTGCGGGACCAGGCCGTCTTTCGGGATCCGGCCGTCGACGATCTTGAGGGTCACGGACTCGGGCAACAGAGAAAGCGCTTCGAGCAGCGTGCCGATGCCCTTCTTGCGGTCCTCGGTCCTTCCGATGAAGATGAGGTCCGCTTCCTTGGGAACTTCGGGCTGGGGGTGGAACAGCTCGGCGTCGGTGCCGTTGTAGACGACGTCGATGTCCTTCTCCGGGATGCCGAAGTAGCGCTCGATCTCCCGGCGCGACGCTTCGCTCACGGTCACGATGCGGTCGAGCCGCGGCGCGACGATCTGCTGCATCAGCAGCGGGAAGTAGAGTGTGCGCTTGACCTTCTTGATCAGGCGCGGGTCGACGGCGTAGTCGGCTTCGCGATCGATGTGCAGCGGGTGGTGGATCACCGACACGACGGGAACTCCCGCCGCGCGAATCGCGAGCAATCCCCACGAGAGGCTCTGGTTGTCGAACACGATGTCGAAGCGGTGCTTCTGCTGGAGCTGCTTCCAGCGGAGCGCCAGGCGGAGTCCGAACGTCTGCATCTCGGGGAACACGCCGATCCGTGAGACCCCGGCCTCCCAGAGGGTGAGAGGTTCGAGCAGGCGCCGCGGATCGTGCTCCTTCATCCGGGCCCATTCGGCGAGTTCGAGGCCGAAGACGTTCTGGTTCGGGATTTCGTGGAGCGGGATGCCGGGATCGAGATCCGGGAGCGGCGGGCCGGCGATGACGTGGACCTCGTGCCCGAGCGCGCGAAACTCGCGTGCGAGGTACGCGGCGTAGATGCCCTGGCCGCCGCAATACATGTTGCCGCGATAGGTGAGGAGGGCGATGCGCATCGGGGAGTCTAAGCGGAGGAGTCCGAGGCACCCGCGCCTTCCCCGGGATCGGCGGCCGGCGGCGTTTCGGGCTCGATCTGGACGGTCGCGATGGTCCAGCCGACCCAGAAGGTCAGGCCGAGCACGAACGTGAGCAGCACCGCGACCGGGATCGCCACGGCCCACCACGCGCCCGACAGCAGGCCGATTCCGAACAGGAGGCCGAGCGCGACGGCGCCGATGCAGATGAGGACGCCCTGGGTTCTGGCCGAGTCGTTCATGGGGATCTCCGGGCGGTCATGGGGTTCTGTCGGGGGATTCTGGAGTCATTCGGGATTCAGGAAGGGCGCGATGATGAGGGTCGGTTCCGGGGCTGTCAAACGGCGTGTGGTTCACCTCGTGGAGGCGAAGGTCAGCGAAGTCGTGGAGTTGGGGCGGTCTCCGGGGAGCTCCCGGGCCGGGGGCGGGTCCGTCGCGGCTCTCCTAGAGTCCGCCGCGTGAAGGTCGTCGGCCTCATGTCGGGCACGTCCGCAGACGCGGTCGATGCGGCTCTCGTCGATTGGCCCGATCCGCCGGAGGTCCGGCCCTTCCGGTTGCTCGCGGCGCACGAAGATCCGCTGCCGGACGCGCTGCGCGAGCGGATTCACGGGCTGGCCGCGGGGCGCGTCGCCGGCCCCGACGTGCTCCGCGAGACGCTCGCGCTGGACGTCGAGCTCGCGGAGCGCTTCGCCGCGTCGGTGCGGGCGGTCGCGGAGGCGGCCGGAGTCCCGCTCGAAGCGGTGGACGCGGTGGCCTCCCACGGGCAGACCGTCGCCCATCACCCCGAACTCGGCGGGACTCTCCAGCTCGGCGCCCCTTCGGTCATCGCCGAGAGGACCGGGCTGACGACCGTGGCCGATTTCCGCGGTCGCGACCTCGCCGCCGGAGGGGAGGGGGCCCCGCTCGCACCGTTCTTCCACTGGGCGGCGCTGTCGGACCCGGCGGAGGGCCGGCTCGTGCTCAATCTGGGGGGCATTGCGAACGTGACCTGGCTGCCGCCGGGAGGGCGCCCCGACGAGGTCGTCGCGTTCGACGTCGGACCTGCGAACGCGCTCGTCGACGGGGTGGTCGCGGTCCACACGGAAGGGCGCGAGCGCATGGATGCGGACGGCGCCCGTGCCCGGCGCGGACGTGTCGATTCGGGCCTGCTCGCGCAGCTGCTCGATGACGAGTTCTTGCGGCGTGCGCCGCCCAAGAGCACGGGCCGCGAACGCTACGGGACCGCAGAAGCCGAGGCGCTCGCGAAACGTGCGGTGGCCGAAGGACGCGGGCTCGACGACCTGCTCGCGACGCTGACCGTGTTCACCGCGGAGGCGGTCGCCGGGGCCTGGCGCGACCATCTGGAGGGCGGCGCCTCGCTCGATCGCGTACTGGTGGCGGGCGGAGGGGTCCGCAACCCGGCGCTGATGGCCGCCCTCGGCGAAGCGTTCGGAGCCTGTCCGGTGGAGCCCCTGGACGCGGTGGGAGTGCCGCCCGACGCAGCCGAGGCGATGGCGTTCTCGCTGCTCGGACGCAACGCGCTCCTCGGCCTGCCCAATCACCTCCCGCGCTGTACTGGAGCGAGCGGCACGCGCGTGCTCGGGGTGATCGTTCCCGGGCGGCCAGGTGGACCTCCTAGAGCTCGATGACCATCCCGTCGTCCACGAGTTCGAACGGCTCTGCGGACACGCGCAGACGCATCTGCGGTCCGAGGTGCGTCAGCAGGATTCGGCCGCATTCGAACTCCGCGTGGTGAGCGCGCAGTTCGTCGAACCCGAGGTGATACTCGTAGCGCGTGACCTCTTGCGTGCACTCACAGAGGAAGAGATCGACGCCCGCGACGGCCGCCGGAAGCTCCGCGAACCAGCCGGTGTCGCCGGAGTAGGCGACCCGTTGCCCACCGGCCGTCACGATCAGCCCGTGTGGGCTCGTCTCGGGTGTGTGGTAGGTCGCGAACGGCAGGAGCCGCAGTCTGCCGAGCTTGTCCTCGCGGCCCGCTTCGAACTCGTGGAAGCGAAGCGGGAATTCGACCTCGCCGTCGAGCGGGTGGCCGACCGCGCGCGCGGCCTGGCGGACGCGCTCCTCGACACCCGGCGGCCCGGCTACGGTGAGAGGACGGGTGCGCCGGTCGACGAAGCGGGTCGCCAGGAGGAACTGCGGAACGCCGGCGAAATGATCGGCGTGGAAGTGAGACACGGCGATCACGTCGATCGTGTTCCGCGAGATCCCGAGTGCTTCGAGTCCGGTGAGCGTCGTGGCCGCGCAATCGAGCAGCATCGAGCCGTCCGGAGATTCGACGAGGTAGGCGGACTGCCGGCGGCCACCGCTGCCGAACGCGTCACTCGTTCCGACGCAGAGGACGCGGGTCATTCGGCGCCCTCCTCGGGCGGGCGCGAACGCGCGGCCACCGCGTGCCACGCTCCGCCCGCCCAGATGCCATCCTTGCCCTGAAAGCCGGCCGGGACCGACTCGCCGTCCCAGACGACGGCGCGGTGGAGCGCGACATCCGTTCCGAGGTGGGCCCCGGCCCCGAGGACGACGTCCGCAGTGCCTGCCGCCGTCGTCTCGATTCGTGCGCCCGCCCGCTCGGTGGCAGCCGGGACGTCGAGGTACGACAGCGAGAGGGGTCGGAGATTGGTGTCGAGATACTCCTCCAGCGTACCGACCGGTTCCCAGAATCCGGCGCCAGGGGCCATGAGTTCGGCGCGGATGTCGCGCGCGCCGGCTCGGAGCAGCGGCGCCCACCATGCATCCAGATGGCTGAACTGGGCGACGTCGGGCAGAGAATCGAATGCTCGAGGCGCGACGACGTTGACCCACGCGTAGACCCCCGCGCGCGTGCTGCCGCCGAGATCGAACCGACTCGCAATCCGTCGGACACAGCCGTCGTCGTCGACGCCGATCGTGCCGAACTCGCCGGCCCGCGGATCCTCGCGCAGCAGCAGGGTCACGGCGTCGTGGCGCTCGCGGTGCACTCGAAGCAGCGCGTCGAGATCGCAGTCGAGGAGCATGTCGCCCCCGAGGATCACGCAGGGGTCGCTCTCGCGCAGGAACGCCGCAACTTTGCGGATCCCGCCGCCCGTTCCGAGCAGCTCGTCTTCGCGGGAGAATTGGAGCCGCACTCCGGCCGGGCACCATTCGCGAGCGGCGGCTTCGAGCTCGTCCGGCAGGTGGTGCACGTTGACCGAGATCTCGTCGACGCCGTGTTCCGCGAGAAATGCGAGGCTGTAGGCGATCAGCGGTACCCCGCGAACCGGAACTGCCGGCTTGGGGCGCCAGTGCGTGAGCGGCAGGAGACGGGTGCCGAGACCCGCGGCGACGATCATCCCGCGCATGGCGTCTCCGGCAGCCGATCGATCCAGTCGGCGAGGCGCCCGAGAGCTGGATCGAGTCCGGCCACGCGTGCGGCCGCGGCCCGCAGTGCACGGGTCGTGCGGGGCAGGTGTTCGGCCCAGCGGCGGTCGTTGCGGGCTTCGCCGGCGAACACGAAGCGGGCGTGGTCCTTTCCCTTCCGGGCCACCGTGAGCAGGTCGAAGCGGAGCTGCACGTCGGAGCGGTCGGGCGCCGAGGGGAGCTGCGGCGTGATCCAGTCGAGGTGACCGGTCACGTCCGCGTCGGAGAGCTCGACGTACGAGTCGCGCAGCAATGCGACGAGGTCGTACTCCGGCGGCGCGAGGAAGGCGCCCTGGAAATCGATCATCCCGAGGCGCGGTGAGGTTGCGGGTGCGCCGGCGGCAGGCCCGGGAGCCGCGGCCTCGCGCACCATCACGTTCTGGCTCTGCAGATCGCGATGGGCCAGCTGGCGGGGCGCCGCTTCCACCACGTCGGCGATTCGCATGAACGCGTCCGCGACCGTCTGCCGTTCGGCCCCGGTGGCCGCGCGCCCGAGCGCGAGCGGCAGGCTGTGTCGGGAGAACAGCTCGCCCTTGTAGGCCAGCAGTGCGCGGTCGAGGCGACGCCGGTAGGTCGGCAGCGAGGCCGCGCTCTCGGTCGCGCGCTGGAGGACTGGAATCCAGCCGAGCACTTCGCGGTACAGGCGGTGCTGCTCGGGCGCTTCGATTCCGGTCACGTAGGCGGCGAGGTGGCAGTCTCCGAAGTCCTCGAGCCAATCCGTGCCGCTCGTCGCGTCCCCGCCCCAGCGCCTGGGGACGGGAAGCCCGAGGTCGGCGAGGAACTTCCGCAGCGGTTCGAGCGGCGGTTCGGGAGCGAGGCCCGGGGGCCGCCCCGCCGGATCTTCGGGAGCCTCGACGCGCACAATGAGGGTCGGCGGCTCGCCTTCCGTCGCCACGCGAAAGAAGCGCCGCAAGCCGAGACCGCTGTCCAGCGGCTCGACACGGGTCACCGTCAGGCCGAGGCCGGCCTCGATGAGTTTCCCCAGATCGGCTTCCAGGCCCGTGGCTCCCGGCCCGAACGGTCGCGGATGACGTTCGGGCATTGGGTGCGGCGCCTCTTCGCCGCTCTTGGTTCCGTCCGAGCGGGGAGCATAGCGGCGCCAGCGGGAGCGTCGCCCGGCACTCGCGGAGGCGCCCGGCCGGGTTGGCACGTCGGCTCAGGCGAACCAGAGGTGGCAGATGAAGACGGCACCGACGAATCCCGCCAGGTCCCCGGCCAGACAGGCCGGCAGGATGTGGCGGGAGTCTCGCACGCCGGCAGCGCCGAGATAGACCGCGAGCACGTAGAAGGTCGTTTCGGTGGAGCCCTGGAGCGTGCTCGTGACCTGACCCACGAAGCTGTCCGGCCCGTGCGTCTCGAGGATCTCCGCCATGACGCCGAATGCGCCCGAGCCCGAGAGGGGCCGCAGGATCGCCATCGGAAGCGCTTCGCCGGGCACGCCGAGCGCGCCGGTCAGCGGCGAGAGGCCCGCCACGATCAGGTCGAGCGCCCCTGAGGCGCGGAACATCCCGATCGCCACGAGGATCGCGACGAGATACGGCGCGATGCGCAGCGCGATCTGGAGTCCCTCGCGGCCGGCGTCGACGACCACGTCGTAGACCCGCACCCGGCCGGCGACGCCGACGAGGAGGAAGCCGGCGATCAGGATCGGAAGCAGCCAAAAGTTGCCGACTTCCTTGAGGAAGGCGTCGGAAGTACCCGATTCCAGGTGATTCCAGAGCTGCCATCCGAAGCCGCCGAGGGTCGCTGCGGCGAAGCCCCCGATGAGGAGCCATTGGGCGGGTCCGAGAGGCGGCGGCGCGGCATCGAGGTCGGGGACCTCCGGTTCCTCTGCGCCCAGGTCGAGCGGGGGGCCGGGATCGGCGGGCGGATTCGGCGCGAAGCGCGGCAGCCGGGAGAGCAGCAGGCAGGTCGTGACGGCCACGAGCGTCGAGCAGATCGTCGCAAAGAGCGTCGGAATCCAGATCGCCATCGGTGCGGCGGACCCCGTCGCTTCGCGCAGCACCACGGTGCCGGTGGGTGCCATCAACACGATCGACGAAGTGTTGATCGCGAGGAACAGCGCCATCGCGTTGGTCGCCGAGCCCCGGTGCGGATTCAACCGGTCCAGCTCGGCCATCGCCTTCACGCCGAACGGCGTCGCGGCGTTGCCCATGCCGAGCATGTTCGCCGCGAAGTTCATCAACATGGCCCCCATCGCCGGGTGGTCTTCGGGGACGTCCGGGAACAGGCGTCTCAAGATCGGCCGGAGGCCGCGCACGATCACGCGCAGGAGCCCGCCGTCGGCCGCCACGCGCACGAGACCGAGGAACAGCACCATCCCGCCCGTCAGTTTGATGACGAGCTGGATCGCCGTGCTCGCTTCGGAAAGCGCGGCACTCGAGACGTCGGTCATGCGACCCGACCATGCTCCGTACGCGACCGACGTGAGCACGAGTCCGAGCCAGATCCAGTTGAGCACCGTCCCCCCACGAAACGTGCCCGCAGCCCGCGGATTGCCGGTCGCGAGCCTCGGGGATAAGCTGGGCTCCGTCAAGCGACACCCCCCCGGCCCGAGGTCTCTTTGCAGCGAGCGGCTCTGCTTGCCATCGCGTGGTGTGTGCTGTTCGGGCAGGCGCTCGCGGTGCCGGTTGCCGCTCGCGATGCCGCCGCCCAAGGGGCCGCCGACGCCGACCGCCGCTCGCGTCTCGATGCCGCGTTGAACGCGCGGGGTCTCCGGGGAGCGAAGATCGCCGCGTACGTGGTCGACGCTGCGGATGGGCGGGAACTCTACGCGCGCGATGCGGATCGCGGCCTCGTGCCCGCCTCGAACATGAAGGTTCTCACCGCATTGGCTGCGCTGCGGGCCTGGGGGCCGTCGCACCAGTTCACGACGACCGTTCTGGCGGACCGGGAGCCGGGTGCCGCCGGCTCCGTCGGAACGCTCTACGTCCGCGGGGGGGGCGACCCGGTGCTGACGTCGGAGCAGTTGTGGCGGCTGGCGGCCGACCTCTGGGGGCAGGGATTGCGGCGGATCGACGCCGACATCGTGCTCGACGACACCGCGTTCGACACGGTTCGTTGGCATCCGTCGTGGGGAGCGGTCTCGGCGCGCGCATACCACGCGCCGCTGAGTGCACTCTCTGCGAATTACGGGGCGTTCGAGACGTGGGTCGAACCGGGTTCGGCGCCCGGAGCCCCGGTGCGGGTCACGACCGATCCACCGCTTCCCTACCTTCGGGTCGTCAACCGCGCCAGAACCGTCGGGCGGGGTGCGGCGCTGCGGTATCAGGTGGAGCCGCGGTCCGGCCTCGCGCACGAGGAAGTGCGCGTGACCGGAAGCCTGCCGGCCGGCGCTCCGCGCCAGCGAGTCCTGCGCCGCGTTTCGGATCCGACCCGGTTTGCCGGCGCGGTCCTCCGGATGCAACTCGAGGCCGTGGGCATCGAGATCGGTGGGGAGGTGCGAGTGGCACCGACCCCGGCCGAGGCGGTTCAGCTGCGCGCCTTCCAGGGGCTCCCGCTCTCCGAGATCCTCAACCGCTTCATGAAATGGAGCCAGAACGGTGTCGGGGAGGCGCTCGTCAAGGGGCTCGCGCTCGAGCGGGGCGCGCGCGTCGGGACCTGGCCGGCCGGAACGGCCGCCGCGCGCGCACAGCTCGAGGGGCTCGGCCTCTCGCTCGGCTCGCTCACGATGCTCGATGGCTCGGGTCTCTCGTACGACAATCGGGCGTCCCCGCGCCTGTTGGTCGCCGCGCTGCGCGCGGCTCAGGCGAACTTCGGCGTGGGCCCCGAGTTCTTCGCCTCGCTCCCCATCGCCGGCTTGGACGGCACGTTGCGGCGGCGCGCCCGCGCAGCCACGGGCCGCGTTCGCGCCAAGACTGGGTTGTTGACGCGAGTCACCGCGCTCACGGGTGTGGCCGAAGGGCCGGAAGGGGAGCGGCTGCTGTTCTCGGTGCTCGTCAACGGATTCCGCGGCGGAGCCCGGGATGCGATGAATGCGCTCGATGCCTTCGCCTCGGCGCTCACGAAGTAGCCTCGAGGTTCTTCGGGGGCGGC
>Ga0224508_10001941_pt1 | contig 18130 bp, 19 predicted proteins | sample SF_Jan12_sed_USG_4_FD_170157 | JGI IMG/M metagenome (GOLD analysis project Ga0224508, IMG submission 170157) | Sediment microbial communities from San Francisco Bay, California, United States - SF_Jan12_sed_USGS_21 | ecosystem: Environmental > Aquatic > Marine > Sediment | place: USA... | reverse complement strand
GGCCTCGGTCTCGGTGCGGGCCGCGGAGACTCTCTCGTTGAGTTTCCTGAGATCCGTCATAGGTTCGTTCCGGTAGAGCAGAGTCGAATCCTCATCATGCGAGTGGGACGGACTGACCCGCTTGAACGTATGCGTGCTCGAAACACAGAAGACCGACAAGTCCGACGAGCGCGATCAATGCCAGCGGTACCCCCGAGGTGGCTAGCCAGGGTGCAAGGACCGCGGCGGCGGTGAGGGCTACTCCGAGCCGGAAGAAAGTCCGGTAACGGCCGTCGGTCATCTCATGTGTCGCCAGCCGCGCGTGAGCGGTGGTATGTGCAAGTGTTGTCTCGCCGGCCACCATCAGGACATGGATGAGACTTGATCCGGCGAAGGTCCACAACAGCGGGTTCACCGCGCCGGGTTCGATGAAGGCGGCTACCGGGAGGAGTGTCGCCGATCCGGCGAGCAGCGTTTGGACCAACAGATGGGGTGGCAGAAGGGGGCTCTGCCACAGGTCGCGCGCCTTGGCCTGGGCAAAGAGATATGCGGTGTAGACCGCGGTCAGGACCGCCAGCGGCAGCCCCAGCCAAGCCAGATGCCCCGCGATCCACTCGCTTCGCATCAAGCTTCCCAGGAAGTGGATGCCCAAGATCGCCGAGTAGCCGGCGATGATGAAGGAACCCTTGACCAGCCAGCTCCGCCAGTGTGCCTTGGTGAAGATCATGTAGAAGCGTCCCGGGTGTTCGAGGTCCGAGATCAGCAACAGGCCGGTGATGCCCAGGAAGACGCCGCCCACGATGGGCGCGGCCCACATCCACAGAGGGCTCTCGGCATCGATGGCATGGAAGAGCAGGAGGAGGAGAGGCACCAGGTAGGCTCCGGCCGCGATCCCCTTGGTCAAAGTGTAGAGGCTCACCCGCCAGTCCCAGGGGGCCTTGTGCGGTACGTCGTAGGCCAGCACCGCCGCCGCCGAGCTGTTGGCGCCGCCGGCGTGTCCTACCGCAGAGTTCCCATCGGTATCTCTTCCCGAGTCTTCAAGAGGATGTCCCGACACCACATGGTGCCCGCCGGTCGTTTGCTCGCTCCACATGAAGAGCCCGCCACCGGGTCGCTCGGCGGCCAGTGGGTCGAGGGTCGCCTGATGCGCTCCGCGGTAGAAGAGTTTGGGGCGAGTCTCCTTCTCGGGTCTGCGTACGACGACAGGTTCTCGGTGAACCATCTTCGCCACCCTGGACCCCGGGTCGTTGAGGTCGCCGATCATGAGCGCCTCGGTGGGGCAGACCACGACACAGGCGGGCTCGAGACCGACATCGACCCGGTGCGCGCAGAAGTTGCACTTCTCGGCCGAGTGATCCTCGGGGTTGATGAAGATAGCGTCGTACGGGCAGGCCGCGATGCAGGCCTTGCAGCCAATGCAGATCGACTTGTCGAAATCGACGATGCCGTCGTCACGTGCGTACATCGCTCGGGTGGGGCAGGCCTGCGTGCAAGGGGCGTCGGCACACTGGTTGCACCGTGTGACCTGGAACGAGCGCCGGGCCTCCGGAAAGATCCCCACGTCGACGTACTTGACATAGGTTCGGTTGACCGACAGCGGCACCTCGTTCTCGGACTTACACGCCGTCGAGCATGCGTGGCAGCCGATACACGACTCATGGTCTATGACCTTGGCCCAGCGGGCCACGGACTGTGTTCTGGCGGTGATGGGCTGAGCCATGAGAACTCGAGACTGGAACGGCCTAGAGCATAAACGAACCGACGGCCGGAACCCACTCCAGAGGGTCCGGCCGTCCGAATCTTCGAGGAGGTGTCGCTAGATACCCCAGGTATATCCGATCTCGAGGTCCCACTGATCCATCTCGAGTGTGATGGTCTGAGCTCCCGGGGCTTCCAACCGGTTGGCTCCCGAGACACTGACCGAGGGTGCGTGCATGAGCGAGAAGCTGAAGGCCCTGTTGCCGGAGCCGAGTTCCCGTGTAAAGCCGATAGTGAAGTGCTCTTCCATGACACCCGGCGCCAGGATGTTGAAGAGGACCTCGCTCGGCGGAATCGGCTGGTCGCCGGTCGAGAACCCGAGTCTCCAGGTCCACGGGGCGCCGCCCCACTCGAATCCCGCTTTGATCACCGACATATCCTGCCAGCCAAAGCCCGCGCCGTTGGCCGCCCCGAGAGGTACCGGGCCGGTGCCGCCGAAGCTGGGGGGCAGCAAGCTCGAAAACGGGTTGCTGACCGAGGCGACGTCGGTGTAGAAGATCTCCTGATAGTCGAGGGCGAAGACCGCGCCGGTCCCGAACTTGTAGGCGATGCCGGCGACATAGTTCGACGGGATGTCGAAGCCGCCCTGTTCTGCAAAGAGACCCGCGTAGTCTCCCAATTCTTCCATCGAGATCTCGGTCTGGTATGCCAGGCCGATCGAGAAGTTGTCGGTCAACTGCCCGAGATAACCGATCTTGGCTCCAAACCCGGTCGAGGTGTCGTGACCCTTGTTGGTGAGGTTCGCCGGGTCCGACGAAAAGCCGGCAAAGGCCTGAAGTCCCGTCGCCTCGAAGGTCTGGAAAGCGATGATCGGTGAGATGCCGATCGCGTGGTGCTCGTTGCCGAACTTGGTCGCGTAGGTCGGGACGATGAAAAGCTGCGACAGATCGACCCCGGTCGGCTGGGAACCGCCAAACGTCCGGGTCGGCCACTCGGTGTTCATGCCGCCCTGCCCGTAGAGGGCCAGTCCCCAGGCGCTGTGGCCGCTGAGCTTCCAGACACCTCCAAAGTTGGGCACGAAGAACAGGGTCGCGTCGCTCTCGACGTTGCCCGGAGCCAGTCCAAAGGTACCCGGGAAGCCGGACGGGTTCCCGGTAATCGTGTACTCACGATTCGGGTTGAAGAGACCGAGGCCGGCGTCGTAGCGCTTGCCCAGCCAGGCGATGGCGGCGGGGTTCGTCCCCGCCGAAAGGGCGTCGAGCGGCAGTGCCACGCCGGCGCCGGCCATGGCCTTGGCTCGGGTTCCGATGCCGTGGATGAGATATCCATTGGTGGCGGAAAGCGGGATCGAGGAAACGATCAGCGTCAAGCCGAGGATCGCGACGACAAGCCCGCCGGAACTTGTGGTTCTAAGGTGTTTCATTGACAGAGCCTCCATTCTTCGGGAGATGGACGGGACGTGCGCAGTGTATCCGGCCGGTTAGCAGACAGGTCCATAGGCGACGGGCATCCACCCCTCCGATCCGCACGATACGAAAGAGCGTGAAGCGGCGCCGCTGAAACGAGCAGGTCCATACGGACAGTATTACTTTTCGGCCAAAAGAGATTAGTTGGCGTCGATCTGTGTTGTCAAGGTCACTCGAAAGTCACGGTCGGTGTGTTTTGACCCTTCACCTCTGGAGTAAAAAGTAGCAGTAGTGTCGGGCGAGGGTCGCCACCTTGGAAGGTAGCGTGGGGTCCACCTCGGGGCTGGGTGGAGGCCACCGAAAAGAGTTGGGCTCGAGTGGGGAGGAAATCGACGCTAGGGCTTGCCCGCGAGCATCAGGGAGCGGGCCTGACGAATCTTGTCGACTTCGTCGCTGGCTTCGCGCTCGAGCGAGTCGCAGACACTCTCACAGATCCGAAAGACGATGGGGTCACAGATCCGATAACACACGCTCACGCCGTCGCGGCGGCTGGTCACAAGCTTGGCCCCACGGAGTACCGTCAGGTGCTTTGAGAGGTTGGCCTGGCGTCCCCCCACCCGAGTCAGGATGTCGCTGACCGAGAGCTCGCCCTCCTCCAGAGCGTGCAAGATTCGAAGCCGGGTTGGATGCCCCATCGCCTTGAGGCGGCGGGCGATCTTCTCCATCAGTTCTTGGGAAACTTCTTGCAGGGTCTCGAGCTGAGCTGGGCCGCCCGTCATCCCGGGAAGTATACGCTGGTTGACCGTATTCCAAAAGTCGCATATCGTGGTGCGCCACGATGGATTTCAGTTCCGGCACCTGCCGGTGGACCTCGAACTCGTTGATCCGGTGAATCCGATGATCCGGAAGGAGGATTCATGACCGAACCCGCTTTCGTGCCCGATGCTGAACTCGACTGTCGGGGCCTCAACTGCCCATTGCCGATCCTGAAGGCAAAAAAGGCGATTACCTCCTTGGTTGCGGGGAACGTGCTCAAAGTCGTGGCCACTGACCCGGGGTCGGTGGCGGATTTCGCGGCGTTTAGTCGCCGGACGGGCCACAAGATCGTTGACCAGAGCGAGGGGGGTGGGGAGTTCGTTTTTTTTGTCGAGAAGGTCTAAGGAGGACGTGATGGAACCGGTCGAAAAACTGCACCCCGAGACCGAACGCAGCGAAGAGACGGCTCGTGACGAGCAACGCCAACCGGCACCCCAGCCGAAGAAGATGGCCCTCATCGCTTCGAAAGGAACCCTGGACTGGGCCTATCCTCCCTTCATTCTCGCGTCGACGGGTGCCGCGCTCGACATGGAGGTGGCGGTGTTTTTCACGTTTTATGGTCTGCCGCTGCTGATGAAGGACCTGAAGGCCAAGGTGGCGCCGGCGTCCAACCCGGCGATGCCGATGAAGATGCCCTTTGGGCCCGAGGGCTTCCAGCAGTTTTCCTGGCCGATCCCCAACGTGGTCTCTGGGGTCGTGCCGGGATTCGAAACCTTCGCCACCAAGATGATGAAGAAGACCTTTGCAAACAAGGGTGTTGCGACCATCGAGGAGCTTCGCGAGGCGTGTGTCGAGAGTGGCGTACGGATGATCGGCTGCCAGATGACCATGGATGTCTTCGGGTTCAGCCAAGAAGACTTCATTGAGGGTACGGAGCTCGGTGGGGCGGCCACTTTTCTCGAATTCGCCGCCGAGTCCGACATCACACTGTTCGTCTAGGCGAAGCTTGCGGAGACCAGCGAGATGGATGAGGGAAATGTCGTCGTCTTTGTCACCTCGGGGCCCGAGACTCCGGAGCGATGCGCCACTCCGTTCTACATGGCGAACATCGCGGCGGCGATGGACAACGAGGCCGAGATGATCTTCCAGATCAACGGAGTGCTGCTGCTGAAAAAGGGTGTGGCCGAGCAGATGGTCGCCAAAGAAGGTGGCAAGAAGATCATCGACTTTATTCGGGAGGCCAAAGAGGCGGGTGTCGAGATGAAGGTGTGCTCAGCCGCGCTGCAGCTCCACGACATGACCGAGGACGACTTGATCGAAGAGTGCGACGGCGTCGTCGGGGCCGCCTACATGACCGATCAGGGGCTCGACGCGAGTCTGGTCCTCTGCTACTGAGTGAGAGGATCCAATGGCCGAAGTCAAGAACTGTCTGTTGCCGGACGATCTTCGTTATCACGTGCAGTTCAACGTCTGGCTCCGCGGCAACGGTGACGGCACCTTCGATCTCGGGATGACGGATATCGCCCAGACGCTGGCCGGTAGCATCATCCACTGCCGGCCCAAAAAGGCCGGCAAACAGGTCAAGCAGGGCAGGAGCGTTGCGACCGTCGAGAGCGGCAAGTGGGTGGGTCCGGTCAAATCACCGGTGACAGCCGAGATCGTCGCCAGAAACGATGCGGTCGAGGCCGATGCCACGCTCCTCAATCGCAGTCCGTACAAAGAGGGCTGGATCGTTCGCCTCAAGCCGGTCGAAGGAGCCGAGGGGCTCGAGGGGTGTATCGAAGCCCCCGAGGCGATCGAGGGTTTTAGCGCCTATATGGACGAGCACGACCTCGGCGAGTGCATCCACTGCGAGGGTTTCGAGGGCTGATGGAAGGCCCTCTTCTCCTGCGCGTTTTTACACATCCGGCCTGCTCGGGCTGCACGCGAGCCGTCCGCGAGGCCTGGAATCTCGGGGAAGAGCACGCCGAGATCGAGATCCGCACGGTAAGTCTGGAAGACAAGGAAGGTCTCGCCGAGGCTCGCGCGGAGAAGATACGTACCATCCCGACCCTGGTGCTGGGCGACCGGGGTAGCGAGTTACGGCGCTGGGTGGGAGCCCCGGAGCCGGGGGCGCTCGAGAACGGCCTGCGGGAATTGGGTCTCTTGGAAGGGAGCCCTTCGGCGAGAGAGGTGTCCGCCTGAGAGGAAACGATTGATGGAGTCGATCTACGCGGACATCCAGTACCAGGACGTTCCGGTCGAGAAGAAACAGCGTCTTTTTGACGAGGTCAAGGCCGACATGCGCTGGGAAACCCAGCTCTACGGCTGCTATGAGTGCGGTATTTGCGTCGCCGCCTGCCCGTCGGCGCGTTTCTACGACTTCAGCCCGCGCGTCTTTGCGCAGATCATGGCGCGCGAGGACGTTCATGCCTTCTACGAGTTGCTAAACGACTCGGTCTGGGACTGCTCGCAGTGTTTCTCGTGCACCCGCTGCCCGCGGCAGAACAACCCCGGCGGCATCATTACCATCATGCGCGAAGTGGCTGTCAACAACGGATTGCAGTCCGCCAAGGACGCGCTCAAGGCGTACAGCCGCATCATCTACAAGATCATGTCGACGGGCACCCAGGTGGCGCCCGACATGCTGCAGCCGGATTTTTTCCCCGACTGGGGCCCCGATGTCCAGCAGGTGTCCGACAACCTCGATGTGTGGCGCCGCATGGTTCCACCCGAGACGATGCATACCACCGAGCTTGCCTGGGACGTGTCGGAGAAGACCCGTCTCGAGCTCTACATGATCTGGAAGCTGACTGGCAACCTGGAGATGATCGAGCAGATCGACGAGGGCATCTTCATGATTCTCGAAGAGGTCATGGAGGAGTTGCTCGAGGAGCACGGCTACGACATAGATGATCTGGATTCGGTTATGGATGACTGACTTGCCGCTTACCGCTCGAAGGCGCGCTCCCCGCGACGCGAACCCAACCATGCGAACCATGAGACATGAGGTGACTCCATGAGTCTTCCCATCATCGGCGCAGCCGGCCCCCCCAAGAAAGCCAAGGACCGGATCTTCGACCGCGGCGATCGAATGCCGGCGACGTACTACAAGGATCAGCTTCTGGATCTCGAAGCCAAGGGTGAGCTGATCGTTCACCGGATCACCGAAGAGAACGATCCGGTCGAGGTCGACACCAAGTACGGGCGCAAGAAGATCATTCCGAGGCAGAACACCTGGCATCACAAAAGCTGTGGCCAGTGCGGCCACATTCCCGGTTACTCGACCTCGATCTTCTGGCTCCACAGAGCGCTCGACTACAGGTACGAAGATCCGCGGGACCAGACGTCCTGCACGGCCTGGAACTACTACGCTTCGTCCACTTCGAACCCCGCCGCCCAGGCGGCGGTGGCCCTGCGAAATTTCGCGCAAGCGTACGAGGACGGTTTCTACCCGATCATCCACTGTGGCACGAGCTACGGCCACTACAAGGAGGTGCGCGAAGAGTTGCTGCACCACCAGAAGCTTCGCGACCAGACGCGCCGGGTGCTCGACAAGCTGGGCAAGCCCATGGTGTTCCCCGAAGAGGTGGTGCACTACTCCGAATGGATCCATGTGATGAGGGACCAGATTGCCGCCCGGCAGGTGAGGGACTTCAGCGGCATCACGGCCACCGTGCACCCTGCCTGCCACTACCACAAGCTCGTTGTCGAGGACGCGGTCTACGACAAGGAGCTCTACGACGGACAGCGCACCGCCATCGTCAGCGCGCTGGTCAAGGCTTTGGGAGCCGAGGTAGCTGATTACTCGACCTGGCACGACTGCTGTGGGTTCGGCTTTCGCCACATTCTGGTGAGCCGAGATTTCTCACGCTCCTTTGCCACCATCCGCAAGATCGAACGCATGAAGGAAGAGGCCGACCCCGATGTCACCCTGACCCACGACACCGGCTGTGTGACGACGCTCGACAAGAGCCAGTTCGCGGCCCAGGCCCACGGCCGCAACGTCGGTATCCCGGTGATGTCCGACGCCCAGTTTGCCGCTCTGGCGATGGGTGCTCATCCCTACAAGATCTGCCAGCTGCATTGGCACGGTGTCGATATGCGTCCGCTGATGGAGCTGATGGGGATCGATCACCGGAAGGCGTGGACCGAGTTCGAAGAGACTTCCAAAGCCATAAAAAGCGGCGAGCAGGACTTTCTCGCCTGGGAGGATTGCTGATGGAATCAAATCCGATTCTGGTTGTCGGGGGCGGACCGGCGGGTCTCGAGGCCGCGCGTGGGGCGGGTGAGCTGGGCTACCCGGTGCTGGTGGTGGAGAAGACTCCGGTCCTCGGGGGCAGCCCGATTCTGGCGCCCTATGCCGCGTTGACACCCGACATGGAGGACGCCGAGACGGCGATGAAGCGCGTGATCGACGCGGTCGAGGCCGATCCGCTGGTCGAGTTGCGAACCGGAACCACGGTCACCGCGGCCGAGGGCGAGCTCCCCGAGCTCTCGGTGACGCTCGCGGGGCCCGATGGCGAGGAGGTCGTCAAGGTCGGAGCAGTGATTCTGTGCACGGGGTTTCAGCACTTCGATCCCGGTCGCGAGACCCAGATGTACGGCTACTACGAGTACGACGACGTGATCACCCTGGTCGACATCGAGCGCATGCTCAAGGACGAGAGAGTCGTCAGACCCTCGACCGGCGAGCCCCCCAAGAGGCTTTGTTTTGTCCAGTGCGTCGGCAGTCGCGATCGTCAGATCGGCAACGAATGGTGCTCGAAGGTGTGTTGCGGGATCGCGTGCAAGGAAGCGATCGAGATCAAGGAGCTGCTTCCGAGCTGCCAGGTCTTTGTCTTCTACATCGACATGCGCATGTATGGCTTCTGGGAAGACCAGATCTACTGGAAGGCGCAGGAAGAACACAAGGTCCAGTTCATCCGTGGCATTGTCACCGAGATCACCAAACGCGGCGACGAGGTAGTGATCAAGGGTGAGGACACGACGATGGGCCGTCCTGTCGAGGTGGCCATGGATGTGGTCGTCCTGTCGGTGGGGATGGAGCCCAGCGACGGCTCGCGGGAGATGGCCGAGATCTTCGGGCTACCGCTCGAGTCGCACGGCTTTATCGAGACGATCGATGGTCCCCTCAATACGGTTTCGACCTCCAAACCCGGTTTTTATGCGGCGGGCGCCGCGGTCGGGCCGGCGGATCTGGAGGACTCGATCTCGATGGCGGGTGCCGCGGTCATGAAGGCTGCCGGCTTCCTGCGCAAACAGCTCGTGGGGGCGTAGCAGCTCGCTAGGAACTATCGGCGACGTGCTTCACGACCAGCTCACTCCCGACCGAGTCGTCGACTCCGAGGCGGCGCTCGAGTTCATGAAGGAGGCGACCAAGCTCGCCACTAACGCCGAACTCGAAGACATCGGTGAACGACTGGATGCCAAAAGTGCCGACATTGGCCGGTTGCTCGGGGTAGGTGAGATCGCGTCGCTCGACGAAGACGGATTCAAGTGCCTTCTGGGAATGATGTTCTCGCTACGACGCAAGTCCGGTCGGCTGATACGAGCCAACGGGATGGACACGCTCCGCGACGAGCTTTCACTCTTGCTCTACGGAGGGGGTTCGCCCGCCGAGAGGTTGGACCGGTTTACTGGAGCGGTGAATGGCGTCGAAGAGGCGATGGTGCTGGCGCTCGCTACCGAGTGCCTCCACTTCACCGATCCGCGCCGGTACTGGCTGTGGACGCACTGGATCTGGAACCCTGAGAGCGGGACCGGGGCCATGCCCCTGGTGGTTCGAGACGAGGTCGATCTGGGAGGCGACACCGTGGGTGAGATCTACAACAACATCGGTCGCGCGACGGCTTTTGTCAACGCCGAGGGGCACTCCGCCGGTTACGCCGGCTCGGGTCGCGGGCTCTTTGGTACCGATGTTTTTCTCGCCTGTGTCTACGCTGTCTATATGTACACGGTTTTTCGCGTCAAGCTGTCACAGGAATTCAACCGGATCCTGCCGGAGCTTCCCGAGTTGGTGAGCCGTGTGCTGGGTGTTCAGTCGATGGGGGAGCAAGATGCCTGAGCGATCGACCTACAAGACGACGACGGCCCGCAGGGCTCCGAGAGACGAAGGCTTTGTGCAAGACGAGCAGGTCATTCTCGAAGGTGTCGACATCTCGGGTCAGTGGAACAAGATGTATGAGCCCCGCGAGATCGTAGACTACGACCTGACCCACCTGGAAGAGCTGACGGCGATTCCGGGCGCCGAATCGATGGGCTGGTGCTACCAGTGCGCCCAGTGCATCCCGGCCTGCCCGGTGGATACCGCCGGCGGCGACTACGGTCCACGCAAAATCTTTCGCCGTCTGCAGACCGGAATGGATCTGTTCGATCACCAGGACATGTGGCTGTGCACGAGTTGCCAGAACTGTGTTCGCGTGTGCCCCAAGGAAGTCGACATGGTCGAAATCATGCCGGCGGCACGGGCGCAGGCGGTTCTCGACGGCCGCAACGTTCCAGGCGAACTGCTCGAGATGTTCCAGAACGTCGCTGAGTACGGCAATCCGATGGGCGAATCGGCGAGGCGGCGCACGCGCTGGACGCGCAAGGCCGGTGTCGACATCCGCCTTCTGCCAAAGAATCCCGGCCCGGTCGATGTCTTGTGGTTTGTCGGCGATTACTACGCCTTCCACAACCGCGGAGTCGACGCCGCCCAGGCGATGGCGCGTGTTTTCAGCCGGTTGGGTGTCGATTTCGGAATCTTGGGTGTCGACGAGCGCACCGATGGCGATTCTCAGCGCTTGGCCGGCGAGCCCGGTCTCTTCGAGGAAGTAGCGGAGCACAATCTCGAACAGTTCGGAAAATACGAGTTCGGCAAGATCGTGGTGAGCGGGCCGCACGCCTACAACGCCATCAAGAACGAGTATCCTCGGGTCAGCCACGGCAAGACGGGCGGCGATACCTACCCGGTCGAGCACTACACCCAGTTCCTCGCTCAGCAGGTCGACGCCTTGGCGCCGCTTCTGAGCGGCTCTTTCGCACGCAAGGTTACCTTTCACGACCCCTGCTATCTGGGGCGGCACAACGGTGAGTACGACGCTCCGCGCCGGCTTCTCGAAGCGGTTCCGGGAATCGAGTTTGTCGAGATGTACCGCTGCAAGGCGCAGGGCTACTGTTGTGGTGGCGGTGGTGGTGGGATGTGGCTCGACGGATTCGCCGCCGAGCACCAGATGGAGCGACTGTCCGAGAACCGGGTAAAAGAAGCGGTCGAAGTCGGGGCCGAAGTGCTGGCGGTCTGTTGTCCGTACGAAGTCTCGCGGTTCGAAGACGCGGTCAAGTCCACCGACAACGACGGCAAACTCGAGGTGCTCGACATCATCGAGATTCTGGACGCCTGTATGGAGCCGATCGGGGAAGGTGTAGCGTGAGCCGCCGCCGGACCGCCCCCGACGATCCCGAGTCGGACCTCGCGATGAGAACTTGCGTTCCCGAGGGGCTCGACTCGCTCCGCTGCGCGGCTGGAGGCGATCCGCCAGTCCTCGCTTCGCCGCCGAGTCTCCGCTCGCTCGAGCCCCTCGTGAACGCGGCTGTCAAATAGGAGTCAAAGAATGAAGATCGTCGTCTTGATGAAACGGGTGCCTGATCTGGTCGAAGATCTCGAGGTCGACGGCTCGGGTAAAGCGCTCGCTACCGAGCACCTCAAACTGACCGTCAACGAGTTCGACGATCATGCGTTGGAAGAAGGGTTGCTGCTCAAGGAGACGAGCGGCGGTGAGCTGACGGTTGTAGCTCTGGACGCAGCGGATGTCGACAAGATGCTCTTTACGGCGTTGGCCAAGGGCGCCGACCGGGTGCTCAAGATCACCGGAGCCGCGAATGTCGAAGGCAACACCGGTCTTGCGGCGGTTTTCGAGGAAGTGCTCTCGGCGCAAGAGCACGATCTGATCCTGACCGGTGTCCAGGCCGCCGATGACCGTGACGGTCAACTCGGGCCTATCGTCGCCGCGTTGCTCGATGTGCCCTGCGTCGAGGTGGTGACCCAGGTTGAGGTGGGTGAGCCCGGCGAGGGTATGGTCACCGTGCACAAGGAGTACTCGGGTGGTGTCGTCGCCGAGCTCGAAATCAGCCTACCGGCGGTCCTGGGAATCCAGGCGGCCCGTCAGTCGCCACGCTACGCCCCGGTGTCGAAAGTCAGGCAGATCCAGCAGTCGGCGACTATCGAGACGCTGGCAGGCGCCGGCGAGTCGTCGGGGGCCGCGGCTGGCGGCGGTTCAGGGTTCAGCGTTGTCGAGATGACCGCACCCGAGACCGGTGCCGGGGCGCAGATGCTCGCCGGAGTCGATGAGTTGATGGCGGTGCTCGAAGCGAAGGGGGTGGTGTGATGGCAAATGATGTGCTGGTGGTGGCCGAGCATCTCAAGGGCGAGCTCGGTGAGATCACTTTCGAACTGCTGGGTATCGGTAAGACTCTCGCCGCTGCCCTTGGCGGTCAGTGCGTAGTCGCTCTGATCGGCGGGAACGATGGGATGGTGACGGCGCTGGGTGCGGCTGAACGGGTGGTGCGTGTCGACGGCGAGGGTCTCTCGGACTTCGACCCCGACTCGCATGGCGACGCCCTCCTGGCCGTCTACGAGGCTGTCGATCCCAGAGTGGTGCTGGTCGGGTACACCTCGATGGGAATGGATCTGGCGAGCAACCTGGCAACGCGTGCTGGTGTTCCGCACGCGGCGTCCTGTATCGCGCTTGTCGAGGCGGGCGAGAATATTCACGCTACAGCCCAGCTCTATGGCGGCAAGCTGAATGTCACGTCGGATCTTGGTGGGGGTCGTTGCGTCGCGAGCGTGCTGGCGGGTTCGGGAGCCGTCGAAGCGGGCAAAGCCGAGGGCGCACCGGCCACGGAGAGTGTTGCGGCGCCGGCCGGCCGGGGACGTGTCCGCTTCAAGCGACTCATCGAGCCCGAGGCGGGCGATGTGGACATCACTGCCAAGGAAGTACTGGTGGCGATCGGTCGGGGCATCGGATCAAAGGACGACATCGAGGTCGCCGAAGAGCTGGCGGAGGAACTGGACGGCGCCGTGGCGGGCTCGCGTCCGCTGATCGATTCGGGCTGGTTGCCAAAGACGCGACAAGTGGGAAAATCCGGTCTCAAGGTGTCGCCCAAGCTCTATCTGGCGCTCGGAGTCTCGGGCGCTCCCGAGCACATCGAGGGTATGAAGAGCTCGGCAACGATCGTTGCCGTCAATACCGACAAGCAGGCACCGATCTTCAACTATGCGCACTATGGGCTGGTCGAGGATCTGTTCGATGTGTGTGAGGAGTTGACGGAAGCCATCCAGGAGAAGAAGGGCTAGCGGCGAGGCACCCTATCGATGGCAAGAGGGTAGAGATGCTTACCACGGCGGAACGTATCGTCTTTCTGATTCTCGTTGTGGTTTGCGGGGGGCTGGCGTTTCGCGGATTCGCCAACATCGTCCGGATCGTGCGCCGGGGACGGAAAGCCGAGCCACGGGAGGGGCTCCTCGGGCGTTTTCTCCAAGCCTTTCTGGATGTCGCCCTGCAGCGGCCGGTTTTCAAGACTCGGCCCTTGGTCAGCGTGTTTCACGCCTTTATCTTCTTTGGATTCAGTTTCTATCTCCTGGTCAACGTCAACGATCTGCTCGAGGCCTACGTTTCGGGTTGGTCGATGATCGGTCGTGGCGGTGTCGCCGGTGTTTTCAACCTGTTGTCGGATCTACTGAGTGTTCTTGTCTTGACCGGCATGGTGGCGCTTCTGGTCCGGCGTTTCTTGGCCAAGCCGAAATCGCTCGAGTTCAACGCGTCGGTCAAGCTGCACCCGCGGGTGGTGGCGGGTGGCGTACCGCGCGATTCGCTCATCGTCGGTGTCTTTATCCTGCTGCATGTCGGCGCGCGCTGGGTGGGGACGGCGCTGCATCTGGCGAAGGAGGGGCACGGCGACCCCTGGCTGCCGACAGCGAGTCTGCTGGCGGCGGGTTTTTCGGGGCTCGGTGAGGCTGCGTTGGAGACCGGAACCCACCTGTGCTGGTGGGTTGCGATGGGGCTAATCGTTCTCTTTCTCCCGTACTTCCCTCGCAGCAAGCATCTCCATCTCATGGTGGCGCCGGTCAACCTGGCGCTCGAGAAGAGGACCCCACGAGGCCTGCTCGAGGCTCCGCCCGATGCGGCAAACCCCGGAGCAAAAGAGCTCACGGACCTCTCGTGGCCGCTCCTGCTCGACAGCTACGCCTGCATCATGTGCAACCGCTGCCAGGACGCCTGTCCGGCTCATGCCACCGGGACACCCCTGTCGCCGGCTGCGCTCGAGATCAACAAACGGTATTACGCCAACGAGCACGCCGCGTCGCTGGCGTCCGGAGACAACACCGGCGGGGCGGGTCTGCTCGATTTCGCGATCAGCGAAGACGCCGTCTGGTCCTGCACGTCGTGTTATGCGTGCGTGCGAATCTGTCCCGTCGGCAACGCTCCAATGTTTGATTTGATCGAGATGCGGCGAGGCTTGGTCTTTGACGGCGCCGCACCGGACGAGGTTGCCGAGGTCTTGCGCCATCTGGACGAGAAGGGAAATTCGTTCGGCGAGTCGGCGCGTAAGCGCCCGCGTTGGGCCAAGAAACTCGATTTCAAGATCCCCGATGCCCGCAAGCAACCGGTGGAGTATCTTTGGTTTGTCGGTGATTTTGCCTCATACGACCCTCAGTGCCAGGAGATTAGCCGGACGGTTGCACGGATCCTGAACTCGGCGGGGATCGACTTCGGTATTCTCTACGAGACCGAGCGCTCGGCCGGTAACGACATCCGGCGGGTTGGAGAAGAGGGGCTCTTCGAATCGCTGGCTGAACAAAACGCCGCGGCTCTTGCCGAGTGCGAGTTCGAGAAGATCTTTACCACCGATCCGCACACATTCAACGCCCTCAAGAATGAGTACGGCCCCTTTGTGGATGGTGGCCCCTTCGACGTCGTCCACTACTCGACACTGCTTCTCGATCTATTCACCCAAGGACGGCTGGAGGCGGGCACTCAACTGAAAGCGCGCGGCACCTACCACGACCCGTGTTTCCTGGGTCGCTACAACGGCGGTTTCGAGGCCCCTCGAGGTGTCATCCGGGCTTGCGGCTTGGAGCTGGTAGAGATGCCGCGTAGCCGTGAGAACTCCTTTTGTTGTGGCGCCGGCGGCGGACGGATCTGGATGAAGGATCACCCCGACGTCGTCGAGCGGCCGAGCGAGAATCGAATTCGGGAAGCGCTCGAGCTGGGCGCCGTGGACTACTTCGTGGTCGCGTGTCCAAAGGATCTGACAATGTACCGGGACGCCGTCAAGAGCACCGGAAGCGAAGGACAAATCGCGGTGAAGGACATCGCGGATTTGGTAGCCGAGGCGATCGGTTTGAGCGCAGCGGAGGTCAACTGAGCGGCGACGAAGGGCATCTGGAGGTCGGCGACAAGATCGCGGCAGGTCTGGCGGAGCGCCTGCGAACGGTGCTCTTATCTCTCGACCGGCAGGATCGTCTGGAAACGGCGCAGACCTTTGTCGGCTGGCTCGGTAGGCGTCACGCCGAGGGCGGGATGGACGCCGATGCTCGCGAGATGCTGTTGCGGGCCCTGCGGCTGGCCTCGGATCCGATCAACTACGAGATCCTGCGGTCGCTCGATCCGGAGATCGCGGTCGAGCTTCATCAGGTGATGCAGACGACCGGTCTCGAGAGAGTGGCGACCTCGGAGCGGCTCCACGATCTGGCGCAGGTCGGCCTGGTTGTACGTGAGCTGGTCGGGGATCAGATACGTGGCACACAGCTGACCTCGGGGCTCGTGTCGGTGGTCGAGCAAATCGCCGGCAAAGCCGGCGCGAGGCTCATCGAGGGCTTGGCGCCGGTGATCTCGTCGCGGAAGGAGACCGATGGCGGGGATCCCTGACCCGAAGCCAACCTTGCGGGTTTTGGACGCGGGTACGGTGAGTGCGCTGCGATCCCAGTGCCTGTGGCATGGAATCGCGTCGGCGATGAGCCCTGGCGACGCCCCGGTGCTGTCGTTTTGCCGCCCCGCGGAACCCTACGTCTCGATTGGGTTCCATCGGGCGATCGAGGAGATCGATCGGAAGGCGTGCCGGCGTCTCGGTTTGCCGATCCTGCGACGGCAGATTGGCGGTGGGCCCGTCTACATCGACCGGGACCAGCTCTTCTTTCAGATCACCGTGCCGGTCGATAGCGCACCGGCTCGGGTGGATCGTCTTTACCGGGACTATCTGAGTCCGGCCGTCCGAGCGTTTCGTCGCCTTGGGGTGGACGCGCGGCTTCGAGGGTCCAACGACATCGCGGTGGGGAACCGCCGCCTGTCGGGTACCGGTGCGGGCCGAATCGGCGACGCGGTGACCGTGGTCGGTAACGTCATCTTCCGCTTCGAGCATCGTGTGATGATCGAGATCCTGGCTTTGCCGAGCGAAGCGATGCGCCGGGAGTGCTGTCGGCTGATGAGAACCCACGTGTCGACGCTCGGGGCGGAAGGAGCTGACCGGACCACGTTTGCGCGAGCCCGCGAGGAGTTGACTCGTGCCTATGGCGAGGCGTTGGGCTCGGTGGTCCAAACGGAATCGGCCACCGAGGCCGAGGAGCGAGCGATTGCGGGCTGGGAGGAGACGCTGAGCACCTCCAGCTGGCTGTGGGGGCCCCGATCGGGTCGATGGTTCGGACCCCGAGGCGGCCGTCAGGTCAAGATCTGTGCGGGTGTCTGGGTATTTGCCGCCCATCGTGGGGATCTGGGAGTTCAGATGTCCGTGGTCGACGGCCGTCTCGAACGGGTGTGGATCCACGGTGCGGAGCTCAACGGGGAGGCCGAGCGTCTCGGCGGTGCTCTCGAAGGCGCGTTGGCCGAGCCGGCCGCGGTCGAGAAGCGGTTGGCACCTTTCTGCGAAACCGGCCGCAGGCTGGCAGAGCTCGTGGCGCCTGGTCTGACGTTGCACTAGTGGCTCTGGGGAGAACTAATGAAAAATCACAAACTCTTTTCAGTCGGCCGGTACGATCTCGATGAGGACCTCTATTTCGAGCCCACGACACATCTATGGGTATCTCGACAGGCGGACGGGCGGGTGCAATGCGGTTTTGACCCGCTTGGAGCCGAGACCTCGGGGGACATCGTGGCGGTGTCGTTCGAGGCTGTTGGCAGTGTGGTGGGCAGAGGCGCCTCACTCGGCCACCTCGAGGCTGCCAAGTTCGTCGGCCCGGTTCTCGCACCGGTTTCGGGGAAGATCGTAGCTCACAACGATGTCGTACTGGCGAATCCCACCGAGATCAACCGGGCGCCACTCGAGCGGTGGCTGGTCGAGCTAGAGCCCATCGATCTCGAGGCCGAGCTGGAGCGTCTGATCCATGGTCGTGAGCAGGTGGTGTCTTGGTTCGCCGCCGAGATCGAGCGCTTCGAAAGCAAAGGAATGGTCGCCGAGTGAGTTGCCAGGGCACAGCGACTCCGGACCTCGTCACCCTCGGTCGTCCCGAGCCGCCCCCGGTGCTCGATCCGCCGCAGCCGCCGACAAAGGGAATGCGTCAACGACTCGAGGTCTTTGGCCGGTCGGTGCAGTTCTACGCCCCGGGGCTCAAGCGGTGGGAGACCAGCGAGTGGCGGCCGCACAAGGCGAATCGCTTTCTGCCGATCAGCGTCACCGGCACGGCCTGTGCGTTGCAGTGCGACCATTGCGGCACCAAGGTCCTCGAAGGGATGGTCAACGTCGCCGATGGCAAAGACCTGTTCGAGACCGCCAGCGATCTCGCCGACTCCGGCACCAACGGGATCCTGCTTTCGGGCGGCTCGAATCGTACCGGAGAGGTGCCGCTCGCATCGCACTTCGAGGCGATGCGCCGCATCCGCGAGGAGTTGGGTCTCAAGGTGATCGTTCACTCGGGTGTGGTCTCGCCCGATCTGGCGCGAGGGCTGGCCGACGCCGGGGTCGATGGCGTGATGCTGGATGTGATCGGGTCCGAAGAGACGATCCGCGAGGTCTATCACCTCGACCTCACCGCCGAGGATTTCGAGCGCTCGATCGCCCTGCTGGCGGCTCGGGAACTGAAGATCATTCCGCACATTGTTCTTGGCTTGCACTACGGTCGCCTCGTGGGCGAGTGGAATGCGCTCGAGATGATTCGCCGCTACCCCGTCTCAACGCTGATCCTGGTCGTTCTCACGCCGTTGGTGGGAACCCCTATGGGGCACCTCGCACCGCCGCCGCTTGCCGAGGTCGTCGACTTTTTCGCTCACGCGCGCGAGGCGATGCGGGACACCCAGGTCAATCTGGGGTGCGGCCGGCCGATGGGCGCCATAAAGGTGGCC
>Ga0224508_10001940_pt1 | contig 18136 bp, 16 predicted proteins | sample SF_Jan12_sed_USG_4_FD_170157 | JGI IMG/M metagenome (GOLD analysis project Ga0224508, IMG submission 170157) | Sediment microbial communities from San Francisco Bay, California, United States - SF_Jan12_sed_USGS_21 | ecosystem: Environmental > Aquatic > Marine > Sediment | place: USA... | reverse complement strand
GGTGATATTTTCGCTCGACGGGCTGGGCCTGCTCGGTTTCGAAGCGGCCTTGAACCGCGATTACCCGATCATGTTCGCGACCTTGTATTTTTTTACGCTGCTCGGTCTGATCATGCAGTTGATCGGCGATATCATGTATCACGTTATCGACCCGCGTATCGATTTCGAGGCGCGTGACGTGTGAGCGGGTTCGTGCGCCACCAGTCCGGGCGGGAGTGAGGCGTCATGACGCCGCTGAATCGCCGCCGCCTGGAGAATTTCCAGGCCAATCGCCGCGGATACTATTCGCTGTGGATGTTCGGTGCGCTGTTCTTCGTCACCCTGTTCGCCGAGGTGGTGGCCAACGACAGGCCGTTGTTGGTGTCATTCAAGGGAGAATGGCTGTTCCCGGTGCTGCAGGTTTATCCTGAAACCTTGTTCGGCGGCGAGTTCGAAACGGAGGCCGATTACCGCGATCCTTTCGTGCAGGATCTGATCGGTGCGCAGGGCTGGATGGTGTGGCCGCTGATACCGTACAGCTACACGACGATCAACTATGATCTGCCCGCGCCGGCACCTTCACCGCCGACTGCCGACAACTGGCTGGGAACCGACGATCAGGGACGAGACGTGCTGGCGCGGGCGATCTACGGGTTTCGCATCTCTGTATTGTTCGGTCTGCTGTTAACGTTGGCCAGCTCGGTGATCGGTGTCGTGGCCGGTGCCGCGCAAGGTTTTTTCGGCGGCAAACTGGATCTGCTGGGCCAGCGGTTTATCGAAATCTGGCAGGGTCTGCCGGTGCTCTACATTCTGATTATCTCGGCGAGCATCATTCAGCCGGGATTTTTCACGCTGCTGATTCTGATGACGCTGTTTTCCTGGACGGCTCTGGTGGGTGTGGTGAGGGCGGAGTTTCTGCGCGCGCGCAACTTCGAGTACGTGCGCGCGGCGCGAGCGTTGGGCGTCGCCAACTGGACGATTATGTTTCGCCACCTGCTGCCCAACGCAATGGTCGCCACGCTGACGTTCATGCCGTTTATTCTCAGCGGTTCGGTTACCACGCTCACCGGGCTCGATTTCCTGGGTCTGGGCTTGCCGCCCGGTTCGGCGTCGCTGGGAGAACTGCTGAACCAGGGTAAGAATAACCTGCAGGCACCTTGGCTGGGCATCAGTGCGTTCATCGTTTTGTCGGTGATGCTGAGTCTGTTGGTATTCATCGGCGAGGCGGTACGCGATGCGTTCGATCCGCGCAAAGTGACGGGTGCGTGAAATGAGCGAGTTTCTGAAGATCGAGGATTTGCAGGTAAGTTTCGGGCACGGCGAACAGCAGCAGGACGCCGTGCGCGGCGTTTCGCTGGCGATTGCAGATGGCGAGTCGGTCGGCCTGGTCGGTGAAAGCGGCTCCGGAAAATCTGTAACCGCGCTGTCCATTCTGCGCTTACTACCGTATCCGTATGCCTGGCATCCCGGTGGACACATTCAGTTCGACGAAGTGAATGTGCTGGAAGCGCCGCGCGGCACCCTCAGCCAGTTGCGCGGCGGCCGCGTCGGCATGATCTTCCAGGAGCCGATGACGTCGTTGAATCCGCTGCACACGGTGGAGAAGCAGATCTCGGAAACGTTGTTTCTGCGCAAACAACTTTCGCGCGCGCAGGCACGTGCGCGGGTGCTGGAGTTACTTGGCCTGGTGGGGATCAAGAATCCCGAACAGCGCTTGAGCACCTACCCGCATCAGCTTTCCGGCGGCCAGCGTCAGCGGGTGATGATTGCGATGGCGCTGGCTAACGAGCCCGAGCTGCTGATCGCCGACGAACCGACGACCGCGCTGGATGTGACGATTCAGGCGCAGATACTCGAGCTGCTGCTGGAGCTGCAGCAACGGTTGGGCATGGCGCTGCTGCTGATAACGCATGATTTGAGTATCGTGCGCAAGATGACGCAGCGCGTCTACGTGATGCACCAGGGGAAGATCGTCGAGCAGGGCGCCACGCGGGAAGTCTTCGAAACGCCGCGCCACGAATACACGCAGATGCTGCTGGCCGCGGAGCCCAAAGGAGAGCCCGTAGAACCCGATGCAACGGCACCCGTGGTGCTCGACTCGGATGCCGTGCGCGTATGGTTCCCGATCAAGGCGGGCGTGCTGCGACGCACAGTCGACCACATCAAGGCGGTGGACGGCATCAGCGTGACTGTCCGCGCAGGTCAGACGCTGGGTGTGGTGGGCGAGAGCGGCTCCGGCAAGACTACTCTGGGCCTGGCGCTGCTGCGCCTGGAGAAAAGCGTGGGCGCCATTCGTTTCGCCGGGCGCACGATCAGCGAATTCGACTTCAAAGCCATGCGACCGTTGCGGCGCGAGATGCAGGTTGTATTTCAGGATCCGTTCGGCAGTCTCAGTCCGCGCATGTCGATTGGCGATATCGTTGCCGAGGGTCTGGAAGTCCATGACCTTGCGGATGATGACGAACAACGCGATGCGATGATCGTCGCGGCGCTGGAGGAGGTCGGTCTGGATGCGGAAAGTCGCTTTCGCTATCCGCACGAGTTCTCCGGCGGTCAGCGCCAGCGCATCGCGATCGCGCGCGCGATGATATTGAAACCGAAGTTCGTGGTGCTTGACGAGCCGACGTCGGCCCTGGACATGTCGGTGCAGGCGCAAATCGTCGATCTGTTGCGTGATCTGCAACGCAAGTACCAGCTGGCTTACTTGTTCATCAGTCACGACTTGAAAGTCGTGCGTGCACTGAGCGACCAGGTAATCGTCATGCGCGACGGCAAAGTCGTCGAACAGGGGAGCGTCAAGCAGATCTTCGACGCACCCGAAGCGGACTACACCAGATCCCTGATCGCAGCGGCATTCGAACTGGAAACCGGCATCGCGGGCGCCGTGAGTACCTAGTGCCTGGTCCGATAAATACCGTACTATTCTGGCGGCCGCCAACAGATATTTGCTCCTGCAATATCTGCATACTGTACGTCCCTGTACATAGATGAAATTCTGCACCTACAACATTCAATACAGCAAGGGCAAGGACGGGCGCTTCGATCTGGAACGCATTGCCAGCGAAGTAGCGGGCGCGGATGTAATCGCACTGCAGGAAGTGGAACGTTTCTGGTCGCGTTCCGGGAACGTCGATCAGGTCGCCGGACTCGCGCATCTGCTGGATGGCTATCATTGGGTTTACGGTGCCGGGGTCGACTTAGACGCGAGCTATCGCGATGCCCACGGCCGTCTCTGCAACCGGCGCCGTCAATTCGGCAACATGCTGCTGACGCGACAGCCGATTGCCATGTCGCGCAACCATCTGCTGCCGAAGTACGCGAGCTACGGGCCACTCAGCATCCAGCGCTCGGCGCTCGAAGGGTTGCTGAATTTCGGCGACCGCGCGCTGCGTGTCTATTCGATACACCTGACCCATCTGGCGCCGCAAACCCGCCTGCCGCAAGTGGAGAAACTCTGGGAAATCCACCGCCAGGCGCCTGTCGAGGGAGCCGCTTTGACGGGCGAGGCGCTGCCGGAATGGGGTAACGACCCGTGGCCGGAACCTGAACTGCCCTACGAGGCCATTCTCATGGGCGATTTCAATTTCACGCCCGACTCCGAAGAATATCGGCGCATGGTAGGACCGCCGGGCGACTACGGCGGCCTGCTGTCCAACCCGCAGGGGTTCGTGGACGCCTGGGTGCAAAGCGGTCACCCGCAGGCTGAGGGCACAACGTGTATGGTGCTGGATGAGCCGGCGAGACTGGACTACCTTTTTGTCAGCAGCACGCTGCGTCAACGGATAGGTGACGTGCTCATCGACGAAGCCGCGCAGGGTTCTGACCATCAGCCGGTGTGGATGGACATCGACCTTTAGCCGCGGCGCGCATCCGCACAAGAATCGGGTGGCCGGCGCGGGTCGGCCGGCGTAACGTCGGCATATCTGATTAACCTTTGCGGAGGCCGTAAAATGGCATATCACCCGGGAGCCATCGCGAGCAGCACATCGTTGCACGAAGCTACCTACAACAGCCGCGACTATCCGCGCATCGCGCAAGCGCTGGACTACGTCGCCCGGCACGCGCAGCGACAGCCCGAGTTGAGCGACATAGCTGAGCACGTGGGTGTCAGCGAATTCCATCTGCAGCGCACGTTCACCCGTTGGGTGGGCATCAGCCCCAAGCGATTTCTTCAGCACGTGACACTGGCGGCGGCGAAAACCAGCCTGGATGCGTCGCAAAGCGTGTTCGACGCGGCCCTGGATGCCGGGCTGTCCGGTCCCGGTCGTCTGCACGATCTGTTCGTGACCTATGAAGCGGTGACGCCGGGTGAGTACAAAAAGCGCGGAGCGGGGTTGGATATAGCCTACGGATTCCATGACTCGCCGTTCGGCGAGTACCTGTTGTTGACCACGGAGCGCGGAGTATGCGGTATGGAGTTCGTCGATCCGCATACGCGAGACCAAGTGTTGGCGGACGCACGGCGCCGTTGGCCTGCCGCAAGTCTTAGCCAGTCACGCGAGCGCACCGGAATTTTTCACCAGCAGATTTTCGCTTTGCACGCGAGTGCCGCCGACGCTGTGCAACCGTTGCGGCTGCTGTTGTGCGGCACGCGCTTCCAGCTCAAGGTGTGGCAGGCATTGCTGAAGATTCCAGTTGGGCACGTCGTTACTTATCAGCAGATTGCGCTGCATCTCGGTTACTCCGCGCGCGGTTCCGCCGCCCGCGCGATAGGTACCGCGACCGGTGAAAATGCCATTCCGTGGCTGATCCCCTGCCATCGAGTGCTGCGCAAAGACGGACTGCTCGGCGGCTATCGATATGGCGAGGCTCGCAAGCTGGCCATGCTCGGCTGGGAAGCGACGGGCAGTCCGGCACCCGCCTGATCAATCAAAAACTTCTGCGTAATCCCCGCGGCTCGCGGTATATTCCGCGTGCATGACTGAGTTCTCGCGGATTGCAAAAACGAGTCTGGCGCCCGGCGTGCGCGCTATCATGGAGCGCGCGCTGCCGCGCTTGTGTGAGACACTCGACCGGATGACGCCATAATCATCGAAAAAGGTAGCAAGAAACGTCGATGGAATTTTTGATCGAATACGGACTGTTTATGGCGAAAACCATTACCGTGGTAGTCGCTATCGGCATAATTCTGCTGATGATAGTGGCCACGCGCCGGCGCGGTCGCGAAGTCGGCGAGTTGCATGTGCAGCCCATGAACGAGCGGTTTGCGCACTTGGAACATGTGCTGAAGCATCGCGTGTTACCGAAAAAGAAGTTCCGCAAGGAAGCCAAAGCAGAGAAAGCGCGTGCCAAGAAAGAAAAAAAGGAGCAGCAGGTATCCGACAGGAAGAGAATTTTTGTGCTTTCGTTCAAAGGCGACATTCGCGCCAGCGCAGTCGCCTCACTTCGCGAAGAGATCACCGCCGTATTGAGCATCGCCAGCGAGAGCGACGAAGTATTGCTGCGTCTGGAAAACGCGGGTGGACTGGTGCACGAGCACGGCCTTGCCGCATCGCAACTTACGCGTATTAAAGCGCGCGGTATACCCATAACGGTAGCGGTCGACAAGGTCGCCGCGAGTGGCGGTTACATGATGGCCTGCGTCGCCGACAAGATCATTGCCGCGCCGTTCGCGGTGCTGGGTTCGATCGGTGTGCTGGCGCAGATTCCGAACTTTCACCGGCTGCTGGAGACGCACGGCGTCGAATTCGAACAGATCAAGGCCGGGGAACTCAAACGTACGCTCACCATGTTCGGCAAGAACACCGATGAAGATCGCGCACGGCTGCAGGAACAGATCGAAGACACGCACATCCTGTTCAAGGATTACGTGGCCGAAAACCGCCCGGCGTTGGATATGAATGTCGTTGCCACCGGCGAGCACTGGCACGGGATCCGCGCGTTGCAGCACAAGCTGGTGGACGAACTGCTGACCAGCGACGACTACCTGCTCGCCGCCAAGGACGAGGCCGACCTTTTCGAGATCACTTACAAGCACAAGAAAGACCTGGGAGAGCGGATAGCAGGCGTCATGCAGGGAATGATCGACAAGGCATTCGTCGCTTTCGCAACCCGCCTGCAGAACGAGCGGGTGACGTAGCGAAATGGCCGGCTCCCGGGAACCGCGTTCGATGAACTTAAAGGCGCTCGACGAGCGCCGGTTCGAACCTGCTCAGCAGGCACTGAGCGTGTGACCAGAAACGCTGCGGCGGTAACTGGTCACCGACGTCGAGGCAGTACGGGTGACGGCCGACGATGGGCAGGCGTTCGCCGCAAAAAAGGCAGCACGCCTTGGCGGGAATGCGCCCGTGTTCGGATGGGTGATCGGGCTCTACGGCGGGGTGACGCAAGTTTTCGAAACAGGCTGTATGGGCCCGCGCCTGCACCGGATTCCTATCCGGTGGCGGGTATATCGTTATGCTGAGGGTTTCAGGTGCAGACCGGCCGCACGGCGCAAGACAACACGACGTCGATTTTCGCATCGCAATGGTCGCTGCGGCGTCTAGTCCGGCCAGGCGTGTTCAAGTATTTCGACAGCACCGGTAACGCCCGCGTTGGCGCCTAATACCCATCCGCTATCGCCCAGCCGAAGCCGGCAGAACGTCTCGCCTCGCGCCCCGGCATAACGCAGCATCAACGAAGCCTGCAGCAACAGAGCCAGGCGTTCCGCCAGTTCGCGCGCGGTAGTCTGGGTAACGGATCGTTTCCGCAACTGAGAACTCAGCGACTGCAGCGCCGCGTCAAATCGCGCGTCGTTGCCGTGTGCCAGATCGAGTTCCTGCAGGAATGCCTCGCCGCTCGGCGGATCACGTTCCAGCGCGCGCAGAATGTCCAGTGCGATAACGTTGCCGGAGCCTTCCCAGATACTGTTCAGCGGCGCCTCGCGGTACAGCCTTGGCAGAATGGATTCCTCCACATAACCACCGCCGCCCAGGCATTCCATGGCCTCATAGACCAGATTGGGCGTGCGTTTGTTGATCCAGAATTTCGTCACCGCAGTGGCGATACGTGCAAACGAGTCAGCTGCTTCGTTGTCCTGCGCTTCGTCGAACGCGCGGGCCACGCGCATCGCCATCAACAGGGCAGCTTCGACCTCCAGCGCCATATCGGCAAGCACGTTCTGCATCAGTGGCTGATCCACCAGTTTTTTCTGAAATGCGGTGCGGTGATGCGCATGGTGAATGGCTTGCACGAGAGCCTGTCGCATAATCCCGGCCGGCGCCATGGATGCATCCAGACGCGTGTGATGCACCATGTCGATAATGGTTCTCACCCCCTCGCCCTGCGCGCCCAGCAACCGGCACCAGGTGTCGTGGTATTCGATCTCGCTGGAGGCGTTGGAGCGGTTGCCGCATTTGTCCTTGAGGCGCTGGATGAAAATGCGGTTGCGCTGGCCGTCCGGTAGCCAGCGTGGCACCAGAAAACACGACAGATCGCTGCCGATGTAGGCAAGTGTGAGGAACGCGTCCGACATGGGCGCCGAGCAGAACCACTTGTGACCGTTTAACAGAAACTCGCCGGAGTCACCCGCGGGTGTGGCGCGAGTGGTGTTGGTGCGCAGGTCTGAGCCGCCTTGTTTCTCGGTCATTGCCATGCCGATGGTTGCCGCTCGCTTTTGCTCGGCGGGGCAGAAATCGCCGTCGTAGGCCTCGTTGAGAATACGCGGTAACCATTCGTCCGCCAGCTCAGGCGTCGTCCGCAGCGATGGCACCGCCGCGTAAGTCATGGCGGCCGGACAGCAAACGCCGGTTTCGGTTTGCGCCATCATGTAGACCATAGCCGCATGCGCCACGTGCGCGCCGGTCGTTTTTTGGGTCCAGGCAATGGAGTGCATGCCGCTGCCGAACACGTGCTGCATGAGCTGGTGATAAGCCGGATGAAACCGTACCTCGTCGATACGGTGGCCGAAGCGGTCGTGTGTGTGCAGCTCGGGCGGACAGCGGTTAGCCAGGTTACCAGCCTCCAGCAAATCCGTGCTGCCGCAGCGTTCGCCGAATGTGCGCAGCCTTTTTTCGCCCCGTTTACCGCCCTCGCGAAGTACCGCCTCGACCAGCGCCTGGTCCGAGGAGAACATGTTGTAATCCTGCAGTGGCGGCGGCTGGTTGATCAGCTCGTCGCGCTGGGTATCGTATTGCGCCATAGTTGTTCGCTCGCCAACCGGTAGTCAGGCTCAACGTGTCTCAAAGGTCTCTGGTGCGTTCGCGCAGCACCACTTTCTGAATTTTACCCGTCGAGGTTTTTGGCAGATCTCCGAAGATCACCGTTTTTGGCACTTTGAAGTGCGCCATATTGCCCTTGCAGTAGGCGATGATGTTATCGACATCTGCTTCGTTGCCGGGTTTCAGCGTGACGAAGGCACAGGGTGTCTCGCCCCAGTAATCGTCCGGCCTTGCGACCACGGCCGCTTCCAGCACGGCCGGGTGCTTGTACAGAACCTCTTCGACTTCCAGGCTGGAGATGTTTTCACCCCCCGAGATAATTATGTCTTTGGCGCGATCTTTCACTTCGGCGTAACTGTCGGGATGCATTACCGCGAGGTCGCCAGTATGAAACCAGCCGCCGGCAAAGGCCTCGCGCGAGGCGGCGGGATTCTTCAGGTAACCTTTCATCACAGTGTTACCGCGAATCATCAATTCGCCGATCGTCTCGCCGTCCGGCGGTACGCTCCGCATGCTGTGCGCGTCGATAACCTGCGTATCTTCGAGTGTCTGATAGCGAACACCCTGGCGTGCCACTTTCTGCGCCTGCGCATCGGTGTCCAGTGTGTCCCAGGCGTCCTGCCAGGCGCACAGCGTCGCCGGACCGTAAGTCTCGGTAAGACCGTACAGATGCACGACGTGAAACCCCATCTGTTCCATGCGGCTTATCACCGTGCTGGGGGGGGCCGCGCCACCGGTGGCCGCTTCCACCGTGTGCGGGAACGTGCGCTTCAGCTCGTCCGGGGCGTTGATCAGCATGTTCAGTACGATCGGCGCGCCGCACATGTGCGTTACCCGGTGCTCGGCGATCGCCGGGAAGATCAAGGCCGGATCGACTGCTCGCAGGCAGACATGAGTGCCACCTGCCGCGGTCACCGCCCAGGTATACGTCCAGCCGTTGCAATGAAACATCGGCAGGGTCCACAGGTACACGCTGCTCGAATTGACGCCGAATGCCAGCGCATTGCCCAACGCGTTCAGATAGGCACCGCGGTGATGATAAACGACGCCCTTCGGGTTGCCGGTCGTGCCCGAGGTGTAGTTCAGTGAAATCGCCTGCCACTCATCGTCGGGAAGAATCCAGGCGTCGTGTTCATCGCCTTGCGCGATAAATGCCTCGTACTCGAAATCGCCCAGCGCGGCGCCCGTTTCGTTGCCCGGATTGTCTATGTCCACCACCAGCGGCCGGCGTTCGAGTCCGTCCAGTGCGGTGCCCACGACGTCAGCGAATACACGGTCCACCACAATCAGTTTGGCTTCGCCGTGCTCGAGAATGAATCGTATCGTGCCGGCATCCAACCGGGTATTCAGCGCATTGATGACGGCACCTGCCCCCGGGACGCCGTAGTGTGCCTCGAGCAATGGGGGCGTGTTGGGTGCGATTATCGCTACCGTGTCGCCGACACCGATGCCGTTTTTACGCAACGCCGAGGCGAAGCGGCGGCAGCGTGCGTAGAAATCGCGGTAAACAATCAGGCGCGCGCCATCGATGATGGCCGTTTTGTCCGGATAGACCGTGGCGGCGCGTGCCAGAAAGCTCAACGGTGTCAGAGGCGCGTAGTTCGCCGCGTTCTTATCGAGGTCTCGTTCGAAAATATTCATGCACTGGCGGCTCGCTGATTGTTGGCGCGATGATAACTCAGCTGATGGCGGGTGCGTTGGTCCGCGTGACGGGTAGGCCGGGTTTTACACGTAGTCCAGCGGCAGCTGCGTGCTGTTTTTGATTTCCTCCATCGCGAAGTAAGAGCTGACCTCGAAGATATCGATTTGTTCGATCAGGCGTTTGTACACGGTGTCGAAGGCATCTATAGACGGCACGACGACCTTCAACAGATAGTCCATGTCTCCGGCCATGCGGTAGAACTCCGTGACTTCCGGCAGTGCGGCGACCGCCGCCGTGAACCGTTGCAGCCATTGCAGGTTGTGCTGATCCGTGCGTATTTTCACGAACACGGTCGTGCCGACGTTGAGACGGCCGGCATCGAGCAGCGCTACACGGCGGGTGATGACGCCCGCCGATTGCAGTTTCTGTATCCGTCGCCAGCACGGATTCTTGCTCAGCCCTACCCGCTCGGCCAGGTCCGCGATAGAGATATCGGCATCCGCCTGCAGGATGGCGAGGATGCGCTTGTCAAAACGATCGATGGTCATTTTTTCCATTGATGCTGATAAATTTGGTCCATCATCCCACAATTAACCTATTCTAGAGAAATTATGGGATAAAAAAGCAGTGAACAGCTGGTATTCTTCATACTCAGGAATACCGGGAGATGATCATGATCAAGCTGTTTACCCGCCACCCCGCTTCGGTCGGCGAGAGCTATTTCGAGCACCTTTGCGCTGCCGGCGGCTTCACCGCCAGTCTGTTGCTGGCCGCTGTCGCGTGTGCGGTGCACGCCTTGCTGCCGTTTCTGTTCGAGCGCACGGCCAGCGCCCGCATCGATGCGTTGTATAACAGAATGGTCGCCAATAGAGCGCGCAGCGCCTGATTCTTCAACATTGGGTCCTTCGGTGTCGCGGCCCCTCATCCCCAACCCTTCTCCCCAAGGAGAAGGGTGTCATTCCCTCTCCTTTTGGGCCAGGGTGAGAATCTTACTCCCCTCTCCCTCTGGGAGAGGGGCTGGGGGTGAGGGTCCCCCCCATCAGCGCCCAGTAACTGAGTGCCGTTTATCCGCGCCGCGAAAATAGGTAAGGTTGCGCTTCGCCGGGCGCATTATTCTGGAGTGTCGGTGTGACTGAAGAATTGTTTCGTGAAGATGGCTATTTGCGCGAGTGCACCGCTGAGGTGCAACGCGTCGAAGAACAGGGCGTAGTGCTGGATCGCACCGTGTTCTATTGCATGGGTGGAGGACAGCCGGGCGACACGGGCCTGTTGATCGCCAGCGACGGAAACGAAATTCACGTGGTCGATACGCGGAAGGATCGTGAAACGGGCGAAATCCTGCACCTGCTAGCCGAAGACGCGACGCCGCCGGCCGTGGGTTCACAGGTCACCGCGCGCATAGATTGGGAGAAACGCTACCGCCTGATGCGCATGCACAGCTGCATGCACGTCCTGTGCGCCGTGATTCCGCACGGAGTGACCGGCGGTGCGATCAGCGACGGACGCGGCCGCCTGGATTTCGACATGCAGGAGACCTTGGACAAACAGCAGGTCACTGACGCGCTGAACAAGGTCATTGCCGAAGATCATCCGATGAGCATGCGCTGGATCAGCGACGCGGAGCTCGCCGGCAATCCCGAACTGGTGCGCACCATGTCGGTACAGCCCCCCAGCGGCTCCGGGCGCGTGCGTCTGGTGCATTTCGAAGGTGTGGACCTGCAACCCTGCGGCGGTACGCACGTCGCCTCAACCGGAGAGATAGGTGCGGTGCGGGTCGACAAGATAGAGAAAAAAGGTAAACACAATCGCCGCGTGGCGGTGGTATTTGACGAATGAGTCACGAGGACAGGAACCCTCACCCCCGGCACCTCTCCCAGAGGGAGAGGGGAATAATTAGAATGCCCTTCTCCCCTTGGGGGAGAAGGGTTGGGATGAAGGGGAATCCCCAGTGTGCAGACGTTCAGCTCGGCGCTTCGTCCTGCGCCGGCATGCACTCGCCTTGCGTTCGGTATTTCGTCAGCACCACCTGATACCAGGCGGTGTAGGTTCCATCGGAAACCTTCTTGATCTGCTCGCGGCTTGCGACCGCCACCGGTTCGCCCACCACACAGTCGCAACCATCGCCGCAGGTGTGCGATACGCTTTCCAGTTCGTTCTTTACCCGTTCGAGCAGGGTCTGCTCGAGATCCTGCGGTGAATCGGCTCGCGGGCGCGGCTCGATATTGAGAAAGCGCGCGGATTCGATTTTGAACTCGACCAGCTCGCAGGTAGATTCTGTGCCCATATCGGACTCCTGAAAACGGTGGGCGCGCACGGCCTATGCCCGCCCGCCGGGTTAATCCGCTACGACCTCGGGATTTTGCACATGCAGCCGCTCGTCGAGCGATGGGACATTGATTACCGGTTCGATTTCACGCAGTTCTTCCAGCGGTATATGACACGCGATCGCGTGGCCGGTGTTGGTCTGGTGTACCGGTGGCCGCTCGTCGTCGCAGATTGCGCCGATTTTCCTCGGGCAGCGGGTGCTGAACGGGCAACCGGCCGGCGGATTCAACACACTGGGCAAATTGCCTTCCAGCACAATTTCGCGTTTCGTCACTTCCGGGTCCGCGATAGGTACCGCCGACAACAACGCTTCGGTGTAGGGGTGATACGGTGGCGCGAATATTTCATCGGTGGACCCTCGCTCCATAATCTGGCCCAGGTACATCACCACGATGCGATCCGAGAGATAGCGCACCACGCTCAAGTCGTGACTGATGAACAACAAAGTCGTTTTGTGTTCACGCTGGATTTCCATCAACAGCTCGGTGACCGCGGCGGCTACCGATACGTCGAGTGCGGATACCGGTTCGTCGGCAATGACCATGGACGGATTGCCGGCAAAAGCGCGCGCGATGCCGACGCGTTGTTTTTGTCCCCCGGACAGCTGACGCGGGCGACGGTAGAAGAAATCGCGCGGCAACTTTACGATGTCCAGTAACCGCATTACGCGTTCGCGAATCTTGTCGGGGTCCGATTCGACGCCAAACTTTCGGATCACACGCGCTATTTGTCCACCGACGGTGTGACTGGGATTCAAGGTGTCGAAGGGATTCTGAAAAACCATTTGCAGACCGCGAATCTGTTCGGTCGAGCGATGATGTACATCGACCTCGCCGATCGGTTCGCCGGCATGCATGATTTCGCCGTCGGTGGCGGTTTCCAATCCCATCAGTACTTTTGCGAACGTGGATTTCCCGCATCCCGATTCACCAACGATCGCCACCGTTTCCCCCTCGCGTGCGGAGAAGTTCAACGACTCATTGGCTTTCACGTAACGCACCGACCTGCCTTTGATCATCGCCGCCAGCGAGCGGTCGTGCACTTCGTAGTACTTCTGCATGTTTTCCACGGCCAGTACCTCGTCGCCGAACTCCATCGGCGGCTTCGCCTCACCGTGCGCGACTTCGGCACCGTAGTCGATTTCGTTCCAGCGCAGGCAGCGCACCCGGTGATCCGAGCCGCTGGCGCCGCTGACGTAGTCCATGCCGATGATGCCGCGATCGCAACGGCCCTCCTGGAAATGATCGCAGCGCGGGCCGAAGTTGCAGCCGTTTGGCCGTTCGTGCGGCAACGGCAATTGCCCACGAATCGGTTGCAGGGGCGCCGCGTTCTTATCCGCGGTAGGCAGCGGAATGCAGCCGAACAACCCGTGCGTGTAGGGATGTTTCGGCCAGGTAAACAACGAATTGATCGTGCCTTCCTCAACCACTTCACCGGAATACATGACGAACACGCGGTCGCAGACCTCCAGGATCAAACCCAGGTTGTGCGAAATATAGATTTGCGAGGTGCCGTATTTCTTGCTGATATCGGCGATCAGTTTGGTGATGCCCGCTTCCACTGTTACGTCCAGCGCGGTGGTCGGTTCGTCGAGCAACAGCAGCGACGGTTGTGACAGCAGCGCCATCGCGATGACCACGCGCTGCTGCTGACCGCCGGAAATCTGATGCGGATACGCGCCCATGACGCGTTCGGGATCGGGCAGCTTTACGTCCTCGAGCAGCTGTACGGCGCGTTCGTGCGCTTCCTGATCGCTGATGCCCTCGTGCGTAGTCAGCACTTCTTTCAGCTGTGAGCCTAGCAGCAGACTGGGATTCAGCGAAGCAAACGGTTCCTGGTAAATCATCGAGATTTCCGAGCCGCGCAGGTTGCGCAGTTGCTCGGGCGACATCTCGTTCATTTCCACACCTTTGAACTTGATGCTGCCGCTGCGGATCGCGCCGTTGCTGCCCATGTACTGCATGATGGCCATGGCCACAGTGGATTTTCCGCAGCCCGATTCGCCGACCAGGCCGATGCTTTCGCCTTTATTAACGGTCAGCGAAAAATCGATCACAGCCGGGATTTCGCCGGCCCGGGTGAAATAGGACAGGTTGAGATCCTTGATCTCGAGAACCGGAGCGCTGTCGTCGAATTGCATTTCTCTACTCCCTGGTCCCGATTCCCTTACTGGGGTAGCGGGTTCAGCCCCTGTCGCCTGCTGTCGCTGTGGCCTGGGCCAGAAATCAATCGCGCGAAGCCACCTCGCGCATACCGTCGGCCAGCATGTTGAAGCCCAGCACCAGCAGGGACACTGCGATAGCCGGGATGATGGCCATGTGCGGGAAGCCGCCGGTGATGAACGCGCGCGTGTCGGAAATCATGCCGCCCCAGTCAGGGTCGGGTGGCGGTAGACCCAGGCCGAGGAACCCCAGGGCGCCGATGGTGATAGTGGTATAGCCCATGCGCAGGCAGAAATCTACGATTAACGGTCCTCTGGCGTTCGGCAGGATCTCGATCAGGCATATGAACATGGTGCTCTCGCCGCGCGTTTGCGCAGCGATTACATAATCGCGGGTGGCGATATCCAGGGTCAGTCCCCGCACGATGCGCATGATGCCGGGAGAACTGGCAAATACCACCGCGAAAATAATGTTGGCGCCGGAAGCACCTAACTTAGCGATGATCAGTACGTAAAGCACCATCACCGGAAAGGACAGGATCACGTTGGCCACGAACGAAATCAGTTCATCGGCCCAGCCGCGGTAGTAACCGGCCAGCAGCCCCATGAAGATGCCGACTGTATATGCGCACACAGTGGCCGCCGTGGCGTAAAACAGCACCCGTTGCCCGCCCCACATGATGCGCGACAGAAGATCGCGGCCCTGGTGATCGGTGCCTAATACAAAGGTGCCGCCATCCGGTGCCGCATCGCCGGGGAAGGCAAACGGCAGGATCGGTTGATTGGGATCGAACGGTGCGATCCACGGCGCGAAAATCGCCATTAATACGAACAGCGCGACGATGCCCCCACCCAGCATGCCGACCCAGCTCTCACGCAATAGAGCGATGGATCTGAGCCAGCGAACGATCGCCAGTGGCGGTTGCGGGATTTCTGTTGAGCTTTCTGCAATAGCCATTTTCTATCCCCTCAACTGAACCGGATGCGCGGGTTCAGGTACGTGTACGCCAGATCGCCGATGGTCTGTGTACCAACGGCGACGAATACGGCGACGATCCCGCACGCTTCGATCACGAAAATGTCCCTGCGCAGGGCAGCTTCCAGGAGCAATGCGCCGAAACCCTTATAGCCAAACGCAAATTCCGTCACGACCACGCCCGAGAGCAGCCAGTTGAACTGCAGCATGATGACCGTGAACGGCGCGATCAGCGCGTTGCGCAGCGCGTGTTTCATGATCACACGCCAGTAGGGGAGTCCTTTGAGTACGGCTGTGCGAATGTAGTTCGAGGTCATGACTTCGGCCATGGAAGCCCGAGTCATGCGCGCTACATAACCGAATCCGTACAGCGTCAGCACCATCACCGGCAGCACCAGTTCGACGGCATTGAAACCGCCGGTCATGGCGCTTGTACCTGGCAGCCACGCCAGCCAGAAAACAAAGATTCCGGAAAGTATCACCGCGCTGGCGTATTCCGGAATCGAGGTGGTGAATATTGAGATGAAAGAGATAAAGCGGTCGCGAGCCGAACCCTCCTTCATACCGGCCAGCACGCCGAGCGTGAGCGAAATCACCACCATGATGCCGAACGTGATACCGGCCAGGATGCCTGTGTTGCCCAACCGCTTCCAGAAAATGTTGTTAACCGGCTGTTTGTAGATAATCGAATCGCCGAGATCGCCGGCGAAAATGCGCCCGACCCAGGTGATATAGCGCACCGCCATCGGTTTGTCATAGCCGTTTTTTTCGACCCAGGCGTCCAGTTGTTCGGGCTGTGCGTAGGGTCCGAGAACGCTGCGTGCTACCAGTCGAGGGTTGCCCTCGTTCATGACAAACAACAGCACGCTGACGGTCAGCATGATGAGCACCATCACGCCCAGCCGTGTCCCGATCACTTTGAGCATTGCCTCCTCCTCTCCGCCGTGTGCGCTGTTCGACCAGCCTGGCTCAAATCCCTTTGAGCGCTTGGGGCGCGGGCGGTCAGATCTTGATTTTTCTAAAAGACCTGCCGCGGGAACACAGATTCCCGCGGCGGTTCTACACGCTTAGGCGTCGTCTAACCACACATTGTGGAACTGATGATAGAACGTTGGATGCGTCGCGTGGCCTTTCACTCGCTTGGAAGTGGCCTTGTAAACGGTTCGCCAGAACGGCTGCGGGATGATGGCGTCGTCCTGAATAATCTTTTCGCACACGGCGATCTTCTTCCTGCGCTCGTTGACGTCCAGGGTCGCTTCGGCATCGTCTAGGGCCTTATCGAACGCCGGGTTGTCATAGGCGCATTCGTTCCACGGCACGCCCTTGCGGTAGGCAAGTCCCAGCACCATGGTACCCAGCGCGCGATGCGTCCAGGACGTGTAACCCCACGGCGCCTTGTCCCAGACCTCCCAATACTGGTTGGAGGGCATCTTGTTGATGTTCACCGTGATGCCGGCGGGTTCGCACTGTTGTTTGAACACGGCGCAAGCGTCGGTCATCCACGGTCCATCGGTATCGCCGCTGGCGATTTCGAGGGCGATGCCGCCGCCGTGTCCCGCTTCCTTGAGCAAAGCTTTGGCTTTTTCGACGTCGCGCTTGAGCGGCGGCAGCTTCGCGTACTCGGGATGGATCGGGCACACATGGTGGTTTTCGGCGACCACCCCGGCATCGCGGAACGCGACCTTTAGGATCTCTGCGTGATCCATGCAGGCGGCAACCGCCTGGCGTAGCTTCTTGTTGTCGAAGGGCTTTTCCGAGACGCGGAAACGCATCACCGCGGTCTGTGCCGTGGTCACCGGATGCAGTTCCAGGTGCGGCACACGCTTGATCGTCTCGACCGACTGGTTGGGTACGCGGTATACCATATCGACCTGCTTGGAGACCAGCGCGGCGATCCAGGCGTTGGTATCTTCGCCATGATCGTAGTAGTGGATTTCGTCGAGATTGAAATCACCGGCCCACCAGTCGCGCGTGCGTTTCAGGATGGCTTTCTCGCCGATCGAAAAATCGGCCAGCGAGAACGGCCCGGTGCCGATCGGGTTGGCAGCAAGATCGGCTTTGTAATCCTTGCCGAACCCGCGGTGCATTATGGAGGTCGGGTAGTTGTAGAAGTTTTCCGGCATGGCCAGCGCGGCCTGCTTGAGATTGAACTTGATGGTGTGTTTGTCGATGACTTCCACGGCATTTGCGATGCCGCGTTTCTTGCCGTCCGAGCCTTCTTCGACCATCGCACCGAACAGCCCCAGGTTGGATGAGCCGTTATCAGGGTCTAGCCAGCGGTTGACGGTGTGCGCAACGTCCTCGGAAGTGAATTCGTCGCCATTCGACCAGGTGATGCCCTTGCGCAGTTTGAACACCCATTCCTTGAGGTCGTCCGATGCTTCCCAGCTCTCGGCAAGATACGGCACCGTGGTGTTGTCTGCTTTGGTACGGGTCAGGTACTCGACCATGAAACGGGCCACGTTGGATTTTTCCGTCCAATCGAAGGCGGCCGGGTCGGACATTTCCTGCACGCGCATCGAGACACGCAGGATGCCGCCTTTCTTGGCCGCGGCCATGGCTGGTGGGATAAACGCGGCGCGTCCGGTCAATGCACCGGCTAGCCCGTAGGCCACAGGGGCGGCCATGCCCAGCAGACAGGCCTGGCGCAGGAAGTCGCGGCGACTGATTTTAGCCGTTTGCAGCTGATCGCAAAGTTCGGGTAGATACTCGTGGGTTTCCGCGGCCCAATCCTTCTCGGATCTAAGGATGTAGCGCTTTTCGGAACCCAGATATTTGCGCTTCATGGAACTCCTCCTCGTTCTATTGATTTTTTCATCAGTATTTCACTGATGCGAGGCATTATGGCACGCTGATCCGGCAACTTACACAGTGGTCCGGTTTCTTAATCACGGCTCTCGGGGGGGGGCGAATGC